>ERZ1740065.29-NODE-29-length-67864-cov-7.035231_pt1 | contig 67864 bp, 53 predicted proteins | sample MGYA00581738_ERZ1740065 | MGnify/ENA primary metagenome ERZ1740065 (study PRJEB43018, sample SAMN04849749) | marine metagenome | isolation source: floating plastic debris | place: Pacific Ocean | collected 2008-09-01 | study: EMG produced TPA metagenomics assembly...
GCAGAGCGAAGTGGGCCCGCTGAGCACGCAGCTGGATCTGCTCGCAGACCAGATGACGATGGCGCGCGGTGAGATTGGTGACTATGTGGTGGTCTTCCAGTCGGGCGCCTACGGCCCCACGGCAAGCCCCATCAACTTCCTGAGCCATCCGCACCCGCGCGAAGTTCTAGTCTGAGGCGCGGCCCAGCAGCCGTTTGCCAACCCGCCTGACAAGCGCCGCCGCGATCGCGGCGCGCCCGCGCAGCGTCGTGCGGTTCATGGCCCGAAGACCGATCATGCGACCGTTTTGCGTCATCCAGTCGCGCTTGTAAGCCTCGCTGCCAACGCCATAATCGATGACCTTGATCCCCGAACGGGAAAGCGTGTCGCGGAACAATTCACCCGACAGCACAGAGCCGGCTGACGCATGCTTGTACGCCTCGTCATGGGCCAGTTTGTAGATCACCGACCTGCCCGGTTCATGCAGCCAGACCTGGGCGGCCACAGGCGTGTCGTCGAGGTACAGCACACCGAGCGTCAGCGCGCCCAGCGATGCCGCCACGCCGATGAGCCCGGGCATGAACCGCTCGAAGGGTTCGGGGTCTTTCCAGGACCGGTTGTAGATAGCCACGTAGTCTTCGATGGCCTGATCAAGCTCTGGTCCCGGCTCACGCAACAAACGAATACGCATGTCGTGCTGCCGGCCGAGCCGCCGCGCCTTTCGGTGCAGGGTATTGCGGAGCTTTGAGGGCAGCGCCTGAAGCAAGGCGTCGTAACTGCCCTCAAGCGCATCGAGGTCTGGCCGTGTCCAGTTGTCGAACTGGAAAAAGGTCTCGCACGAGAAGCCGGCGTTGATAAACGCAGCGGTCGCGTCTTCGGTCTCGGCGTCACCCTCAAACAGCAACGACAAGTCCACAACCGCGTATTGCTCACTCGCAATGTGTGCGGCAATCGCCGCCAGGGCCCGGGCACGCAGCTCGCGGTCGGACGCACCACCCGAAAGCCCAAACTCGAGCGTGTAGAAGTTGGTCAGGCTGGAGAGGACACCGGGCCGCTCGTCGCGCACCGCGCAAAACAGCGCAACGGGCGCATCACCGCCGCCCCCGTAGACGTAGATTCTCGGCGAAATTGCATCGGCAAGGGCCTCGGTGTAGAGGTTCTCGAACCATTGCAGGGAACGCTGAAAGCGGGGCTCGGCGGGAAAACGTAGCGCAGCGCTCACCTCCTCGGGCAAGGCCGATAGTTGTTCGAATACCCGTACGCTCAAGGCGACCCCAAGTCGGCAACGTGCAGAGCCTGCGCCGAATACTCGACGCTATGCTGAATCGTATCAGATCGTGAGGCGCCCGGGCGCAGGCCTGGTGCGCCGTTTAGGCGCACCGCGGCAACAGTCCTAGTTGCCGGCCTCGTAGGCGCCCACATCGGGTGCGCCATCCACGGGACGCGCCTCACGCTGGGCGTTGTCGACGTATTCGTAGATCGGCGCCAGTGACTGGCCTGCCGCGGCGCCAACGGCCACGCCCCCATCAATCCCGGCGGAACCCGGATTGAGGCGGTAGTCGTAGTTGCTACGATCCACGAAGCTCGGCGAGGTACCGGTTATGTTGCCGCCAGAGGCCGTCGGCGACTTGCCACTGTAGGTGCTGCCTGCGTCGTAGAAGATGTTGTTGTAGGACTCGAGAATCGTCGTGCCGCCATTCGATTGCACGAACGTCCCCGAAAATCGGTCGTTGACGATCGTGTTGTGGGACAGGTAGAGCTCGTGGTCACGCCCACCAGAGAGGCCCTCGGCCCCGTATGCGATGATTGCCGAGTTCGGTGAATTGGGTCCCTGCTGGATGATGTTGCCGATCACAAAGGTACGACCGCCATTGGGTACGTCAATGTTGTAGCTGCCGTTACCCGTCGCTTCGTCCATGAGCCGGTTGTAAACGATGATGTTCTCGCGGGCACGGGTCTTGAGCGCGTGACCGAAGTTTGCGCGACGCGAGTTGTTGTAGCGGAACACGAGCCGGTCGCCTTGTTGACTGCCCGCAACGACGTAGACGTTGTGGGTAAAGCCCTGGTCGCCGAGCCCGTTGTTGTCGAATTCCGAGTACTCGAAGGTCAGCGTGCCGATCGCCTCACCCAGGTAGCCGTTTTCGTTGTCATGGAAGTAACCGTTACACACCGTCAGGTCGCGGCCTTCACCGCGGATGCCAGCACCGTTCTCACTCGGTACCGTCACACCCGAGAACTCGATGTTCTCGATACGGATGTCCGTACCGCGGGTCACGAAGAGTCCCTTGCCATTCTTCAGGTCGTTACCCGACTCGAAGGGAATTTCCTGCGTGGCGCGCACATGGGCGCGACCGCCGACGCCGCGCACGACGATGTTGTCTTCGCGGAACACGATAATGTTGTCGTCGTAGACCCCGGCGTCCACTTCAATGACGCCACCGTCCTGCAAGGCGTCTGCCGCTGCCATGATATCGGCGTACTGCTTGCCGGGGCCGACCTGCAGCAGCTGCTGCGGACCGACGTTAGCAACCGTGCCATTGCCGTCCACGGTCACCTGCTGGGTGCCTATGAAGCTCAGGCTGTCGTTGCCGCCCGGCTGATCTGATGCCGCGTCCGGTGTAAAGGCCAGCGTGTAGTCGCCGGGGTTCAACGTATCGATCGCGTAGCCGAACTCGCAGCTGTTTTCGAATTGAAGCACGTCCGCGGTCACGATCGGGTCACCGGCGTCGCCATCGATGTCGTCGGGCGTCGCGCCGGCCGGGAAGACGTAGACGCGATTCACGCCCTGCTCCGCGATGCGACTCGAGTCAATCTTGCCGCTGAGCGTGGCGCTGCCGCCGCCGCCCCCGGGTGCCACCTGAACCGTGACCGACTCCTGCGCCGTGCCACCGGGGCCATCACAGCTCAGGATAAAGACGGCTGTGTCCTGCAAAGGCGCGGTCTGCTCGCTGCCGGACAGCGGCTTGCTCCCTGACCAGTCGCCCGAAGCCGTGCAGGTTGTCGCGTCGGCACTGTTCCAGCTGATCGTCGCCGCCGCATTGAGCGCCACCGAGCCTGGGGATGCCAGCAGCGTCAGCGACGGCATCGGCGGCGGCGGATTGTCGACAAACACGGAGCGGGTCTGGCTCACCGCACCACCATCACCCTGGCAGCTCAGTGTGAACTGGGCGTCCTGGGTCATATTGGAAATCGTCTCGGAACCGTCGAGCGCCTTGTCACCCGTCCAGCCGCCACTGGCGCTGCAGGCCGTCGTGTTCTGCGAGGACCAGGTCAGCGTTACTGACTCTCCGGACTGCACCTGCAGCGACGAGGCGGAAAAAGACAACGTTGGCGCAGGCGGCGGCGTCGCTGTGTTGTCGGGGCCGGGATCATCACCACCGCCGCCGCCACAGGCAGCGACCAAAGAGGCCGCACCCGCCACGGCGAGCAGTCGCCAATGCGTTTGACGTGTTGCCATCGTCCGGTTCCTCCGAGGTGCGTCAGGCCGCGAGACGCGCGGCACGACGCCGGCGCGCAACGAGCCCGGAGCCCAACACCAGCAGCCAGAGCGGCGCTACCGCACCACCGCCGCCGGAGTCGTCACCACCCGTGGCGCCGCCGCCCGAGCCGCCACCACCGGAACCGCCCCCGCCGGAGCCACCGCCACCCGTGCTCGCGTTCACCGTCACGGATACCGACCGGCTGACATCGCCGCCCGCACCCGTACAGTTGAGCGTGAAGCTCTGGTTGCTCGTGAGGTTGGTCATGGTCTCGTTGCCATTGAGCGGCTTGCTGCCCGACCAGTCGCCCGAAGCCGTGCAGCTCGTGGCGTTATCGGCTGTCCAGCTCAGCGATACGGATTCGCCGCTCTCAATAGTGTTCTGGTCGCTCGAGAAACTCAGCGTCGGCGCCTCGGGCGGAGGCGGTGGTGGTGGCGGTGTGCTCACCGTCACCACGGCGCTGTCGGAGCTTGAGCCCAATGTGTTGCTCTGGCAGGTCAGCGTGTAGGTCGCGTTCTCGTCGATGTTGTCGATGGTCTCGGAACCCGACGTCGCCTTGTTGCCGGCCCAGTCGCCTGAGGCACTGCAGGTGTCAGCGTTCTCGCTGGTCCAGCTCAGTGTCGTTGACCCCCCTGGCTGGACCGACGTGGGGTTTGCCGAGATCCCCACCGTTAACTGCGGACTGCCCAGATTGTGTGGCACCACGCCCCAGATGGGATTGTTGCCGTAACTGGGACTGACGCCCGATGCCTGCGACAGGTTCCAGGCCTGTACGCCACCCGCGACGCCTGAGTCGAATGCTGCCGCAACCGCGGGCTGAAGGTTCGCAAACCAGTACGTGGTGCTGGTCTGGTCGCCCGTCATCCCGTTCGCACCAACACCCAGAGCCGATGACATCTGCGAACTACCGCAGGCGATACTGGCCACAGACGATGCCGTGTTCTCGTAAACGGTACGCCAGTCATCATAGAAATTGCTCGACCCGCCCGGACCGACTCGCCAGGTGTAGCGCGGCGCCGACTGGAAGCAATAGCCATTGTCATCGTCGCCCATCAGGCCGATCGGGAACTGAATTTTGTAGTCGCGAAACGGAATCGCGTCTGTGAAGCCAAGGTCAACGAGGTACTGCGACGTCCAGGACATGAAATAGTCGTAGAAGCGGTACTGGTCCGTACCCTCAGCCATCGACATCGCGCCGAGGTTGTTCTTGGCGGGGCCGCCCGGGCTTACGTATTTGGCCGTGTCATTGGCGATGTTCTTGCTGAGCTTGTCGAGCAGGTACGCCTTGTACGGGTGATCATCCGGGGTGATGTAGGCCGCCTGCGCGAGCGAACGGTAGGCCCAGGCCTGACCGCGAAGCGAGCCCGTGTACCACCAGCCATCGCTGCCGTTGCGGTAGTTCGCATTGGTCCAGATGAGATTAAAAGCCGACCAGAAGTGTGACTCTTCGAGGTAGTAGTAATCCCCCGACACCACGTAGGGCAGGTAACCGACAGACGGTTGGTGCGACGAGCCACTCCCTTCGAAATAGGGGGAGTCACTTGACGGTTCGGGAATCGCGGGATTGCTGCCTGCTGAATCCGCCAGCGAAGAATTGGGGTAGTCATCGATGGTAATCGGCAAGCCCGTTTGCTCATCACGAAGGTGAATGCTGTAAGCGCCACCGCCGTCGGCATTCGCGTTCATGAAATTAAAGGCACGAACATCCGTGCTTACGGCATAGACCGCGTCCCAGCGCGGCAGCGGCCCGATGCCGTCCTGATAACCGGTGGCGTCCATGTTGTCGGTGTGGTCACCGTTATCCATGGGTGCCGTCGACTGACGCACACCGTTCAGGTAGCTCTGGCTGGGATTGACATCGACGTAGCGCGGAATCGCCTTCGTCGATTGCAGGTAGTCGTGGTCGTGCTTCGCGTAGAGTTCAGGGTCACCGCCCCACCACACGACGCGGTGCCACCGCGCCCGCGAGTAATGCGTCAGCGAATTCTGATAGCTGCTCGCGCCAGGAACACTGATCGTGACGTCGTAGCTGCGATTCTGCGCGCCCGGTACGAACGACCAGTTGTTCTCGAACACCACGTCCACACGGGCGCGCGAGACGGGCTGACCGTCGTATGCGCGGATGTGGAAGTAGACCGCAAGGTGCGGGTGCTCATTGCCGGAGCCATCGACGACGGCCCCACCACCGATCCACTCGGATACCAGCGGGCCTTCAAGCCATTGGCTTGCGCCAGCAAGCGCATCGCGGGCGGAGGCCGTGTACTGCGTGCCGCCGACGTTCATGGTGACCGTCGTGTCAAAGGTTGATGCGAGCACGTCGGCAGCTGTCACCGCGGAGCCCGAAAGGCCGCTGCTGGCCGTCGCGAGCGTCACCGTGTCATTGGCGCTGGCAGAAACCGTGTCCAGCGACAGCGTCAGGATGGCGTGCCGCAGTGACCCGTCCGCGTGCGCGGCTTTCTTGTCGACCTGGAGCGGAATCGAACCGCCGTCCGATCGCGTCGCAACGAGCGATTCGTTGGCCGCGACGTCGCCGGGGCGGAACACATGGCCGAAGGTCAGGTGGGTGTTGCTCTTGGACTGATTCTCGAGGTTCTGAACCTGGAGCGTCGTCACGGGCGCGGCCTGAGCCGCGGCACTCGCGAGGATCGCCACGACGGCGATCATGCGTGCGCGCCAGCGAGCGCCCACGGTGGGGGAATTAAACACGTGTCTGCATCTCCATGCTGAAGTCGGGTCGTTCAGTGACGAAATACCGTTTGCCTGCACATTCATCGCTTTCAGTGCTGCTGCAGAAATCAACAGAGATGGAAATTTGGGTCGGAGGGTTGTTTTCCAGATCGCCCGAAACCGTCCAATACGGCCGGAACGACGCTGCCAGACCCGAATTTTCCTAGCGGCCCCGCTGTCTGTCCCAGGGACAGATCGGTGGCTTTGCGTCTCTGCTTCGCAACAGATTTGCCTTTGTTAGGTGAGTCGACCTTAGCGAGTCGAAAGTGCGAAGGCAACGCGCCCGAAAGGCCTTTTTGGACAGAATCCGACGCGCGTCACAGAGCGCAGGTATTCAAGCGACGTGCCAACTCGCGCCCTTCTTTGAAAAACATGCGCTTACTTCAATAAGCTACAAATCGCCTGATCGCGATTGTCGGTGTCTGGCGACATCTGTTTGAGTATTTAACTTAACTGGATGATATTTAACATTTTTCGGGTGTCGGCAACCGGAGACGCGTGTCAGAGACCTGACAATGGGTGGATTCAGCAACCAGCTTGAAGGCCGGTTTTGCGCAGATTTCGCGTTGTGTGGACCCCGTCACACCCTGCTCTGGGCGCCGCTACCCATTTTGCGCGAATCTTCTTTGCTAAAATCAGGTCACATACTCAGGGGTCACCAGTACATCGGGAACCACACATGCTAGGCAGGCTTACACGCTCCTCAGCAATGGTCGCAACGGCGATCATTGCCGCCGCTTGCGCCCTCGCACCAACCGCCGTCGCACAGCTCGACCCGGAATGCGGACGGCTGGACAATGCCTATGGCCCGTACGACTACACGAATGGCATGCACCGTCGCGAGTACCTGCGCATCGTGGAACTGCGCCACTTCACGCCCAAGGTGGAAGGTCTCATCGCGGGCGAGTCGGGCGGCCTGATCCACGACATCGATTACACGCTGCGCGCTTTCCCCAACCATCACCGCGCGCTCTACGCGATGGTGCGGTTTCAGCTCAAGGACCCCGTGCGCCCGGGCTCTCGTTACTACACGGCACGTTGCTACCTTGAGCGTGCCACAACGTTCAAGCCGGACGACCCCATTCCACGGCTGCTTTACGGTATCTACCTGCAGGGCAAAGACGACCTTGAGGGCGCGCGTGACCAGTACGAAATGGCGTTGCGCATCGACCCGCAATCCGCTGAGGTCAACTACAACGCCGGACTCCTGTACCTGAAGCTCGGCGAGCACGAGAAAGCGCTGCAGGCGGCACACACGGCCTATGCCAACGGGCACCAGTTGCCCGGGCTGCGTAACCAGCTCAAACGCCGCGGCTTGTGGCAACCTCCGGCTGACAGCAGCTGACCCGTTCTCAATTCGCACGAGACGCGCACTCGAAGCGTGCGTCGCGCCGCGTGCAGCACTCAAACGTACACCGCGGCACAACCACCACCATGACTACGCTCGAAGCCGTTCGCACCGAGATCCGGACTGTCCTGCAGCTGGGTCCCGACTTTGACCAAGCCGACGCATCCACACCACTGCTCGGCAGCATTCCGGAACTGGATTCGATGGCCGTCGTATCCATCCTGACGGCATTCGAAGATGTCTTCGATATCGACATCGAAGATGACGACATCGACGCCGAGACCTTTGCAACGCTGGGTTCACTGGCCGAGTTTGTCGAACAGAAACGCGCCGCATGACGCGAGCCGTGCGGCATGCCGAGTTCATCGGCGCCGGCACGGCGAGACGGTTTCTCATGGCGTACGCGCCGAGCGACGCGGCGCCACAACGCTGTTACCTCGTCGCCCCCGCCTTTGCCGAAGAGATGAACCGCTCCCGAGACGCCTTGCGAGAGTTTGCGCTGGCAGCAGCGGACCAGGGTGCGGCCACGCACATTCTCGACCTGCGAGGCACGGGCGACAGCCCTGGCGAATTCGGTGACTACAGCGTCGACGACTGGTGCAACGACCTGCTTGCGGCCGTCGAAGACGCGCGCACGCGCTACGGGGCGACGCTCATCACACTGCTCGGCATTCGATTCGGCGCCCTGCTTGCAGCCCGCGTCGCGGCACAGGCACAAGTGACGGACCTGTTGTTTTGGCAGCCCGCCACGGAAGGCAAACGCCTGATGCGCGAGTTTCTGCGGGTCTGGAGCGCAGCCAACATGGGCGTGGACGAAGATGCCCGCACGGTACTCGCCCGGGAAGGCACATTGGAAGTGGCCGGCTACCGCATCGACCCGTCGCTGGTTGAGGCCATTGACGCGATGACGCTCTCACTGCCCGAGGGCAACACGATGCAGGTGCACTGGCTGGAAGCCGGCGCCGCTGTCTCGCCGCGCAGCGAACGCCACATTCAAGGCCTGCGGGATGCTGGCCACGACATCGCATCACGCAGCGTCGACTGCCCGCCCTTCTGGCGCGTCCAGGAACGTGTCGACGCCACGGCGCTCGTGACCGCAAGCTTGCTGGCACCCGACCCGGCGCTCAGTCATGGCTGACGAGCGGCCGCTGTTTTTCGACACTGACGGCGCGTCGCTGTTCGGCATCCTTCATGAAGGCAATGGCGCCGCGCCGCGCCGCGGCCTCGTGCTCGTCGTCGGCGGCCCCCAATACCGTGTGGGCAGCCATCGCCAGTTTGTACTGCTGGCGCGCGATGTCGCTGCAGCGGGATTCCCGGTGCTGCGTTTTGACTACCGCGGCATGGGTGACAGCACAGGGCCGTGCGTTGACTTCGAAGACATTGGCGACGACATCGGGGCAGCCGTCGACACACTCTGCACCCAGTGCCCGTCTGTCGAAGCCGTCACACTCTGGGGGCTTTGCGACGCTGCCTCCGCCGCGATGTTCTACGCGGGTCGCAACGCCGACTCACGCATCGATTCGCTCGTGCTCCTCAATCCCTGGGTTCGGACAGAAGCGGGCGAAGCGCGCGCACAGGCCTCGGGCTACTACGGCAGCCAGCTCACGAGCGCAGCCGCATGGCTGTCACTCCTCAGGAATCCGGGTCGCGTGTTTCGCGTGATCGCAAATCTTGTCGGCGTTGCGCGTAGATCCGTTGCCAAAGAAGATGCGCCCGAGGCTGCCCTGCCTGAACGCGTCATGACATCGCTCGATGCGTTCGCGGGCAAGGCCCTGCTCCTGATCAGCGGCAACGATTTGACGGCCAGGGAGTTTCTGAGCGCCGCCGATGCCGACGAGCGTTGTGTCCGCGCGATCGATACAGGGCGCGTGTCGCGTTGCGACCTCGCCGACGCCGACCACACATTCAGCACCGCCGCATGGCGCGACTGGGTGGCGCAGCAGACCATCGCGTGGTTGGCGCGATGAATGCCGCAGTCATCGCAGCAGCAGAGCAAATCGCCCAAAGCGGGCGGCCCGTCAGCACCGGAGAAAGAGGATGTCGCGCGTGAGCGAGTTCATAGTCGGACTGTTTGCAGACGAAGCTGCCGCGCAAGCTGCTGCGGCTGGCGCACCGACTGCCGATGGCGCGCCCACGATCGCCACACTGACGTCGCAGGTTCTGGCAAACGCCTGGCTGCAAACCGCCCCGGGTACGGCGATGACGACGCGCGAGGACGGGGCTGTATTCGTGTGCAGCAATGCGCGCAGCGCGGCGCAGCTTGCCAGGCGACCCGACCCCCTGGCCGCCGACGCACTGAGTGCGGCCGTGGACAGCTTCGCCGCCTTGCAGGTGTTCCCGGACGGGCGCTTTGCGGTGGCCACCGACCGCTTTGGCAGCCGGCCGGTTTATCAGGCCCGGTCGCGCGACGGCAGCCACTGGTTCGCGAGCGACCTGCGGCTGTTGCTCCGCATTCCGGGTGTCGACTCAACAATCGACGACCAGGCCGTTTTCAATTTCATCCATTTCCACGTTATTCCGGGCCCGCGCACCGTGTTCCGCGGTGTGAACAAACTTGGTGCCGCACAGCGCGTCAACGGCGTTGGCGCGGATGTCACGGCCCACACCCGGTACTGGCCACTGGATACTGCCGAGGTAGGCCGCGACCGCAGCACGCTGCTCTCGGACATCGTCGGCGGACTGCACGGCGCCGTGGAACGACTGGCAGCAGACGCGCCCAACGCCTGCTTCCTAAGCGGCGGTCTCGACAGCTCGACGATTGCGGGCAGCCTCGCGCGCCACGGTGCCACGCACGCGTTTACCATCGGCTTCGACGAGACCGGCTACGACGAGATGTCCTTCGCCAAACTTGCCGCCCGGCACTTTGGGCTTGAGCACCATACGGTGTACATCCAGCCGGATGATGTCGCGCGCCTCCTTCCCGACATCGCCAACCGTTTCGGTGAACCCTTCGGCAACATGTCCGCCATCCCCGCCTTCACCTGCGCGACCATGGCTCGCGAGGCCGGCTTTGACACGATGTTCGCCGGTGACGGTGGCGACGAGTTTTTTGCGGGCAACGAACGTTACGCGCGGCACCGCCTCATCAGTCACTGGCACAAGCTTCCTGGCCTGGTGCGCAAACCGCTTGAGCCCTTGCTGGTCCGGCTCATGGGCAGTCGCGTGTCGCTGTTGCACAAGATCGGCCGCTACGTCGACATCGCAAAGGACGATCTTCCCGTACGCCTGCGTGAGGACTTCGAACACTTTCAGGGCTTCGCGCCGGCGCAGATCTTCTCCGAGCGGTTCATGAGGCATGTCGATGCCGACAATCCCATGCACCTGCTGCGCACCCTCGTCGACGAAGCCGAAGGCCGCGATCTGCTGGAGACATTGCTCCAGGTCGATTGGCGTCTGACGCTCACGGACAACGATTTACGCAAGGTGCACTACGCCTGCAAAGCAGCCGGTGTCACACCCGTTTACCCCATGCTTGACCCGGACTTCGTGGCGCTGTCGCGCAGTATCCCGTCTGCCGAGAAGCTCACCGCCACCCGTCTTCGAGCCATTTTCAAGGACGCTTTTTCGGACTTCCTGCCCGAGCAGATCATCAACAAGCCCAAGCATGGCTTCGGACTGCCCTTCGGAGAGTGGTTGCGCAGCGACCCGGGGTTGCGCGACATGACGGATACGCACCTGTCCAACGCCGCCTCTCGCGGACTCGTGCAGGCGTCATTTGTCGACAAGCTGATTGCCGCGCACCGCGACGAGCATGCGGCATACTACGGCACGATGATCGGTGCCCTGCTGATGCTGGAGCTTTGGCTGGCCGTACGGCCTGCGGGCGCGGACTGGTCGGGCGCCGCAGTTTAGGCGGCAGCGCGCGCTGCGATGACGCGCAGCATCCAGCGCAGTGACGTCGCGTCCCAGGGATTGACGCGCGGCAAGGCAAAACGGTCGCTGCCGCGATCCGCGACGTCCCAGCGGGTCGACATCGCGTAATCAAATCCGAGCTCACGCACAAGATCGACGTCACGCTGCGTGTAGTCGTCCCCGGGTCTGCCGTTCGGATAGGCAAACCCGCTGACCGACGCGCCCGTGATGCCTTGGAGCACTGACCGGCTTTGTTCGATCTCGCGTTTCGCGGCGGCCGCGTCCGTCTTGCAAAGGATCGGGTGCGTCACCGTGTGCGCGCCGATCTCCATGCCCGATTCGAACATGGCGCGGACGTCATCGGTTCGCATCATGAGGTGATCCGGCGCTACGACGCCGGCGTGCTCGGCGATACGCTCAACCAGTTCGAGACGCCGCGCCGGCGTTTCATGCTTAACACGATGAATGATCTTGCGCGCCAGCGCGTCACGCGCCTCGGGCGACCCCGTCGCCTGCGTGCCGAAACCGATATCGTTGAGCTCAAGGGCATCGCGTTGCGTACGCCGCAAGCTCTCGATCACGATGTCGTTCCACATGACACCGCCGTCGAGAAACCCCGTCGCAATGAAAAATGTCGCCGACAGCCCGTGCTTTCGCAACAGCGGCAAGGCCACGTCGTGATTGTCACGGTAACCATCATCGAAGGTAATCGCGACCGCACCGCGCGGCAGGCGCTCGCCGGCAAACAGCGCCGACACGGCTTCGGCCAGCGGCATGACGTGGAAGTAGCGCGCCAGCAGCTCGAGCTGCCAGTCGAAGGTCGCAGCGTCGACATCATCGCCGGTGAACGCATCATGCTGCTCGTGTACGCGATGGTAGATGAGTACCGTGAGTCGATCACCAAACCAGCCGCGCGGCGCCGCCCCTGCGTACGCGCCGCCGAGCACGCGGGTTGCTCTCGAAAGCCCACTCATCCCGGTGACGCGACCTGTCGAAACCCGGCTCTGGGCACAAACTGCTCCCGGGCAGCCGCCGCGCGTTCGCGTCGCACGTAAGCCTTGAGTAGCACGAGAATAGCCATGAGGTGGTAGGGCAAGTCGAAATAGGCAAGCCCAAGGAACAGGCCGCCAGCCACGTAACCGGTCAACGCCACCTGCGACATGCTTGCGAGGTCCGACGCCCATTGCAGGTCAGGCCGCCCGCGGCATTTTCGTATGACCCAGGTTCCGTTAAAGAACGTCAGGACGCCCATCGTCAAAAACAGGAACAGGCCCACGTAGCCGTGCTCACCGAGCACCTCGAAGAAGATGCTGTGCGCGTCATGGTGGTCCAGCGGATTGGGCGCGTACTTGAGGAACAAAGGCTTGGTAAACGTACCGTAGCCGCCCCCCATAAACGGGTGGTCGTTCGCGAGATTGACGGCGAACAACCAGGCGTTGATCCGCCCCATCGCAGAGGCGTCCTCGTTGTAGTCCTGGATCGTGCTCATGCGCTCCATCCAGGCTTCGGGCATGAAGATCACCAGGAGAATGAGCGCCAGCACGGCCGGGATGGCCAGGGCCACCTTGTGCCGTGACTTGAGCCAGAGCATGCCCATCATGGCGAGCCCGCCCAAAAGTGCGCCACGCGAGTAAGAACCGACGATGGCAAATCCGGACGTGAGCATGCAACCGAGGATGAACCTCTTGACCCACTTGTTCTCCGCCTGCATGTAGAAGAAGTACATGAGCGGCATGACAATGAGCAGCGCAAACGCAATCTCGTTGTTGCCTTCGATAAACGTGCCCTCTGGCCCCCACACGAGGTAGGCACCTCCGGTGGCCACAACAAACAGACCGCCCTTGACGCCATAGAATGCAATCGAAAACGCCATCACACCGGCAAGCCACATGATCCGTTTCTTGTCGTGCATGATGAGCAGGGTGACGAGGACCATGAGCTGGATCTTGATCGTCCGGGACAGCTCATTGGAGGCCGTCTCGGGATTGAGTGCGAACTGCGTGGTCAGCACCATCCAGAACACAAACAGCATCCAGACAATGGTCGTTGCCGTAACGGGCAAGCGCATGTTGCGCTCACGCGCGGCCAGCAAGCCAGCGAGGGTTGCCGCCGCGGAAATGGCAACGAAGGGAAAGTAGTAGGCAAAGCCCCAGGTCAGACGGTGCGGATTCAGGTAGCCGAGACACGACCAGACCAAGAGACCGACGTACGGGCGCCAGAAGCAGAAGGGAAGAAAGCCCGCGAACACCAGCAATAAGACGAGATCGCGCATGCCGGCCTACCCCGCGACACCCGTGCCTGCACGGCTGACAGGTGCGTCTTGCCCCGCCAGGAGTGCGTTGAAGATCTTGAGCTGACCCGCGCTGGTCGCCTGCCAGCTGAAGCGTTCTGCAAAGGCACGAACGGCACCACGAGACACAGCCGCATCGAGTACGCCGCGCGCCCGACTGGCAATGCCTGCGGCCGAGATGTCGTCAACCAGCTGACCGGCAACCGGTGCGGTCAGCACCTCATCGGCGCCGCCCACGTTGGTGGCCACAACAGGCGTCCCGCAGGCCAGACTTTCGAGGATGACGTTGGCCATGCCTTCTCGCGATGACATCAGCAACAGGCAGTCGGCATCATTGTACAGATCGACCAATTGTTGCTGTGACTGCTGGCCCAGGAATTCAACGCGATCGTGCACACCCGCCGCGCGTGCGCGCCGCTCGAGTTCGCCGCGCAGCGGACCCGTTCCCGCGATGCGAAGGTCGCAATCAGGCAGCTGCGCCAGCGCGTCGATCGCCAGGTGATGCCGTTTGCGCTCGATGAGGTAGCCCACAGACACGAGCCGACGCCGGCCTTCGCGCGGCGTAGCCGCGGCCGTGTCGTTGGGGCGGAAGAACTCGAGGTCGACGCCATTGCGCAGCACGGTGATCTTGTCGGGGTCGACACCGAGCGCCGTCATGTCGCGTTTGAGTGCCTCACACACACTGATGACGGCACCACACTGCTGAGCCGCGCGCAGGATCTGACGCCGCGGTCTCTCATAGTTCGGGATCAGTGTGATATCCGTGCCGCGCGCGGTCATCGTATTGGGCAAGCCAAGTTCACGCGCAATCGCCGTTGCCGCAACACCGTCCGGGTACACGTAGTGGGCGTCAATGAGATCGAACGCATGCGCTGCATGTAGCCGTCGAATCGTGGGCATCACGGCGCGCGCCATGAGCCAGGGCGCAATCGACATCCCCACCTTGGGGATCACGGGGTAACGCGGGTGCAACACTCGGATGCCGTACTGAGTCTCCTCACGCGGCGCGCGGGCGAAGGCGCCGTACTCGCCGAAGCGATCCGACTTGAACGGAAACCAGGGCACCGGCGCGACCACGGTCGCTTCAAGGTCCGACGACCCCAGCAGCTGCCGCAGGCGTGCCTGAACAAACACACCCTTTGTTGGCTGCGCCGCATTCGGAAACAGCGAACTGAAGACGAGGACTCTCATGTCGCCGGCGCGCTCGCCCCCAGGTGCCGAAGGCTACCCTCAAACATGAGCATCGCCCAAAGCACCGCGCTGTGATCGCGACGCCCGGCCTGGTGGTCGTCGACGAGCGTGGCGAGCTCCGCGTTATCGAACAGGCCACTGTCGGCAAGCGCGCCGCCGGCAATTCGTTCGCGGACCGGGTCTCGAAGCTCGTTCCGAAACCAGGACGCCACGGGCACACCGAAGCCCATCTTGTCGCGGTACAGCACGTCGTGGGGCAGCAGCGACTCGAGCGACTTCTTGAAACACACCTTGCCTTCCCGTCCCACGAGCTTGTCCTCGGGGCGCAGTCGGGCGACCCAGGCGACGAATTCATGATCGAGGATGGGCACCCGGACCTCGAGGCTGTTGGCCATACTGACGCGGTCGACCTTGGTCAGAATGTCACCGGGCAGGTAGGTCTTGAAATCGAGGTACTGCACCAGTGGCAGACCTTTGAGCTCCGGTTTGTCGGCCACAAGCCCGCGGAACGTGTCGATGGCGCGATAGCCACCGAGCGCGCGCTGCAATGACGGGCTGTAGAGCCGCTGCCTGGGCGCATCGGGATAAATGGAAACGCTGTGCAGATAGCCCGCCAGGGAGTCGCGGCCCAGCGCCTGCAGTGTCGACTTCGCACGCAGGAACTTGGGCGCGCGATCGAGCTTCGGGTAAAGCCGGCCCGCCGTGCCGAACAGTGGCCCGCGAATTGCCTGCGGCAGCAGGCGGCGCACACGCTCTTCGTAGGCATGCCAACGGTAGCGACGGTAGCCGATGAAGTTCTCGTCACCGCCATCCCCGGAAAGGGCCACCTTGACCTTGCCGCGGGCGAGCTCGCACACGCGATAGGTTGGCAACGCCGAGCTATCGGCGAAAGGCTCGTCGTAGATTTCCGGCAGGCGCTCCACGAGGCTGTAATCGGCCGGGTCCACCTGGCGCACCTGGTGATTCGTTTCGAATTGTTTGGCCACCATCTCGGCGAATTGCGACTCGTTGTACGCCGGGTCACCAAACGAAATCGACGAAGTGTTCACGGGCGCCTCGGACTGCTGCGCCATCAGCCCAACGACCGCGCTGGAGTCGACGCCGCCCGACAGAAACGCGCCAAGCGGTACGTCCGCAATCATGCGCAGGCCGACACTGTGGGCCAGGCGCTCCGGAATCTCGTCAATGCGTCCGTCGGCCGCTACAGGATCAGTCGGAAACTCGACGTCCCAGTAGCGCCGCGGCTCGGGCACATGGCCGCCGCGCTCAATGCGCAGTGTGTAACCGGGCGGCAGCTTGTGGACGCCCTCGAGAATGGACTTGGGGTCCGGTACGTAGCCGAACGCGAAGAAGTCCTCGATGGCATCCGCGCGAAGACGGCGCTCAAGACCAGGGTGCTCAAGCAGCGCCTTGAGTTCGGACCCGAACACCAGGAACCCGTCGCGCGTCGTCCCGTAGTACAGCGGCTTGATGCCGATACGATCTCGCGCCAGAAACAGGCAACGGCGGTTCTCATCCCAAACGGCAAGCGCGAACATGCCGTTGAAGCGCTCGACACAGGCCTCGCCCCAGGCGTCCCAACCGTGCACGATCACCTCCGTGTCGGAACGCGTCCGGAAGTGATAGCCCAGACCTTCGAGCTCCTGGCGCAAAGCCTCGAAGTTGTAGATCTCGCCGTTGTAGACCGTGACGACGCTGCCGTCGGTGTTGTAGATCGGCTGATCGCCGCCCTCGAGGTCGATGATCGAGAGGCGACGGTGGCCAAGACCGACACCCGGCGTGGTGTGGTAGCCCTCCCCGTCCGGCCCCCGCAGCGACAACGTGCGCGTCATGCGTTGCAGGACGTCGAGATCGATCGTGCGCGCCTCGCGCAGGTCAAGCATGCCAGCTATGCCGCACATCGATCAGGCCTCCTGCTGCGGTGACAGGCCAAGGGGCAACCCGGCCACATAGAGCTCGTCATAGTTGTGCATCATCCTGTCGAGCGAAAACCGACGCAGCACGCGCTCTCGCGCTGCAGCGCCGTGTTGCGCGCGACGGTCGTCGTCTTCGAGGTAAGCGGCTATGGCGTCCGCCAGAGCCGCGCGGTCCCCGGACGATACCAATTCGCCCGTCACGCCCCGCTCGATCAGCTCACAATTCCCACCAACGTCTGTCGCTACAACGGGCAAACCGCTCGCCATGGCTTCGAGAATGGTGTTGGAGATGCCCTCATTGCGCGACGGCAGCACGAAGACGTCCAGGCTGCGCATGATGTCCGCAACGTCCGGTCGATTGCCCGCCAGCCAAACGTGGTCACTCAAGCTGTGATCTGCCACAAGGCGTTCGAGCGTCCGGCGCTCGGGTCCATCCCCGACGATCACCAGTCGTATATCGCCACGCTCGCTGTGACGCGACGCAAACCACTCGATGAGCGCATCGAAGCGCTTGATGGGGTCGAGGCGACCCACGGTGCCGACCACACGCAACGTCGCCGCACCGGGCAACGCAGCGCGCGCTCCGTCCGGCGAAAACCGCTCCGAATCGACCCCGTTGTAGATCTGCCGGACACGATCCGCACGAATACCAATGTGTTCGCGAAGCCAGCCCGCAATGTCTTCGGACACCGCCACGTAGCCATGAATGAACCGATCACAAATGCGGCGCAGTCTGCGGTAGCGGGGATTGAGGCCCTGCGGGTCCGCATTGTCCCAGCCGTGCTCGCCGTGCAGGCGGAAAGGTACGCCGGCCAAGGCGGCAACGGGCGCAAGATCGATCGTGCCGAGATTGCGTGTGTGAACAACAGCCGGCCGCAGGCGCCGCATCAGGCGAAAGAACCGCCAGTAGCAGCCCAGGTCCTTGCCTGACTGCTTGTGCAGTTCGTGCACCGCCACAGCGGGGTCATTGATTCGATCCTGAAACGCCGTGCTCTCTGTCATGCACACGATGGCGTGGCGGTAGTGCGTCGCGGGCAGACCGTTGATCAGATTCACGAGTCCGTTTTCCATACCACCCGTGCCGAGGCGATGGATCACGTGAACGATGAGTGGGCGCGCGTCTTCGGTCATCACCAGGCACTCAACGCCGGGCCTGCGACGCCGCCTCATCCGCGCAGGAAGTCACCTGCGATTGGATGCGCGCGCACTCTCGCAGCGTCTCGAAGTGTGCGCGCACGTAGTCGGCGAGCAGTGCGTCGTCGTGGGCGTCGTCGGTGACCTTGACCACGGCCGTCATGAGGTCGCTGGGTCGGCCGCCGATGACACTGCGTAACGCCGAGTGCAGCTTCGCCTCAATCCGCGAATTCGTGAGGCGGCCACCGATGTCGAACCAGCTCAGCATGAGCAGGCGCTCTCCGTCCCGCTCGATCACACGCCGCTGCAGGCGCAGGCGGCTGGCGTCGGCGAGTTCGATCTCACGCTCGTCGCTTGAGATCAGGCGAAAGTCATCGCCGTCGAAGAGCCGGTTGTCATAGCGAATGATCTCGCTCTCCACCGAGTACTTGAACTGATGCACTTCCACGGCACCGCCGACGCCCGAGTAGCGCGCGGCCTGCGCCTGGTCGGGCGCCTGATAGGCGGGCGCGAACGCAAGCTGGATTTCATCGGGCCCCGACCAGCCCGACGCAGCCGCTGGCATTCGCAGGTCACCGAGTGGCTTGCCCGTCATGCTCGCGGTCATCATCGCCTCGCCGGTACGAACACCGACGAGCGCGGCCAGCACCACGGCGGCGGCACCCGCCACGCCGCGGGCGTTGCCAAGGCGCAGGGCACCACCCAGCGGGGCCTGGCGCACTTCTGACTCCCGGAACAGGCTTCCGAGTTTCACGATGAGCAGCAGGCTGATAATGAACACCACCCAGCCATAGACGATATGGTCGTAGCCCACACCAATGGCGCCCTCGGAGTAGTGCACGAGCAACACGATGATGAAGGCGCGAACGCCATTGGCGATATTCATGACCACGCCAGCCATCGCAATGAACGCGAGCTTGCGCCAGATCGACACGTAGGTCTGTTGCGCATACCAGGTGGCCAGCACCATCGTGACGATCAGAAAGCGGATACCGCTGCAGGCTTCGACAACTTCAAAGTTGCCGCTGGGCAGCATGAAGAAACGCTCGGTTCGGTAAACCGGTATCCCCGTCAGGTGCACGGCCGCGACCGTAAAGTCCGCAGTCACATCCATGAGCCAGGGAATCATGAACTCGCCGATGGGCACGGCAAAGAGCGTGAACAACAGGCCGAAGCGCAACCGCCATGCCGCTGCGTTGCCGAGGATCGCCCAGCACCCCGCAATGAAGAGACCCACCATTCCGTACTGGGCGACCGCCTGCACACCGACGGCCTCCCCCACGTACCAGGCACCGGCGGCCGGGAACACGGCCAGGATGCCAAGCCACGACGGACGCCAGGCGATGTCTCCAAGGCGCTGAGCCGACTGCCACAGCGACCAGAACGCCATGGGCAACACGAGGTAGCCATATGAAAATGTGTCTGACTGCCCCCAGATCGCCACCATGCCCCGGAACGTGGGCCAGAACACCGCCGCAACCGCCGCAAGCAATGCGGCTGCAACCGCGACGACAATCGTCGGCGAAAGCACCCTGTCCTCAGCCACGGGCCGCCACCTTCGGCGCCGACGACGCGCCGGCAACGATGCCGGCCAGCCGCGAGAGGTTACGCCCCCAGTCGTAGTGTTCGAGTACGTATTGACGCTCGTCACCGGGCGCGCGGTCGCCCGCAAGCACGCGGAGGCAGGCAGCCGTCGTCTCGGACTCGCCATTGGCGATGGCAATGGGTGCCGTGTCGCGCGCGGCCAGCCCGGCCGCCGCCTGTGCGGAGCACACCGTGGGGCGCCCCATGGAAAGATACTCCAGCACCTTGTTCTGAATGCCACGGGCGATGCGAAGCGGCGCCAGCGCCACGGCGGCATGCTGGATGTAAGGTCGGACGTCTTCGACACGCCCCGTTACGGTGACACCGGGCAGCTTGTCGAGTGCCAGCACAGCGTCCGTCGGCGACCCGCCGACAATCCAGAACTGCGTATCGGGTGCGGCCTCGCGAACCTGCGGCAGCACGTGCTCTGCGAACCAGGCAACGGCCTCCACGTTGGCCCAGTAGTTCATCATGCCAACGAACACGAGCGGGCGCTGATCGGCAGGAAACGGATTCTCGAAGGCCTGCGCCGGGTTCATGGTCTGTGTGTCCACGCCATTCGCGATCGCGTAGTGCTTGTCGACAGTCTCGGGCGAGAGCGTGTCAAAAAGTGCAGTCTCGTTCTCGGTCACGAGCGTCACCGCGTCAAAGGCAGCTGCGATCCGGCGCTCGTAGTCGGTGAGCCGGCGCCACTCGCGACGGTAGACCTGGCGCATGGGAAAGCGCGTGCGCTCGGCGTACTGCCGCCATTTGTCGGAATCGACATCGACGAGATCCATGATGCGGCGGTAGCCCGCATACCGCGCATCGAGAATGAACTGCGCCATGGGCGAGGAGTACGCCACGATGCGGCGGATCGGGTGTTTGTCCAGCGTCTCATCGACCCATCGCTGCATCTTTCCGCTGGCGTAGAACGGCACGCTCAGCGGCAAACCCCTAAGCAGACCCGCGGCACTGCGCAGCGTCGCAAGCCTGCGGTTGATGCCAATGGCCTCAACGGACACGCAGTACTGCGACAGTGTCTCCACGTGCTGCCAGTCGTCAGGGTCATCGATAAAGCAACCCAGATGTACGTCGTAGTCGCGGGCCAGATGCTCGAGAATCCGGAACGAACGAATCTTGTCACCCTTGTCGGGCGGAAACGGAATGCGATGCACGAGCAGCAGCAAGGGCTCTCGCGTGGCTCCCGTAGTGTGGTTGCCATCCCCCATCAGGGCAGCCGGCGAGCGAGGTACGGCCCCACCACGCCCGCAACGGGCAGCGGCAAGCGCTTCCAGAGTTTCACAAACTGGCGGTACTTGGGGCTATCCGGGTTGTGGTCTGGCAGAGAGCGGCCCGGGAGGGCACGAATGCCATAGTGGAGCTCCGACGGCTCAAAGCCCCAGTGCTCCTTAAATTTCGCAGGGCCGCTGCCGCGCTGGCTGCGGCCATAGTCGAAGACGCGGATGCCGTTCTGGCAGGCACGTTCCATGACCGACCAGTACATGAAGTCATTGCCGTAGTACTGGCGCGCCAGCGCGCCGCCGCCGCCGTAGTACGGCAAGATCTCGTCGCGGTAGATGAAGCTCATCACGCTGCACACGGTCTGCCCGTCTTTGACGACCGTGAGGACTTCTGCCTTGTCGCCAAACATCTGCTTGATCGCCGCCAGGTAGCGGGCATTGAAAAACGGCGTGCCCAGGTTTCTCTTGCACTCGAGCAGTGTGGCGTAGAGGCGCGAGACGTCATCATCGATCTCGGCTACGAGGCCGGCTTTGATGCCCTTGCGAATCATGGCGCGCTGTTTGCGCGGCACGGCCTTCATGTTGGCGTCGGTGTCCGCCTCGATGGGCTTGCGGTAAGTGACATGCGACGTGACGGTTTGCCAGTCTTCCCGCTCAACAGCCGGCGCATCGCGGCCCCGCAGCTCCAGCGCATCGACCCGTAAATCGTTGGCCAGCTCCCAGGCTGCGTCGACAAGCGCCTGCTCCGAGGCGACGTCGGAAGCCAGCGGCCCGCCGTAAACGAGAAACGGCAGTGACACGAGCTTGCTGCCAAACAGCCAGCTCGACACGTGGGCAAGCGGCAGCACGCCCACGATGTCGCGATCACGCCGGGCAACGAGGTAGTGCAGACGGTGACCGAGGGTATCGCCGATGACGCGACGCCAGCCCGACAAGTGATAGAACGTACCGCCGGGATGTGCATCGACGTAGGCGTCCCAGGACGCGACTGCAACGTCTTCGAGTGCCGCGACCGCGACCTCGCCAGCCGCGCCCGGTGCAGCGGCAATGCGCGCCTCGACACTAGCCATTATTCGTCTCCGAGAAAGATGCGATCCATGCGATCCCACCGAAACGTCTCGAGCAATTTTTGCAAACGCCGCTCGAATCGACCCAGGTTCACGTAGTGGCGAAACCGGGTCTTGGCCGAAATACCCGGAACGCGGGGTTGATCGGGGTCGATCTCCCAGGGGTGGAAATAGAACACGGCCGGCCGCTGTTCCTGTTCGTTGATGCGCCGGATGGCCGCCTTGGATACACCCAGCGGCAACAGGCGGAAGTAGCCACCCCCGGACACGGGGAAGTTGCGACCGGCGAAGCGAACCGTCGACATCGGAACCTCGATCAGGCTGCTGTCGTTGACACGAAACGGCACCCGGGGCGCCGATGGCAGCCCGTAATGGTCGTGGCTCACGGGATAGATGCTGGAGCTATAGGCGTAGCCAGCCGCTTCCAGAATCGGAAATGCCCAGGCGGCTTCCGGCCCGATAGAGAAACTGGGCGCACGGTAGCCTCGCACCGCGACACCACCAATATCCTCGAGAATACCCTTGGTCCGTACAACGTCCTCACGAAACGCATCCGGGGTCAGCGACGATACGCGCTTGTGATCGTAGCCGTGGCTGGCCAGTTCGTGGCCGCCGTCGACGATGCGCCGAATCACCTCGGGAAATTGCTCGGCGACCCAACCCAGCGTGAAAAACGTCGCCTTCGTGTTGGCCGCATCAAAACGCGCCAGCAACCGGTCGATGTTGCGCGCGACCCGTGAGGGCTGGCCAGGCCAGTCATCCCGCGAAATCAGGTGCTCGAACGAAGAGACCTGAAAATAGTCCTCGACGTCGCACGACATCGCATTGGGTAAGTCGCGCCCCACCACGCGGTGTTCCAGTGTCTCGAAACGCAGCGACGACACTTCGGGTGTCGTCACACGCTCGCGAACCACGGTTTGGGGCGCTGAGTTCATTTAAGCGACACGCTGAAGAACAGTCGCGCCTGGTATTCGACGTAGTCCTGCGCAACCGTGTTCTCATTGTTCTCGTCGCGGCGTGCGAGCGAGAAGCGGATGCGGGAACGCGGCGACATCGAGTACGTGGCACCTGCCGACAGGCTGAAGATCTCGTCGACACGCGGCTCGAAATCACGACGCGCGTAATCAAGACCCGCATTCACCGACATCTTGCGGCCCAGTTGCCAGGTGGTGCGGAATGCCGCACCCGTCAAACGCTCGCCACCGAGCTGGGTGCCGTCAGCGGCAACGCGCGACGATCGATCCTCATCGAACACGCGAAATTCAACCGTTGTGCGCGCAAACTCTACGGTCGTGGTCCACTGCCCACGCTTCTGCACGAAGCGATCATCCTCGCCAGGGCGGTCCCCGAAGTTATCGAGGTTGTCCAGATCCACAATGGGTCGCCGGTCGAACAGCAACCCGGCCCGCGTGGCAGGCTCCTGCGTGTAGGTCAGCGATGTCGAGCCGCGCTTGAGTCGGTAGGTTGCCCGCACGCGGAACGAATCACCAAACGTCCGCTTCCCGGCCGCAAGCTCGAGGTCAAGGCGGCTGTTGGGCACCCACTGGAACCCGCCCTCATAGAAATCGTCTTCAAGATCACCGCTCGTGAAATCGCCAAGTGGTGTCTCGAGTCCACCGACCACGAACAATCGCAGATTGCGGCCGACCCAGTAGCCTACGTTGGCCGACGCGCGTGCGTAGGAGAATTCGAAGCCGTTCTCGTACTCTACTTCCTGGTCCTGGTAGTTCAGGCCCCACGCAAAACCCTGCTGGGCCGCGAAATTGTTAATGTCAAAGTCGACGGTTCGCGCGTCCTGCTCCTGCAGTTCGTCGTCATCGAATTTTACTTTGAGGGCGCGGTAGGCGGCCAGCACTTGCGTATCGCCAAATCGCTGCTGCCAATAGGGGCGAATCTCAAGCACCTGCGAGTCGACCCGATTCTGGGTGACGACGACGTTGGTGATCGGGAAGCTGCCCTCGGGCGACTTGATCGTCTGGAAGTTCGTGGCGCTACCCAACAGGAACAATGACTCAGGGATAATCGCAGCCGTCAGACTCGCGTCAAGCACATCGGCGATGTCGTCGAACTGATTGTTGTCCGCGTAGAAGTAGGCTTCGGGTGCGTACTCGATCCGCCCGAACAGTCTGTCACCCTCTGCCGTCAGCGACAGCGTCGGAATAATCGAATATACGAGCTCCGATTCTCCGCCCTCGCTCTCGAGAAACAGATTGTCGGTGTAGACAATCCCGATGTCGGCCGATGCATTGAAATCGAAATTCTGGGCTGTCGCCGCTGGCGCAGCGCAGCTGGCCACCAGCAATGCGACGGCGGTACGCCAGACCCTATGTTTGTTCGTCGTTGTCGTTCTCATCGTCTCCCCCGCTGCGCTTCGCTGGCGCATAGCCGTAGTAAATGCCGCCATACGGCCCGGCCGCGACGTTTCGCGACTTGTTGAGAATGGCGTTTACCGGCTTGTCTTTGTCCAACCCTTCCAGCACTTCGAGAACATCACCATGACCCGTAACGCCCGCCTCGATGACGAGCACAACCTGACCGACATGGTCGGCCAGTACCTGGGCCTCGGTCGTCAACAACATCGGTGGTGTGTCGAGGATGACCAGGCGGTCCGAAAAGGCCACCGACAGGGCCTGAATCAGCCGACGCATGCGCCGGCTCGCGAGCAGTTCCGTCGAATCCTCGCGAACGGCTCCCGCAGGAATGACGACGATGTCGTCAATGTCCGTCCGCACAAGAAGATCATCGACAGCAATACTCTCGTCGGTTAGAAAATCCGTGATACCCGTGTTTCGCTCGAGGCCAAACGCGTGCGTGATCGTCGGCTTAAGCACGTCGGCATCAATGAGTACGGCGCCGATGTCACGCTCCTGGGCGATCGACACTGCCAGTCCGTACGAACAGAAACTCTTGCCGGCACCCGGCATGGCGCTGGTCAGCATGATGACGTTGGCGCAGTCGCCAACCATGGCACCGCGCGAAAACGCATTGGTGATCAGCGGCCGCTTGATTCGACGGTAAGACGCGGCGACGGCAGGATCCGGCTCTGGACCCGTCAGCAGACCCGCATCGAGGAGCGCCTCGCGCTCAACACTGACCACCTGCTCGGGCACCACGACCCGGGGCAGGCTCGACGTCTCATCGAGTGACACCACCTGCGTCGGTTGCGCAGGTGCCGGGGCAGGCGCGGCGGGTTCCGCGGCGGGCGTGGCGGCTACTGGCGGTTCCGCCGGCTCGTAAGCCGGCGGCGCATCATTCACGACGCGTTGTTGCGGGCGCTTGGATTCACCCGAACCACCGGACCGCGCGCGACTGTCCCGAATTCGCTTCAGTGCTTTCTGAACCTTGCTCATACCCGCATCTGTTCCTTGTGCTTCCTGGCTCAGCCAGCCTGAATTCTGTTCATCAATTCGGGCGCCTGTTCGGCGAACATGATCGCCCCGACAAACACGACGACGAGTACAACCAAAGCGCCAGCGATGGCCATGTGTTCGAGCCGCTTCGTGCGGCGCGTGGATCGATCCTGCACGAGCTGAACAGCACCCAGCACGGGAATACCGCTCAGCGCCGTCAGCGACGTGCCCGTAAAGAACACGGGGTTCAGGAGGTTGAAGGCAAGACCGACGGCACCGCCGATTCCGAGTGCGGCAACCAGCACCACACTCAGAAAAATGACGCGCGGCGGCCCGACGGGCGTCTGCGCCGAGAATGGCGGATCGATGATGCGGAACTGAACGTCGTCAATGGTCTCGTCGATATCGTTGCCGATATTGGCAGCCTCGAGCTGTTGCAGGAACTGCTCGTAGTTGCGTTTGACCACATCATAGTCGCGGTTGAGACGACTGAGTTCCGCCTCGACCTGCGGAATCGTATTGACCTGCTCACTGAGCCGGGCAACGGCCTGCCGGTACTGCACCGCGCGCGCCTGCAACTCGACGATCTCAAGCTCCGTGGCGCCCAGCTGAATCTTCATGTTTTGGTACACGGGATTGCGGTCCAGCGGGTTGGATCGCGCGATAAGATCATCGGGGTCGCGCGCGGCGGCGGCATCCGCCTGCTGGCGTCTGAGCAGCTCAATGGTCTCTGTGATCTGGCCAATCCGCGGGTGTTTGTCCGTGTAGACAAGCCGCAGCTCCTCGAGCTGCGCCTCAAGCTCTGCGATCTTGCCGGAGCTGAACCCCTCGTCGCCGTCCAGCGATCCGGGCACTGCGTCGCCCGTGCCGAACACGGGCACTTCACCTTCGATCTGGCGCAACAGTTCTTCGCGGCGCTGCTGCGCGAGTCGAAGCCGGCTTTCCGTTTCGCTGAGGTTGCCCTGAGCGGCCTGCAGCCGGGCAAAGAAGTCACCCTGTTGATTGGGCATGTAAGCGACGTTTTCGCGTTTGAACTGTGCCAGGCGATCCTCGGCTTCCGTCAGACGTGCCTCGTAGTCGACGATCTTGTCTTCAAGGAAGATCTGGGCTGTGCCGGACTCATTTCTGTCGGCAACGAGCGAGTCCTCGACGAAGGTGTTGACCAGCGACTCGACGACGGCCACGGCCTTATCACGGTCAGCGTCCTCGAATGAAATACTGAAGACGTTTTCGAGATTGCCTGACACGCTGATGCGTTCCTGCAGGGACGAGAGCAGGCCCTCGAATTCGCGGTCAGAATCGGCGCGAAGGTCGAGGTCCGTCTCTCGCGCCACCTTGGCGAGATTGGGTCGGCTCAGCATTTCTCGGGTCACGATGGCGACCTCACTGAGCACGTTCTGCGTCGGCGCGAGTCCTTCAACGAACGGACGAATCGCGTTCTCGGTATCGACGTAGATCCGCGCCGTGGCCTCGTAGGTGTCGGGCATTGAGTACACCGAGAACCAGCCAAACAGGGCGACCACCCAGGCCACCGCCAGGGCACGCCACTTGTACCGCCAGGTGCCACGGACCTGACCCTCGACCATGTCGAGAACGCCGCGTAGGTCGAAGCTGTCGTCGTTGGATGCGGGCATAGGATTCAGTCTCGCTTGTCGATCAGAAGAACGACTCGGGGATAATCAGGACATCACCAGGCAACATGCGAATATTCTGGTTCATGCGGCCGTTATTCAGCAGGTCATTGATGCGCACACGAATCACCTGTTCCTCGCCGTCCACTTTGCGCACGACCTGCGCCTTGTTACCCGCCGCGAACTCGGACAAGCCGCCCACGGCAATCATGACGTCGAGCAAGGTCATGCCGTTGCGGTACGGCAGCGACTGCGGCTGCGTGGCTTGACCAACGACGCGAATCTGGCTTTGGAACTCACCCACGAAGTTACGCACCATCACGGTGACCGTGGGCGTACGAACGTACTCAGCCAGGGCCTGCTCGACATCACGCGCTAGCTTGGTGGGCGTCTTGCCCGCTGCCGTCAAGTCTTCAACGAGCGGTGTGGAGATATCGCCGTCGGGTCGTACAACGACATCCGTCGTGAGGTCCGGGTGGCCCCATACGAACACCGACAGGCTGTCGCCCGGCCCGATAATGTAGTCAGCGGCTTCCGCGGGCTCCGGCGCCCCCGTGATATCGGCCGCGGGGACACCGCCGGCACAACCCGCCACCAGCGTCGCCAGTGCGACGATGACTCCTGCGAACCCCTTCATGACCTTGCTGCTCCCGCCCTTCATTACAACCGGTCGCGCAGCGCTTGCGCCTCTGCACGACCCATAAACTCGACGTCACCAGCCAGGGCGCTGTCGAGCAATTCTCTTGCGCGCTGCGCATTGCCTTGTTCCGCGGCGACGTAGGCCAGATGCCAGGCTACTTCGCGGTTCTGCGGGATCTTCGAGAACGCCGACTCGAGCAACGGCAAGGCCTCGTCGGTCTGGCCCTGTCGGGCAAGAATCCATCCAAGCGTGTCCGCAATGGCCGGGTTGTCGCCGTCGGCCTCATAGGCAGCCCGCGCATGCACCACCGCACCGTCGTTACCATTGGCGAACAGCGTCCAGGCCAGGTTGTTGCGCAACAGTGCGTTGTCCGGCGCGATGGCTACGGCCCGCTCGTACTGGGGAATCGCCTTTGCGTAGTCACCCAGCTGCTGGTAGCCCTGCGCAAGCAACACCTTGCTGGGCAGGTGATCCGGCGCCTCGGTGCTGAATGCTTCGGCCAGCGACATCGGTGACGCCAGATCGCCGGTCAAACCGGCCACAGCGTGACGCGCGGCCGTGTTCCAGGACTTGCGCCGTTGCCAGGCGCGCTCAAACGCCTCGGCAGCCGCGGCGGTCTCTTCGCGCGCGAGCTTGAGCTCACCCTCTACGAGATATGGGTAGTCGAGCGAGCCGTCTTTACTTTTCCAATCGTCGATAAGCTGGGTGGCCTGACCGTATTCGCCGCCGCGCACATAGAGCATCGCCAGCATCATGTCCGAGCGCAGGTCACTGGCGCCGCGTCGCGTCGCGCGCCGCAGCACGGTGCGCGCGTCATCGGCCCGGTTCGACGCCAGGTAAGCCAGCGCCAGGCCGCGATAACCGCCTGGAAGCGTTTCATCCATGCCGATGACGGCACCAAACTGCTCGGTCGCGTCTTCGACTTCGCCCGACGCGAGGCTGATTTCGCCCAGCATCAGCGCAAGGGTGGTGTCGTTGGGCGCGCTCTGCATCGCCGAGACAATCGTCGTGCGCGCAGACGACAACGCACCCTCCTCGATCTGCAAACGCGCCAGTCGCGCGGCCACCGAGGTCGCGCTCGGATCTGCCTGGACCGCACGCTTCAGCCACTCAACAGCCGCCGTGCGGTCGCCCGATAACAGCGCTACCTGCGAGAGCCCGAGGAACGCACCAACGTCATCGGGCAATAACTCGAGCGATTGATTCAGCAAGGCATTGGCCGCGTCGTAGTCACCCTGCGATGCCGCGACACGGGCCAGGTTCTTGAGCGGCACGGGATCCTCGGGCGACAACTCCGACGCTGCCGTAAACCGTGTCTGGGCGAGCTCGAGGTTGCCCAGCCGGATGGCAATGTCACCGGCCATCATGAGCGCCACGGGCTCCTCCGGATAGTCGCTGGCCAGCTTGGAAGCCGTGATCGACGCCGCGTTGAAGTCGCCGCTGCGTACCTGTGTCAGCGTCATGAGGATGTCGCGACGCATGGCGACACCCGACTCCCCGGTCTCCAGTTGCGACAGCACCTCGTCGGCCTCTTTCAGGCGACCTGCTGCCGAGTACGCCGTTGCGAGGTCGAGCAACAGCAGCGCGTTGTCGGGGAAGCGCGATACGTTGCGCTCCGCCACGAGGATCGAGTCCTCGATAGAGCCTGACGCGAGCGTGATGCGCAGTGCTGAAGACAAAGCCTCGGGGTCTTCGCTGCCCTCGATGAGCGGTGCCAGCGTGTCGATGATGGGTTCGGGGCGGTCGAGCTGCCTGCGAACTTCCGCGAGAACGAGAACGGACTCCGACCCCACACCCTCGGTGCGATAGATCGACGACAGCATCATGTCCGCCTGCGCGTATTCGCCAAGCTTGTAGTGCACGAAACCGAGCAGCTCCCGGACCTGCGGTGCATCAAACTGCTTCTGAGTCTGCTGAAGCAACGCCTTCGATGCCTCCCAGTCCTCCTCGAGGAATTCGATCTTGGCGGCGCGGAATGTCGTGCCCCAGGCCTCAGGCGCGATGGCCTGTAATTCGGACAGACGGGCGCGGGCCGTGTCGCCGTCGCTGCTGCCGAGTGCGATATCAAACAGGCCCTGGAGCGGCGCAATGGCCTCCGACGGATTGTCGTTACTGCGGGCGATGGACAAGCCCTGCTCAAAATCTGCGGTGGCCGCATCCATCTGCTGACGGATGACGTTGTAGCGCGCGGACAGCAGCCACAGGCTGACTTCCTCCGGGGCGTCCTGCTTGAGTTGCTCGATCATGAGGCTCGCATTGTTGAGCTCACCTTTATCAAGCGCGATACCGAGCAGCGCCAGCCGCGCCTTGACCAGCGAGCTGTCCAGCCGCACGGCTTCCTCGAGCGATTCAATTGCGGCGTCGCTGTCGCCAAGCGCACGCTGCGCACGACCCCGAAGCAGGAACAGCCCCGGCCGGTCATCCACGGCAAGACTCTCAGGCGGAAACTCCTCGAGCAGTGCTTCGAAGTTCTGTTGCAGTGCCACCGATTGCGCGAGCTCGAGGCCGACATCGTCAAGCGTCAGACCGAGATCAAGTGCGCGGCGGAATTCCTTCTCGGCGGAAGCGCCGTCGCCAACGTTGAGCGCCGAGCGCGCTAGCAGCAATCGTGCTTCTAAGTTTCTGCTGTCGTTTTGAAGTACGGCGCGCGCATCAATGGCGGCAGCGCGGTAGTCCCCCGCCTCGAATGCCGCGTTGGCGCGCTCCATGCGGCCGGCGTCGTCTACGCCGCAGCCCGCAACGGCCATCACTGCAGCGAGGCACAGCCCCTGTCCCAGGCGACGAAGCCCCGTCTGGCGTCTTACCCGTGTCATCGTGTTCCCCACTCGTCCCCGTGCATTTGAACGGTCATGCCGGACGTCGTTCCCGAATCGTGCGGCCAGCTCGTTACAGATCCGTTGCAAGAGCGCGGCGCTGGTCGTTGCACGGACGTCGCGGTCCGGACGCCCATCCCACCGCATCGTATCCAAGACGCGGCTCGCAAACCGTGTGGCAGGCCCGCCGCAAAGTGTGAACTGCGTCACAAAACGCCAGGCCCCCCGAAAGGGTCGCTGTCGCCACCTGGCCCGTAATCTCACAATGGTCTGACACCAGCGAACCCCGAGGGTCCCCGGCATGGTGCCAGTTAACATATTGGCGGCCGCCGCTGCGGCCTGTCCCTTGTCAAAATTGGTAGGCGCGGGTAGGACTCGAACCTCCGACCATTGCCGTGTATTGGCAGTGCTCTACCCCTGAGCTACGCGCCTGTTTTGTTGAATCTTAAGCACATGGGCCACCCCCTTCAAGGAACAGGCTCCGCAGTTCCTGAAACCTGCTACCCTTTCGCCGCGAACCACTACCCTGACCCGAGACCATGTCGCGAATTCCTGTACATCTCGTGGCGGCCGCACGGCCCAATTTTATGAAGGTTGCGCCGCTCTATCACGCACTCGCCGCAACCGACTGGGCAGCACCTGTCATCGTGCACACGGGCCAGCACTACGACTACAACATGTCGGACGCGTTTTTTGCCGATCTCGGGCTGCCTGAGCCCGGATTTCACCTGGGCGTGGGGTCCGGTTCGCACGGCGAGCAGACGGGTCGCGTGATGATCGAGTACGAGAAGGTGTGCCTGAAGCATCGCCCGGCCTGCGTGATCGTGGTCGGTGACGTCAATTCAACGATTGCCTGCGCCATGTCCGCCGCGAAACTGCATGTACCCGTCGTCCATCTGGAGGCCGGTTTGCGCAGCAATGATCGCGGCATGCCGGAGGAACTCAATCGCCTCGCCACTGACGCGATCTCAGACCTGCTCTGGACGCCCTCACCTGACGCGGACGAGAACCTTCGCGGCGAGGGCAAACCCGACACGGCGTTTGAGTGCGTCGGCAACATCATGCTCGACTCGTTCGAGCTCTTGCGCAGCCGCATCGAGGCGGCGGGCGCAGACATCGATCTCGATCTGCCGGAGCGCTTTGGCGTCATGACGCTACACCGGCCATCGAACGTCGACGACGAAGCGACGCTGTCACACATCATCGACGGCCTGACGCATATCGCTGCCAACCAGATTCCGCTGCTCTTCGTGGCACACCCGCGCACGCGCGAGCGCCTGACGCGGTTTAACCTGCTCGACCGGCTCACCGATGCGCCGGGGCTCACAGTGCTCGAGCCGCTGTCCTATGTCCCCTTTATGCACCTCGTCACCAAGAGCGCGCTTTGCATTACGGATTCCGGCGGTCTGCAGGAGGAAACGACCTACCTCGGCATTCCCTGCCTGACGCTGCGCCCCAACACAGAACGCCCGGTGACGATCACGATGGGGACCAATCGGCTGGTCACGCCCGACACCCTGAAGGACAGTGTCACCGAAGCCCTGTCCGGCGCATGGCCCACGGGTCGTCGTCCCGAGCTTTGGGATGGCGCCACGGCATCGCGCTGTGTCGCGAGCCTGAAGCGCTTTCTCGACCGCGTGTAGTCGTTAGCCCGACGCTTCCTGCAGCGAAGCGAGCAGCGGCAGCGATACGATAAACGTTGTGCCCTTGCCGGGCGCACTGTCGACGGTGACCACACCGCCGAAACTCTGCACGGCGTCGCGCGCCTGGAAGACCCCGATACCCATGCCTTGTGCGCCCTTCGTGCTCACGAAGGGCTCGAAGAGCTTGGTGTCGATGAACTCGCGCGTCATCCCGGCACCCGAATCCTGGATGTCGATACGCGCCCGCGCGGCGGTATCCTGGGCGCCTGGCTCCGCGCGCAGCGTGACCACGATCTCACCGTCCACGGGCGTTGCATCCTGTGCATTGCGCAGCAAGTGCTGGAGCGCCGAACCGAGCCGTTCGCCGTCACCGAATACGGGCATGGGATCGTCGCCCGCCTCATTGGCGAGGCGCGGTTCGGGTTGGCGGTCGCTGACATCGGCACAGACCTTCTCGAGCAAGGTCACAAGATCCAGCGAACGCGTCGTCTCGCCGGCGCGACCGGATTCGAGCTGGCCGAGCAGACGACGCATACGCTTTACGGAGTTATCGATGGTGGCAATGGCATCATCGATGAACTCAGGATCGTCCTTGTGACGCTTGGCATTGGCTACCACCAGGGACTGCTGCGCGATGAGGTTCTTGAGATCGTGCATCACGTAGGCCGAGAACTTGTTAAAGACCTCGAACTGCCGGGCCTGGGTCAGATCGCGCTGAATCCGGCTTTGCTCCAGGAACACAGCGAGCTGGCGACCCACCGTGCGGAACAGGTCGTGGTCTTCGTAGTTGAGATCCGGCAGTCCGGCGGGCCGGATGATGGCCGCAAACCCCGTTAATGCATCGTCGAGCACGACTGGCACGATGATCCGGTCCGCAAGGAGGTCCCGCGCCTCGGCATCGTCGAGCGCGTCCCGATACGCTTTGGGGTTTTTCTGTGCCTCACGATCGTCCAGCACCCAGCCCGAGTGTTCGAGAAATGCCACGATCGGGTGTTCGGCCGCGATGCGCTCGGGTGCCTGGCCCTCACCCGCCGATGCGGCGCGCCGGTAGACACCCGTGTCAGGCTCGCGCAGCCAGAGCGCGCCGCCGTCGCTGTCGAGGATGCCAACCAGGGAGTCGAGACACAGGTCGGGCATGGGTGCCCGCGCCGAGTCCTGCGCCAGGCGCCGGATCAGCGTCATCCACTCCTCACGGTAGTCGTAGCGATTCGCGTAGAAGTGCGTTGCTAGGAACACCTTGAGTCGGCGCCGGAGCTGCTGGGAGAACAGCATGAGCACCAGCAGGATGATGCTTGCGGAAAGGAACACGATGCGCAACGCCCCGCCCCAGTCGCCACCCAGGCGCTGCATAAATAGGCTGCCAAAGGCGACGAGCATGAGGTAGGCGCCGACACCGATGAGGCTTGCCGAATAGAACACCACCTGGCGCGAGACGAACAAACCGGCTTCCCAGTCGGGGTTGCGCTTGAGCGCGAGCAGCAGCGGCAGGACGACTATGGCGTTGACGAAGCCACGCGCCGCCCAGATCTGTGCGTCAAGCCGTCCCGCCATGAGCAGGTTGGCGTAGGTGAACAGGTCGAAGACGAACACGGCGCCGAATGACACCGCGACAAGCGAGGCCGCACGCCGGTTGAGCAGTGACGGGTTGCGATAGACCTGCTCGACGGCGAGCAGACCCAGCAGCGAAATCGCGACGATGAAGTAGTAGGCGAACTGGAAGCCGACCGTCTGATCGCTTGCGGTGCGCCAGCCGATAAACGCCGAAACCAGCGGGATGAGCCAGGGCAGCAACGCGAAACTGCGCCGCCAGCCCGAGCGTTCGTGCCGCTGGATGAGTTGTCCCAGGAACAACAGAATCGCAAACGCGTGCAAACCGTCGACGGCAACCAGCGCGCCAAGGGGCATGCCACGCCCCGCCGTGAGCGCCATGCCGACGCCCCAGGCGGCCATGATCCCGGCCAGCGCAACGAGATAGTTGAACGGCCAGCGCAGACTGCGGCCCGCAAGCAGGAACACGGCCATGCCGGCGTAGGCAAACGCCGCGATCGAATAACCCAGGGTGACGAGCGTCATGGCGCCGACTATACCGCGCCGCGCCCGCGATGCTTACTGATCAGCGCGCGCCCTTCTGCCAGAGCACGACTTCAGCAGTCTGCAGCAGGATCATGAAATCGAAGATCAGCGTGCGATTCTTGACGTAGTAGAGATCGAACTGCAGCTTCTCAAACGCGTCCTTTTCCGAGGAGCCGTAGGGGTAACAGAGCTGCGCCCAGCCCGTGATACCCGGACGCACACGGTGTCGCTCCATGTAGTAGGGCAGCTGCTCTTTGAGTCGCTCGACAAACTCCGGCCGCTCGGGGCGCGGGCCGACGACGCTCATCTGGCCGGCGAGAACGTTGAGCACCTGGGGCAGTTCGTCGATACGCAGTTTGCGAATGATGTGACCGACGCGCGTAATCCGGTCATCGTCCTCTTTGGCCCAGACGGCCTCGCCCTCGGCTTCTGCGTCCTTGCCCATGCTGCGAAACTTGAGTACGTCGAAGTCCACATTGTTTTTGCCGACACGCCGCTGGCGGTAGAAGATCGGACGGCCGTCCTCGATCAGGATGGCGATGGCCGTCAACAACATGATGGGGGACGCCAGCACGAGCACGATACCGCTTGAGACGATATCGAAAATGCGCTGCGCAACGCGCCGCGGCAGCTGGCGACGGAAGCCATTCTCAAAAATCAGCCAGCTCGGGCGAATGAGCTCGAGGTTGATCTTGCCGGTCTCGCGTTCGAGGAAGTTGATCACGTCCGTCACGTCGATCCCATCCAGCCGGCACTCGAGCAGATCCCGGATGGGCAAGGTACCGCGGCGGTCATCTACTGCGATGACAATCTCGTCGATGCGATGCTCAACCGCATAATCGTAGAGGTTGTCGGGAATTGGCTGCACCCGCTTCTCCGGGAGCTGCGCTGGCTCATCACCCGGCATAGAGAGGTAGCGAACGAGTTTGAAACCACGCTGATCGGCCATGCGCCGCAGCTTGAGAAATTGCTCGGCGCGCCTGCCGGCGCCCAGCACCAGAACGCGGCGCTTGAACAAGCTCTCATCGACGAGCTTGAGGAAGCCCAGTCGCACGGCAGCCAGGCCTGTGATCGCGATGCCCGATGATATGAGCATGACCAACGGATGGATGTAGAGCGGCGGTACGACGTAGTAGAGGAACGGCAGGAATACCGCTGTCAGCACAAATGCCACGAACAACCGGGCGAGTACGCCTGAGTAGCGCGCGCGCAGCGCGATCCGGTACAGCCCCATGGCGGCCATGGCACAGAGCAATACGACCGTGGTGATGCCACAGCTCCAGAAGCCCCGGTCCGCGCCGCGCGTGCTGGCCGAAATGAGGCCTGACGCATCTGCGATGGTGTGCGCCAGAATCAGTGCCAGCGAGACGATGACGGCCTCGACGATGACAAGGACAAGCACGGGCAGGTGCACGTAGTGATCAAAGAGCCGAATCGCCATTAGCCAATCCCCACGCGAATGGGCGCGCTGCGGCGCGCTGGCGCGTCGACGTTGCCCCCTGTTGCTGGTCGTCGTGCTGTCATGTGAGGTCTTTTAGGGCCTGCCGGGTCTCTCGGGCGATCACGCCCGGACAAACTGTACCCGTTTGGCTGTGACGTTCCCGTGAACTGTCTCACCCATCCGGGCGTGACTCAGGCCGCATCACCCCCGATTTGGCCCAGCAGCTCTTCGGTTTTGCGCTGCATGAGCGTGACGTCGCCGCGACTCTCGACATTGAGCCGGATAACGGGCTCCGTGTTGGACGCGCGAAGGTTGAAGCGCCAGTCCTCGAAAGCCACGCTGATCCCGTCGACCGTATCGCTGGTCACCGAGTCGGGCTCGTACTCGGCCCAGATGCGATCCATGACGGCTTGGGCGTCATCCACGCGCCGGTTGATTTCACCACTGGCCGGGAATCGATCAATGCGCGCCGCGACCTGTGCCGACAACGGCTGGCCTTGCGACCCGATGAGCTCTGCCACGAGCAACCAGGGCACCATCCCGCTGTCGCAGTAGTAGAACTCGCGGAAGTAGTGGTGCGCGCTCATCTCGCCGCCGTAGACGGCGTTCTCCTCACGCATCACTTCCTTCATGAAGGAATGGCCGGACTTGCTCTGAATCACGCGCCCGCCATTGTCCGAGACGATTTCGACCGTATTCCATCTCAGGCGGGGGTCGTGGACCACACCGCCGCCGGGGTTGGCTGCGAGCAGGCTTTGCGCCAGCAAGCCCACGATGTAGTAGCCCTCGACGAAGTCGCCGCGCTCATCGAAAAAGAAGCAGCGATCGAAGTCACCGTCCCAGGCAATGCCGAGGTCGGCGCCGTGCGCCCTGACAGCCTCGGCCGTTGCGGCGCGATTCTCCGTGAGCATCGGGTTCGGCACACCGTTGGGAAACGTGCCGTCGGGCTCGTGGTTGATCTTGATGAACTCGAAGGGCAGATGCGGCTCAAGCTGGTCGAGCACCGCACCCGCGCCGCCGTTGCCCGCGTTGACGACGATCTTGAGCGGTTTGAGTGCCGAGATATCGACGTAGGACAGCAGGTGCGCCACGTAGTCGGCGCGGATGTCGACGGGCGTGCGTTTGCCCGGCATTGCCGCCACGAGCCGCTCATCGCGCTCAGCAAAGGCGCGGATGTCGGCCAGACCGGTGTCCCCACTGATGGGCCGGGCCGCGTCGCGCACGATTTTGAGGCCGTTGTAGTCCTTGGGGTTGTGGCTGGCCGTGATCATGATGCCGCCGTCGGCACCCAGCGCGCCGGTCCCGAAATAGACCATCTCGGTACCACCAAGCCCGATGTCGAGGACTTCCACACCGGCCTCGACGAGCCCGGCGGTCACGGCGTCCGCGAGCGTCTCGCTCGACAACCGGATATCGCGCCCGATGACGACGCGCTTGGCGTCAAGAAACTGCGCCGTGGCATTGGCGATCCGGTGCGCAATATCTTCATTGAGCTCGTCTGGCAGGCGGCCACGGACATCGTAGGCCTTGAATGACGGGATCGTGATGGGCATGGACGGCTCCGCTGCAACGTGGCGCGATGATACCACCGCCAGTCGCGGCGCAAGCGCTCAGGTATTGGTGCCCTCGCGGCCGTAGTTGTCCTCGAAACGGACGATGTCGTCCTCGCCGAGATAGTCACCCGACTGCACCTCGATAATGTGCACGGGTGCGTCGAACGGATTCGCGATGCGGTGCTTCTCACCGATCGGGATGTAGGTCGACTCGTTGACCGAGAGATCGAACTCCTCGTCGCCGCGCGTAATACGCGCCTTGCCTTGGACAACGATCCAGTGCTCTGCGCGGTGGTGGTGTAACTGCAGCGACAACACGGCCCCAGGATTGACGATCAACCGTTTGACCTGGAAGTTCTCTCCCTGATCAACGCCGTCATAACTGCCCCAAGGTCGAAACACCTGACGATGAAATGTGACTTCAGGGCGGTCATCGAGTTTGAGCTGGTCGACGATGGCCTTGACGTCCTCAGCGCGGTCCTTGGGTGCGACGAGCACGGCGTCCTTTGTCTCTACGACCACATGGTCCGCGAGACCGACGGCTGCCACCAGTCGACTTTCAGAACTGATGAGGCTGTTGCTGCAGCCTACCTGGACGACGTCTCCCGTGACCGCATTACCCGCGTCGTCGCGATGACGCACTTCCTGCAATGACGACCAAGAGCCGACATCGCTCCAGCCTGCCGACAGTGGCACCACCATGGCGTCATCGACCCGCTCCATGACCGCATAGTCAATCGAATTCGAAGGGCTCTCGGAAAATTCCTTCTCTCCAGGACGAAGAAAATCCAGGTCTTCACGCGCTACTGCCATGCTGGCCTCGCAAGCCGCGTACATATCTGGCTCAAAGCGCAGGATCGCGTCGAGGTATCTATCAGGCCGAAACAGGAACATGCCGCTATTCCAGAGATAACGTCCCGACGCGACATAGTCTTCAGCGACGTCCCGTGCAGGTTTTTCCTTAAAGCTCAATACGGGTACGGGACCGTCCCCCGTTGGTTCAGCCTGAATGTAGCCGTAACCTGTGTGGGCTGAATCAGGCCTGATGCCAAAGGTCACCAGATGCCCCGAAACTGCGGCGTCCATGCCCCGCTCCACCGCAGCCGCGAATGCCGCCACGTCCTTGATGACGTGGTCAGCAGGCATGACCAGAATCAGCGAATCATCGTCGCGACGCTGTGCGGCGATAGCTGCCAGTGCTACAGCAGGTGCCGTATTTCGCCCTTCCGGCTCAAGGATGATGGTCGGGTCTAAGCCGATGGCGTGCAGTTGTTCCGCCACCATGAATCGATGGGCTTCATTGCAGACCACGATCGGCGCTGCAGCGCCGTCGAGTGGCGCCGCGCGCGCTGCTGTTTGTTGCAACATCGTTTCGCCCGACGCCACCATGGGTAGCAATTGCTTGGGGTACGCAGCGCGGGACGCCGGCCACAACCGTGTACCGGAACCACCAGAAAGAATGACAGGCGTTACAGGAATCACGGTAACCCTCGCCGATCGACATCGAGACGGAGATCACATCGTCCCACACGCGCGCGACCACCCGATAAGTCAAGCTTCGGCATGCGACTTAGTCCGTATTCATCACGCTCAGCCCACGCCCCACCGCGAAGTATCGTAGCCCTCGCGCGCGCATCATTGCCGGGTCGTAAAGGTTGCGGCCGTCAATAACAAGACGGTCCGCAAGGCCTGCAGCGAGCCGGTCGTAGTCGGGACTGCGAAACTCCTGCCATTCCGTCACGATCACCAGCGAATCGGCGTTGGTGATTGCAGCGTCCGCAGTGTCACAGAGCTCGAAATCCTCGCGGGTGCCATAGATGCGGTGCGCCTCTTCGCGTGCCTCGGGGTCGTAAGCCTGAACTCTCGCGCCCGCGTCCCACAATGCCTCGATGAGTACGCGACTGGGTGCCTCGCGCATATCGTCTGTCTTGGGTTTGAAAGACAGCCCCCACACAGCGATGGTCTTGCCCGCCAAGTCGCCGCTGTATGCACGGCTGAGTTTGTCGAACAAGGTCTCTTTCTGGCGTTGGTTGACGGCTTCGACGGCATTAAGCAATTCCTCTTTGTAACCTGCCTCGTCCGCCGACCGCGCCAGCGCCTTCACATCCTTGGGGAAACAAGACCCCCCGTAGCCCGCACCCGGATAAATGAAGTGATAACCAATGCGCGGATCGGACCCGATTCCAACGCGCACACTTTCAATATCCGCGCCGAAGCGCTCGGCCAGGTTCGCCAACTCGTTCATGAAACTGATTTTTGTCGCCAGCATGGCGTTCGCCGCATATTTGGTGAGCTCGGCGGAACGCACGTCCATGACGATGAAGCGATCGTGGTTGCGGTTGAAGGGTTCGTACAATGCGCGCAACAGTTCTGCTGTGCGCGGATTATCGGTACCCACGATGACCCGGTCGGGTTTCATAAAGTCGTTGATCGCCGCCCCCTCCTTCAGGAATTCAGGGTTGGAGACGACGTCGAACTCGTGATCTGCGCCACGCTCCTCCAGGACCGCGCGCATCGTGTCAGCCACCTTGTCTGCCGTTCCCACCGGGACGGTCGATTTGTCGATGACAATACGGTAATCGTCCATATGCTCGGCGATGCTGCGCGCAACGGTGAGCACGTACTTCAGATCTGCGGAGCCGTCTTCGTCTGGCGGTGTACCCACGGCGATAAACTGAAATAAGCCGTGACCCACGCCCTCGGCGATGTCAGTGGTGAACTTGAGACGACCGGCCTCCCGATTGCGGCTGATGTAGGCCTCCAACCCGGGTTCGTAGATTGGCACTTCGCCGTTATTGAGGCGCGCAATCTTCTCCGCGTCAATATCTACGCAGACGACGTCGTTTCCCATCTCGGCCATGCAGGCGCCCGTGACTAGGCCGACGTAGCCGGAGCCGAAAATCGTCAGTTTCATAGCAATGCGTCAGGAATCTGAAGCCGCGAATTAAATCACACGTTACGAGATAGAGCCTAGACCTCAGTCACGTAAATCAACGACCCGCCGCCGCGCGCCTCTCAAGCGGCGTAAACCAGCATCCACCGCCACCCCGCACACGAGCCAACAGCCGAAGATCGCAGCCTCGGGGGCATCTGCCGCCTCAAGCGCCGCGCATAAGAGCAAGACAGCGAAACCAGCGGATACAAGGATCGTAAGCACCTGGCGACGGCCAAAGCCCCGAGCCTGGAGCACATGGTGGTAGTGATTCCTGTCGGCAGAAAATGGCGAGCGACCATCAAAGATACGACGGAAAAAGCAAGACGTAAGGTCGTACAAGGGAATCGCAACGAAGGACAACGCCACCGCGGGCGACACGAGTCCCGTGGGCGGCTGAGTCACGCTAATCATCAGCCATGCTGTGATGAAGCCCAGCACGGTGCTGCCGCCATCGCCCATAAACGCCCGTATCGATCGGTTAGCCTTTAGCGGGAAATTGAACACGAGGAACCCTACGACTACCGCAGCGCCGACGAGGGCGAGCACCGTGATTTGGCCCCCATGCCCTGCAAAGGACAGCCCCACGAGCGCGATGAGCGCCATGCTGCCAGCAAGACCATCCATGCCATCCGTCATGTTGATGGCGTTAATGAGCGCAAGCGAGAAGAAGACGGTTGCAACGAGCGCTAACGGACTCAGTGCCAACTCACCCAGAGCAAGCGGATCGCCCAGCGTGACCACACTAATCCCGGCGCCAAAATACATCAGCAAGGACGCGCCAAACTGCGTGCCGAGCCGCACCGACGCCGGAAGGTCATACCGGTCGTCGATGAGACCGACGAGCAACAGCATCAGTGCGCCGAGCAGAAGGTAGCCGGTCTCGGCCGCGGGAACAGCGACAATCGCGCCGGCAGAAAACCCCATGTACATCGCTATGCCGCCGATCAGCGGCACTTTGCCAATGTGGCGTTTACGGCCTCCGGGCGTGTCGACGAAATTGAGGGATATGGCTAATGGCCGCAACGCCATAAGCAAAACTACGCAAAACAGGGCCGCTATCAGTGCGCCTGGGACCATCCTGATGTCCACAAAAAACCACCAGTTCTTCTAGAGTTATGTCAGCACCCCCCTCCAGCCCGCTTGATTCTAATGTTACGGAAATGAAACACAAGCGGAATTAGGCGCATCCGGGGTTGTTCTAGCAGCGTACGTTACCCGTACGAGGGTTTGCCCCCAGGTTCACAGGATTGTGCCGCTTACCACCAGGGCGTAGCGTCGGACTGGTCCAGATCTGAAGGCCGCCGGAAAAACTGGCTCAGCTTGGTTAGAAATTTCTGCGAGAGCTTGACCATGTTGGTGTCGCTGCCATTGCTGCGGCATGCCTTGAGCTTCTCGCGCAGGATGGTCCAGTTGCTGCGAAGCCCACCCGTACTCGCACCGCCAGTGCGCATAAACACTAGCGTCCGGTCCAGGTGCGTCGTGGTAGCGCCGCCCTTGACGAGATGTCTCGCAACCCACTCGAAATCGCCTGCGATGCGGTAGGACTTGTCGAACCCTCCACGGCGCTCGAATAACGCTCGCCGAACGAACATCGCGGGGTGGGCAGGCATCCATCCATAGGCAACGCGTTCTACACCGAAGTCCCCGGAGTCGTAGTACCGCACGATCGACCTTAGTTCATCGCTTGAAAACATGGCGACGTTTCCCATGACGATGTCGGCGCCGGTTTCGACGAGGCACCGTGCTACCTGCGATAGCACATCGCCGCTCGCGTAGTAGTCATCGCCGTTCAAGAAAGCAATGACATCGCCCGTCGATATCGCAAGCCCCTTGTTAAACGCGTCATAGATGCCTTCATCGCGCCCGCTATGTAATCGACTCACAGAATCATAGGAAGCCGCAATCTGCCGCGTGTTGTCCGTGGACATGCCATCCACGACGACGTGTTCCACCTTCTCGTAGTCCTGTCGAGCGACGGACTCAATGGTCTCTCGAATCGTGTGCCCGCAATTGAACACCGCTGAGACCACGCTGATCGTGGGCAGATCGTGATCATCGATGCACGTCTCACTGCTCGTGGCGCTTGCTGAGCCCGCGCCGCTCACGCCAAGTCTGACGCTCGGAACCAGTCGTAGGTCCGTGCGACACCTTCGCGAAGCGAAACACTCGGTCGCCAACCAAGCTCGGTAATTCGCCTCGTGTCCAGCAACTTGCGAGGCGTTCCATCGGGCTTGCTGCTGTCATATACGATGTCACCTTCGAATCCGACCACGTCGCCGATCAGACTCGCACGCTCGGCGATAGACACGTCCGAGCCCGTTCCGACGTTGATCGGGTCAGCTTCCGAATAAACGTCTGTCAGGTACACGATGGCATCCGCCAGATCATCGACAAACAGGAACTCACGACGCGGCGAGCCACTGCCCCACACCACGACTTCAGGATTTCCGGCGATTTTCGCCTCATGGAATTTCCTGATGAGCGCCGGAAGGACATGCGACGTCTCCAGATCAAAGTTGTCATGCGGCCCGTACAGGTTGGTGGGCATGAGCGACACCGCATCGAAACCGTATTGCTGACGATACGCAGCACACAATTTCAACCCGGCGATCTTGGCGATTGCGTACCACTGATTCGTCGGCTCGAGCGGACCCGTCAGAAGTACGTCCTCGCTCATCGGCTGCGGCGCGAGACGTGGATAGATGCAGGACGACCCAAGAAAGGTCAGCTTCTTCACCCCTGAACGGTACGCAACATCGATGACGTTATTCTGTATCTCCAGGTTGTCGAAGATGAAGTCTGCGGGATAGTCAGCATTCGCCTTGATGCCACCGACTTTTGCGGCCGCAAGGATCACGATGTCCGGTTTCTGCTCGTGCATCCAACACGTGACCTGGGACCGGTCCATGAGGTCGAGTGTTGCCCGATCGGCCGTGAGGATGTGCTCATAGCCAGAGCGCTGCAGGCTGCGGACCACTGCCGACCCGACGAGCCCTTTGTGCCCCGCCACGAAGACTCTGCTTGTCTTATTCATGGTATTTGTAAGTGGTGTAGCCCTCACGAGACATCAGTGCATCGCGCCGTGCCTCCTCAAGGTCGTAAGCCATCATGTCTTCGACGAGATCATCGATAGACATTTTCGGCGACCAGTTCAATTCACGGTGCGCCTTAGATGCATCGCCGAGCAGAGTCTCGACCTCTGTGGGTCGGAAATATCTGGGATCAACCTTGACCAGCGTCTTGCCACTCGCGGTATCGACCCCGACCTCATCGATGCCGCTACCCCGCCATTCGATGTCAATGCCGGCTACCTCCGCCGCACGGTGAACGAAATCGCGGACTGAGTACTGCTGCCCCGTGGCGATGACGTAATCGGTCGGCACGTCTTGCTGAAGCATCAACCACATCATTTCTACGTAATCCCGGGCGTGGCCCCAATCCCGCAACGCGTCGAGATTGCCAAGATAGAGTCGATCCTGAAGGCCAAGGCTGATCCTGGAAATCGCACGCGTGATCTTGCGCGTCACGAAGGTCTCTCCGCGACGGGGTGATTCGTGGATGAAGAGAATGCCGTTGCAAGCGTACATGCCATACGCTTCCATATAGTTCACGACAATCCAATAGCCATAGAGCTTGGCGACGGCGTAGGGAGAACGCGGATAGAACGGCGTCGTTTCAGACTGGGGTGTTTCCTGTACCAAGCCATAGAGCTCTGAGGTGGACGCCTGGTAGAGCTTGGTCTTCTCGGGGAGATTCAGTATGCGAATCGCCTCGAGAATCCGCAGCGTACCCAGAGCATCGGAGTTAGCTGTGTACTCAGGCGATTCGAACGAAACGGCGACATGACTTTGAGCCGCAAGGTTGTAGATCTCGTCCGGCTGCACTTCCTGAATGATCCGGATCAGGTTGGTCGAGTCTGTCAGATCACCATAGTGCAGAAAAAAAGAGACATCGGCTTCATGCGGATCCTTGTAGTGTTGGGCGATTCTATCGGTGTTAATCGTAGAACTCCGTCTCTTGATCCCGTGAACGACATAGCCTTTCGACAACAAGAACTCTGCGAGATAAGACCCATCCTGGCCGGTAATACCGGTTATGAGGGCAACTGGCTTCGACAATTGGTGCTCCTTACTTGAAGATTAAGTCAGCCTGGACCATATGACCCACAGCGTCCGCTCAATCAACGAGCACGTCTTGGGCGTCACGGTCGTCAGATGCGCCGCGCTGAAAAGTCGCCAATTGTAGCTGGTTATTTGCAGACGAACAGGAGGCAGATCAGGATGCCACCCTGTTTGTAAGCCGGAACGATCGGGCGGCCGCCGAAGTCAAGAACGCGACGCTACAGGGAAGCCTCATTGACGAAAGGCGCTGCCCACGGGGCCCTGATCGCGCCAGAGCCAGTGGCGCCCCTTAGGCGACACACGTATCATTCTGGCCCGTCCGGGTTGGAACTCCCGTAGCTTGGCTGACACGGGCCCTACGCCCCGATAGCCGAAATCAGAGACTTAATCCTCTGTAGCACGCCCTTTCCGGATATCTTTGGCACCAAACTAAGGCATTCGCGCGTGACTCGGCATCTCTCAGATTCGCACCTATGCCCTCTCCTCGTACCAACGACTCACCCCGTTTGCGGGGTCGCCGGCATCCGAGTTTGTGAGCGACGCCGTCAAGAATGCCTGGAGCTTCGACTGTGAAAGAGCCGGTCCTGATGGATTACATTCGCGTTGTACGGCAGAGCCTGTGGCTTTGGCTTGTGATTGTCGTCTTTCACGTTGCGCTTGCAATTGCGGCCGCGTTTTACCTGTCACCGGTTTATCGATCTGAGTTGATCGTGGCACCAGTCCCGCAAGGATCGGCGAATGGCCTTCTGGGCAACGTCGCCTCTCAACTTGGCGGCTTGTCTCAGCTGGTCGGCATTCAGGATCAGGGCGCGATCGGCAAGGATGAGCTGATTGCACTCCTGGGATCGCGCGAGTTTGCCCGTGAGTTTATCCACGAGCGGAAACTCCAACCCATCCTCTTCTACAAGATCTGGGACGCCACCACCGAGACGTGGATGGTGGACTCGGAAGAAGATGTGCCGAGCGAGATCGATGCGATCAGAGCATTCCGTGAGAACGTGATGCAAATTTCTGAGGCCAGAAGAACGACCGGACTAGTTACGGTCTCGTTCGAGTGGATCGACCGTCACCAGGCCGCAGAATGGGCGACCGCTTACCTGGAGTTCGCGAATAACAAGATCAGGCAGCGGACCATCACTGAGGCGCAGCGAAGCATCCAGTACCTTAATGATGAACTGGCGAAAACCAGCATCGTTGAGCTTAGAACCGCCATCTACAGCCTGATCGAGACTCAGATAAACCGCATCATGGTGGCAAACGTTCGCGACGAATACGCATTCAAGATTGTCGACTCTGCGTTTGTGCCCGACCCGGATGAATTCGTGCGCCCGAACAGGCCTTTGATCGTTCTTGGCGGCTTTGTTTTCGGGCTCCTGATGGCCACCGTTTTGGTGGTCTTACGGCAGGCTATCCGCGATCGCGGCGACATGCAGTGAGTGAACACCGTGTGGGCCGTTCTTCTGATCGCGCAACGCCACGGCCCGCCGTTATGGCTTGATGAGTGACATGGTTCAGGGAAGAAAGCTCCGCAAAGATCTGATTGGGAGCATTCTGCTCGGCCCAGGAAAACTGATCGTCCCGGTAGTCGGGTACGCAGTACTCTATCCGATTATTCTCGCGAAGAGCGGGCAAGCGGTGCTGGGGCTCTGGTCCCTGCTCTCAGGCCTGCTGGCCATGCTGACATTGGTCGATCTGGGTTTCAGCGCGTATCTGAAACGCAGTGCCAGTGCGTGCACGGCAGAGGATGAGTGGCGTGGCGTGGTTTGCAGGACGGGCTCCGCCGCCGCCCGTTTTTATGCACTCTCGGTTGCAGGCGGTCTCGTCATCACCGCAGCAATTATCATGGCCTTTCCGGCCGCGATCGACAGGCTCGAAGACACCTACTCCGCGGCCGCACTGGGAGCGGCAATCGTTCTCACGCTGGTAACGGCCTTCGCGCAACTCTTATCAAGGCTGGCAGCGGCGGCGTTGGCATCGGTGCAACAGAACTATGTGGTTGAGGTGATCTCAATCGTCTCTCCACTGATCGCGTTCCCCATCGCGATCGGTGGCGCGATCATTGGCCGGCCCGTTGAAAGCCTCGCGTTGGGATATTGCCTCGGTGCGATCGTCTCTTTCTGGACTCTGAGCGATCGGCTGTCGGTCAGTAAGAACATCAGTGTGACTGCCTTCTTAATGGCACCCGATACGACCCTCCGTAGCACCAAAGAGCTCTGGAACGTGAGCAGGGGCCTGTTTCTGGTTTCGGCCGGGTTTGCAATCCGGGAGCCCATCGTACGCTTTGTTGCCGCGTCGGTACTTGGGCTTGCCGCTGCTGCCTGGCTCGATATTGCGATGCGCCTGACGATCATGACTAAGAACGTTATCGCATCGGGAACATCTGTTCTGTTCCCAATGATCAGTGCGATGTCTGCCGATCAAAGCGACGCACGGATTGTCACCGTATCGAAGTTCTCGTTAGGTTTCTTGCTGTGCTTTGTAACCACCGCCGAACTGGCAATCCTTGCCGGACAGGAGTGGTTCTATTCCATCTGGCTCGGGCAATTCGACGAGCTGCTTCGACGGGCAACGATCGCCTTCGCGATTTGGAACATCACAGTTATCGTAAACGTCCCGTTCTGGCATCGGATCGTTGCAACCGGCAACGAGAGACTCGCGGCATGGTCACTCTGGTTACAAACCGGTATCGTGTTAACGCTTGTACCGCTCAGCGCCATCGTTTCTCTGTCATTCGACACCCTGTTGTTCGTGTGGCTACTGGGTGCGGTGTTGACGCAAGTCATGATCTACACGGTTGCGCAAGTAAAGTTTGCGGGTGTTTCATCGGTGCTTGGAAGCCGCTATATCCTCGCATCGCTGGCATCAACGCTTGTCGTTAGTTCCATCGTCGTCTATCGATCTTATGGTCCGGCGGTCGGATTGGGTCTCGACATGACGTCGCTCATCGCTGTTGGCGCTCACTTCTTGGTGTCATCCGTCTGTATGCACGCACTGTGGCGAGAAACCCAACCATCGCTTTCCAGTAGCAGCGAGCCGATCCATGACTAGGCAATCTCTGGACTTGCATGCAAGGCAACCTCAGCCGGTGAGCGCAATAGACCTCCTGAGAGACATGGCGATGCGGCTGACGCTCGGCGCTGCGTTTATCGCATTGATGTCAGGTAAGCTCATGCCGGTTTCGATCGGCCCCATAGGGACCTCTGTCGTAGAGCTGGGCGTCGTTGCCCTGATCGTGTCGAGCTTTCTGATCGCACGAGGGCACGACGTAACGCGGGCATTCGTGGTGTTTGCACTCATATCCGGTGTGCTGCTCGCCCTTTCTTTGCCGTTCAATCCAGTGGTTCGAGCGCTCAGAGACTACTCACAGATTTTCTTTTGTGGTGGCGTTATTGCAGGCATGTTTCTCGACCCGCGCCGATTCGTTGAGAGCCTGGTCATTGTGCTGGCCGTGATCTTGCCCTACGCCGTGCTCTACGGAGTATCTGAAGAGATCCTGTTCTTCGACGCACCCCTGGCGACCAATTTACTCTTCAACATGCGTCTTCCCGCATTGTTCCTGACCGCGGTCTTGCTCGTTGACGCATCGCGGTCTATTCGTAAGTGGTGGCACGTCCCATTCCTGCTTGTTCTGATCGTATTGGTCGTCAAGATCCGGACGCGCGGATTCCACCTCGCCTTGATGATCGAAGTACTCACCATGCTGTTACTCATGGCGAGAAAGGGCGGTACGAGCATTTCCCCAAAAAAGGTGGCCGCGCTCGCGGTGATCTTCGTGGGCATCGCAGCACTGCTATCCTTCAGTGCGGTGTCGCAGCGATACGCATTCGTGCAATACCTGGCCTCGGACGGGCTCGAGGCCGTCACACGGGATCCATCCCTGGGGGTGCGGTTTTTGCTGTGGGGGATCGGGCTCGTCGAGATGGGGCTTGACCCAGTCCGCCACGTGTTCGGGCTGGGATTCGGCCACTATCTGTTGCTGGACCCACGAGGGAGCGGAAATTACCAATACCTCCCCATGTGGATGATCCACAATCAGGTACTGTCGCTGTACCTGACGGGAGGCGCCATTCTGCTGATCACCTTTAGCCTATTTCTGCGGCGTCTATATCGAATTGCCGAGAACAAAGACCTGTTCATCGTCTTCGTTACCGCCTCTGTTCTTTATTCGCTCTCAACCCCGGTGCTCGGCAAGGTCGTCGATGCCACCATATTCTGGGTATGCCTCGGAACCATCATCGGCCTGCGGCAGGCCGATGATGCGAAACAAGAAGTCGGTGATGCCGACTCTAGAGCGCGCGACGCGCAATAAGAAATGATACCGGGTCGCCGCCAGGCATTTGGCAGGCGACCGATACCCTGTCTGTGGTTTACGACGGCTCTTTGGAGCAGTAGATGACGGGCCTGTCACGCTCCGTCAGCCGCACCAAACGAATCGTTGAGAAGCCCAACGCCTCCAGCTTGGAAATTTCCACTTCCGCCGAGTCGTGTCCCTCGATGACCAGCTCCTTGGCCCTCCCAAGAAAGTCCAGCAGCCTCTGTTTGTCCTCGACCCAATTGAGGACGTTAAGCGCGAACACCACGTCAGGATGGTAACCACCGAGATCCGCATCCCAGATGTCGGTCTTGTCGAGATCAACATTGCGGAAGTCAACCGGAGTTTCGAGAACCTCAGCTATTAGTTTCGCTGACTCCAGAATTTCGGCGTCGATGTCAATTGCGAGCGCCGACTCTGCGCCCTCTTCCTTGATTAGGTGGCATGAGAGCAGCGCCATGTTACATCCCAATTCAAGGACCTTCTTGCCTTTGAAGGAGGTGATTTCACGCAAATACGACCATCTCTCTACCCAGTCACGTTCGCCCGGGAATACGAACCCTTCGTGCGTGAACGTGTAATAGGCCAACGTCTGGCCGGGCGAGCTGGCTCGCGATGTTTGGGCAATCTGCCATGCTTCGGCAAGCTTTTTGGTCGCGCTTGACGCGTCATCAGGAATCTCGGGAACCGCGTCGGGATCGGTCATCCCAAGCATCGCCTTTACCGCATTCCTCAGCCGCCGTGGAAACGGCGCCGCCAGTTTGCCGAGAAGCACTCGAATGCTGAATCCTGTTGCTGATCTGTGCACAGGTTTACCTCCAATTGGCTTTCCAAATACTGAGCGAATTATCGCAATTGTTCGTGTGTGAATCGTCGCCTGATCGAAATCGATCAGCTTGATGTAACGGTCGTCAACGACGAGTACATTGTGATGCCGCAGGTCGTTGTGACTAATACCCAATAACGCAAGCCGGAATGCGTAAGTGGTGACAAAAAACGCAACCCGGATGGTAAGCCAAACGGTCGCCTCCTCGACGACAAACTGATCCCCTCGAATCTTCTCCAGCGCGATAACGTCGTAGATACCGTCTGATCGAAACTCAAAAGCTGTCGGCGTAAACGCGACATTCTCACATCGTCGCAGCACCTCATACTCCGACTCCGGAGTCGAATTCCGCAGGTGAGAAGATTCTTGCTTGTCGGTGACTACGACTTTCAGGATCCGCTCGCCCGTATCGTAGACACGGCGGTACCGGTCGTAACGACTCGTCGATATCACGTTCTTGTCAGTCAACGAGTAGCGTTCGTGAAATTCACGCCATGGATCCGCTTCGAAGTCGTCGGTATGGCTCATCACCTAGTGTCTTTGGCAGCCCCCATGGCTCAGATCGTCTGTATTCATCCGGGTTCGCGTTCGGAGCTCATGAGGACCTTGCACCTGTCCGTCTGTCTAGACTCGTGCCGTATCCCGCATCGACGCAAATCGCATCATGGTGTTAGCCGCTAGGGATACTTCTGAACGCTGCAGAGACTGATTCGCAGTGCCACCTTCTTCGGCTCGGGTGTGACGCTTGGGCGCCATTGGCAGGAACGCAAAGCGTCGCGTACAATGCCGCCGATCGTCACCTGCCATGGCGACAGCGCGGCGAAGCTTACCTTAATTTGGGTGCCCGTCCAACCGGCCCCAGCCGGGCCCGCAAATATCGCGACTTTGACCCTGTGTTTACAGCATATATGGTGCGAGTGTCGGCAGTACTTCTGGCATCAATAGCCCCACTAATTCGGTTCTGAACGCCCCCATGCGATTGCTCATCATCGAACCGGAAGCCGAGGGCCACCACCTGGTTCTCTATACGCGCCTGTTACTCGAGGAGTCGCTTCGCAGAGACTGGAGAGTTTCGGTGCTCACGACCGAATCGGCGGCAGGGCACGCCGCATTCAGGATACTGTCAGCCAACGCGGAAGCAGCATTTGAGACTATCGTGATTCCTGATATCCGGCCGCCATCGGGGTCCGGCTCGCTATCGCTCTTGGTTTCTCAGTTCCGCCTGTGGAAAGGGCTCGCAGCCGCGTCCGCCAGCAACAACCAGTTTCGGGACTTTGACATTATCTACTGCGTCAACCTCGACTATTTCGAGAAGGCGCTTTCGTTGCTCGGTTCACCATTTGCCGGCCGACCGTTTTCAGGCATGTTAATGAATCCCAAGTTCCACAGAGCGGAGATGCGTATTGGTCCGGCCAGTCGCAGTGATCGCTTGTACAGCTGGTTGTTCAGGCGCCTGCTGTCATTGAACAACCTGCAGAGCGTCTTGGTGGTCGACGAGCGATTCCTTGAGTTCTGTAATCGAAGCGGGTATCCCAATGCGGGCAAAATGCGCTTTGTCCCCGATGTCGGTGAATTGTCTGACGAACCTTCAACCGGTTTGACTCGTGGGGCTCTTGGCATCCGACCCGACGCTCTCGTTGTCTTGCTCTACGGCAGCCTTTCGAGACGAAAAGGTGTCAAGGAGCTATTGCAAGCCATCGAGGCCACGACCTCCGAAGAGGTTGTGGCGCTCGTTGCGGGAAAGCCCGACGAAGAAACCCAGGGGTTTCTTCGGTCCGAACGGTGTTATGCCATGCAGGCGACCGGAAAGCTCGTCGTTCGCGCAGGCTTCCAAAACGCAGATGAAGAAAGAAGCCTATTCGAAGCGGCCGACGTCGTCTGGCTGGGTTATGTCGGAGGCGCCTACGGATCAAGCGGCGTTCTTTACCAGGCGGGGTCGCTCGGTCTGCCGGTCATTGCAACAGACGTGGGTCTGATCGGATGGGCCGTCACCCGGTACGACGTCGGCATCGCACTCGATCCGACCGAGGGATCAGCAGTCATTGACGCCATAAGACGACTCAGAAACGATAGCGACCTGAGGCACCGGCTCGGTTCAAACGGGCGCGAGCTCGCACATGGTCACACAGGGGTCGCGTTTGCGAAGGCGATCTGTGACGCACTGGAAAACTCTGCCGGCGACGCCAGCGGCCCGCGCGTTGTCACGGACGCACGCGCGTCGTAGGTCACGTTAGTTTTGTTCGGCCTTAAATCGATTCATTCATTGATGCAAATGAAGCGTGTTCCGCAGCACTCATGACTAGTGTCAACTACTACCGCGTGCAATGGGATAACTTTGACTCAGGCGGCGGCATCTTTGATTCGAAAGTCTCAGATGCGCTCAACAAGAGGTCTGCGGTTCGGGACACTCCCGTGGCGATCAAACGCGCGTGGGGGCTCCCCATCTGGAATCGAAAAACGGTTCGTGACACAGAAGATGCGAGTCGAGGATTGAATGTCGTTTCGCACGAGTGTCTGCACGACCTCGTCGATCACATGCCGGTGCACAGTTTCATCGTGCACAACTACTTCCCAGCGTTTGACTTCGAGTCTCTGCGCCTTATCAATCCAATATACAGGGTCGGCAGCCACAGGATTTTTCGAAAGATCTTCTCGGCAAGCGAACAGGTGCTGTTCCTGTCCTCCAGAGAACGTCGACTTGCCTCAGCAAGCTACCCTGAATTCGCAGATAAATTCCTGCTGACGCCGCCTGGCAGTAATTCTGCAAGTGCATTCTTCGCCGGGGAGCGAAGCCCGGAGATTATTGATGTCCCTGGCACCGTTGATTGGATGCCAAAGAAGCTCAGCTATCGCATGAATCTCGGGCAGGGCATTCCGGTCTTCGGTCGGATGGCCCACGGATTTGAGGATGACGCGTACATTACGATTCTCTACGACGCCTTTCTTAGCGGCTTCAAACTAAAGCTCACCGAGATAGCGAAACATGGGAAGTCTCTGGTGAGCTTCTGCGATGTGCACGAAGAGCTCGAGAGCCTTGGATTTGCTGACTTACCCTACACGCGAGTTTCAAACCGGAACGAGCTACGTAATGCGATACTTGAGTTTCGAAGGCGTGGCGATATCGATATCGATCAGCGCCGACAGTTCTTCGAGCTTGGGCAAAAAATCTCCTGGGACAGTTTTGCAGACGCTGTGTTTACGTGACCAAAGCGCGATTAGTCGTTATCCGACGTAGCACCAGCGCGGCACTCAAACGGGTCCATTCAGAGCTTCCACATGTGATGCGTACCACGCCGGTGAGTTGAATTTGGACTGAAGTGCATAGCCAATGTCGATGTCATTGAGCATCGATTCTGCAAAGTCGAGGCCTTTTCCATACCAACTCAGTGGCAGGATGCTCTCGAGGTCGATGAACGAGAGCCGCCCTTCTCTCAGGATAACGTTGTGATACGTCAGGTCGTAGAAGTAGAATCCAGTTCGTGTCGTGACTTCACAAACAACAGGATTCAGGATATCTCCCACGTAGCGCTCAAACTCGTACCTCGATAGAACACGGCCTGAGCGAATCGCGTAGCCACGCAAATGCCCGTCCGTATCGACCAGAACGTGTTCCAAAGCCGGGCACAGAAAATCGTAGACACCGCGATCAAGCGCCTCGGGCAGAAATCGTCCTTCTCCAGCTCGGCAGAAGTGATCGTCGAAGACTTTGACGAAGAGATCGTCGCAAAGATCGTAGTAGATGATGCACCCGCGGGGAATCCACTGACCACGTCTCCCGAACCGATCAACGTCGCCACCATGTTCAGAGGCCTCGAAGCGGCGATAGATGTCATCGCGAACCACGCGGTATCGAGACCGGTCGCTAAAGTCGAAAGAAGCCAAGAGCAGCCTAGCAACCTCTTCGCGAGGCACGTCCCGACCGTGAAAGCCTCTGTTCGCCGCCGACAGTTGATCAATAACCGCCCGATCAATACCCCATCCAGTGCCCCTCTGGAACGCGTATTTGAGCGATCTCGCGAGGTAGGAAAGGACTCTCCGAGGTGCCCGAGTTACTGAGAAGTTCACGGAGCAATACGCACTAGCTTCTGAAAGCCCTCAAATGGTTTATCAATCCCCGTAGCTTTGTTCTTGCGGTCATGGAAAACGGTAGTCGGATCCGGGATCCCACTCTTGCGATGACGTCAGCAACTTCGAGAACGCGCTCCGGGTCGATAGCTTGAGCGGCTGACTGGATCAGAAAGAGCTTTCGATACCCTTTCCCCGGATGCTCGATTTCCCCTAGCTCACGATACTCCGCCCGCACGCCGGAGCCCTCGATCGCACTTCTGATTACCTCGGCAACAGGCCTTCCGTCGTACCAGGATCGAATCTTGTGTGGGGTCTCGCCGGGATCGTCCTCGTTCGGGACTTCGAAAAAGGTGTATTCCGCGCCTTCGATCAGGTGGATGAATGCAGCGTTCCAGTCGTCCCGGCTCTGAAGCCGTGTGCCTATACCATCACCCATCCAGTGAAACACGCTGAGCACTAGCTGATAGTTGACGGGGCATGACTTCAGGGCAGCAAAAGTATCCGCATCGAACAGGCAATTCACCAGGTGATTATTAGTGATGCCCATTTCAGAAACTCTGGATTTGTGCTCACGCACATTGCTGTCACCCAGCATGATGCTGCCGTCAACGGCAATCACCTTGGACTCGGGAAAATCGAGTGCCGTCTTGACGCTGAACCAGCCGCTGTCACTTCCCCAGTCAATCATCGTAAACGCATCGCTGCGTAGCTGGGGGGCGATGAGCTCCCAGCGCTGCTGATACGTTTTGTCCGAGGCATAACCCCAAGAGCCATCCAGTGTCACGACAGTCTCCACGGTCTAGAAATCAGAATAGGGCGAAAGTAACACGTCGTCGCGTCGCGTTGGCCTGTGTATGCGCTGGGCGCCAGGGCCAAAACACAACGATCCGCGTATGCGATTCTGACATACACAGGCCTGTCAGCTATGGCGACGTGTGCACATCAGCGAACAACAGTTCAGGCAGAAAACGCGGGAGCGGGTTGACCTCGATGTGACAACATCACACCACCACGAAATCAGAACGAATTAACCGCCGCCACCGCGATCGCCAGGTTGTAAACAATCTGTGTCACGCTCGACCATAACGTCAGCGGCGCGATCCGGTCCGCGTCGATCGGAACCACGATCGTGTCTCCCGGCCGAATATCCGTACCGCCAACACGACGAAGCCACGCTGTCGTAGTGCCAGCGACAACTTGCCCGTTCGCACGAACCACATAAATCCGCTTGTCATCGGCTTTGGCCGTCAGGCCGCCACTGCGCGAGATGTAGTCATCGCGATCGAGCTCGTTGTCAAACAGATGCGAGGTCGCGTACTGCACCTCGCCAATCACGGTCACCTCTTGCGTGCTTTGCGGCACCAGTAAGGTGTCGCCGTCTCGCAGCAAAATATCCGTTGGAGCGCCCTCGCCGCCCTCAAGCACCCCGCCGAGGTCGATCACCAGGCGGCCCGTCGCTTCGCTGTTACGCAACTGCCCAAGCAAACTCTGGCCAAGCGCAAACGCCTGCTGCGCATCCGGCGAGAGCTGCGCGCCCTGCAATGCAAACGCAGCCAAATCAGCTTCCAGCCGAGAGGCGAGCACGTCGATCTGCTCTTCCTCACGCTGCTTGAGAATCTCCCGCGTAAAGACACTGCCGTCCGCAAAAGAAAGCTCCGTGAGTCCCCCAGCGCGTTCGATCACCGAAACCAGTGTTTCGCCGCGCATGATCGGGTAGGAGCCAGGGAACCGCACCTCACCCTCGATGGTGACCTTTTCCTGTCCGCGCCACTCCGGAATCTCGCGGATGCTCAAATAGTCGTAGGGCTGCAGCGGCTCATCCGCTATCGCGTTCCCCGCGAGCACACCCTGCAGATCGATATCTATAAGTCGCGTCTGCCGCGAGCCGTCTTCGCCGATGACGTAGCGAGTGAGCTCGGCATCGCCAAGAAACGCGGCGTCAGTGAAGCCGCCGCCCGCGCGCACGAGGTCGCTAACTCGCATTCCGGATTCAAGCGGATAATCTCCGGGCGCCCTGACCTGCCCGCCGATGGATACCGCACGTACGTCGCCACCGTTGATCGCCTGCGCACGCAACTGCTCAAGGATCGCTTCGAGGTCAGCGCCACGTGCGGGGCCAGTCTCAAACGCAATAATCTGATCACGAGGTCGGAGTTCTGGGTCGGCATTCGTGCCGGGCGAAGCCAGCGCGGCCTCAAGATCGGCCGAGATCACCTCAATACGTCCGTCTTCGCGTGGCTCACGTCGAACCACGATGTAACCCAGATCTGCCTGCGATTTGAGCAGCGCGGGCGATGGCAACAAGCTGGTCAGCCGCAGCCCTTCCCGCCATTCATATTGCGCGGGCCGGCGTACGTGGCCCATAAGCTCCACCGAGTCATCAAGCCGATCGAGCACCGGGAAAATGCGCAGGACGTCGCCGTCGCGAAGCCGAACCCCACGGCCGGCCTCGCTTGAGAGATCCGCATCGACGATTTGCCGATCGCCGCGCTGGGATACCCGCTCGATGCGGCCTGATGGCGCGAACGCCATGGGCGTCAAACCACCCGCGAGGCGCACGAGTTCGATGGCGGACGTCGGGCTCTCGAGTTCGTAATAAGCCGGGCGCGCCACCTCCCCTTCGACGCCCACCCGCGTGCCAACGGGCGGTACAAAAATAACATCGCCGGGCAACAGGCGTCGGTCACCACGGGTGTCCCCCCGCAGCAACAAGTCATACAGATCCAGTCGGCCAACGACCGTGCCGTTACGCTTTAGCTGAACGTCCCGAAGCGTACCGGTGGTGTTAACGCCGCCCGACAGGAACAGCGCATTGGTCATCGTAGACAGACCGCTGACTGTGTATGAGCCTGGGCGGTTAACGTCGCCGAGAACGAAAATTCGAATCGAACGCATTTCGCCCATGGTCACGCTGGCGCGCACACCGATCTTTTGCTCTGACACGCGGCTGACGATCTCGGCGCGGGCCGCGTTAAATGTTAGGCCAGAAACAGCAAGCGGCCCGATCTCGGGCAACACGAGGGTGCCGTCACGTGTGACGGCCGTGTTGATCGTGCGGTTTTCCTGACCAAAGTACTCGATCACGAGTTGGTCGCCTGGACCCATGACGTAATCTGCAGGTACAGGCACATCGGTAGCCGGCGCAAACGTCGTCGGCACATCCGAGAACAGGTCGTAACCGAAGTATTCGAGCGCCTCAACCCCAACCGGCGCGAGCGGCAGAATCTGAGCTGTTATTTCAAATGCTGCGAGTGACGGCTCTGCGCCCAGTCGAACCGAGATGTCATCAGCATCGAGACCTGCAAGCGAAATCGTCGCAACACCTGGCAATACGAGCTCGCCGGACTCCGTAAGCTCCCAGGTGCGCGTGCCTTCGAGAGCCGCCAGCGCCGGCCGCCCCTCGAGTTCCAGCGCCTCATCAGCATCCAGCTCATCAGCACCAAATGTGATGACGAGTGTCTCACCGCCCTCGATGCGCGGACGTGCCTCCTCGTCATTCTCGCCCACCTCTTCAATATCAGCGGGCCGAGAAAGCTCGGGAAACTCTGGCGCACCGCTGCCAGTCGTACCCTGCCGCCCGATGCCAAGCTCCTTGAGCAGCGCATCTCGCTGGTCTGGGGGCAATGATTGCAGCATCTGCAGCTGCTCGGGTGTCGGCGTAGGCACCTGCGCAGAGGCTGCCGCGAACACCGCAAGTAGCAACCCGGTGCATAGAATGCGCATGGAGATTCTGTTCATCAGGGCGACATCAATTACGGGCGGGTTCGCCGCCCCCAAAAAGCGAGGAGTATACCGGACGAAGCGCCTAGAACGGCATCCGCCAGCTCACGAACAGGCGGCTGTCGTCACGCTCTACTCCTGTTACCAGGTCTTCGAATCGCGAGACGCCTGCGCCCAGCTCGAGCTCGCCGAATTCGAGCACCTTGCGGTGGCTGATTTCAAAGGCGGTGAAGTCGGCGGGCGTGCTAGTCAGCGTGTTGGCTGGATCGGGTGGACCGTCATTGTTGAGCTCCGCAATGCGCAGTATTGCGATCCAGCTGTCGCCATCAGGCTCAACCGCCATACCGCCCAGCGAGATCACTTCAGCATCATTATCGGCGCTGTGCCCGATGCTCCTCCCGCGATAGCGGTAGCCCGTCTGATAAATGGTGTTGTTGTAGCCGCAATTTGGACGTGAACTCGACTCGTAGAATTGGCAGGTCGTGCCCGCAAACTCAAGGAACCCGCGCCAACTCGTCATGGCCACTGTGCCAGAGGCCTCGACGCCGAGCTGCCCGAGGAAGCGGCTCGGGAATCCGCCTGCCTCGTCCTCACCAATCATCTGCATGTAGAACGCGCCGTTCGACGGCGCGAACTGCGGCGCCCAGCGCAGATCAACACCCGCAAGCTGATTGCCAGGCTCGTTGCTCGAGTCGATATCGTCATCACCTCGATTGTCTCGTCCGATCGCGAGCTTCACAAGCGCGTCGAGATCGCAAGGCCGGTCACCGTTCCCGCACCACTGCGCCGTGCGACTCAGGCCGATCTCAAGCGACTGGAGCGGCCGAAAATTGACCCTCAGCCCGAGGAAACGTGCATTGGGTACCGCGCGATCATCCTCGAGCTGTCCCCAGACAAAGCTCGCATCCCAGGGGCCAATCCAACGCAACCACTTCGATTTAAAGGCCGACGTGTCGTTGCGCTCGATAGATATGGCGGGAATCGGTCGCTGGTTATTGCCAAGAATGATACTGCCGTCGTAGCCAGGCCCCCACCAACGGTCCATGACCCCCGCGGAGACCATGTAGTTACCCAAAGCGACACCGACGTAAGAGCCATCGAGTCGCACGTCCTTGTCGTCATCAGGATCGCTGACGCCCGCGACACGCACCTCGGCCGCGACGCGATCGCCGAGCCAGCTCGCGCTGACGAATACATCGGTTTCTTCACGGGCGCGTCGCTCGAAGCCGCGCAACAGACCCGGCTCCGCGTCGTACTTGGCATCAACGCGATACTCGACCTGACCAACCCGCGTCGCACGTAGTCCATGGCGGCGAACGCGCGTCAGCGCAGCCTGCTCGAAAACGCTGAGTGTCGAGAGATCTTCGAAGTCCGCGGTGTCATTGAGGATGTCACCCCACGACAGCGGCCAGCTTGTAACCGGTGCAGTGATGACCCCCGCATCGGCCAGCGTCTGGATATCATGACGCAACGCGAGGTCACCGGGCTCCACCCACGGACCCGCTGCCACCGGACGGGGCATGATTGTGAGCACCGCAGCCAATGAGGCTATGGCGAGAATTCGTTTCATTCTGGGCTCCCGCATCCTGCGTTCGCGTCGGCCGCGCAGGCCTTACCGACCGCATGATACCGCCTATGACAGCGGCTCGCGGCCCCTGATGGATGGGTTACGCCGTCTGGCACGCGTCGTCGAAGTCAAGGCGCGGCAATCGCGGGTGCAGCGTGCTCCCATCCCCGTACCCCAGGTTGCAAAGAAAATTGACCCGGAACTGCCCGTCGGGGAAGAACTCGCCGTTGACGCCCGCCGGATCGAAACCCGACATCGGACCGCAGTCGAGACCGAATGCGCGGGCGGCGATCATGAAATACGCGCCCTGCAGTGTGCCGTTACGCATGGCGTTGTCGTAAATCGATTGCTCGCTGTCCGTAAACCAGTCGCGGGCGCCCGGGTTGTGCGGGTGCAGCTCGGGCACACGCTCATAGAACTCCGAGTCGTAGGCGATGATGGCCGTCGCGGGTGCCGTCATGGTCTTCTCGACGTTGCCTTCGATCAGGTGTGACTTGAGGCGTGCCTTGCCCGCGTCACTTGTGACGAATACGAAGCGCGCCGGGCAGCAGTTGGCGCTCGTGGGACCCATCTTGGTCAGGTCGTAAATCTCGCGCAGCAGGGACTCGGGCACGGGCTTGTCCAGCCAGGTCGAGTGCGTGCGGGCTTCGCCCAGAATCCTGTTGCGGGCAACTTCGCTGATGGGGTCCATGCTCGGTCCTCAAATAGTAGTGGGCGTGGCGTCGGAGACTCAGTCCGCCACGAGCGTCCATTCGGTTTCGGTGCACTGGGCGCGACCCTCCTCAAGCAGTTTCTCGAGGTGCGCCCGCAGTGAGTATCGCGCAATGGGCCACAGCGCCGGGTCCACCTCATCGTAAACCTGCGGCAGCAGCGCGTCGATTGTGGCCGGCGCCAATGCCGCGAGTTTTTCGACCACCTTCGCCTCGCGCTCAAGCCGGTGCGCAATGATCCAGTCGATGGCGCGCTCGGGCTCAAGCAACGGCTCACCATGCCCGGGGGCGATGGTCTGCGGTGCGTAGTGCTTGAGTAGCGCCAGCGAGTCCAGGTAGGCGCGCATATTGCCGTCGGGTGCTGCGATGACCACGGTCGAGCCGTTCATGATGTGATCGCCCGTGAACAGAATGCCCGTGGCCTTGTGCAGAAAGCAGACATGATTCGACGCGTGCCCGGGCGTATGAATCGCGACAATCTCGTGTCCCCCGACGGTCACGCTGTGCTCATGCTCGAGCACGGTGTCCGGTGCAAATGCGGCGTCATTCTCGAGCGTGGCCGGCGGCAACATGCCATACACGGCAGCACCCGTCCGCGCCGCCACGGCCGCCGCCGCTGGCGAGTGATCCCGGTGGGTGTGGGTGACGAGAATGGCGTCAAGGCGTCCATCGGCATGCGCGACCAGCGCGTCGACATGGGCGTCGAGATCGGGGCCCGGGTCAATGAGCGCGAGACGGTCCTCGCCCACGAAATAGCTGTTGGTACCTGCACCCGTCATGGGGCCCGGATTCGGCGCCGTCAGCCGCGTGACGCCGTGCGCAATGGCAACGGCCTTTGCTGCGCCCGCCATATCAGGGTGTCGCGGTGCGGCCGTCGGGCAGTGTAATCCGTAGCCCCGCGTTATCGCGGCTGACCACAGGCAACACTTCCTCAATCGCCGATTTGTCGAGCGCCCGTGCCGCCGCCATGGTCGCATCTACGGACTCAAAGCCGGCCAGCCAGGCCAGGTTCTCCACGGTTGGCGGGTGCAATTGCAGTCGGGGCTCGGCGCCCGGGTCAATCGCTGCGGCGGGACACACCCAGGCCGCGTCGACGGTTTCGCGCCCGTCCGCGGCACCGACCTGCCCCTCGGGCACGGCGGCCACGAAGAACCGGGTCGCATAGCGGCGCTCAAACACCACGGGCGTGGTCCAGAAACTGACGTACTCGATCGCATCGCACATGAGCGTCAGCGACTCCGCTGCGCAGACCTCGCGCATGGTCAGCGCGTTGTTGGCGAGCGCCTGACGGTAGTCGTCATATCGAGCGCGGTGGCGTTCGTCGGCGGGCTCACAAAGCGCCCCTGTGATGTCACGGGCCAGCAGGTAGCCCGATTCCTCAAAGCACTCACGAATAGCCGCCACCCATAAGCCAAGACCACCCGCGTCGAGACCCAGCTGGCGCGACGCCTGCGCATCATCGAGACCAAAACAATAAGGTGCCATGTCGGCCGTATGGTCGGCATCCGCTGACAAGCCACCCGGAAAGACGTGAGCACCGCCGAAATCCGCCTTGCCGTGGCGCTGCAGCATGAACACCTCCGTGCCTCTGCCCCGCGCCTTATCGCGAACCAGCATGATGGTGGCTGAGCTCACGGGCACCGTCTCAGGCGCTGCAGCGTCTCTCAATTTCATAGTTGATCTCGGCGTTACCGATTGCCGGGTCCCCGGGACGATCACCGGGCACCTTCGGCGCCTTGTGTTATACACTAACGCGACGACATGCTGCGACCCCGTGGAGGGGCCATGAAGCTCATCACTGCCATCATCAAACCGTTCCGTCTGGACGACGTCCGCAACGCGCTCTCAGAGCTGGGTGTGCAGGGCATGACCGTTACCGAAGTGAAGGGTTTTGGACGCCAGCGCGGACACACCGAGCTATACCGAGGCGCCGAGTACGTGGTCGATTTCCTGCCCAAGAGCAAGATCGAAATTGCCGCGCCCGATGATCAGGCAGAGTCGATCATCGAGGCCATCGTCGCGGCCGCCCGCACGGGCAAGGTCGGTGACGGCAAGATTTTCGTGACGCCCCTCGAGCAGGTGGTGCGCATTCGCACGGGCGAGTCAGGCGACCAGGCGGTCTGACTGGTCTATTCGCACCCGCGCCTGCGTCGGCGTCAGCTAGCGTCGCTCGCCTACTGAAATGTTTTGGCTGCCGCTGCGGTCATTCCTCCCGTAACGTAAGATCACGGGCGCGACGCCATGACCCACACTGCGAGCCACAACGCCACCGACTGCACGCTGGTACTGTTTACCAAGCGGCCACGGGCGGGTGTAGGCAAGCAACGCGTTGCTGCTGAAACGGATGCGACATTCGCCCTGGAATTGGCGGAACGCCTGTTCTCCTGTGCTGCCGAAGATCTCCTCGCATGGCCAGGCCCGCGCGTCATTTGCGTGGACCGCACCAATGACGTCGACTGGGCGGCCAGGCAGTGCCCGGGCGTGCGTGTGGTCGTGCAGGGTCCGGGCAACCTGGGCGCGCGCCTGCAACGTGCCACCGAAGCGCTGGCCAATAGTTCGGCGCCGATCCTGTTCATTGGCAGCGACGCGCCGACCGTGAACACCACGTATCTTCTGGAGGCCGCAAGCGCACTGACCACGCATGATGTCGCGCTGGGCGCCGCAGCGGACGGTGGCGTGGTTGCGATGGGCACGCGTGCGGGATGGCCCGAACTCGAGCCGCTGCCCTGGTCTACGGACATGTTGGGCGCCGAGCTCGCCTCAGCCTGTGAGGCGCGCGGCTCGAGTGTGCAATGGCTCGGCCCGCACACAGACATTGACACCCCCAACGCGCTCGACGCGGTCATGGGCACGCTGGCGCTTGACGGGAGACCCGCGCGCCGCAACCTCGTGGCATGGTTACAGCGGGCGCGCCACGAACTCGAAGCGCGACACATCGCCTGACGAACGGAAAGATCATGAACGCCAAATTCAAACTGCTCACACTGGTCGCGATCATCGCGGCGCTCGCCGTCGCGGCGACGCAATTCCCCATCGCCGAATGGCTCACGGACCTCGTGCGCTGGATCGAAGCCAACAAGGAAACGGCCTGGCTCGTCTTTATCGGTGCCTACGTCGCCGCCACCGTGCTCATGGTGCCGGGCTCAATCCTCACCGTTGCCGCTGGCTACGTATTCGGCGTGCTCTACGGCACAGCGCTCGTTTCGATCTCGAGCATCCTGGGTGCGACACTGGCCTTTGTCATCGGCCGTGCCCTCGGTCGTGGCTGGGTGCGCAACCGGATCGGTAACGATGCGCGGCTCGCGGCCATCGACAAGGCCACCGAGCAACGTGGCTTCTTCGTCATGCTGCTGCTGCGGCTGTCGCCCATCTTCCCCTTCAATGTCATGAACTACCTCATGAGCCTGACGGGCATGAAGCTCTCGCACTACTTCTTCGGCTCCTGGCTGGGCATGCTGCCGGGCACATTGCTCTACGTGTACATCGGCTCAGCAGCCAGCGACCTCACGAGTCTTATCGCCGGCGAGTACGACGCCGGACCCTGGGGCCGCGTCTTCTTCATCGGCGGCCTCATCGCAACGGCGCTCGTCACCGTACTCATCGCCCGATTTGCTTCGCGCACGCTACGCGAGACGATTGGCGTACCCACCGAATCCGCAACAGGGGAAGCCTGACATGGACATGTACCCCGGCCAGCAACACGACACCGAGTGGCAGGACCTCGTCTTCCCGTCGGACTACAAGAACCCGACGCCCGATCCCGAGGGTTACAACTTAGTCGTGATCGGCGCCGGCCCCGCAGGGCTCATTGTCAGCATCGCGGCCGCCGGCCTGGGCGCTAAGGTCGCGCTGATCGAGCGCCATGCCATGGGCGGGGACTGCCTCAATGTCGGCTGCGTACCCTCGAAGGCGCTCATCGAGATGGCAGAACGCCGCCACGGTGGCGCCGACGTGTCATTTGGCGATGCCATGAGCTGGGTGCGCGAGGTTCGCGCGGGCATCTCCCACCACGACTCGGTTGAGCGCTACACGGAAAACGGTGTCGACGTGTTTCTTGGCGAAGCTGCCTTTGAAGACGCCACGCATGTCCGCGTAGGCGACACGGTGCTTACGGCGGCCAAATTTGTGATCGCCACCGGCGCGCGTGCCGCAGTGCCACCCATCCCCGGCCTCATCGAAGCCGAACCGCGCACCAACGAGACGATCTTCGAGCTACGCGAACAGCCTGCCGTGCTCGGTGTCATCGGTGCCGGCCCTATTGGCTGCGAACTGGCACAGGCCTTTGCGCGCCTCGGCAGCGAGGTCCACTTGTTCGAGATGGCCGATCGACCGATCCCCGTCGAGATCCCTGAGGCGGGCGAGGTGCTCGCGAAGCAGCTCGAACGAGACGGTGTTCAGCTGCACCTCAGCACCGCAGCCGAATCCATCGCGCGTGATGGCGACAAGCGCGTCGTGCGTACGGCGGACGGCGAGTTTGTTGTCGACGAATTGCTCGTCGCGCTGGGCCGAGCGCCAAACGTTGATTCGCTGAACCTCGAAGCGGCAGGCGTCAACTACGATCCCCGCAAGGGCATCACCGTCGACGACAACCTGCGCACGAGTAACTCGCGCATCTTTGCCGCCGGTGACGTGTGCTCGAAGTACCAGTTCACGAACAACGCCGACCACCAGGCTCGGATCATCATTCGCAATGCACTGTTCTTCGGTCGGGGCAAGCCCGATTCGACGCGTATCGCGCGCTGCACCTACACCGACCCGGAGATTGCGCACGTAGGCGCCGAAGAATCAGACCTGCGCGACGCAGGCGTCGCCTTCGACACCTACCGCGTCGAGTGGGACGCTATGGACCGCGCTCGCGCGCAGGCCGACGACCGCGGCTTCGTCCGCGTACTCACCGAGAAGGGCAAGGACAAGATCCTTTCAGCAACGATCGTGGGTGGTGACGCAGGTGAGCAGATCGCGGCCCTTGCTGTACTCGTGGCCAACGGTCGCGGCCTGGGCGAACTCGACGCAGCCGTGCCCGCCTATCCGACACGATCCGAGTACCTGCGCCGCCTGGCCGATGCCTACAACCGCACACGCCTGACGCCCACGGTGGAGAAGCTGTTCAAGTGGCTATTGGCGCGCCAGCGGAAAAAGGTGGGCTGACAGGCGCAGCGCATTAACCGTCATTGCGAGACGCGCAACTAATAGCTCGTCATTGCGAGGCGCTTAACTGATAGCTCGTCATTGCGAGGCGCTTAACTGATAGCTCGTCATTGCGAGGCGCGCAACTGATAATTCGTCATTGCGAGGCGCGCAACTGATAATTCGTCATTGCGAGGCGCGCAACTGATAATTCGTCATTGCGAGGCGCGCAGCGCCGCGGCAATCTCCCTACCGTGACCGCAACGCCAGAATCTCAGGACGACGCCCAGCGCCTCTCCGTCATCATCCCCGTCTACCGCGACACGGAAGCACTCGCGCGCCTGCTAGGCTTGCTGTCGCAGCAGGCTGGTATCGACGAGTGCCTCGTAGTCGCTGCGAACACCGAACGATCCGAGCTCGAATCCGCCACGGCGGGTCGCGCCAGAATCATTGATGCAGAGCCCGGACGCGGTCGACAACTCAATGCCGGCGCCGAAGCGGCCTCGGGCACGCTGTTGTGGTTCCTGCACGCGGACGCGACACCACCCCCGGGCGCCACAGCCGCAATACGCGCCCACATTGGCGCCGGCAACGACGGCGGCTGGTTTCGATTCCGGTTCGAAGGCGTCGCAAGCCGGGGGGCGCAACGACTCGCCAACCTCATCAACTGGCGTGCACAACGAGGCGTCGCCTATGGCGACCAGGGGCTGTTCTTCACGCGCGACGCGTTCGAGCGCTGGGGCGGCTATGCGCCGGTACCGTTGTTCGAGGAAGTCCGACTGGTGCGCACCGCCAAGGCTCACGGCAAATTCACCGCACTGCCACTTGAGATTGGTGTCGACCCGCGCAAATGGAACGACACAGGCTGGGTGCGCCGCACGCTCACCAACCGCGCGCTGGCCCTGGGTCACGCCGCCGGTATCAGTCCTGACCGTCTAGCCCGGTGGTACCGGCGCGGGTAGCTAATCGCTGACGAAGCGGTAAAGGTCCCGCCAATCGGGATTCATGTTTTCGATGAGGCGGATCTTGCGGCGACGGGAGCCGGACTTGATTTGTTTTTCCCGCTCGATTGCCGCGCGCATCGTATCGGCAGTCTCGAAAAAGACGAGCAGGTGCAAGTTGTAGCGCGCTGAAAAACCACGTGTGATGCGATTCTTGTGTTGCCAGACGCGACCGGGGAGATTGGAGGTAACGCCCGTGTACAGCGTTCCTCGCGTCTTGTTGGCCATGATGTAGACCGCAGGTAGTCGGACCATGATGCTGCCCCTCCTTAGGGGTACACCATGACGTCACTCACGCACCACCTGCGACCGGTGAATGTCGCTTTGATTCGGCGTTACGTTTGATTCTAGAGATTGCCGCGCCAGCTTCGCTGGCTCGCAATGACGAATAGGCAGGTCATCGCCAGCGGCTGACGCCCTACCCCGTCATTGCGAGCCACTGACGCCCTTCCCCGTCATTGCGAGCGACTGACGCCCTACCCCGTCATTGCGAGCCACTGACGCCCTTCCCCCTCATTGCGCGCGGCCGCAGGCCGCGCGGCAATCTCCTTACGCCGGGAAGAAGTCGATCGGCTTGGTGGTCGTAATCGACTCGACATCCTTGGGCTCAAACCGGAACAGGCGGACGCGCTGTACCAGCTTGCGTTCCAGCTCCGGGTCACCCAGTTCGCTCGAGGCGATTTCGCACATCGTGACCACACCATCAGGCGAGATGGTCAGACGCAGCACAAGCTTGCCTTCGAGCGTCGGGTCCTGACGCAGTGCGCGGTTGTAGAGTGCGTAGATCGCGCCCTTGTTGCGGTCGAAGACCATTTCGATCTCCTCGCGCGACCGCGAGCCACGGTTGCTGTCGCCATTACGTTGCACATCGTTACGGCCGTCGCCAATCGCCGCGACAGGGGTCTCCACCTGCGTAGTCGCGCGACCCGACAGCCCCGTGCCGCCCGTGTTGCGTGACAGCTGTGCCGTGTTAATGCCGCCACTGGAGGCACCGACATTAGAGGTAATCAGAGAACGCTCGTTGCGTTCCGACGCACCAACAGCACCCGTGAGCGGCTGGCTAGAGGCCACCTGATCGACAATGTCGTTATCGCGCAGCGCAGCAAGGTCATCGGCGAACGGCAGCAGGCCGGCAACGGATGCACGCTCACGCGCCTCGTCCACAGGCGGCGCTTCGACGGGCTCCGGCTCGACCACGGGCTCAGGCAAGGGCTCCGGTTCCTGTGCCACCTGTTCCGGCGGCGTCTCTTCGATCGGATCGGGCTCGGGCTCCTCGACGCGCGGCGGCGGCGGGGGCGGCTCCTGCTTTTCTACGATAAGTTGCGCGAAGCGCGGCTCGATCTCGACTTCCGCGTAGGGATCGACATCGGGCGTCGGCAGGAATGGCCAGACAATACTCAGCGCGAACATGATCGCCAGCGTAATCGCCAGGATCTTGCGGAATTTCTGTTCCTGTTCGTCGGACAGCGTCCACGGCAACTGGTAGTCGCGGTAGTAGGCCTGGAACGAAGTGGGCATTGCGGTCGCCATGAATTAGCCCCCAATGCCCGCGCCGGCCGTCGTCGACGCCAGCTTGTCGGAACTCTTCTGCATCACGGCGAGCGAGATGCGACCGTAGTCGGCGTCGGTGCAGGTCGCCATGACCTTCTTGAGCAGGCGGTAGGAAATCTCCTTGTCGCCCATGATCGTGACTTCGCGTTGTGCGATGTCTTCGTTGGCCGTCTTGCGCAGTACGCGATCGTTCTGCGCCACCAGCGCCTGCTTGAGGCCTTTGATGACATTGCCGTTCATGTTCATAACATCATCGACCGACGCAACCACGTCACCCTGAACGAGGATGTCGGTGTCTGTGACCATGACGATCACCGTTTCGCGCGACTTCTGCTCGGCCACCGACTCGGGCAGCTTGAGTTCATCGGCATTGGGCAGCGTTTCCACGTCCGACGAGTTCACCAGCAGGAAGAACACGAGGATCGTGAAGATGTCCATGAGCGAGACGAGGTTCAGGCCCGGGTTCTTACCACGTTTGTGGCGCCGGTCCATCCGCATCGCGCGCGCAGAATGACTCATCGTCAGGCTCCTTCCGCGACGGTCGCGTCGCCGATAGAGATTTCGGGGAACAGCTCGATCTTGTTGAGCTCGCCGTCCGCAAGCTCCTCGTAGATACGCACCTTGTCCATGACCTGGACGAGCGTCTCGTAGGAGATGTCGGACTCAAGCAGCAAGGTGCAGTCGAGCTTGTCGGGGTTGATCTTCTTCACCTCGCGAAGCTTCTCAGCGAGACGGTCGAGATCGTATTCGCCATCGACGTTGTCGATACGCGAGAGCAAGCCACCGTTGCGATCACCAACCTCGATGCGCGCAGCACGCACCGTGATTTCCAGCTGCATCGTCTCGGCAGGATTCTCCGCGGGCTCAGAGGAAGCACCCGGAAGATTCAGCTCGAGAATCGCCAGCCGCGAAAACACGGCCGTGATGAGCAGGAACGGCACCAGAATCACCATGAGATTCATGAATGCCGTGATGTTGAGCTCCGTCGCTTC
>ERZ1740065.31-NODE-31-length-63543-cov-8.422159_pt1 | contig 63543 bp, 42 predicted proteins | sample MGYA00581738_ERZ1740065 | MGnify/ENA primary metagenome ERZ1740065 (study PRJEB43018, sample SAMN04849749) | marine metagenome | isolation source: floating plastic debris | place: Pacific Ocean | collected 2008-09-01 | study: EMG produced TPA metagenomics assembly...
CACCCGTCGAGCCCTGCGTCGCATTCTCGTACTTGATGCCAACGTCGCTGATCTCAGTCTTCCAGACCTTGACCTTTACAATCGCGTTGCTCGCATCCAGCGTGAACGTCGGTAGATCATCCGTTGAAACACCAGCGAACTCGGCGCCAGCAGCGCGCGCCGTGAATTCGGCTACCGTAGCCGACGTATTGATGCCGCTCTGGTCAGGGTTCGGAATGAACGCAAGAGCCGGGTTGTCGTCGTTCTCAAAGACACCCCAAGTGAAGCCCGTACCGCCAGCCGCGGATTCGAAGTCCAGGGTCGGCAACGTGACAGTGCCTCCACCGCCGCCGCCACCGCCCGAGCAGTCAGCAACCTGCTGAATCTCATCGAAGTAGAAGGTCCAGTTGGTGGGATCATTCTCGGCATCGCCGACGACCGCACCATCAAAAATGAAAGTGATCGCATTGCTCGTGAAGCCGTTGGCAGAAGCGCCAAAGTCGAAGCAAAGCTCTTGCCACTCGCTGCCACCCGGATGGTTTTCCGCGACCTCGATCCCCGCATTTGGGTCGCCCGTGATGGCGTCCTCGTACTTGAACAGCACGGGCACCGCACGCGGTGACCAGACCTGCATTGTGAAAGCCGTACCCTGCGTAAAGTCAACGTTTCCTGCGAGTGACAGCGTGCTGCCACCGAAGACCTGGTCAGCGAACTTACGCATGCGTGCGGTCTGGGCCGTCGTGTTGCTGCCCGATTGATCGGGGTTAGCAATCACATCAGCCTCGCCACCCGCAAAGTTCGCGAACTGATAGGTGGCCGGATCATCTTCGAAGTCGACGGGGAGCGTCGTGGTCGGCGCACCCGGACAGGAGTCAACCTGCTCAATCGCGTCGAGGTAGAAGGTCCAGTTGTCGGGATCGTTGTCTGCGTCGCCAATGACACCGTTGTCGAAAATCAACGTAATGGAACTGGTCGTGAAACCAGCGGTTGCGCCCGAGAAGTCGAAACACAGCGTCTCCCACTCGGCGCTGCCGCTATGCGACTCGACGCGCTCAATACCCAGCGCCGGATCACCCGAAATGGCATCTTCGAACTTGAACGTGAACGGAACAGCGCGTTGCGACCAGACGCTGACCGTAAAGACCTCACCTGGTGTGAAGTCGACGTTCGTGCCGAGCTGGAATGTGCTGCCGCCAAATGGTTCGGCCGCAAATTTCTGGTAGCGCGCAACCTGCGGCGTCGGGTTCTCCGCGCTGCAGACGGGGTTCTCAACCACGACCGTGGCGCCGCCGCCAAAGCCCGCGTCCATGCCGAAGTCATAGCTGGCCGCGAGGTTCTCAAAGAAGACCGGGAATGGCGCGCCATCCCCTTGCGCCGTTGCCGGATCACACAGTGAAGGTGGTGGCGGTGGCGCTGGCGTGCCCGCAATCGGTTCAGGACCGTCGCCCGTTCCGAAGCAGCCGGCGAGGGCTGCAGAAAAGACGAAGGCGCCAAGAGCGCGCACCGGGCGCATGAAGGAGTCTGAGTGCATATCAGTAATCTCGCGGATCGATTCCCGACAAGCGCACGCTTGCCGATGTCGTTCTATTTGTTATGCAGGCATGTTGCCTGGCGACGGCGCCGTGCCGTCGGTGAAGCGCGTCTTCGCGCGTTTGCCCTGACCACCTGTCCCTAAGGCGGTCTAGGGTTCCCCCGAATAAACGCGTACCCAGTCGACTTCCATCGTTGCCGGGAACACGGTAGTCGCGTTCGGCGAACCGGGAAGGTTGCCGCCCACGGCCAAGTTGAAAATGATGTAGAACTGATGGTCGAACGGCGCCGGGTACGGGCCATTCGTTGAGAACCAGTTGTTCTGAACGGCGTAGAGCACGTCGTCGACATACCAACGCATTTCGTTGGCGTCCCATTCGGTGGCGTAGACGTGGAATTCGTCCGTGACACTTGAGGGCACCGTGTAATCGACAGAGGTGAACTGGTTGCCCGGGAATTCGGCGCCGTAGTGGATGGTGCCGAAGACATTGTTGCCGCCAACGCCGCCTAAATTGACCGCTTCCATGACGTCGATTTCGCCACTGGCGGCCCAAGTGCCGTAGGGGCTGTCCTGGGACAGCAGCCAAAACGCTGGCCAGAGGCCCTGACCGGCAGGCAGCTTCATGCGCGCCTCGATGCGCCCATAGCGGAATGCGAAGCGGTCTCGCGTGTTAATGCGTGCGGAGGTGTAGTTGAAGATGCCCGTGTTTTGACCCGCGGGCGCTACGAGCTCTTCTTCGCGCGCCGTGATCTTGAGCATGCCGCCTTCGAGCTGCGCACTGTCTGGCAGGTAGTACTGCAGCTCGTTGTTGCCCCAACCCGGAATGCCGGCTTCGGTGCCGTCGCCCGTTTCGAAGAACCACTTCGACGTGTCGAATGTTGTCCCGTCGAATTCGTCGCTAAACACCAGTGTCAGGCTTTCGCCTGGGTCAACCTCTTCGTTCAATGCGACGGTGAGCGTGGGGTTCGTGCTATTGACGTTCGTCTGTACAGGTACAGCGCCCGGAGGGGCGATATTGACGTCTCCGAGCTCTTCGGCCCGATCACTGCCACAGGCAGCCAGCGTAGCCGACACGAAAAGCACCGCGAATGGGCGCACCAGCGCGCCCTTTGCCGTTGTCATGTTCTGTCCCCCCGCCGATGGATGTGTCAGCCGCCCCCTGCGGCCACCCACCTCGACTGGGGGATGGTTTAACAAACGATGACAGCGTTGTCAATTTTCGCCTTGTGGGAAGGGGGTTGGACGAAAATTGGACGCGCTGGTGCGCGACGCCGGGCGGCGCCGGGGGGTTAGCAGCCAGGCTGCTCCGCGGGTTGCCAGTCGTTCCGGGGCTCGGGACGCGTGACAGCGGGGGGCTTCGGAGCTGCCTTCAGCCGGTCATCGGCCACGATGACAGGCGCCATGAATGACGCCATCACGGAATGGCCGCGGAGGCTGAAAGCAAACGGATCGCGCTTGGCTTTTCGTTGCGTTGCCATGATCAGGGTCCTCCTGTGTTGGCGGGATCGGAGGGGGGGTTCCTCTCCCACGTCGTCACAGTAAGGACGCCGCAAGGCGATCTCAAACGAGACGTTTTCAGCCCCGGGTTGAGTTTTTCTCAACGGCCTCGCGGAACGATTCGAGGATCCATTCACGCAGCAGACGAACGCCGCGGCGATCTCCCGTGCCCGATTTCCAGACCAGGTAGTAGGCGCTGCGCATCAGCAATTCTTCCCGAAACAGGCGGACGAGGCTGCCCTCTTCGAACCACAGCTCACCCATGGGCATGGGCACAAGCGCAGCGCCCAAACCCCGTTGGGCGGCGCGCACGACCGCGATCATCGAGTCGAACTGCATTGACTGACGTGGCGCCGGTAAGGCGATGTTGGCCGACTCGGACCATTGTGGCCATGCCTTGGACAAGGTCTCGTGAACGATCAACGGAAAGTCACTCGAGATACGGCGCTTGGACACCTTGAGGCTGGCTTTGAACTCAGGCGAGCCGGCTGGCACGAGTCGCAATGGAAAGAGGCGTTCGTGCTCGAAACCTACAGGGGCCGTACTGAACAACCGCACGGACAAATCGGCGTCAGCGGGGTGCTTTTCGGAAGCCTCGTCACTGGTGCCCACCCGAATATCGATCTCGGGATGTTGTGCCGTGAAGTCCTTCAGCCTGGGTACGAAATACTCACTCGCAAAGAACGGCTGTACAGAGACGCGCACGGTTTCCTGTGCCGCAGCGCCGGTCTCGTATCGCGAGACCACATCATCAACGGCATCAATCAGCGGTGCGAGTTCGTCGAACAAGGACTGCCCAGCCTCCGTCAGTGAGACCTCACCGCCACGTCGCCGAAACAGCGCAATCCCGAGCTGTGACTCCAGCGTCTTGATTTGGTGACTGACCGCCGAGGGCGTGACGAACAGCGCCTCCGCGGCTGCGCGAAAGCTCGCGTAGCGCGCCGCAAGGCAAAAGGTCCTCAGGCCGCGTAACGGTGTGCGTGCCGGTTTGCTCACGGGTGGCAATCCCTGTGGCGACTAGTCTTCGCGAAAGTACGCTTTGGGCGTGCGGTCAACGAAGAACAAGCCCCAGTGCTTCTCAGCGCCCGTCGGATTGTCCGGGTTGCCCTTCCAGGGTTCGTCGAACGCCTCGAAAAAGAAGATCGTGACGTTGGCCTTGGTGGCCCAACCCTCGAGTTCCCGGTAGTAGCGTGCCTGGTTTGCCTCACTCGCCCGCTCACCGAACTCCGACGCCGTCGTCGCCCAGCCCGCCTCGAGGATGGCGAGATTTGACCCAGGCAATGCGCCGTGCACGCGATTCATATTTTCGATTGTGTAGCTTAAGCCCTCATCGATCGGCTTCTCTTCCCAAGCGGGATAGGTGTGCACCCCGACGTAGTCCAGCTCCGCGGCGAGCGGCTGACCCTCCGCGATCCACCATTCATAGTTTTCAGCGACCGTTACGGGTTGGTCGATTGCGGCTTTCACCTCGCGAACGTAAGCAATCATGCTGTCGAGCGGCACCATATGATCGGTCCAGTTGACCAGCGCTTCGTTGCCCACGTTGACCGAAACGATAATGTCACTGAACTCTTTCGCCAGCGCGATGCCCTTCGCAACCTCTTCCACATTTTTCTTGGTATTGGCGGCAAGCTCTGACTCCGGGATCGGCGCGTCGAGCCACGGGCAACCCTCGTGGTTTGAAAACTCAGCATTCAGCCATAAGCCCTGCAACACGCGAATAGGCAGGTCGTTGTCGCGAATCAGCTCGAGCGTTGTTCGCGAATTCTCGCCGGCATCGTAGAGACGGATGAGACCGAACCCATGCTCTACAAGGATGTTCAGGTCTTCGAGGATCTGCTCCGGTGTGGGATTGTTCGCGCCGTTGCCACGATCAGGATGTTGGCCTTCGCGAAAGCCCGAATAGGCCACAGCCATAACCTGGTCCTGCAGCAATGCTGCAGCATCTTGCTGCAGTTCCGCGGGTTGCGTTGCCACGGGCTTATCCTCTGCCGAATACCGGCAGCCGGCCAGCACGAGTGCAAGCCCCGTGGTTGCCAGCGCAAGGCGTATTGCTGATGTCATGTTGCTGCTCCATCACTAGTCATCCGCCCAGCGCTTATGCCGCTGGGTGCAGGTAAAACCCGCTCTCCAGGTCCGCGTCAGAATCTCCGCCAACCCATAGTTGAAATGCACCAGGCTCCACGCGCCACTCGTCGTTGCGGTCGTAGAAACCAAGATCCTCGCTGTGCAGCTCGAAATGCACGGTGACGGTTTCGCCGACCCCTATCGAGACGCGCTCGAAGCCTTTGAGCTCTCGTACTGGTCGCGTCACATTGCCCACCAGGTCGCGCACGTAAAGCTGCGCCACTTCGTCGCCAGCCTGGGCGCCGTGGTTGGTCACGCGCACGGTAATGCCGAGGGTCTCGCCCACCGAAAGCGCGTGCCGATCTAGCTGCAGGTCGTGGTAGTGGAACTGGCCATAGGACAGTCCAAAGCCAAATGGAAATTGCGGGCGGTGGCCTGCATCGAGGTGGTACGCGCTCATGCCCAGCGAAGTCTGAGGCGCGCGCGTGTGTAAGCTGTCGATGTGGGCAACCTGGCCCGGCAATGGCGGCTTGCCTGTCATCTTGTGGTTGTAATAGATGGGCACCTGCCCGACGACACTTGGAAAAGTGATGGGCAGCTTACCCGAGGGCGACACGTCACCCAGCAGGACTTCGGTAATCGCGGGGCCGGCCTCGATGCCGGGATGCCAGGCGTACAGCAGCGCATCGAAATCGTTGATGACGTTACTGAGCGTCAGCGGCCGACCGGCCAGAATGACACCAACTACCGGCTTGCCCGCGGCACGCACAGCATGCACAAGTTCGCGCTGAGCGCCGGGCAGATCGATGTCCGCGCGACTGTGTGCCTCGCCCGAAAGGATCGACTCTTCGCCAAGCCCGAGCACAACGACGTCGGCATGGGCCGCCAGTTCACAGGCGGCGGCCATGTCACGGGTGTCCCGCGAGCGTGAATGCTCGAACACACGGAGATAGCTGAGCTCGATGTCATCGCCAAGTTGTTCGCCGAGTGCCTGGCGCAGCGTCACGCTCAATGACGCGTCGCCGTCAAAAATCCAGGTACCGAGCTGCTGGTAAGGCGCATCGGCGAGCGGCCCGAGCAAAGCCACGTTTTTTAGTCGGCCACGGTCGAGCGGCAGCAGGTTGTCGTGGTTCTTCAATAGCACAAGACTCTGACGCGCGGTCTCGCGCGCCGTCGCACGCATGCGCACGGGGTCCGGCGCCGGGAGCGTATCGTTGTCGACAAACGGCCGCTCGAACAAACCGAGCAGGCATTTGACGCGAAGCACGTTGGACACGGCCGCATCGAGGAGCGCTTCAGCAATTTGGCCCGACTCAATGAGTTCCTCGAGATGGTGCGCGTAAGCCTCGCCCTGCATTTCAATGTCGACACCGGCCTCGCAAGCTTCGCGAGCGGCTTCGCGGTCGTCTGCGGTTAGTCCGTGAATACTGAGCTGACGAACCGAGTCCCAGTCGCTCACGACCAGCCCCTCAAACCCCCACTCGTCCCGCAGCACCTGGCGCAGCAGAAAGCGGCTGGCCGTGCAGGGCATGCCGTCAATTTCGCTGAATGAGGTCATCAAGGAAAGCGCACCGGCCTCAACCGCAGCGCGGAACGGGCGCAGGTGCACGTTACGCAGTTCGTTGCGCGGCAGGTTGGTCGTGTCGTAGTCACGCCCCGCGTCGACACCACCGTAGCCGGCGAAGTGCTTGGCGCACGCCGCGATGGCCGTTGGCGCCGACGGGTCATCGGTCTGGAAGCCTCGCACCATGGCCGCAGCCAGTTCGCTCGCGAGATGCGGGTCTTCGCCCAGGCATTCGGCGACGCGACCCCAGCGCGGGTCGCGCGTGACATCCATCATCGGCGCGAAGGTCCAGTTGATGCCGGCACGGGCGGCCTCTTCCGCCGCCACGCGGGCGCCGGCAAGCACAAGCTCGGGGTTCCAAGTCGCTGCCTGCCCCAACGGAATCGGCAATACGTGGCGGAAGCCGTGAATGACGTCACGGCCAATCAGCAGCGGAATGCCAAGGCGGCTTTCCTCCACCGCAATGCGCTGAAGCTCTTTGACGATGTCTGGATTGGCATTGTTGATCACCGATCCCAAACCGCCCGCACGCAAGCGCTCGCCCAGGTAATCGGGCGGGTAGCCGTGGCTGCCGTCGAGCTGCACGAGCTGGCCGACCTTTTCGGACCGCGTCATGGATCCGAGCAGTTCTGCCACACGCTCGCGAACGCCAACGGCGCCCGAAAGCGACGTTTCAAGTGAAGCGCTGATGACCTGTCCCCTGTGTCAGCACGCCGAAACGTGCATGACCGACGAGTATGGGCAACGTTTGACAGCGCTGTCAATTTGCGCCAGTGTGCAGGCGGGGAAAGTTTGCACGCGCGTTGGGGGGACTTCGCGGCATGGCAGAAACTGCACATTACGAAACGGCACCAGAAGACCGTATTCCACCGCTGAAGAAGTTCATCTACGGCATGGGCGCGTTCGCAAACAACGTGCTTGCCGATGGCATTGGACGCATGATCATTGTGCTCAACCTGGGCCTGGGCATGAGCCCTACGCTCATGGGCACACTCGGCGCGCTGCCACGATTCATGGACGCGCTCACCGACCCGCTGATGGGGTACATCTCCGACAACACAAAGTCTCGGTGGGGTCGAAGACGACCTTATATTTTTGTCGGCGCTATTCTTGCGGGCGTGGTATTCGCCTTGATGTGGCAGTTTCCGCGTGGGCAGAGCGAGTCGTTCTATTTCTGGTTCTTCCTGGGCGGCTCACTGCTGTTCTTCCTGGCCTATACGGTTTACGCCACACCCTGGGTCGCGCTGGGCTATGAGCTCACACCCGACTATCACGAACGCACGCGCCTCATGGGCGTGCAGTTCTTTATCGGGAGCACCGTCTACCTGATCTCGCCCTACTTTGGCGCCTTTATGGCCGCTGATTTTTTTACGGACCTCGTCGAGGGTGCGTCGTGGCTGGCCATCATTATTGGTCTCTCGGTGATCGCCACAGGGCTTCTGCCAGCGATCTTTCTGCGTGAACGGTTCAAACAGGCGGACGATGACGGCGAAGCACGGCCTACCATTGGCCAGGTTCTCGCGGACTTCTTCAAGGGCTTCTGGCAGACGATTAAGTTCGTGCCGTTCCTAAAGCTCTGCATTGCCACCTTCATGGTGTTCAACGGCTTTATTCTTATCGCCGCATTCCAGTCCTACGTCATCATTTATTACGTGTTTGGCGGCGATGTCGAAAAGGGCTTCACGTGGGTAGGACACGCAGGCCTTGTGCAGCAACTCTCAGCGCTCGTCATCATCGCACTCATCACGTGGCTTGCGACCAAAATCGGCAAGCGGCGCGCCTTCTTCTTCGCCGTCGGCATGTCCATTGTCGGCTATGCGCTCAAGTGGTTTTGCTACACGCCTGACAACCTGTGGCTCATGTTCATTCCGGCGCCGTTCATGGCATTTGGACTCGCTGGCTTGTTTACGCTCGTGCCGTCCATGGTGGCCGACGTCGTTGACCTCGATGAACTCGACACCAACGAAAGACGGGAAGGCATGTTTGCGTCCATCTTCTGGTGGGTGGTCAATCTGGGATCATCGGCAGCTATCTTTGGCGGCGGCATCCTGTTGACTGCGACCGACTTCAACGTGGAGCTCGAGGGTGCGCAAACGGCCGAGACGATACGCCTGATGCGACTGTTTGACGCATTCATTCCTTGCGTCACATCGGTGATCGCAATCTGGGCAATCGCGTCGTTCACCATCACAGAAGAGCGGGCCCACGAGATTCGCGAAGAACTCGAGGCACGTCGTGGTGCTGGCGATAGCGAGCCGGAGCCTGAGCCGGCCTAAGGCCAGGCGCTACCGCGTCAAACGCAGCACGACACGTCGGTTGGCCGCCCGGCCTTCCGCTGTGTCGTTGCTCGCGATGGGATCATCCTCGCCGTAGCCCGCCACCGTCATCTGTTCGCGCGGGACACCGCGTTCCTCGAGTGCATTCCGAACGCTGCGCGCACGGCGCTCTGACAAGCCACGGTTGTAATCGGCGTTACCCCGATCATCGGTATAACCCGCCACTTCAACGATCACCGACGGATTACTCCTGAGCGTCTTGGCCGCCGCGTCGAGCTCTGATTCCGCACCCGACAGCAGCCGGTCCGAATTCGTTTCGAAGTTCACGCTGGGCAAGCGTATCTCGACGATGCTCTCGCGAATGACCTCACAGCCTCTGCTGTCGACAACGGCGCCTTCTGCCGTATCGGGGCAGGCATCAACGCCGTCGAGCACGCCGTCGCCATCGCTGTCTTGAGCGCAGCCTTTCTCGTCGACTACAGTGCCGGCCGGTGTATTGGGACAGGCGTCAGCCTCGTCGTTTACGCCATCACCGTCACGGTCGACAGGCAATGCGCAGCCCGTGGCATCTACAGCGGTGCCAGCGGGTGTGCCCGGGCATTGGTCCGTGTCGTCATAGACGCCATCGCCGTCACTGTCTACCGGCAAGGCCGCAAGCGGCGATGAACGATCGCGCTCACCGAACTGCCAGCCCACCGAGATGCCCGCGAACCAGGCGTCGCGGTCGTACCAGTCGACGGTACCGCGCACGAACCAGGGTGAGTCACCGAGATCGACATCGACGCCCGCGCCGAATGCGAGCTGGATGGAGCTCTGCTTGTCGAAAGGAATGGGCGCACCCGAGCCGCTGTTGCGGATCGTCGACAGACCGACCTTGCCGAACGGGCGCACGCGCTTATCGGTACGCAGGCGGTAGCCCGCCATGAGCGAGGGCACCTTGTAGCTGATCGCCGCATCGGGGAACGCCGCCGCGATGGCCGGGTTGCGGTTGGTGATGCCCGCCTCGCCGAGGTCGGCGTAGTTGAGCTCGGCGAACCAGTGTTCCGTGAACTGGCGGCCAAGCGTGACCTGCCAGCCCGAGTCGTGGTTCTCGTCGGCATCATGGATGAAGTTGTTGGCGGCTTCGTCGGGCGAAACGTAGGAGTAACCGAGGCCCGCAGCCACGTACCAGCAACCCGCGTCGTCGCCATCGTCGATGGCCTGCGCGCAGTCCTTCTCGGCGCGCGCCGCGGGCACCGCGAGCACAAACAGTACGAGCGTTGCGGCTGCATGGCGGTGCAGACGTCGCTGCACCGCGAGCATGAGGCCGAGCGCCAGCAGGAACACCAGTCCGATGCTGCCGGTGCCCGATCCCGTCACAGCGGTCTCGAGCTCGCCGTCCGACTCGAGCCGGTCCAGCACGCCATTGCCATCGGCGTCGGCATCACCCTCAAGCTCATCATCGATACCGTCGTTATCGCTGTCGGGATCGATGTAATCGGGCAAGCCGTCACCATCGGTGTCGACGGGGTTGGTCGCGTCGGGGCCTGCTTCAGTTTCATCGTCGATGCCGTCATTGTCGCTGTCCGTGTCATTGACGTCGGGGATACCGTCGCCGTCTGTGTCGCCGCTACCTTCCACGTCGTCGGGGATGCCGTCGCCATCGGCGTCGGGCAAGGTGCCGAAACCGTCGGCCTGGTCGGCGCCGTCTGCGATGCCATCGCCGTCGCTGTCGGTGGTGTCATCGATGACGCCGTCACCATCACCGTCGAGCGGACCAAACGGTGTGCCTGCGATATCGGGGGTGCCATCACCGTCGCTGTCGGTTTCGCGCCAGTCGCCGATGCCGTCCGTGTCCGAGTCTATCGGCATCACGATGCTGCCCTCGTTGTTGACGAGGTCATCGATAAGGCCGTCGGCATTCGCGTCAGGGCCACCGCCTTCGACGACATCGGGGATGCTGTCGTTGTCGGCGTCGAGATCGATGAAGTCGGGCGCCCCGTCACCATCGGTGTCGGTCACCTGTGCCGCGTCATCGACGCCGTCACCGTTGCCGTCCGCCCCCATCGTGAGGTCTACATCGAACACGTCATTGATTTGATCGCCGTCCGCATCGGCCATCACGTCTAGATCGGCTTCGACGGTATCGGGAATGCCATCGTTGTCACTGTCGATATCGATCGCATCACGCAAGCCGTCTCCATCGCTGTCGACGACCACGGTCGCGTCAGCAACACCGTCACCGTTACTGTCGGTGGCGCCCGGCACGGTATCGACGTCGTAGCCGTCATCGATGCCGTCGCCGTCGCTGTCGATGCCCGTAGCAATGACATCTTCTACGAAGTCAGGAATGCCGTCGTCGTCGCTGTCGGGATCAAGGAAGTCGGCGATGCCGTCGCCGTCGCTATCCGCATCACCCTCAATCGCATCCGGAGTACCGTCGTTATCGGAGTCTGGGTCTATGGTGTCGACCAGGCCGTCACCATCGCTGTCGACAGGCATGCCCGGCATCGGGCCCGCCTCGTCGGCATCCGGGATGCCGTCGTTATCCGAGTCGGGGTCGAGCGCGTCGATGATGCCGTCACCATCGGTGTCACCGGTTTCGACGCCATCGGGGATGCCGTCGCCATCCGAGTCATCGCTGGCCGGGTCTGTACCGTTGGCGATCTCGTCGCCGTCGCTCACGCCGTCGTTGTCGGTGTCGCAGGTGGCCACGGTGTTGTCGGGCACGCACGGATCGCTGTCAGCTCCCGCATCGGGCTCGACCGGAACCGCCGTGGTCGGCGTGCCGAAGTCCGCGGCGCCATCGCCGTCACTGTCGAGGCAACCCTGGCCCGGGAAGTTGGGTACGCAGGGGTCCACAGGATCGGCGTCGTTGCCGTCCGTGATGCCGTCGCCGTCGCTGTCGATCTGGTCGTCGGTGCCGTTGCCCGAGGTCGGGTTGGTGCCGTCGTTCAAGATCTCTGCACCGTCGTCGATGCCGCCGTCGTCGCTATCCGTGTCGAGCGGATCTGTGGCACCACTGCCACCGAGCTGGCCGATACCGTCCTGCTCATTACCGTCGGTCAGGCCATCGCCATCCGTGTCGGCATTGAGCGGATCGGTTTCGCCGCTGCCCGACGTCCCCGTGCCACCAATGGTGTTGGCAGTCGCACCATCGCCGTTGGCGTCTTCGAGACCGTCCTGAAGGCCATCGTTGTCCGTATCAGCGTCGGTCGGATCCGTGGTCGTTGAGGGATCGGCGTCGACCGTGAAGTTTCCGGCGCCCGTGTCGGTACCCGCGACCGGAACACCGTTGACGTCGCTCACGGTCGGCGCGATAGGCGTTGTGACGCCCGTCTCGAGGCCGTCGCTCAGACCGTCGCCGTCGCTGTCTGCCGCATTCGGGTTGGTTTCATCGCCCGTGTTCGGCAGGCCGTCGGCGCCCACGACTTCGTCGCCATCGCTGACACCGTCGTCGTCGGTATCAGCATCGAGCGGGTTCGTATCGCCCGCATTGATGAACGCGTCGTTGCCTGTTTCATCACCGTCGTCGATGCCGTCGTTGTCCGTGTCGGGGTCGTCAGGGTCCGTGCCCAGAATGGCTTCCTGCGCGTTGGACAGGCCATCGCCATCAGGGTCGGCCGCCGCGTCATCAGCGCCGTTGCCCGACACGGGCAACGTGCCGTCGGCCAGCACCTCAGTGCCGTCCTCAGTGCCACCGTCGTCACTGGCCGTGGCGAGCGGTTCGGTCGGGCCCAGGCCCGCAAGCGGTCCTGTGCCTGCGGCTTCTTCGCCGTCGAACAGGCCGTCGCCGTCGGTGTCGCGGTTGTTGGGATCGGTTTCGCCCGAACCCGCATTGCCCGTGCCGCCGATGGTATTGACCGTGGCACCGTCACCGGTGGCGTCCTCGATGCCGTCGAGAAGACCGTCATTGTCGCTATCGGGGTCGGTCGGATCGGTCACCGTGCTCGGGTCCGCATCGGGCACGTAGTTCGCCGAACCCGTGTCGGTGCCCATGTAGGCGACACCGGTACCGTCGCTCGTGCCACCCGCGACCGGTGCGGTCACACCGATCTCAGTACCGTCGTTGATGCCGTCATCGTCGGTGTCGGCATTCAGCGGGTCGGTTTCGTCGCCGTTGTTGGCGACGCCGTCGGCGCCCAGCGTCTCGGCGCCGTCGCCGATGCCGTCGTCGTCGGTGTCGGCGTCAAGCGGATTCGTGTCGCCCGCATCGAGCGAACCGTCGTTGCCTACTTCCGCGCCGTCGTCGAGACCGTCGTTGTCGCTGTCGGCGTCATCGGGGTCGGTTCCGAGTACCGCTTCCTGTGCGTTCGACAGGCCATCGCCGTCAGGATCGGCCGCGGCATCGTCAGCACCGTTGCCCGACAGCGGGTTCGTCGCGTCAGCCAGCACCTCGGTGCCGTCCTGCGTGCCGCCGTCGTCGGAGTCGGCGTCGAGCGGATCGGTGGTGCCCAGGCCCGCGAGCGGGCCCGTGCCGTTCACTTCGTCGCCGTCATTGAGGCCGTCGCTATCGGTGTCGGCCTGGTTCGGATCGCTTTCGCCCGAGCCTGCGCTCGCGCTGTCACCAATCGTGTTCAGCGTCTGGCCGTCGCCGTTGGCGTCCTCGACACCATCGTCGAGACCGTCGTCATCGCTGTCAGCGTCGGTTGGGTCTGTGGTCGTCGCGGGATCCGCGTCGCCCGTGAAGCCCGGCGCCGTGCCGTCGTAGGCAATGCCCGAGCCGTCGCTGACGCCACCCGCAACACCCGGCGTGGCCACGCCGGCCTCGATGCCGTCGTTGATGCCGTCGCCGTCTGTGTCCGTGTTCAGCGGATCCGTTGGCCCGTAGCCTGTGAGCGGACCCGTGCCGTCGACCTCGGTGCCATCAGAAAGACCATCGTCGTCACTGTCAGCGTCGAGCGGATCGGTTTCGCCGGCGCCCAGCACGCCATCGCTGCCGGCTTCTTCGCCGTCGCTAAGGCCGTCGTCATCGGAGTCGGCGTCGTTGGGGTCGGTGCCGAGCGCGCCTTCGAGCGGATCGGAGATGCCGTCGCCATCGCTGTCGACCGCGTCATCGAGACCGTTGCCGGGTGTCGGGTCCGTGCCGTCCGTCAGGACCTCGGCGCCGTCGAGTGCGCCGCCGTCGTCGGTGTCCGTGTCGAGCGGATTGGTGTTGCCGATGCCTGTGAGCGGACCCGTCGCATTGACTTCGTCGCCGTCGCTGAGGCCGTCGCCATCGGTATCGCTGTTGCCGGGATCGGTTTCACCGCTGCCCGCAGCGCCACCCGTGCCACCAATCGAGTTGACCGTCTGGCCGTCGCCGTTCGCGTCTTCAACGCCATCGTCGAGACCATCGCCATCGGTGTCCGCGGCAAGCGGGTTCGTGGTCGTGCTCGGATCAGCGTCGCCATCAAAGGCACCGTCCGTGCCACTAATGGGACCCGCACCGTCAGGATCGGCGACGCCAGCCACGCGACCCAATTCGACGCCATCCACAATACCGTCGCTATCGCTGTCGGGATTACTCGGGCTGGTTTCACCGGCCTGCTGAATGCCGTCGCCGTTGGCGTCTTCGACGCCGTCGGCCAGGCCATCATCATCGCTGTCGCGGTCGAGCGGGTTGGTCTCGCCCGGATCGATCGTCGCATCGCCGCCCGTTTCGACACCGTCGGGAATACCGTCGGCATCGCTGTCGGGGTTGTTGATGTCGGTGCCCAGTGCGGCTTCGTCTGGATCGCTCAGTCCGTCGCCATCGCTATCGTTGGTGCAGCCCGGTGCGGTCGTGGACGGGATGCAGGGGTCGCCGTTGGCAGGATCGGCCTGGTCGTTGGTGCCGTCGCCATCGGCATCGTTGATCGATGACTCGAGGTAGTCGGGCGTACCGTCACCGTCCGTGTCGGCCGTCGGGCCTTCGACGCTGTCGGGCGTGCCGTCGCCATCGGTATCCGTCGTGCAGCCCGTGCCGAACTGCGAGGGGACGCAAGGGTCGCCGTCGTTGGCATCGAGCTCGTCGGGCGTGCCGTCGCCGTCCGCGTCATTGGTCCCCGACTCAAGGTAGTCGGGCGTGCCGTCGCCGTCCGCGTCGTTACTTGCGCCGCCCTCTGCAGACGTGTCCGTGCCATCGTTGTCGTCGTCGGTGTCGCGCCAGTCGCGGTCCGCATCACCGTCAAGGTTCTGCAATGGCGCGTTGCCGCCGATTGCATTGAGCGGATCGGGCGCTGTCGTCGTGTCAAAGTTGTCGTTGAGCCCGTCGCCGTCGGCATCGGCATTGCCAGGCGCAGGTGTAATGTCAGCCACGCCGTCGTTGTCGGCATCGAAACCTTCTATCGCATCCGCAACGCCGTCGTTGTCGCTATCGTCGTCGAGGTAGTCGGGCTGGTCTGCACCGTCCGTGTTGATGGGCGATAGTGCGGCACCGCCCTGATCAGGGTCGTAGGCATCATCAATGCCGTCGCCGTCCGTGTCCGTGCCCGTCGGCGGGACGTAACCCGCCTCGGTCTGGGCCTCGATGTTGTCGACGATGCCGTCATTGTCGCTGTCGATATCGCGCAGGTTCGGGACGCCGTCGCCATCACTGTCACCCGCGCCGTCGGTGGTGTCGGGAATGCCGTCGTTGTCGTCATCATCGTCATTGATATCGATGATGCCGTCGCCGTCGGTATCCGTGCCCAGCACGCCGGTATCCGTGCGCACAACGGAGGCACCCACCGCGTCGATCTGATCTGTGTATTCGACGCTTACGCCGTTGCCCTCGCCCGCGTTCAGCGTGCCATCGTTGTTGGGGCCGGCGACCGCTGAGGCGGTAGGCACATTGGCCGTAAACGTGCCCGTGTTGGGTCCCGTTTCCGTGAGCACGACCTGCTCGATCTCGCCCGTCGTCGTGTTGATCACGTCGACGCCGACTGACTCGACAATACCGGCGTCGTTGTTGAGGTCGCTGTCAGTGACCGTGACCGAAACCGCGTCCCCTATCACCGTGATGTCAGGGATGTCGACGCTGCCGTCACTGCCCGTGATCAGCGCGTCGCCCGAGGTCACGTAGACGAGCGTCGAGGTCGTGGCAGTAAAGCCGTAAACATAGGTATCGATGAAGCGGTCGTTGCCGAAGCCCGTTCCCGAGAAGTTGCCCCAGGTGTGGCGTCCGGCGCTCGTGTTCGAGAGCTCGCCGTCGGGCAGTGTTGTCGTGCCACCGGCGGCCCCGCCCAGGATCGTGACGTCATCCCAGAACACACGCGTCGGCTGCGGCGTGTCGGTTTCATCGACGAGAAAGATGGTCAGGCCGTCTTCGGTGCCGCCACTGGTTTCGGCGTCAAAGGCCACGAAGTGGTACTCGCCCATGCGCACGCTGATGCGCGCGCTGTAGACGCCGTCGCCCAGCGTGGCACCGGTCGCATCGGTGCCGTCCCAGGCGACGCTGTTGGCGCCCACAGCAACGGGGCCCAGAAGCAGTCGGTCGCCCGCATTGCCGAACACGCCGTCGCCGTCCACGTCGATCGTGATGGCGTAGGTGCCGGCAACGTCAGACGTGAACTCGAAAAACCCCGTGTCCTGCACACCGATGGTGTCGCCCGGCGAGATGCCGCTGTCGACACCGGCATCATCAATGAATCGAATGTCCGTGATGACGGGCGGCAATGCCGGCTGCGGCAGCGCCACGTCAGGAACGCTCGTGTAGATCGGAAACTGGTAGGTGACGGCGTTGCCCGCAAGCTCTGTCGAGTAACCCGAGTTCGGTGCGTCTACACCGATGTCGTTGGCCACGATGTAGTAGACGAAGCCCGCGAAGTTGTTGAGGTCGAGCTGCCAGACGTAGTTCGTGTTGGGACGCCCGCCCGGGACGAGCGCGTAGAAGTCGGCGTCCGTGGCCGCGGAGACGTCGAAGGCACCCGCGTTGATGTTCCAGCTGTAGGCCCAGAGGCGACCGTCATCGGCCGTCGGGTCCGGGTCGTCGGTGCTGCCAGGCGGCGTCACCGTCACGTCGTAGCGGCGCAGGATGCTGTCGTTGTTGCCCGTCTCGCTCGTGTTCTCGAGGATGATCCGGTAAGTACCCGTCGTCGTTGCCGTGTATTGCGCCGGGTTGGTCAGCGGCGCTGTCATGGGGTCGTTGCAGGCCACGTTGCCGCTGGTCAGCGACTGCGTGAAGACACTGGTGTCGGTCGGGTCGAAGATCTCGATGAAGAGGTCGTCGCTGTCCGTGTTGCCGCACAGCGAGTTATTGATGATCTCGTTGGCCGTCGTGTTGTCGACGAACAGGGACTGCGAATTGGCGTCGATGGCAAAGCCGCGGTCGAGCGCGCGTTCGGCGTCGAACAAGGGCTGGTTGATGCCGATCTGGGCCGAGCCTTCGGCCAGCGCCTGGGGTGACGCGATGCAGGCTCCTGCCAGGATCATTGCGGTCAGTGAACGGATCCGGCGAGCGGGCGACGAAATCTTCTTCTGCATCACGGACAGCTTCTCCCTGTGTCCCTGGAGCCCGCCGCGCCTCGCGGCAAGCCGCGCCCGGAGGCGCGAATTGCACATAATGTATGCCAATTGGATGGGCGGCCGGCGAGAACCAGGTCTCGTTTTGGCCATGCCGCAGCCGCAGCATAGCGATGTAAACGCCTAATTACCCAGTGATTCTGCGGTTTACATGCAGGTTACGTGAGCCCGGTCACGGCGCGGCGCCCGCCCAGGCGTGCACCCGTCACCCTGGGGGTGCGTCCTACTTTGCGGCGATTCGGCCGCTATGGGGGTGAACAGATGCCACGTCACGTCTGACAGCCGGCCCCGCTTCGGGCAAAATGACAGGCGGACGCCCGAAGCGAACCTCCAAAGCAAAGGCCACGGATGAACCAGCCCGAGCTCAACCCCGATGCTGCACTCACAGTCCTCGTCGTGGACAACCACGCCGTGGTTCGCCGTGGCGTGGTCTCCGTGATCCAGGCACGCTTTCCCAGCGCCACCATTATCGAGGCAGAGAACCAGGCCGATGCCCTGCGCCTCGCCGAGTCCGAGCAGCCCGACTTGCTGCTGCTGGACGTGGACCTCGGGGACGGCAGCGGCATCGAGGTACTCGACCGCGTCGTCGCGCTGGGTTACCCCACCCGAACGGTGATGCTCACGGTCTTCCAGGAATTGCGCATCGCACAGTCGTGCCTGCAGAAAGGCGCCAGCGGCTACGTGAGCAAGGACTCAGCCGCCGAGCATCTCGAGGAAGCGATCGAATCGGCACTGGCCGGCGAAGTGTTCCTGAGCCCCGATCTGCGCCGCGATATGCAGGCCGCGTTTGCGGGCCAGGTCGTGCAGGCGCCCCACGAGCAGCTCTCGAAACGCGAGTTCGATGTCTTCCGTCTCGTAGCCCAGGCCAACACGGCCAAGGAAATCTCACGCCAGCTCGGCATCAGCGAAAAGACGATCGCCACCTACCGCGCTCGGATCGCCGAGAAAACGGGTCTCAAGACCGCTGCAGAGATCATACGCTACAGCGTGAAAGCCGGCCTCGACTGAGTCCGACCCGCCTCTTTTGACAATAATTTGGGGGGCTGTCAGCAACAGTCCCCACAATACGTCGCCAATCGGCCCTCTGTTCATGGGGGCGCCCCCAACCGAATATGGGTACCCAGCAACACCTACGACGCACACTTGCGGGTGATTGCATCTCGAGATGCCACGGACGGCGACTCGCAAACCAGGGATGGGGTCATGAAGACACAGACGGTACTTACGAGTCGAAAGCCGCAGCCCGGCACGATGTTGATCATCGACGACGACGCGGGCATTCGCGGGCTGATTCGGTCGGTCGCCGAACGACAGGGATTCGAAGTTACCGACTGTGGGCGCAGCGAAGACGCGGCAGACGCCGCCGAAGAACGCGCCCCGGCCGTCATCACGCTCGACCTCAGCATGCCCGGTTGCGACGGCATCGAGGTGCTGCGACAACTTTCTGCAAAGCGTATCCGTGCCCGCATCTATCTGATCAGCGGTTTGTGCAAACGTGTGCTTGCCACGGCCAGCGACCTCGCGCACACGCTCGACCTTGACGTCGCGGGCACGCTGCGAAAGCCGTTTGACATTGCGCAACTGCGTGCCCTGCTCGCCGAAGAGTGGCGTTTCGAGAAGGTGCTCACGGCCGCCGATTTACGCCACGGCATCGAACGCGGCGAGCTCGTGGTGCACTACCAGCCGCGCGTCAAACGGCATGGCGAGCGCTGGGTGATCTCTGGCGTGGAGGCGCTGTGCCGCTGGCAGCACGCGCAGCACGGTCTCGTGATGCCCGACGCCTTTATTCCCATCGCCGAGCGCTCCGGCGCCATCGGCGCACTGACCAACTATGTGCTCCGCGAAACCATCGAGCAGTTGGCCCGCTGGGAGGCAGCGGGCCATCGGCTCACGGCCAGCGTCAATATTTCCGGCGCCCTGCTCGGTGATCTGGAGCTACCCGACAGACTGGCCACGATGCTCAGCACGCACGGGCTCACACCGGACCGACTCATCCTCGAGATCACCGAGACTGCGGCCATGGCCGACCCGGCGCTAACCATGGACATCCTCACGCGGCTGCGCGTCAAAGGCTTCGATGTCGCCATGGACGACTTCGGCATCGGGTTCTCGTCGATGCAGCACCTGTTCCGCCTGCCGTTCAGTGAGCTCAAGATCGACAAGTCCTTTGTGCTCGAGATCAGCAAGAGCGCGAACGCGCGGACGCTTGTCTCGGCTCTCGTGGAGCTTGCACACAATTTTGATATGAGCGCGTGCGCAGAAGGTATCGAGGACGAAGACATCCTCGGCTTCCTGACGGACGCCGGCTGCGACACGGGCCAGGGCTTTCTGTTCAGCCCCGCGGTGCCCGAGCAGGAACTCATCGGGCTCATCGAGTCTGACGCTTTTTCGACGTCACAGGACAAGGTGCCGCATAGCGCCTGAGTGACTTTCAACGTGTGCTGGAGGGACGCCCCGGCAAGGAAGCCGGGCAACCGGGGCAGGCGGCGGCGCAGGGACTGCGCTTCCAGGGACGGAAGCCGTCCTGCCCCGACCCGGCGCGCGCTCGACGAATCAGGCGTTCGCGTCGCGTAGTGCCGTTGCGATAGCCACGACGCGTTGTGCGTTGGCTTCCCAGGTGTAACCACGCTCGTGCACGGTCTGCACGATATTCCCTTCGATGCGCGCGCGAAGATCGGCATCGGAAAGCACACGGTCTATCCCGGCCGCGAACGCCTCGGCGTCGCTGTGATCAAACAACGCCGCATCGTGACCGTCCCTGAGAATCTCGCGAATGTTGTCAGAGTCGGGCGCGACCACGGCTTTGCCCAGGGCCATGTACTCAAAGAGCTTCAGTGGCGAGGCATAGGGCACGACGCTGGGCTGCAACGCCACATCGAACGCCGACACGTAGCGCACGATGTCCTCACGCCCAACGAGCCCCGTAAACGTCACGCGCTCGGTGATACCCAACGTACCCGCGAGCGCTTCGAGGCCGGGCCGGGCAGGCCCGTCACCCACGAGCAACGCGTGCCGTGTGCCGTCCGGGTCGCGGGCCACGGCGTGCAGCACCGCGTCCAGGCCGTGCCAGTCACGCATGAACCCCGTGAATCCCAGCACGTCGCGCCCTTCGAGACCCAGCAGCAACTTGGCCTGCTCGCGGCCACCCTGAATGGGTTCGAGCATGGCTTCCGGAATGCCATTGTGCACCACCGTCACGCCGTCGCCGTGTCCGCGCCGCTCGCGCACCTTTTCCGCGAGCACTTCGGTCACGGGTAACACCGCGTCAGCCTTGCGCCACACGTAGGCTTCGGACCAGCGGGCGAGCGACTTGAGCACGATGCCTGACGTCTTGCCACGCTCTTCGAACAACGGCGCATTAACCTCACTGATGAGGGGCAGCCCGAAGCGACGCGCCGCCCACACCCCCGCGGGCAGGAACAGGTTGTAGCGTTCGTAAATAACGTCGGGCCGGTGTTGACGAATAGCACGGGCCAGTTTCAGGTAAGCAAACACGGCGTAGCCGAATTCCATGAGCTCGTAGACGGCGCCCGGAACGAGTCGCTTGAGCCAACTGATGACGCCACTCTCGCCACCAAACGCCTCTTCGTCAGTGCCACCCGGCGTGACCCAGACGAGCTCGTGTCCCTGGCTCGACAACGCGCGCGTCAGGCCCTCGACGTGCACGTACTGGCCGTCTTTGGACGCGATTCTGTGGTGGTAGAGGATCTTCAACGGCGGGTCTGCCTGCTAGTAGTCGCGCGCAGATCAACGACCCCCGCTGGGACGCGCCGTAGTGTGCACGCTGCACGCGGAAGCGTCCACCGACCCCGTTTGCTTGTGGCTGCCCGGCGCACGGCGCTATCGTAGGCGCATGAATCGAGTGGCCTTTCTTGCCGGGGCGACGGCGATAGCACTGTCGATGTTGACCCCCGACGCGTCATCTGCCGAACGCGCAACCTGGCGCGGTGTCGATCTCTCCTACGTGAACGAGCTCGAGGACTGCGGCGCGCAGTACCGTGATGAGGCGGGGCGCAAAGACCCTTACGCGATCTTCGCCGCCGCCGGCGCCAACATCGTGCGGCTGCGTCTCTGGCACACACCCGAGTGGACGCGTTACTCGACGCTAGACGATGTGCGCAAGAGCATCCGCCGCGCGCGCAAGCACGGCCTGCGCGTACTCCTCGACTTTCACTACTCCGACGACTGGGCGCACCCGGGAAAGCAACTCGTACCAGCCGCCTGGCGTGACATGGACGCGCCCGACATGGCCGCGGCATTGGGCGCCTACACGGAACGCACACTCGACTCACTGGCTGCAGACGGGCTGTTGCCCGATGTCGTTCAGGTGGGCAACGAGACGAACACCGACCTGTTGATCACCGAGGAGATCGACGAAAAGACACCCGTGCGCTGGTCGCGCAATGCCCCGTTCCTCAACGCCGGTATCAACGCTGTGCGCCGCGTCGCCCAACGTCATGATCACGACATCAGGGTGATGCTGCACGTGGCCCAGCCCGAAAACGTCGTGGGCTGGTTCGAAGGTGCTGTGGCCGCGGGCGTCGAAGACTTCGACCTCATCGGTGTGAGTTACTACCCCCGCTGGTCGTCGACACCGTTTGAGGCTGTCGGACCCTTTGTCACCGCTTTGCGCGCACAGTTTGGGCGCGACGTGGTGATCGTTGAGACCGCCTACCCCTGGACGCTCGACGCCGAAGACAACGCGCACAACCTGCTCGGCGAGGACGCGCTCGTCGCGGGCTACCCCGCGAGCATCGACGGCCAGCGCCGCTGGCTCATGGACCTGCAGCGCGCAGTGCACGACGCGGGCGGGCTGGGCACCGTCTATTGGGAGCCGGGTGGATTTCCACCCCTTGCAAGACGCGCTGGGGCCAGGGCTCGCACTGGGAGAATGCGACGCTATTCGACACTAAGTCAGGAAGCCTGCATGCCGGCGCGGCGTTTTTGGCTCCCAGGAACTGAGGAACCCCGCGCCCCCAGGCGCGGTCGAAGCTCACATAACAGATGCCCCGAGGACGCAGGCCCGATACCATTCGCCATGCCAACCACGAGGTGCCCCCACCCCCCATGAATTCACTGCCCCGCGCCTACGAGGCGCTCGTCATTGATCGCCCGAGGCTCACGCTGGTTTTCATCGCCATCGTGACGCTGGTTTTGGCCGCCTTCATTCCGCGCTTCCAGATGGACGTGTCGGCGGATTCGCTCGTGCTCGAAAACGACGCGTCGCTGGACTTCTATCGTGAGGTCCGCGCGCAGTACGGCACCGACGACTTCCTGATTGTCACCTGGACGCCCGAGGCCGGCCTGTTCTCGGATGAAAGCCTGGAAATGCTGGCAGAGCTCCGGGACCGGCTGGCCGCCGTCGGTCGCGTCGCGCGCGTCACCACAGTACTCGACGTGCCCCTCGTCCGGGGTCTGACGCTCGACGCACTTGAGAACGGCATACCGACGCTGGCCGACCCGGACACCGATCGCGAGGCCGCCGCCGAGGAGCTGCGCGAGAGCCCGCTCTACAAGAACGCGCTCGTCTCGACCGATGGCCAGACCGCGGCAATCCAGGTCACCCTGGAACGCGACGAAACCTTCTACACGCTGCTCGATCGACGCGACAGCCTGCGCGACGTACCCCGCAATCAGCGCAACGGCCCGGCGCTGCGCGAGGCCGATGAGGCGCTCAACACCTACCGCGAACAACTCATGGCCGAGGAAGGCGTGCTGGTCGACACCGTGCGCAGCATCGTGGCCGAGTATGCCGATCGTGCCGAGGTCAGTGTCGGCGGCCTGCCCCTCATCGCGCGTGACATCACGCGCTACATCGAACGCGACGTCGCCACCTTCGGCATTGCCGTCATCTTTATTCTTGCCGCTTTGTTGCTGGTCATTTTCCGGCAGCCGCGCTGGGTCCTCGTACCCATGCTCACGGCGGCCGTGGTCGGCGTCTGCACCACGGGTTTCCTGGGGCTCACGGGCTGGCCCGTGACTATCGTGTCCTCGAACTTTCTCGCCCTGCTGCTGATCTTCAGCTTTTCACTGACGATCCACCTGGCCGTGCGTCACCGCGAACTGCAGGAACAGGACCCGTCGCTCGACCCGCGCAGCCTCGTCTCGCAAACCCTGCGTGACAAACTCGCGCCCTGCTTCTTCACGGTGCTCACGACAGCAGTCGCATTCGGCTCGTTGGTGGTCAGCGACATCCGGCCCGTCATCGACTTCGGCTGGATCATGGTGTTCTCGCTCTGGGCATCGCTCATCGCGGCTTACACGCTGTTCCCGGCCCTGCTTATGATCCTGCCCGGCGCCAAGCTGCGGCGCGCGCCCGATGTGCTGGGGCCCTGGCTGCGGCGGCTTGCCGCAACCGCCGAACGGCACGGCATGGCACTGGTCGCCACACTGTCGGTGATCACGGTGTTTGCCTTGGTCGGCATCCAGAAGCTGACCGTCGACAACCGGTTCATCGACTACTTTGACAAGAGCACTGACATCCACCGGGGTCTCGCGCTCATTGACGCCCGCCTGGGCGGCACGACGCCGCTTGACGTCCTCATCGATGCACCGGCGCCCGAAGCCGTGGAACCCGGTGTGGACGCGGACGCCGCGCTCGATAGCAGCGGCTCGGATGACTTCGACGATGAATTTGCCGATCTCGATGACGAGTTTGGTGACGATTTCGACGACCCTTACGCCGATGCCGATGCCGATGCGGGCCTCACCGCCACGAGCTATTGGTTCCGGACCGCGCGTTTCGCCGAAATCGCGGCCATCCACGAGTACCTCGAGTCACTGCCCGAAACGGGTAATGTCATGAGCCTGCACTCGACCATCCGGGTGCTCGCCGAGATCGATCAGGACATCGCCGCGGACAATTTCGCGCTGGCTATTCTCGAGCGCAAGCTGCCCGACGACATCCGTTCAGAGTTAATTGCCCCCTATCTGTCCGAGGACGGACAGCAGCTGCGCATCGCCGTTCGCGTACTCGAGGGCAGCGTCGGTCTCGACCGTCAGGCGCTGCTCCAGAAAATCCAAACCGATATCCGGGCGCTGCGCGCGGGTACAGGCGAGGAACTCAACCTCAGCGGCATGATCGTGCTCTACAACAACTTGTTGCAAAGTCTGTTCAGCTCTCAGATCCAGACCATCGGTGTGATCTTTGTCGCGATCCTGATTACGTTCGTCATTTCGTTCCGGTCACTGGCCGTCGCCGTCGTCGCCATCATCCCCAACCTGCTGCCCGCGGCTGTTGTGCTCGGCGTGCTGGGCTGGGCGGGGATACCCCTCGACATCATGACCATCACGATTGCCGCGATCACGATCGGTATCGGTGTCGATAACGCCATCCATTACGTGCACCGGTTCGAAACCGAGTGGCTGCGCGACCGCAGTTACGAGCATGCAGCGCTTCGGGCGCACGACAGTATCGGCCGCGCCATGCTCTACACGTCGCTGTGCATCACGATCGGCTTCGTAGTGCTCGTGCTCTCAAACTTCAACCCGACGATTTACTTCGGGTCGTTGACGGCGCTGGCCATGGTCACAGCACTGCTCGTTAACATCACGCTGCTGCCGCTACTGCTGCGCGTGTTCCGACCTTACGGGCAGTAGACCGCATACAAGAGAAACCTCATGAACACGGCTTACCCGAAACTGATGCTCGCACTGCTCATGATTGCCGCAGGCTGCGACGCCAATAGCAATGCCAACAAAGACGCGGAGGGCGAGCAAAGCACCGACTCGAAGGCCCGGGTCATCCTGCCCGATGGTACGCAGCGCGCACTCGAAAGCGCCGAAATCAACATCTCAATGCGTGCCGTCGCGGTGCTCTCTGAGGAGATGAGCATTCCCATCTCACAGGTCACGGTGGTCAGCGTCCGACCCGTCAACTGGCCCGACTCGAGCATCGGCTGCCCGCAACCCGGTCAGGCCTACGCCCAAGTCATCACGCCCGGACACAAGATTTCAGTGCGCGCACGCGGCGAAATCCACGTCCTGCACGAAGCGGGCGGCAAGCCGTTCCTCTGCAAGCGCACCAAGCCCGTTGCCGAGCTGACGCCCAAGCGTGAACTCGCCTGGGCCGGCATGGCGACACAAGCCCGCGAAGCGCTGGCAGGCCAGCTTGGCGTGACGCCTGAGGACATCAAGGTTCGCGACGCACGCCGCAAGCGCTTCGACAACGCGAGCCTCGACTGCCCCGAGGCCGGCGTGAGCTACCCTGCCACACCCGTCGAAGGCTACGTGATTGTGCTGAGCCACGGCAGACGCCTCTTCAGCTACCACACCGATCTTGAGCGTCTGGTGCTCTGCCCCGCCATCGGCGCTGACTGACCGGCACAAAAAAACCCGCCCGGCCGAGGCCGAGCGGGTTCACCAGGCGGTCGCCCGTCAGTCGACTACGGGCAAATGCCGAAGTCGCAGATCGAAGCGCCCGGATCGTTCTCGATATCGATGATCGTCAGGTTCTGGATACCGTTCGGATCACTGTGCGAAATAGCGCCGAGCTGCTTCTGAAGCAAGCCTGTCGGCAGTCCCGCCCAGTCGACCGTGATCGGCACCGTCTGACCCGCCGTAGCCGTGTCCGGCGCGTCGACGGTCAGGTTGCCTGCATCATCCACGATGCCGAACGTCGCATCGTAGTAGATGAACGTCGTATCCGGTGCTTCCGTCTCGAACGCGTGGATGAACAACACGTAAGGGTTGAACGCCACCGGATCAAACGGAATCGGCAGCAGCACGCTCACTTCCTCATCCGAACCTGCGTTGGTGCTAGACGCAATCTGCGTGCAAGAGCCACCCGGGCAGTAGTAGAGGTAGAGGTCGATATCGTCGTTGCCCGTCGTGTACTCGTTGTACAGCGCGAAGCGGCGGAATGCCGTGCCCGGCTGAACGTCGTCGATGATCGTCGCAAACGTTGCGGGATCCGAGAACGAGAACGCGAAGCTGTTGTCGGGATCGTCGAGCAGGTTCACGAAGCCAACAGGTGTCGCGCTGTTGAGGCCGTGCACCTGGGCTGTGTAGTCACCCGAGTAGCCGAAGGTCATATCGAACTGCGCGCTGCCCTGGGCACCGGCACCGTCGACTTCGTCTTCGGTGATGAACGCCAGCGCCTTGACGGCGATGGGGCTGCGTACGCCGTTGCCCGACTCGGGCTCCCACGTCAGCGAACCGAATTCCCAAACATTCGGGATCGCCGTGTCGTTGGTGACCGTAAGCGCGTAGCTCGCGGACTCACCGGCGGCGAGCACGATCTCGCTGGGCGATACCGACACCTCAAAGCCTTCAGGCGCGTCAATGACCGCGCGGTAGCGCGTCGCTTCCGGCAGTGCGGGTGTTGCACCGCGTCCGCCGAAGAAGGCATCGCGATCACCGCTGGCGCGGCTGGCGCGTGTGTTCGGCGCGCCAACGGCCGTAACCGTACGCGTCACCGTTTGTGTGCCAGGCAGCGCACCGATACCGATTGACGGCAGGTTGAGGTCTGCGGGGCTCGTTGAGAAACCGATGGCTTCTACGAACGCACAGTCACCTGGCGTCAGCAGCGGCGTTACGGTGCCGCAACTCGCCACGAGGTAGTCGAGCTCGCCGGCGTCGTAGGTCAGCCCGGGATCGATGGCCTTGTTGGGATCCACGTGGCCGGCACCGTAGTCGAAGGGATCTGCCGGCGTGGCGCCGTCTTCCTTGACCACGTTCTGGCGCGCCGTCGTCATGATGGCCGACTTGATCTGCGCGGGGCTCCATTCGGGGTGCGCTTCCCGAAGCAGCGCGCCGATACCCGCGATGTGCGGACCCGACATTGAGGTACCCGACAGGTAGTCGTAAAGCGAACCCTGACCACCGTTGGCTGGCTCGGTCGTGAACGGCGCGAGGATGCTCACGCCAGGTGCCGTAATGTCAGGCTTCACCCAGTCCTCTTCAACGAGGTAGGGCCCGCGAGACGAGAAGCCCGCCATGATGTTGCCCTCACGGGGCTCGGTCGTGAACGTCGCGTCGTTGAGGCTCGCGTTGACTGCGTTGCCACCATCCAGTTCGGCAAGCAGCGCGACACCGGGCTCGTTGTCGATCATGACGCCCGGGATGCTCTGCGACAGCGGCGTCGGCGTTCCGCCCATGATGACCTTGGGTCGATCGTCGGTATACATCAGTACTGCCGATGCGCCCGCGTTGGCGGCATTCTCAACCTTGGTCACAAAGCCGCAGGTGCCGCGCGCGATGAGTGCGATCTTGCCCGTCAGATCATTGTCGAGCGGTGTGCAGGCTTCGATTGGCGAAGCTGCGCCAAGATCAGCGGTGACGTCGCCTGAGTCAGCCAGAGGTTGCGTGATGGCACCTTCCAGAGACGAGTAGTTACCTGCAACGGAAGCTGGCGAGTTAATGCCGGCAGCCAGCGTGAACAACACACCGTCGGTCGTCGATGCAGCAACTGTGGTCACCCAGGGCTCGCCTGCGTTCGTCGTACCAAAGCCCGGACCGCTGTTACCGCCCGAGCGGGCGATGAAGACACCGGCGTTCGACGCGTCGAAGAAGGCGAGGTCCTGCTGGTCCGTGAACGAGGCAGCCGTACCCACTGAGAAGTTGAGTACGTCGACACCGTCAGCGACGGCGGCATCCGTTGCCGCAGCACTATCGGAGAAGAAGCAGCTGAAGTTGGTCGCACCCGGCGAGAGCCAGCAGACCTTGTAGATCGCCAGGCGGGCGCGCGGCGCCATGCCCGAAAGCTGACCAACAGGCGTACCGTTGAGCGTGGCCGTGACTTCGTTACCACCTGCCGTACCGGCCGTGTGGCTGCCGTGGCCCGAGGAGTCACGCGGCGAGAGGAATTCGCCCTCGACGACCGAACCGCGGCCGGCGAGGAAGCCGTCCACATACCAGCGGGCGCCGAGCATCTTGTTGTTGCAGTCGTCCTCAGTCCAGGCTTCACCGGCCTGGCAGATGCCGTTCCAGCGAGCCGGCGGCTCGCTGTAGACAACGCGGTTGTTGGCGCGCTCGATGGCGTCGCAGGCGAAGGTTTCGAAGCGGTTGGCCGGCTCGGCACAGAACTCCGGCACCAGCAGGTTGCCCGTGTCCGAGAAGCTCGGGTGCTCCTGGATAGCGCCTGTGTCGAGGATACCGATGATGACGTCCTCACCCGTCACGCCGAGTGCGGCGCGCACGCCTTCACGGCGATCGTTGAGGCCCAGGAAGTCGCTGGTGTCGTTGGTGTCGACATCGACGGCGTAGTCTTCCCAGACCGCGGCCACCGTGCCGCTGCGCTTGAGCGTTTCGGCTTCGCCCGCCGTCAGGCGTGCGGCAAACCCGTTGAGCGCGTGGCGGTAGCTGTAAATCTTGCGATCGGAAGCACCTAAGCTGGCCAGGACGTCGTCGTGCTGTGCGACGAGACGTGTGGTGTAGGCCTGCACATGCGGTGCGTCGGCGTTGTAGGTCTGTCCTTCCCGGGGCGCGGTGGCTGCGAAACCGGCAATGCCGCCTTCGTAGCTTGCGCCGGGCGCGTCGGGCAGCTGGACAATGTAGGTGCGCATGGGCGCGGTGCCAGTTTGCGTCGGCGAAACTTCGACGAGGCCATTGGGCCCCTGGCTCGGATTCGGCGCGGTGAGCTCGGATGCGTACGATGTCGCAGCGATACCGCAGGCCGCCACGACGGCGGTCAGATACCTGAACATGATTGATCTCTCCCTGTGACGATAGTGTTCGCCCCGGTTGGTCTCTAAGACTTCGAATTGTTGTCTTGCGGCTGTCGTGACACAGCCACTTCGCGGGGCCTTGCGACCTCCTCCGATCGGTACATCCTGACGGACGCCGATTCGCGCTCGCTGAGTGTTCCGTATGACCATATGTGATGCAAGTCACACTTTCGCCGGCGGCATCGACCGCGCTTCGTCGTTCCCCGGCCGTTCCGGCGCCGCACTGGAAAACCTGAGCCAAGTCAGTGTCTTCGCGACGTCTCGGTCGCGCGGGCAATTCCGCGGCGCGGCGAACGACCGCGCACTCGTCACGCGTCATACCAGATTATGAAAAATAGCGTGCGGGTTATGTGGGGGTGGATTGCTCGGCTACCGCGAGCACGTCGCGCAAGGCGGCGGCCTCACCCAGGGCCAGCATAATGACGGCATCGCCCGGCTCGGCCCACTCCAGCGCCTCGGACAACGACTCGGCTTCGGTGTCGTTATGCGACACCTGTTCAGGCGCGGCGCCGCATTGCAGCAACTCGTCGCGGATCAAGTGGTACACCTCACTGGCTTCGCGGCCCCGGTGGTAGGTGGCGAGCTCACTCACCACGACCTTGTCGAGCCCAATGGCCCAGGCGCCGCGCGCGAGCTCGCGGATCTGTGCGTCGGTGCGATCTCCGGCCTGTCCAAAACAAAGCACCCGTCGTCTCGCGGGGCGCAGTCGCGCCATGTCGAACAGCGCCGCCATGGCCTCGGGATTGTGGGCAAAGTCGAGCAACACTTCGGCGCCGCCGACCTGGTAGAGATTGCTGCGGCCCGGGTTCGCCTCGACGGGCATCGACTGAAGACCTGCAGCGATGACGTTGTCGGGCACACCCAGCGCATGCGCCACGGCTGCGGCTGCCAGCGCATTGGCGATGTTATGCCGAGCCGTCGCGCCCAGCGTGACAGGAATCTCGGCGGCCTCGCAGAGCGCCACGGCGCTGCCGTGGGTTTGCCGCGTTAATGTGTCGCCCTCGAGCACGAACGCGACCGAACCGTCGTTGCGGATCACGTCGTTGTCCGCGTGCATGGAAAACCAAACGCGTGGACCCGCGTGACGCGGCGCACGCTCAACGAGGATCGCGTCGTCGGCATTGAGTACGGCCGTGCCGCGGTCTTGCAGCGCATCAACGACCAACCACTTGATGTCTGTCAGCTCGGCCAGGTTGGCGGAGCCAAAGTCACCGAGATGGTCCTCGCTGATATTGGTAATTGCGGCAACGTCCGCAAACGGCACACCCAACCCCCGCCGCAGCAAACCGCCGCGCGCGGTTTCGAGCACGGCCACATCGACATCCGTCTCGCGCAGGATCGTGCGCGCACCACCCGGGCCCGACCAGTCGCCCCGGTCGATCACGCGGTTGCTGACGCCGATCCAGTCCGTCGAGCTGAGCCCCACGGTGTGGCCGGCCTTCTCAAGAATGTGGGCCAGCAGCCGAACCGTGGTGGTCTTGCCATTGGTCCCCGTAATCATTGCCGCGGGAATATCGTGACAGCCTGCCGTGTCGACGGGCGCGGGCAGATCGGGCACGTCCCAGGTGCGACTGCCGCGGCCCATGCCGACGGATACGAAGTCGTCGTCCCAAAGAAACGTGACGCCGGCTTGCGCGGCATCCCGGCCCGCCGACAGCAGGTCCGGATTACTCTCATCGCCGGCCATGGCAAAAAAGTGCGCGGGCGCGTCAGCCAGTGACACAGATGCCGCGTCCGCGTCCGGCGTGCCCAGCACCGATCGCAACGCCCATTCGGCGATTTCCACGGCGGTGTAGAGCCGGTCGATGGGCGCGAGCAGCGCCAGGCTCACCCCGCCTTCAACAGGGCGCGCGAAGGTCTTGAGTGGCCAGCCCAGGGCCTCGAAGACGGGGCCGACGCGCTGCTCCCAGGCCTGACGCAAGGAGGCCACGGCGCCCGGGTCATCCAGCGCTACGTCGACGACCGCCGCCGCCTCGGCGCAGACTGCATTGCGGCCCGTCAGCCGGCGCGCGTCGAGCAGTCGGCAGTTGGCGGCGACGAACGCGCTCACGGTCAGTCGTTGAGCTCGCGCGCGAGCCGCACGCCACGCTCGTCGACGATGAGCTCGACCTCGTCACCAAAGTCGAACTCGGGCAGCGAGATGTCGGGGACGGCGCGTTCGGGCACCTCGCCGCGAGGTGCTGCACCCTTGCTCGTATCGAAGTAGATGATCTGCTTCCAGCAGCGGCGCACGTCATCGCCCAGAACGAGCACGAGATCGCCCACAGCCGCTGACGCCAGTGCGTGGTTAACGGCTTCCTGCTCGTCCACGACCACCTCGATCTGGCTGTCGTCGACACCCGCATCACGCAGCGTGGCCGCGAGCATTTGCGGCACCTCATCATCACCGCGACCACGTGCGCGGTCATCGCGCTTGCAGACGAAGTGATCGAAATGTGGAGCGGCGAGTCGCGCGATGGCCTCAATATCTTCGTCACGCCGGTCACCGGGTGCCGCCAGCACGATGGTGCGCCGACCTGCCACGTCGAGCAGGCTTACGAGCTCGCAGATCGCTTTGACGGCCGCCGGGTTGTGCGCGTAGTCGAGGATGACCTTGAACGGGTGCTCGTCGAAGATGTTCATGCGGCCGGGCGCCTGGAAGAAGGACGTACCGAAGGTGCGCAAACCCTGGCGAATGTTGTCGAGCGACACATCCATGTTGTAGGCGAGTGCTGCGGCGAACATCGCGTTTTGCACGTTGTGCAACGCGCGGCCCTCGAGCGTCGCGGGGATCAGGTGCGTCCAGAGCAACGGAATGTGCGTGTCGCTGCCGTAGATCGTGATCATGTGACCGTTGATGCCCTGCTCGAGCACGAACGCCTGGCCGCCCGCGTCGATGTGCTGCTTCACCAGCGGGTGGTCGGCGCGCATTGTGATGTAGCAGAGACGCTCGGCGTCTGTGTAATCCGCCATGCGCAGACAGTTCGGGTCATCGGCGTTGAGCACAGCCGCCTTCTTCGCGATCTCGACGGGCAGGCGCTTGAGCTCCGCGAGCTGTTCGACGGTATCGATGCCGCCAATGCCCAGGTGGTCCCCGGTCACGTTGAGACAACAGGCCACGTCGCATTCGCGAAAACCGATACCGGCTCGGAGCATGCCGCCGCGCGCCACCTCCATGACCGCTGCATCGACGTCCGGGTCGCGCAACACCATTGAAGCCGAGGTAGGACCCGTCATGTCGCCCTGCACACTGAGCGAGCCGTCAATGTAGACGCCCTCGGTCGAGGTCAACCCAACGGTGAAACCCGACAACTTGAGGATGTGCCCAAGCATCCGCGAGGTCGTGGTCTTGCCGTTGGTCCCCGTAATGGCGGCGATGGGAATACGGCTTGGGGTGCCCGGCGGGAACAGCATGTCGATCACTGGGCCCGCAACATCACGCGGCGTGCCTTCGCTGGGTGCCACGTGCATACGAAAACCCGGGCCCGCATTCACTTCGCAAATCGCCCCGCCCGTTTCGCGGTACGAGAGGCTGATGTCCGTCGTCAGGAAATCCACACCGCCCACGTCTAACCCGATGGCCTTGACCGTGCGCTCCGCCATCTCGCGGTTGTCGGGGTGGACGATGTCCGTCACGTCAATCGCCGTGCCGCCCGTCGACAGGTTGCCCGTCGAGCGCAGGAACACGATCTCATCCGCCGGCGGCACAGAATCGCGGTCGTAGCCGGCCTGCGCCATGAGTCGCTCGGCCTGGTGATCGAATTCGAGACGCGTGAGTACCTTTTCGTGGCCCACGCCGCGCCGCGGATCCGAGTTCACGACGTCCACGAGCTCGGCAATCGTGCTCTTGCCGTCACCCACCACGTGGCCCGGCATGCGTTTGGCGGCGGCGATGAGTTTGCCATCGACTACCAGCATGCGGTGGTCGAGGCCCTGAATGTAGCTCTCGACGAGCACGGTGCGCGCGTGTTCGCGGGCCTTGTCGAAGGCCACCTCAACCTGCTCGATCGAGGTCAACCCGATTGAGACGCCGCGACCGTGATTGGCGTCGAGCGGTTTAACGACAACGGGGAAGCCGATGCGCTTGGCTGCGCGCACGGCCAGGGCCTGGCTGCGCACCGCGAACTGTTGCGGCACGGGCAAGCCTAAATCCCGCAGGATGGCGTTGGTCTCTTCCTTGTCGCCCGCCAGATCGACGGCGATGTTGCTTGTGTTGCCCGTGCAGGTGGCCTGCAACCGACGCTGGTAGCGGCCGTGGCCGAGCTGAATGAGGCTGTAGTCATTGAGTCGGAGCCAGGGGATACCGCGTTCCTTTGCCGCCTCGACCAGCGAGGCCGTGCTCGGTCCGAGCGCGCGCTTCTGCGCGTAACGAATGAAGTTGTCGCGGGCTTGTTCGAAATCCCATTCGGGCTCGGGCGCATCCGTCTGGAGCTCTGCGGGCAGCAGGCTCTGCAGCAGCTTGTTCGCGAGCCGGCTGGCCTCGAGGCCCACGCGGCGATCGCGGTAGGCGAAGACCATGTTGTAGAGACCGGGCTGACCCTCAACCGAGCGCGTGCGACCGAACGTCACATCGATGCCGGCCACGCTCTGCAGCTCGAGTGCGACGTGCTCCATGATGTGACCCATCCAGGTGCCCTCGTCCTCGCGCAGGCGACGCACGAAACCGCCTGGCTGGCGGTAGCTGCAGCCGTGCTCATCGAGACCCGGCAGGGCGGCGAGCAACCCGTCGATGAAGGCGGGGCCGATCTTGGCCGAGGGCCAATGCTCGAGCTCGCCCAGGTCCAGGACGTGGCGAATGACGGGAAAGTGGGCGTAGACGGACGGACCCACGTATACGTTGGTAGAGACGACGCGCATCGGCTAGCTCCGGCGACCGCTCGCAGCGGCTTCTTGTGGCGCCGCGACTCCCTAGCGCGGCGGGTTACTCAGAATACGCACTGCGCGTGGCGATTTCGAATCGGCCGCCCGAGATGAGGATGTGCAGTTTCACGCCTAGCAGGCTCACGGGCTCGCCCTGGCGTGCGCGGTCCATCGACGAGAAGCTCATGTCGCTCGGGTCGATGACCGTGATGCCACCGGAACCGACCACCTCAAAGCTGTCGCCGGGCTTGATGAAGGCAGCCGTGTCTTCGTCCAAGCCGATGCCGCAGGCAAACGGGTTGTAGGCCAGCGCCGTGAGCAGACGCCCCACGCGATCGCGCTGGCGAAAATGCTGGTCGATGATGAAGTTGTTGGTGAGGCCGAGGCCCGGCGCAAGCGTCACCATGTCCGGTGACGGTGTGGGGCCCTCGCGGCCGCCTGCGATCATGTGTTCCGGCATGAAGGCTGCGCCCGCTGATGTGCCGGCCACATGCATGCCCTCAGCGTTGCGGCGCCGAATGAGGCGCGCCACCTGCGTGCCGCCCAGCGTCGTTGACAGCCGCAGCTGGTTGCCACCCGTCATAAAGACGCCGTCGGCCTTGCCGAGGTACTCGAGCAGGCTCGCGTCATCGCAGTCTTCGCGCGTCTCAAACGGCAACACGCGCGCGTGGCTCACGCCTAGCCGGCGAAACAGTTTCTCGTAGTTTCGACCCGTATCCTCGAGCTGCGAGGCCGTCGGGATGATCGCGATACGCGCGGGCTTGCCGCCACAGATCTCGACGAAGCGGTCCAGGATCTCGGGATTCGAGAGTTTTTCCTCGGCGCCGCCGATGGGAATGATGTAGCCGCGCTTGGTGTTGTCGATCGAGGGTGAAGGCATGCGTCGTCAGTCTGTCAAAGCGTTTCGAAAGTGCCCACGACAAGCTGCTCGCCGTCGCGGCGGTGCCAGGTGCCCCGCGCCATGACGCCGTCCACGGCGCCGGCGTCATCGAGCACCACAAGATCAGCGTCAGCGCCAACGGCGATCCGGCCCTTGCCGTGCAGCCGCAGCAGCGTAGCGGGGTTGCTCGTCACTGCGGGCAAGACATCGGCCAACGGAATACCGGCTGCCACGAGCTCGGCGAGGGTGCCGGCCAGGCTGTCGGGCGTGCCGATCCCCATACGGATCACTTCGCCGGCATCGTTGAAATGCGGCAGGCAGCCACCGCCATCGGAGCTGATCGTGATGCGGTCCGCGGGTGCGCCGGCTTCCGCGTAGCGCAGAAAGCCGTCGGCTGCCGTCCAGGCGTCCTCGCCTTCTTCAACCGGGAACGCCGTCAGGTCAATCCACGACCCCGCTTTCGCCAGTAATACGGACTCGTCGAACAGCCCGCGGCGGCGGTTGCAGTGGGTGGGGTGAAAGACGCGCGCAGGCAGCTCAGACTCGGCCAAAGCCATACGCACCAGTTCCAACCCGCGCGGACCGTCCCCGAGATGCAGGTGGAGAATGCCGGCCTTGCCCGTCATGAGGCCCGCGACGTGCGCGTCACTGGCGACGCGCAGGATCTCCTCTAGCGTCGGCTGGCTGGACCGGTGGTCGGAGATGGCGATCTCGCCTACACCAATCACGGGCTCGAGGTTCACGATGTCGCTTCTGACATCGCCCGTGAAGGTGACGGGCGGGACGCGGTAGCCGCCCGTGTAGCACCAGGCGCTCAAGCCTTCAGCGCGCAAGGCGCGCGTCGCGGCCAGCAGCTGGCCTGTGTCGCGCGTCGTGTCGTCAGTGCCCAGCAGACCCAGCACCGTGGTCACGCCGGCCGCCGTAAACAGGCTCAGCGGCGGCGCCGGCACGCGGCTCGCATAACCCGACTCGCCACCGCCGCCCGTCGTGTGTGCGTGGCAATCGACGAAGCCCGGCACCACGCGCCGACCCGCGGCGTCCCAGGTGGCCACGCCCAGCGCGGCATCCAGCGACGGCACGCTGTCACCCATCCAGAGCACCTGGCCGCCGCCCACGAGCAGGTGCTGCGACCCGAGAGACTCGGGCGCGTAAACATCGGCATTGGTGATGAGCTGCAGCACTTCAGGAGGGGATGCGGGAAAACGGGGCGCAATGGTACCGCAGGGCGTCTCGATGCGGGGCGCTTAGTCCCTCTGAAAGCGGATTCGCGCTTCCACGCCTGGCGTATCCGCCACCTCACCGTCAACGACACGCGGCTTGTATTTGAACTTGCTGACCGCCTGCTTCGCCGAGCGCTCAAAAATGCTGTCTGTGGAATACGTCACAACAATGTCGGCCGTCGACCCGTTCGCCTTGACGGTGAACTTCAAGTCCACGTAGCCCTCGGTGCCCGTCGCCAAGGCCGATCGAGGGTACAAAGGCGCGACGCGCACGATCGGCAACACGTCCTCTACGGGGACAGGCGGCGGCGCCGTTTCGCTGCGGCACACGCGACAAGCGCGGACGCGCGTCTCGGTGCCTTCCTCAATGTCCTCAAGCTGCAGCATCTCAAAGCCGCCCTTCACCATCGTGGCCAGCGGCGTGTCACCCAGGTACCAGTCGACGCGTGAGCACTGTGGCGTATCGACCGTGAAGTCGAGATGATCTGCATTGCGGGTGATCTCGGCCTCACAGCGTTCCGCAAACCCGGCCGGGCCGCACAAACATACGGGACCTTCTGCGAATGCGGGTGTTGCGAGCATCAGTACTGCGGCGAAACACAATCCAAACCTCATTCGACGAAGCTCCCGCCCAGCGCCTTGTACAAGGCCGCCAGCGCCGTCGCGCGGTCGGTCGTTGCAACGGCCAACTGATCCTGCAGATCGAGCGACGTCCGCTCGGCATCAAGGACAGCCAGAAAATTGTCAGCCCCATTGTCGTAGCGCAGCCGCGCGAGCCGGCTCGCGTCTTCGGCCTCACGCACGGCCACCTCGAGCGTCGCCACGGTTTCCGTGGTCGCGCGGTAATTGGCCAAGGCGTTTTCGGTTTCTTCGAGCGCCAGGCGCCACGACTGTTCGAAGCGCGCGTAGGCGGCTTCGGCGCGGGCCTCGGCGGCCTGGATGTTGCGCTTCACGCGCCCATAGTCGAGAAAGCGCCAGCTGATGGTTGGCGCAAAACGCCAGCGCTCGCCGGAGCTCTGGCCGATGGCACTCTCAGAAACACCCGTCCAGCCGAAGCTGCCCAGCAGTTCGAGCTTGGGATAGAGCTGCGCCGTCTCGACGCCAACACCTGACACAGCTTCGGCCAGACGCCGTTCCGCGGCCACAACATCCGGACGTCGTGCGAGCCAGGCCGTGGGCGTGCCGACGGGCCGAAGCTCCGGCATCACGGGCATACCCGTCGGCGCTGTAAGCTGCGCGCGCACATTGGCGGGCGTTTGTGCAGTGAGGACGGCGAGGCGCTGCTCGGCCTGGGTTCGCGCGACCTTGGCGCCCGGCAGCGTCGCCGCAACGCTGCGTTCCAGCGCGCGAGCCCGGGCCACGTCGAGCGAGGTGCCGCTGCCGGCCTCAAACGCACGCTCGAGGATCTCGAGGTTGTCGGCCTGGTTGGCGAGGTTTCGCTCGAGCAGCGCAATGCGCAGCGCGGCGCCACGCCAGGCGAAGTAGGCCTGCGCCGTCTCGGCCACGATGCTGAGCTCGGCCGCGTAGTACGCCGCCGTGTCGGCCTCGTCACGCCGCACAATGCCTTCGGCCTGGCGGCGCAGGTTGCCAAACAGATCGATTTCCCAGGCCATGTCGAAGCCGAACAGGTTGCGCTCGGCCACGCCACCGAACGGGAACGCGAAGGGGTCATCCTCGGCCTGGGTCACGCGCTCACGATTGCCTTCGGCCGTGATCGTCGGGAACAGGCTGAAGATGCGCAGCCCCGACAACGCGCGCGTTTCGTCGCGCACGGCCGCGGCTTCGGCCAGCGTCAGGTTGCGCTCGCGTGCCCGCGCAATAAGCGCGGCCAGCTCGGGCTCATCAAACACGGCCCAGAGCGCGCCCACGTCATCGTAGTCGGCAACATCACCCGCGGGCGCCTCGACGAAGGTTTCAGGCAGCTCGGGCTCGGGCGGCACGTGGTCCGGGCCGACGGTGCAGCCGGCAAGCCAGGCGAGAACTACAGCGCCCGCAAACCTGCGAACGCTACGCACTGGCCTGCTCCGCAGCCGCGCGAGCCGCGCGCCGTGAATTGCCCCACTCTTCGAAGCGTCGCAGCAGCACGTAAAACACGGGCGTGAAGATCAGCGCGAAGAATGTCAGCCCGAGCATTCCGGCAAAGACGGCCACGCCCATGACGTTGCGAATCTCGCTACCCGCGCCCGAGGCGAATACGAGCGGCAGGACGCCCGCATTGAAGCTGAAGCTCGTCATGAGGATCGGGCGCAGACGAATGTGGCAGGCCTCGATGGCGGCGTCGGTAATGCTGCGGCCCGCACGCTCCAGGTCGCGCGCGAACTCGACGATGAGAATCGCGTTCTTGCAGGCCAGGCCGATCAACACGACGAGACCGATCTGCGTGAACACGTTGTTGTCGAGGAACGTCGGTGGTGCGACGGCGGGCGGCGGCGGCATCCAGCCCGCCGCAATCTTTAGGCCGAACAACATGCCCGTGACCTGGTTGAGCAGCCAGATGCCGCCGACTGCGGACAGCAGGCACAGCGGCACGACAAGAATGATCGCGAGCGGCAGCGACCAGCTCTCATAGAGCGCCGCGAGCACCATAAATACGAAGAGGATCGACAGCGGGAACACGAGCCACTGCGCGCTGCTTTGCGTGGCCTGCTGGTAGGTCAGATTCGTCCACTCGAAACTGGCACCTCTAGGCAACACGTCACGCGCAATGTCCTCGACGACAGCCAGCGCATCACCCGAGGACAGAATCGACGGATCGGTCTCTCCCGCAAGGTCGGCTGCCGGAAACCCGTTGTAGCGAATCACAGGGTCCGGGCCAAAGGTCTCGCGCAGACTCACGACGCTCGAGATGGGCACCATGCGGCCCATGGCGTCGCGCACCTTGATACGCGCGACGTCGGAGATTTCATCGCGGTACTGCGCGTCTGCCTGCACGTAGACGCCGTAGGTGCGACCAAAGCGGTTAAAGTCGTTGACGTAGGACGAACCCAGATAGGTCTGCAGCGCCTCGAACACTTCATCGAGTTGCAGGTTCTGCTCCTTTACCTTGCGCCGGTCGACGTCGGCCTTGAGCTGCGGCACGTTGGCCTGGAACGAACTCAGCACCGAAAACGGATCGAAACCGCGCGTCTGGCGGAGCTGAGCCGCCAACGTGTTGGTGACGTCGCTGAGCTCGCCGAAGCCGAGCCCGCCACGGTCCTGCACGTACATCTCGATGCCCGCCGAGTTACCGAGCCCGATCACGGGCGGCGGCATGAGCGCGAAAGCGAGCCCTTCCTCGATGGCCGAAAATTTCACCGTGAGGTCCAGCGACAGGAAACTGCCCGTCTCATCGCGGTCTGCGAATGGCTCCAGGCCGATGAACATCGTGCCGATATTCGGTGTGTTGACGAAGTGAATGCCATTGAGACCCGGAAACGACACGGCGTTCTGCACGCCTGGCGTGTCCATGGCGATCTCGGCCATTTCCGAGAGCATCGCCTCGGTACGATCAATGGTCGCACCCTCGGGCAACAGGGCCACGGCAAACAGATACTGTTTGTCCTGGGTCGGGATAAAGCCCGGCGGCACGGACCGGAAGGCAAAGAAGCAAAGCACGACCAGGCCTGTGTAGATGACCATGAGCCGACCGCCGCGACGGATGTAACTGCCGACCTTCTTGCCGTACCAGGCCGACCCGCGCTCGAAGACGCGATTGAACGGACGAAACAGCCAACCCAAACAGAACTCGATGACGCGGCCCGTAGTCTTCTGCGGCGCACCTTGCGGCTTGAGCAGCAGCGCGGCCATGGCGGGCGACAACGTCAGCGAGTTGAAGGTTGAGATCGCAACCGAAGCCGTGATGGTGACCGCGAATTGCTGGTAGAACTTACCGGTGACACCGTCGAGGAAGGCGAGTGGCACGAACACCGCAAACAGCACGAGCGAGGTCGCAACGATGGGACCCGACACCTCGTCCATGGCGTCTCGCGCGGCCTCGCGCGGCGACTTGCCCATCTCGATGTGGCGCTCGACGTTTTCCACGACGACGATCGCGTCATCCACGACGATGCCAATCGACACCACGAGTCCGAACAGCGTCAGCACATTAATGGTGAAACCGAGTAGCAGCAGGATCGCGAACGCACCGACGATCGATACGGGCACGGCGAGCAACGGAATGATTGAGGCGCGCCAGGTCTGCAGGAACACCACAACGACGAGCACCACGAGTGCTACTGCTTGCAGCAGTGTCGTGATCACCGACCGGATCGAGTCGCGCACAAACACCGTGGGGTCGTAGGCGACGTCCCAGCTCATGCCCGGCGGAAAATCATCCGCAAGCCGATTCATGGTGTCGCGTACGGCCTGCGACAGCTCAAGCGCGTTGGCACCCGGCGACTCGAAAATCGGAATGGCCGAGGCCGCCTGGTTGTCGAGCAGCGATCGCAACGCGTAGGAGTCGGCACCAAGCTCGATGCGGGCCACGTCGCGAAGCTGCGTCACCTCGCCGGGCTCGCCGGCCTTGACGACGATGTCGCCAAACTCTTCTTCCGTGACGAGACGTCCGTCAGCAGTCACCGACAGCTGGATCGGCGAGTCAGGCTGCGGTGGACCGCCAATGAGCCCGGCCGATGCCTGCAGGTTCTGCTCGCGGATGGCGTTCATGATGTCGCCAGCCGTGAGGCCGCGCGCGGCGGCCTTCTCTGGGTCGACCCAGATTCGCATCGAGTAGAGCCCGGCACCAAACACGAACGATTGACCCACGCCCGGCAAGCGATCGATCTCGTCTTTGATACGCAGGTTCACGTAGTTCGACAAGTAGGCGCCGTCGTAGGTGCCGTCGGGTGACGTGACGTGCACAACCATGGTCAGCGTCGGCGACGACTTCTCGACCGTCACGCCAAGCTGACGCACGGCTTCGGGCAGTCGCGGCGTCGATTGCGTTACGCGGTTTTGCGTGCGCACTGCCGCGAGATCGATATCGGTTCCGCTCGCGAAGGTCACCGAGAGCGTCATGCCGCCATCGGAACTCGCGACCGACTTCATGTAGATCATGCCCTCGACGCCGTTGATGGCTTCTTCGAGGGGTGCGGCGACAGTCTCCGAAATCGTCTGCGGGTCGGCGCCCGGGTAGCGCGCAATGACCTGCACCGTGGGCGGCACGACGTCGGGGTATTCGGTGACGGGCAGGTTCGGGATCGCGATGCTGCCGCAGATCAGAATGAACAGCGACAGCATGGCCGCAAACACGGGCCGGTCGATAAAGGCCTTGGCAAAGCCGGACATGGTCAGCCCTCGCTGGCGGCGGCCGCGGTCGCGGGACCGGCGGGCGCCGTCACGCGCAACGGATCTTCCATGGGCACGTCCGTGGGAATCACGGGTGCGCCATTAAAGAAGATCTTGCGCACCCCGTTGACCACGATCTTGTCGCCGGGCTCGAGCCCGGCGGCCACGACACGAAGACCATCGACCTCGCGCCCGAGCGTCACATCACGGCGCAACGCCGTGTTGCCTTCGCCGAGCACGTAGACGTACTTGCGGTCCTGGTCCGTGAGCACGGCCACGTCGTGGATGAGCAACGCTTCAAAGTCACTGCGGCCCAGCAGGCGTACACGCGCGAAAAGGCCGGGAATCAGGTAGCCATCGGCGTTGTCGAGAATCGCGCGCCCCTGGATCGTGCCCGTCTCGGGGTTGATGCGGTTGTCGACGAAATCCATGGTGCCGCGGAACGGGAAGTCCGTGTCGTTGGCAAGCCCAACCTGTACCGGGTTCGGGGCCTCGCGCGAGCTGGGCCGGTCGCCCGTCTGCGCCTGTGCCTGATACTTCAGGTAGATGCGTTCATCACCCTCGAAGATCACATGCACGGGGTCGATGCCGACGAGCGTCGCGAGCAGCGTCGTGCCGGGCGAGATCAGGTTGCCGACGTCGACAAGCGCCTCGCCGATGCGCCCGCGCATGGGTGCTTTGAGCACCGTGAACTCGAGGTCGAGTTCTGCGCGCTCGAGCGCCGCGCGGGCACTGCCCAGTGCCGCGCGGGCCTGGCGATGCTCGCCTTCGCGACGTGCGAGCTCTTCGGTCGACAGTGCACGCGCCTCGCGCAGCACCTCGCCGCGCTGGAGTTCGGACTCGGCCAACGAGAAGCGGGCCTCGGCCTGCTCGAGATCCGCACGGGCCAGTGCGACTGCCGCAAGGTATTCGCGTTGATCGATCGTAAATAAGGTGTCGCCCGCCTCGACGACCTGACCGTCCTCGAAATGCACCTCACGCAGGTAGCCCTGCACGCGGGGGCGAATCTCGACGTCATCGACGGCCACGATGCGGCCCGTGAACTCGTCCCACTCGGTGATGTTGCGCACCACCACTTCGGACACGCTGACATTGGCGGGCGGCGGCTGACCGGGCCCGCCCCCGCCACCGCAGGCGGCCAGGAGTGCAGAGAGAACAACGAGGGTTTGGGGTCGCAGGACACGTGCGACACGCTGGGGGTGTGTCATTGCATCAGTCTCCGGTCGAGCTCGCCGGCTCGGTCCATTCGCGGGCAAGCTCCTCGAGCAGGTCCCGCAGGCGTTCTTTGAGCGGTTCGGGCAGTTCCGGGCAACCGAAGAAGTCGGCCCAGAACATGCCCATGGCCGCGAGGCGCAGCAATTGCTGGCGCAGCGCGGCGTCGGAATCATCAATTTTGGCCAGGCGCTCTGCCTCGTAGGCGCGCGCCGGCTCCAGCACAGAAGGGTCGTGCATCGCCGCACCGACCATGCCCGAGACGAAACGGCGCCGATCGGTATCGGGCGCCGTGTGGACGCGCAGAAAGCCCAGGAGGTCGGCCAGCGCCTCGGGCTCATCCTGGGGCCTGTGTTCGGCCTCGGCGGCGTCCCAGTGCTGCAGGTCGTGCTCGATGAGCGCCCGCAGCAGGGCCTGTTTGGTCGCAAAGTGGTAGGTGATACCGCCGCGGGTGATACCGCTGACCTCGACGAGCTCTTCATAGGTCAGCGCACCGGCGCCACGTTCCATGACGATCTGGCGCGCCGCATCGAGGACACGGTTTCGGGCTATGGGGGGACGGGACATAAGAGTTACTATACAGAACGTTCTGTACAAACTATACAGAACGTTCTGTTTAGAAACACGACGAATTTCTGATCGGGCCCGCAATGCACTGCAACGAACTCGCGGGCTCGGGCATCTCATAAGGACCGGGCTGCGCATCCGCGGCGCTGCAGCCACCGAAGGTGCAATAAACTAAAACAATGCCGAGCCCAATGATCGCCACCCAAGCCCTCACCCGAACCTTCCACGTTGGAGATGCCACGGTTCATGCGCTGGATGCCGTGGACCTCGAGGTCCACCCAGGCGAGTTTGTCGCCGTTATGGGCCCTTCCGGCTCCGGCAAGTCCACACTGATGAATATCCTGGGTTGCCTGGATACCCCGGATGCCGGCGAATACCGGCTCCTCGACGAGGCCGTCAGCGAACTGGACGACGAGTCACTGTCGCGCATCCGCAATGCGCACATCGGTTTCGTGTTCCAGAGTTTTCACCTACTGCCGCGCATGTCGGCACTCGAAAACACGTTGCTGCCCCTGCGCTACGCCGAATCGGAGCCCGAAGGCGCCCGCGAACGCGCACATGAACTGCTCGCAAAGCTGGGCCTGGGCGACCGGCTTGACCACCGCCCCAACCAGCTATCGGGCGGCCAGCGCCAGCGGGTCGCGATCGCACGCGCGCTCGTGAGCACCCCGCCCCTGCTATTGGCGGATGAACCAACGGGAAACCTCGACAGTCGAACCTCGGACGAGATCATGCAGCTTTTTACAGGGCTCAACGCCGAGGGCCAGACCATCGTCATGGTCACCCACGAAGACGAAATTGCGGCTTACGCGAGCCGTGTCATTCACATGCGAGACGGAAAAATTGAACGTGACCACGTCAAAGCGGCTTAGCACACTGGCCGCCATCATCATCGGTGGCGCAGGCCTGGGAACAGCCGAGGCCGGCCCCTTGCTGACTGGCGTCATCGAGGACGTCAACGCGCAGACCATCGAGATGCCGTCGCTGCCCGGTGCGTGGCAGCGTCGCATCGAATGGATGGCGGAAGAAGGCACCAGAGTGAAGGCCGGTGATCTCGTGGTGAAACTCGACCCCGGCACGCTCATCGCCGAGGAAGAGCAGGCGCGGACCGACCTCGAGAAAAGACGCTTTACGGCGGCGCGCGGTGTCGATGAGCTCAAGCTGCAAGTATTGGATGCGGAGCAGTTGCTGGCGTTTGAAACGTCGAATGTCGCGCTTGCTGAGCTCGACGCAATCATTCCCGAAGAGACCATTCCCCGACTTGACTTCGAGCGCTACCAACTCGCTTTGTCGATCTATCAGCAATCGCGCACACGCGCCGAACAGGAGCTCGAGAATCGGCGTGCCGCGCTGCGCGATGAACAACGTCAGGCAGCACTCGAGATCGAACAGGCGGAGCGCACCTACAACCGGATTCGCGACGCACTGACTGCCACCGAGATTCGCGCTGACAAAGCGGGATTCATGATCTATGCCGAAAACCCGTTCACGGGCCGCAAGATCTACCCAGGCGATACACTGTATGCCGGACTCAAAATTGCTTCGGTCGCCAGCCGCGACGACCTGCAGGTTCGCCTGTGGATTCACGAAGCCGATTTTCGCGAAGTGGAACCCGGTCAGCGCCTGGAAATCGCAGCGGATGCACAAGGCATCGAGACCTTTCCCGCGACAATCAGCTGGCGTTCGAGCCAGGCCATCACGCGTGAGGAATGGAGTGACAGTGGTTATTTCGAGGCGTTCGCGAAACCGGGTGTCTCGCTACCCGCAGCGATCATGCCGGGCATGAGCGTCCTCGCCGTATCGGACCTTGGAGAGTCGCCATGATGTGGAAACGACGCGTCATCGCAGCTGCGCTCTTCAGCATTTGCACCGTTGCACAAGCTGAGCAATGGCAGGAACTCGAAGCACGAGACCGGCCAATCACCGTTACGGCCAGCGGTGTTGTCGCGTCACGCGAGGCGCTGCGATTCGGACCGCCGCCCTCGCAGAGCTGGCGCATCACGATCACCAAGCTGGCGCGTGAAGGCACGCGCGTTAAAAAAGGCGATGTACTTGCTGAATTCGACGGTGCAGCCACCGACGACAGGCTGAACCAAAGGCAGGCTGACCTTGGCCAGAAGCAGTCCGAACTGGCATCACTTCGAGAGGCTCAGGCCCGGGAAATAGAGGACGACAAGGTTCGGCTCGCCGCCGCCAAGAGTGACGCTGACAAGGCGGCGCGCAAGGCGTCGGTGGACCCCCAGGTCTACGCGGGGCTCGAGTACCGCAAGCTGGTGGAAGAGCGCCGGGCTACAGAAGACACCTACCGACGCGAACAATCGCGCACGGCGCTTGTGGCGCGCGTACGCCAGTCCAAGCTTGCCGAGCTCGAAGCGGACATCCGTCGTCTTGAGAGCGAAGTGGCTGGCGCCAAGGCAGAGCTTGAGTCGTTCACGATTCGCTCACCGCGCGATGGACTCGTGATCGTTGGGACTGACCAACAGGGCCAGAAACTCGATGCCAACGATGCCGTGAACCCGGGTATGACCGTCGTCGAAGTCATTAACGACCAGGTGCTGGTTATCGAAGCCGAAGTGCCCGAGTTTGCGGCCGCGAGTCTGGCCGTGGGTCAATCAGCGCGTGTCGCACTCGACGTCGCGGGCAGTGGCGAGCTCCAGGGCACCATCGTTGAGGTGTCGAGTATCGTGCGGCGCCAGTCGCGCTTCTCGCAGGCCATGGTGCGTGACGTCTCCATTCAGCTTGAGGATGACACGGTGCCCCTGCGCCCGGGTATGTCGACGCAAGTCACGCTCGTCGTCGACACCATATCGAATGCGCTCGCTGTTCCCGAACAAGCGCTCCGTTACCGTGACGGCCAGCCGGGCCTCATGGTCCGCGGTGATGGCTGGCAACCCGTGACCCTCGGTGGTCTCAGCGCAGGCTTGCGCATCATCGTCGACGGCGTCGACGCCGGAAAGGAGATTGCACTGTGAATGCATCAACTCGCTTGGCGATTTCCGTTGCTACGCTTTTCGTCGCTGCTTGCGGCAATGACACCGCAACCATGCCAACCGTGTCCGCAGCTTCAAAGGATGTCGAATTCACCGTCCCGGCGCGCGGCGAGCTTGTGGCCTCGGAGGCCCTGCCCGTCGCATTGCCCCCCGGTATCCGTATGGGCTTCAACATCTCCTGGATGGCGCCGGAGTTCTCCGAAGTGAGCAAAGGTGATGTTGTCGCGCGCTTCGACGACGAACGCATTCTGGAGACGCGTCAAGACACGGCACTCGCGATTGCCAAGTCGGACTTCAAACTGGCTGAACTCGCGCGGGTCGGTGCGCTCGAGCAGGTTCGCATTGATCACGAGACAGACCGCGTCGACGGTGAAAAGCGTATTACCGAGACTTACGCTAACGTCGATGAGCGGCTCATGAGTCGTAACGAGATCATCGACGCACTTTCCGACGTTGAGTACCTCAACGTCGCCTCGGCTTTCCTGGAGTGGCAGTGGGAGACCTTCGACCAGCGTACTCAGGCGGAAGCCAACACGATCATCGCCGAGCAACAGGGCGAGAAAGCCAAGCTCGACAAACAGGACACGGCGCTCGGCATGATGGAACTGCGCAGCCCCGCCGACGGTACCTTCGTCTATGCCGAAACGCCCTGGGGCGAGAAGCTCGGCAAGGGCAAGCGCGTATTCCCGGGCATGCCCGTCGGCGTGCTACCCGTCAAAGGCAAAGTACGTGCGCGGCTCTACGTGACCGAGAGCGAAGCCATCGGGCTCGCTGAGGCGCAGGCCGTGCGCTTCCGCCTCGACAGCGCGCCCGAGCAGTCCTTCACGGCAAGCGTCATCTCAGTGTCTGCCGTTGCCACGCCGCTCGATCGTGAGAACCCGCAGAAGTTCTTCACCGTAGAAGCCGACATCGACAACATCGCCGCCGAGCTCATGCGCGTCGGCAGTCAGCTGCGCGCCGAGATCATCACAGGCGCACTTGAAGACGCCATTGTTGTACCGTCACAGGCCGTGTACGGCGACGACAACGCGTCCTGGGTCTATGTCGCTGCGGGTGGTGAGCCCGAGAAGCGCACGATCACGTTGGGCCAGCGCGGCGCCGATCTCGTGGAGATCGCAGGCGGCCTCGAGCCCGGCGAGCGCATTGCGCTCATCAGCCCGGACGAAGCCGGGTGAGCACAAACCGCTACGAAGGGCTGGCGCTGGATGTCCGCCAGGCGCTGGGCCAACTCTCGCACCACCGACTGCGCACGGCGCTAACACTGCTGGGTATGGTGTTCGGCGTGGGTGCTGTGATCGCCATGCTTGCCGTCAGCGAGGGTGGCAAGCGCGAAGCCCTGCAGATGATCGAAGGCATGGGCCTCAACAACCTCATCGTCGAGGCGCGCGACGCCGACGGCGAGGCGCAGAAGGAAGTGCGCAAGTTTTCTCCGGGCCTGTCCGTGCGCGACGCCGAGGCCGCACAGTCGACGCTGCCATTCGTCGAGTCCTGGGCGGGCAGCCGCGAGTTTCGCACCTGGGGCCTGTTCAGCCGCGAAGGCGACAGCGGCGCCCGCGTGTTTGCGGTCAGTCCCGAGTACTTCTCCCTGTCGAGCCTGAGCGCCGAACGCGGTGGCTTGTTCACGGACGCGGACAACCAGCGCTTTGCCCAGGTGGCCGTGCTGGGCGGCGGAACGGCGCGCGAGCTGTTTCCCAACGGTGATGTCATCGGGCGTTACATCAAGGTCAACCATCTCTGGCTCGAGGTCGTGGGCGTGCTCACGGATCGCCAGGTCAGTGACGGCGAGTTCGAAGGCCGCGACGTCGGCGGCGAGAGCGACTACGTGTACCTGCCGCTGCAAACCGGGCTTGCGCGCCTTAAGACCGAAGCGCTCGAGTCCGAACTCGACGAGATCAAGCTGCGTATCGGCACAGGCATCGCACCCTCGCAGGCCGCACGCGCGATCGCCCACCTGCTCGATCGGCGCCACTCGAATCAGAACGACTACGAGATCGTCGTGCCCGCGCGACTGCTCGCACAACATCAGCAGACGCAACAGATCTTCACGATCGTGATGTCGGCGGTGGCCGGCATTTCGTTGCTCGTGGGCGGCATCGGCATCATGAACATCATGCTGGCCAGTGTGCTAGAGCGGAAATCGGAAATTGGCTTGTTGCGTGCCATTGGCGCCAAGCAGGCTGACGTCGTGCGCCAGTTCCTCGTCGAGACGTCGGTCATCGCGGCAATCGGCGCCTTACTGGGCGTCGTGCTGGGCATTGTGCTCGCCTACGTGATCGCGGCCTTTGCAGGCTGGGCCGTGGCCTGGTCGATCATCGTGATCCTCGTGGCCGTGGTGACCTGTATCGCGATTGCCGTGGGCTTTGGCGTCTACCCGGCCATGTCGGCAGCGCGACTCGACCCCGTTGCCGCATTGCAGTCGGACTAATCGCTGAACCCGCGGCTGACGGCAGCGATCAAACGAGGTAGTGGTCGGCCAGCAGCGCCGCGAACAGCAACATCAGGTAATTGATGGAGTAGGTGAACATCGGCATCGCCGCGTCGTCTTCGGCGTCGCGTGACAAGCGAACCGCGTGGCGCATGAATACGGCGCCGAGCGCCAGCGCGCAGGCCAGGTAGATAAACCCGCTCATGCCGGCCAGCCAGGGCAACAACGTGACGATGACGAGCAGCACCGTGTAGACGAACACCGAGAGCTTGGTAAAGGCGACGCCGTGCGTCACGGGCAGCATGGGCGTGCCGACCTTGGCGTACTCGTCGCGCCGCGCAATGGCCAGCGCCCAGAAGTGTGGCGGCGTCCAGGCGAAGATGATCAGGAACAGCAGCAGCGCGTAGGCGTGCACCTCACCGGTGACGGCGACCCACCCCAGAACAGGCGGCGCAGCGCCCGCGGCCCCGCCAATCACAATGTTCTGCGGTGTCGCAGGCTTCAGGTAGACCGTGTAGATCACGGCGTAGCCAATCAGCGAGGCAAAAGTGAGCACGGCGGTCAGCGGGTTGACGAGCCACCAGAGAATGGCCATTGAGACGCCCGCGAGCAGGCCCGCAAACGTGATCGCCTGGCGCTCGGTGAGCGCGCCCTGAACGAGCGGGCGGTGCTGCGTGCGCGCCATCTGCGCGTCGACGCGCGCGTCGATCACCTGATTGATCGCCGCAGCGGATGACGACGCCAGGCCGATGCCGAGCGTACCGAAGACAAAAGCGTCGAGCGGCGGCAGGCCAGGCACAGCCAGCAGCATGCCGACCACGGCCGTAAACACGATCAGCATGACGACGCGTGGCTTCGTCAGCTCATAGTAATCGCGCAGCGACGCCGCAGCGGTGGCGGCCGTGGCAGCAACAGGCGCTTCAACCTCGCGCATATCGGCTCTCGTAGTTCAGGTACAGCAGCGCAAGCAGCAGCAGCGCGCCGCCCGCATTATGCGCGGTTGCGAGCCAGAGTGGGAGCGACCACTCGATAATGCCCACCCCAATCGCGATCTGCAGCGCAAGCGCAGCGAGCACAGCGCCGCCGGCGACACGCAAGCGCGAGTCCCCGCGCGCGAGCAACGCGATGCTCAGGATGACGAGCACAAGCGTGACCACAATGGCACCGATGCGATGGGTCAGGTGGATGGCCGCGCGCGCCGGACCGTCGAGCACGCCGCCCTCGTAGTCGACCCCAATGCCGCGCCAGAGCACGAAGCCCTCGCCGAAATCGGCCTCGGGCCACCACTCACCCTGGCAGGTCGGCAGCTCGGGGCAGGCCAGCGCCGCGTAATTGGTGCTGGTCCAGCCGCCCAGCGCAATCTGGCCGAACACGACCACGAGCGCCAACGTGGCCCAGGGCACAAATCGGCGCGCGGTCTCAGACACAGCCGCTGGAGAAGGGGCGCGATCACGCCAGGCCTTGAGCGTGAGCCAGAACAACAGGCCCAGCGTCGACATCCCGCCAAGCAGGTGCATCATGACGATCACTGGCTTAAGCAGCAGCGTGACCGTCCACATGCCCAGCAGCGCCTGGAAGGTGATCAACACCGCGAGCGCGGTGGGCAACGCCACAGGGTGCGACGCGTCGCGCCGTCGTGCGCGCCACGCTGCAACCGTGATCCCGAACACGAGCAGGCCCAGCGTGCCCGCAAAGTAGCGGTGGATCATCTCGTTCCACGCTTTTTGCGTTTCAACGGGGCGTTCCGGGTAGGTCTCGGTCGCGAACGCGAGCTCCGTCTCCGTTTGCGGAACGGTCAACGTGCCATAGCAGCCCGGCCAGTCGGGGCATCCCAGCCCGGCATCGGTCAGTCGCACCCAGGCGCCCAACACAACCACGCCGAACGCCAGTGCGGTGGAGAGGGGCAGAAGGCGGCGGTACCAGGCGGCTGAGCGGTTCGTATCTGTCATCGTTGTCTGTGTGTTGTGACCGGGCCGCGCTCGGCACGATGCCAGGCGGCGCGACGCGCGGCCGGGGGCCGCTCACGGGACTCATCAGGTGGAGATCTTGGACGCGACCGCGCTTGGCGCGTCGGCACGTTCGATGACACTGATGATACTAGAAATAAAGGCTCTACACAGGAACTGGGGCCCTTTTTGAACCCGGTCAGCCAGCGTCTAATTGGCGACTCAGAATGCTGGCAGCTCGCTTCATCGACATGCCATCGACTGCGACCAAAACAGGCCATGCGAAAGCTACCGCGGCGCGCATTTGTGCCCACATGCGGACCGGGCTCGCGCACCGCTGGCCGCGTCGGCTCCGGTGAAACGAGGCACGCGCGCTACGGATTGCCGACATCCCCGACCGGGACGCGCCAGCATCGACCACGCCCCACGACCGTTAAGCCAGCAGAGCGGTAGCTCACTGAATCTAATCAGGTTCTGCAAGCTCACCTACCAAAAGAAGACCGACTTGCGCCATCAATCCCCTTTCGCAAGTTCGGTCACACCGCGCTTCCCGGGCCCATTCTGTTGCAAAAACCCTGCAGCGTCGGCGGTGGCGTTCTTGTATCCTGACGCCACCGCGAAGTGACGATTTTCGTGTAACGCGTTAGTCACACTCCGCCACTAGCCTTGGCGGCCCAAATAGAAGTAACTACACATCCAGCCCTGCAGGGGAAAGAGCGTGAATACATCAAAACCCACTCACTACTTGAGAAGAGTAGCTGCCAGCGTATTGGCCTGCTTTTCTTTGGTTGCCGTACTTGCGAGTGCACCGGCGGCAGCTCAGGAGACCACAGGTTCCGTACGCGGGATCATCACAGGCCCGAGCGGGGCCCCGGTATCGGGTGCCACCGTGACGGTAACCAGTCTGTCGACGGGGCTGACCCGATCGGCCACGTCAGACGGCAACGGCTTGTATGTCGTTCGCCAGCTTCCGGCAGGCGTGAGCTACAACGTCTCGGTGACCTCGTCGCAGGGCAATGCGTCCACAGAAAACCTGGCGTTAACCGTTGGCCAGCAGGCGACATTGAACTACGCGCTCAGCTCACTGGAAGAAGTCGTGGTGATGGGTCGAATCCCCGAAGTCGCTGAGACAGCGATCGGCCCGACGGCGGTATTCGATCTCGAGGCGCTCCAGAATTCGCCCGCGATCAACCGCAACATCAACGACATCATCGGCCAGGACCCGCGCGTCTACATCGATCAGTCCAGCAACCAGGACTCGATCCAGTGCAACGGCGCGAACCCGCGTTTCAACAGCCTGACGATCGACGGTATCCGCCTGAACGACGGTTTTGGCCTGAACTCAAACGGCTACCCGACGCAGCGCATGCCGTTCCCGTTTGACGCCGTTTCTGGGGTCGCGGTTGAGCTGGCACCGATGAGCGTCATTTACGGCGGTTTCTCGGCCTGCAACATCAACGCGGTCACCAAGTCGGGCGGTAACGAGTTCACGGGCTCGGTATTCGTCGACTTCACAAGCGACTCATTCCAGGGCGACACGCTGGAAGGTGACGATATCCAGGTCACCGACTACGACGAAACCCGCTACGGCTTTGAATTTGGCGGCCCGATCATGAAGGACAAGCTGTTCTTCTACGCCGCTTACGAGTTCTACGACGGCGTCGACTTTAATGATCGCGGCGCGATCGGCAGCGGTGCCGTCAACGAAGTCTCTGTCACCCAGGCCGAGCTTGACGAGATCGCGCAGATCTCGCGAGACGTCTACGGCTTTGATCCAGGCAGCAGCGCACCGGGTACGTTCTCATTTGAAGATGAGAAGTACATCGCGAAGCTGGATTGGTACGCCAGCGACACGCAGCGTGTCGCGTTCACGTACATGCACAACGACTCGTTCAACGCGACCGCATCTGATGGCGAAAACATCGAATTCGAGTTCTCGGACCACTTCTACAACCGTGGCGCGGACCTGGATTCGATCATTGCGAGCGTGTATTCAGATTGGACGCCGAATTTCTCGACCGAAGTCCGGATTTCCCGCAGTGATGTGGACTTTCTGCAGGAACCGCGTGCTGGCAACGAGTTTGGTGAGATCCGCGTAGAGCTCGACAACGTCGACGTCTACCTCGGCGGCGATGACAGCCGTCACGCGAACGCGTTGAACTACACCATCGATCAGATCGTGGCGCGCGGCCGTTACCAGGCCGGTGATCACTCAATCTCGTTCGGTGTCGAGCGCGAAGCCTACGACATCTTCAACCTGTTCTATCAGCACGTGGATACCGAGATTCGTTTCGGAGGCGATACCAGCGCCGAAGCCATCGACAATTTCCGTAATGGTCTGGCGGCTCGCGTTTACTACGGCAACGCCATCAGCAACAACGAAGCCGACATCGCCGAAGCGTTTGAGTACGCGATCAACTACTTCTACCTGCAGGACGAGTGGCAGGTGAGTGATCGTCTTAGCCTGACCTACGGTCTGCGCTACGACTACTACGAGACGAGTGATGCACCGAACCTCAACCAGGACTTCCTGGCGAGCTACGGTTTCGGCAACAACGAGACGCTGGACGGCCGCGACCTGCTGCAGCCGCGCTTCGGCTTTACGTATGACGCGACGGACACTGTGAGTATTCGCGGTGGTATCGGTCTGTTCTCGGGCGGTAACCCGAACGTGTGGTTGTCCAATACCTACAGCAACACCTCGACGACGGCCGTTCAGGCGCGCATCGATGGTGTCGACCTGTTCGCACAGACCTACACGAACTGTGAGGCCGGTGTACCCGTGCAAGGCCCGGGCTACTGCGTACCGCAGAACATCGCGGATGTCGTGGCAATCGGCGACGGCAGCAACTTCGAAATCAACTTCCTGGACCCCGATTTCGATATCCCGAGCGAGGGGAAATTCACGGCGGGTTTGACCTGGTTCGCACCGCGCGACTGGACGGTGTCTGCTGACGTACAGGTCACGCGCGGCAACGACTCGGCGATCTACAAGCGCGCCGACCTTGAGCAAGTGGGTGTGACGCCTGATGGATACCCGGAGTACGTGGAAGCCTTTGAGCCTGCATTCGTACTGACGAACGCAAGCAACGGCAACCGGTCCGAGTCCATCTCGATTGGCGCGTTCAAGAGCTGGGACAACGGCATCGACCTGCGACTGGGCTATGCCTGGACGGAAGCGGAAGACGTGAACCCGATGACCTCGTCGATCGCGTTCTCGAACTACATCAACCGCGCGTTCGTTGACCCTCAAGCTGAAGAACTCGCCCCGTCCAACTGGGCGATCGAGCACCGCATCACGGCCGTCATGAACTACACGAACTACTTCTTCAACGACTACGCCACGCGTATCTCGCTGTTCGGTCAGTACAACTCTGGCCTGCCGTACAGCATTACGCTGGGCGGCTTTGAAGGTACGATCCTCACGTTCGGCGGCACACCGTTCCTCGACTTCGAGCAGAACGTGCTGCCGATCGGGGGTACGCGAAATAGCGAAACCGGTCCGTCGTTCAGCAAGGTTGACCTTCGTGTCTCGCAGGAGCTACCTGGGTTCGCCGAGAACCACCGCGGCAGCTTCTTCTTCGTCATTGACAACCTGACCAACCTGATCAACGACGATTGGGGCATCCTCGAGCAGCCGTCATTCCCGTATGGCGTCACGGCTGATCAGATCGCGATGGGTCAAGCGATACAGCGCGTCGGCCAGACCTCGCTCTGGAGCATGCGCTTCGGCTTGCGCTACGAGTTCTAAGCCGTAGCGTCATCCGACCAGAGAACCCGGCGAGGCGAAAGCTTCGCCGGGTTTTTTTGTGCGCATGGATGCGCCATGGCACGGCGCAATCCGGTCAACACGTCGACAACGTGATGTCGACGGCAAAAAGGAGACACGGATGCTGCGGTGCACCGTGCTGCTAGCCTATAATGCGCGGCGGAAAGAACGACAGGCCAACTCGCGAGTTGGGGCACTGCCCCGGGGACCTCGCCAAGCAGAGCGGGCCGCAACGGAGCAATTCAGTGAGTGCTGACGCCGATCGCAAATTCTTCGACCTGTTCATGGTCGTCCTGGCCGCGCTCGTCGGTATCTCGGTTCTGATCTGGGTGATCTCGGACCGGATTTCTGACGGCACACAGAAGCAGTACCTGGCCGAAACAGCCGAGTACCAGGCCGAGATCGCAGACCGCATCGCGCCGGTTGGCAGAGTTCGCCTGCCCGGCGAGGCCGCTGCGGCGGAAGCCGCTGTGCAGGCCGTGCCCGAACCCGTCGCCACGGAGCTTACGGGCGCCCAGGTCTACAACGCCAACTGTGGCGCCTGCCACACCAATGGCATCGGCGGTGCGCCGAAGATCGGCGACGGCGACGCTTGGGTCGCCCGCGCGGCACAAGGCCTCGAGACGCTCCGTGGTCACGCCGTCAACGGCTACCAGGGCGACGCGGGCTACATGCCGGCCAAGGGCGGCAACGTCGGCCTGAGCGACGACGAAGTGCACCGCGCCGTGGACTACATGCTGGCCGAATCGGGTCAGTAAGCCCCGAAGCGTTTTAGAGCCCCCCAACTCCGGCTGCCGACGCGTTCACGACGCGGGTGCCAAGAGAAACGGCCACCGAAGACGGTGGCCGTTTTGGTTTTGGCGTTGGGGCGTGTCGTCACCCATCCGTTAGAACTCGAGAACAACGACACCGGCAGGGTAGCCGAACGGTCGACCTTCAATCCCCAGGTGGGGAACACCGGCGCCCGGGTCCTCAGGCGTCAGCAACTGACGCGCGAGTTGCCGCTTGTCGTTGGTGTCGGCTGCACCATGGCCAAACACGAACAGCCATACCTGTGAGCCAGGCGTGGGGTTCATGCCACGAAGGTCGCCTGAGAACCAGGTAAGGCCCGCGCTCCGGGCAACGGCGCTGTCCATTCGACCAAATACCGCGAGCGGATCGAGCCCCTGGCCGGACTCACTTGGCGTGAAGAAATCCGCCAGTCCGCAGGAACCCGCAAAGCGCTCGGGCTCAGGAAAGGGAACGGGCGAGTTTTCAGGTGTCAGTCGCACGCCGGCGCAGGAGGCCGGGCGGTCGATGTAGACCCACCAAACGGTGTAGGCGAAGCCAGGGGTGAGGCCGCGGACACTCAGGTTCGAATAGAGCCCCGAGTTTGTGGCGCACACCGTGCCACGTCCGGTCAAAGCGCTGCCGGCGATGTCCTGCTCCCAGAAACTGGTGAGCCGGTCGCGGTCGCACCGCAGTACGTCGCCGAACCGCGCTTCGGCGTCGGTTGGGACGAGCGCGCCCAACATCAGCAAAGCCGCGAAGAGAAATGTGATAGGTCTGGTCATAATTGCGTGTCTCCTTGATGGCTGGCCGCGTTCATCCCGCATGCGACCCCGCATTGCACCGCCATCAATTGTTGGCGGTCAGCGGATCGATGATCTGAGGAACTTCAACGATGCGGGTTACGGGTATGCCGCTCAGCTCGGCGTGCCTGCGTAAAACCGTCTCGTCTTTGGCCAGGTAGATACAGAACGTTCTGTCTCCCGCGACATAGCTTTGTTGCCATTGGATTTCAGGCAGTAGCTGATCGACCGCCTGGTTTGACGCACGTGCGGCGCCACACAGCTCGGTGATCGACATGGCGCCAATTCCGGGAATTTCCCGCTCAACCAAATAGCGTTTCAGATACTTCATTGCTGCTTCCTGTCGTGGGGTCCAGAGACGCCTATTGTCGACACCGCTGCCGTTTCAACAAGCTAAACTTTCTTTATATTGATAAAGTTTATATTTATCGTTGAATCATGACGCAACCGACGCACCTCCGCAGTCTCCAGGCCCTCGAGCTCGCCATCCGTATGGGATCGCTTAAGGGGGCTGCGGCCGCGCTTTCGATTACACCCGCAGCGCTTGGGCAGCGCATCAAGGCCCTTGAAGACTATCTCGGCTACGAGCTCATCAGCCGCGGCCGTTCCGGCGTGCGCCCGACAAGCGAGGTCAAGCCCGCGCTTGCGCATCTCACGGCCGCGTTTCGCGAACTTGAGACAGTGACGCGACTGCTCGACTTTCAGCGTGTCGACGAAATCCATATCACGGCTCATACCGACTGGGCCCAGCTTTGGCTCGCGCCCAGGCTCGAGGCTTACAAGCAGGCTAACCCCAACACGCTGTTTTGCGTCAACGGCGTCGGCGATGTCCCCGCGCGCATCGGGGACGCCGACTGTGACGTCGGCTTCGGGGTAGCCCTGAAGGGTGGCGATGTGGACGTGCTCCACCGGGACTACCTGTTGCCCGTGGCGTCCACCGAGAATGCGGCTCGACTCGAGGGACTGCCAAACGACCGGGCACTGGAGGGCTTTCCACTGCTCCACATTGACGCCTACACCGCCCAGTCCGGTGACATGGGATGGCCCGAGTGGTTTCGGCAATTCGGCCACCGACGCACTGGCCTTTCACGAGGCGTTCGCTACCAGTGGGTACTTCAGGCTATGGAAGCAGTCCGTGCGGATGCGGGCTTTATGCTGTGCGGCCTGTCACTGGTGCAGGCCGAGGTAGCACGCGGCAGTTTGCTGACGCCATTTGGCATCAAGGAAGGCTGTTGGGCCAAGCGACCGTTCGAGGCCAGGTTTCGATCTGCATCACTCAAACGCAGTGCCCTGGCGCACTTCAGAGACTGGCTTCTGACCGAGGCCCGCGCGACCGACGACGTGCTCGCGCGCACGATAAACAGCTAGCGGCTTTACGCTACGCGCAAAAAAAAACGGCCACCTGAAAGGTGACCGCTTTTGTCGCTGATGGCTGCCAGCGTGTTACGGCTGGAAGGGCAGCGACGAGTGGTGCTGGATGATACGCAGCGTGCCGTCGGCGTCCTTCTTGTAGCCCCAGCTCTTGTCGACTGTCGTCACCTGACCGTCTTTGTCGGTCATGATGACCCAGCCCATCCACATGGCGACGTCGCCTTCGATGAAGCTCGCAGAGGTCTCGGAGCGGCACTCGCGCCAGCCTTTCAGCGCAAAGCCACCGTCGAGCGGGTAGTCCTCGTCGTGGCCGACGAAGTAAGACAACGCGCCTTTCTTGGTCGGGCGGAACGTCTTTTCGCCACTGGCCAGTGTCGGCTTGAACAGGACCGGGCCCAGGTTGTAGCCGTAAGCGGCATCCAGCACGCCGTCGGCAACGCTGCGGGCGCTGTCGATGCCGTCCGCATCGTAGGCTTTGGCAATGGCGATCAGTGCTTCGCCCCAAGCGACTCTGGCTTGATCAAGTTCCGATTCAGTAATGCTCACGTTGACTCCTTATCCTTCATCAATACGTGTTGCCGCCGCGGGCATCCGCATGCGGACACCGGTGACGATCGTGGGGTGGTCCAACCAAGCTCGCGGACGGCTCAGTTAGACAGAACTGGTGCAGGGCCGCAGTTTCGGCCGAGGGCGTCTGTTATATCGTAACGACCGTATACATTCATAAGGTTTTCACGAACAGTTACAACGAGTATTACCACCTGTGTGTTACAGCGGCTTCCCTACCTTAGCGAGAGAGCAAAACGCTTACGCCGGAGGGACCTCTCAACCTAGGTCATCGCCCGACGATTCTGGCGACAAAACGGTGCCGTCCTTGCAGGGGTGAACCTAGATGCTAACGAGTAGCCATTTGGCCGCGGCCCCGGAGGTAATCCATGAATCGGAGGCTCGTTCGCAGGCGTTTCTGAATGCAAGTTTTGTTGACGTGCTGATTGCCGCTCAGGCACGGTTGCTTGGCCCTGAGGCGTGTGCTGCGTACCAGGGAGTGGAAAATGGAAAGGACCGTTCTTGTTGGTCTGGTGTGTGCGTGCATTTTTGGGGCAATCGATGCCGGCGCTAGTGGAATCGATATACCAGACAATTCGTCTCTCGAATATGACATAGCGCTGGTTGATGCCAACCCAAATCAAGGCTACGTCCTATTGGGTGGGCCCGGAGATACCTTGGTTCTCGGAGTCGGTCTCATCGTCAATGGGACATTCAACGAAATCTCACGAACCGATGTCTACGATTCAGATGGCGAATACGATGCAGCATTTCCAGGCACTGCAGATCGTTACGACTGGGCACACTGGTACTCGTCTATGTCGTCGTTCGCGAGCGGGTACTGCAACACCCTGATTATCTGCCTGGCGGACAATAATCAACTCCCACCCTAGTGCGTAGATCGAAGTCACAGGTCGCGATGGAATATGAAACTGGGCGCAGGCGTCATAGGTGCATTCTTAGCCGCTTCTGCGGCACTTATTGCATCAATTCACTATTTCCTTAGCCAGCCAAGACCGCCTAGCTCCACTGGGGATCCATCGGTATGCAGTGAGCTAGCAGGGGAAGGGCAGGACTGTTCGGACAAAGTCCTGAACAGCCAGACGCCCGTTGCGGCCACTGTCGACACTGCGGGCGATGCAGCAATCGTCCGCATGGGTGTTGCTGGCTCTGTGGATCCAAGTGGCCAGTCTCAATCGGTCAAAAATGATTCACAGCCCACTAGCCTCCAACAATCCGCCAGCTACGCGGAACTCTATGAACTGTATCGCCAAAGACCAGGCGGCGAAATCGACAGATTTGGCCAGACTCGAAGATCAAGGTTCATTTCCGGGTTTGCTGCGATGCCCGGTGACGAGTTCACTAGCTGGGTGGACGAGCAGTTCAGCCGGCAAAGCACGGCTCTCCGGGTGATAGAGCGCAACGTCAGCCGCGTGGAGGAGTTCATGGAGCGGGCAGTTAGGCAAGATCGTCTCCAAATCAGAACTGAGTGCGCCGAATCCGTTTGCAGACTCGAGATGCCTATTGAGGTGTTTCGCCGAATCCGCGCGATAGAAAGACTGCAGGATCTTGTAGACACGGACACATTTATCGACGTTCCAATCGTCGGCTTCCGGAGACTCGATGAGCGCTTCATGGTCGTTCACATAGTCCGCGAAGATGCCGACCTGTTTCCCGAGCAATGAGCCTCAAGTGTAAATCTGGCTACCGCGATTGCGTATTGGGGCTATGGTGACCAGCAGGAGCTATCGTAGGCGCTCGAAGCGACAACGCTTCTGCCATATCGACTTCAGCTATGTAGTCGCGGCCAGCTAGGTCGCTCACCGTACGCGCCACCCGCAACACGCGATGACAAGCACGCGCCGACAGATGCATATTATTAGCCGCGCGTTCCAGCAGCGCCTGCGCCGCATCTGCGCCTTCGAGCAAGGCGCCCAGCCGCGCGGGACTCAAGCGGGCGTTGGAACAACCCTGGCGATGGTGCGCCCGCCCGCGCGCGTCGCGGACGCGGGCAGCAACTGGTGGAGACTCGGGTCTTGATGACTGGCTGCGCAGCGTCTTGAACGGCACGCGGCCCAAGCTGACGCTGAGATCGATGCGATCCAATAAAGGCCCTGAAAGACGTCCCTGATAACGCAGCACCTGGTCCTGGGAGCAGCGGCATAGCGTGTCTGGGTCACCCAGATACCCGCAGGGGCAGGGATTCATTGCAGCGACGAGCTGGAATCGGGCCGGGAAACTTACGTACGCATTGGCGCGAGCGATATGCACGCGGCCTGTCTCGAGCGGCTCGCGCAACATCTCGAGGGCGTGGCGCGAAAACTCGGGCAACTCGTCGAGAAACAGCACGCCGTGGTGGGCGCGGCTAATTTCGCCAGGGCGCGGTCGTGAGCCACCACCCACGAGTGCCGCAGACGACGCGCTATGGTGTGGCGCACGAAAGGGTCGTTGGTGCCATCGTGTCTTGGAAGGCGCATGACCGGTGACGGATCGGATCGTGGCCACCTCGAGCACTTCGGCTTCAGTCATTTCGGGTACAAGACCGGGTAGGCGCGCCGCGAGCATGCTTTTGCCACTGCCCGGCGGCCCGATCAGAAGCAGATTGTGTTCACCGGCCGCCGCTACCTCCAACGCGCGCTTTGCGCCCTGTTGGCCGCGCACATCGGCAAGATCTGGAACCGGCACTGCGTCGTCATCAACAACACGACGCGACGCGACCACAGCCAGCGATTGCTTGCCCGACAGGTGGTCCACAGCATCAGCGAGTGTTGCCACGGCGTGGGCGCGAGCCCCGGGGGCCAGCGCGGCAATGTGTGCGTCACACGCCCCGACGATGACACTGCGTCCCGCAGCAGCGGCCGCGATCGCCGCAGGCAGCACACCGGCGACGGGTGCGACCTCGCCCGCCAGCGTCAACTCACCGAAGCACTCCGTGTCATCGAGCACTGTCGAGCGAAGCTGCCCCGACGCAGCCAAGATGGCCAATGCAATGGCGAGATCGAACCGACCGCCCGACTTGGGCAGGTCGGCGGGCGCAAGATTGACGACGATCCGCGACACGGGGAAGTCGTAGCCCAAACTCGCGAGCGCACCGCGCACACGGTCGCGGCTTTCGCGCACCGTCGTTTCCGCGAGGCCGACAATATTGAACGCGGGCAGGCCGCTCGCCAGCTGCACTTCCACCGAAACCGGTGGTGCCTCCAGGCCACGCTCACCGCGGCACCGCACCCTGGCATATCCCATCGCCCGCTCCTGTTACCGGAGCGGGGGGACGCCCGTCAGTCGTCGCTCAGCCCTTGCTCCAGGTCGGCCAGGCTGGCTTCGAGCGCCTCGAGGCGTTCCCGCGTGCGCTTGAGCACGGCGGCCTGGACCTCGAACTCCTCGCGCGAGACGAGGTTCATCTTGCCCAGGCCCGAGCTCAGCACGGACCTGAAGTTGCGCTCGATGTCTTCGTGCGCGGTTCTGAGGTTCTGCGGGATCGCGTCGGCAAGGCGTTTGGCCAGCCCGTTCAACGTGTCGTCATTGGTCACTTGATGCTCTCCGGAGCAGCGCCCGACGCGCCGCATACGTTTCGTCGCGATGGTGCCAGAAAGACCCGGCGCGCGAGACGCGAATCGCCATAGCCCTGGCCGCCAAGCTGGTGCATCGCAGCATCAACCTTGCACCACATTGGTGCGAAAGTGAGTGCGGTACTAATCTAAGCCACTTATTTTATTGAATTTTTCTTTTGGCACGGTTAGTGCTTTGAGCAAACCTCGGCAGCATGCGGCCCAGGTGTCGCTGGCGGTCCCGTCGTCACCGACCGGGGCGGCCCGCGGAAGGGAGGGCGTCACGCGGCCAATGACAAGAGTCGGCCCCAGCGGCCACGAGAAGGAGCATCCATGAAGCTGATCACAGCCATCATCAAGCCTTTCAAGCTCGATGACGTGCGCCAGGCGGTTGCCGATATCGGTATCCAGGGCATCACAGTCACCGAGGTCAAAGGCTTTGGGCGTCAACGCGGCCACACCGAGCTGTACCGCGGCGCTGAATACGTCGTCGACTTCCTGCCAAAGGCAAAAGTCGAACTGGCCGTAGACGACGAGATCGCAGAACAGGTCGTCGAAGCCATCATCAACACGGCACGAACGGGCAAGATCGGAGACGGCAAGATCTTCGTCACCCAGCTCGAACAGGCCATCCGTATTCGCACCGGCGAAACGGGCAAAGAAGCCGTATAGGGCTCAGGGGTAATTCAGGTGGAAGAACTCGCAACACAAGTCACGGGCATCAGTTATGCCCTCGACACATTCTATTTCCTTGTCATGGGTGCGCTGGTCATGTGGATGGCCGCGGGCTTCACGATGCTCGAATCCGGTCTCGTTCGTTCCAAGAACACGGCCGAGATTCTGACCAAAAACGTCGGTCTCTATTCGATCGCCTGCATCATGTACATGCTCTGTGGTTACAGCATCATGTACCCGGGCGGCGATTTTCAGGGCGGCTACTTCAACGCGCTGGCCAACATCAGCATTCTTACCGGTTCCGACAATGATGCTGCAGCAGTCGCTGACGGCAGTTACTACTCCGGCCTTTCAGATTTCTTCTTCCAGGTGGTGTTCGTCGCCACGGCGATGTCGATCGTTTCTGGCGCCGTCGCCGAACGGATGAAGCTCTACTCGTTCTTTGTATTTGCCATCGTGCTGACCGGCTTCATCTACCCGATCCAGGGCTTCTGGAAGTGGGGCGATGGCTGGCTCAACGTCGGCAACGGTGATGTTGGCTTCCTCGACTTCGCAGGCTCGGGCGTCGTGCACATGACGGGTGCCGCAGCGGCACTCGCCGGCGTGATCCTGCTGGGTGCGCGCAAGGGCAAGTACGGCAAGGACGGCCAGGTGCAGCCGATCCCGGGCGCCAATCTGCCGCTTGCGACAATCGGTACGCTCATCCTCTGGCTGGGCTGGTTCGGATTCAACGGTGGTTCGCAGCTGCAGGTTACAGGCATCGAGAACGCCAACGCCGTTGCGCTGATTTTTGTCAACACGAACATGGCTGCCGCCGGTGGTCTCGTCGCGGCAATGCTGTTGTCGCGCATCTGGTTTGGGAAGGCGGATCTCACCATGATCCTGAATGGTGCACTTGCCGGACTGGTGGCCATCACCGCTGAACCGCTGACACCGCAGCCTCTCGAAGCGACACTCATTGGTGTCGTCGGTGGTCTGCTCGTCGTGGCCTCCATCGTGTTCCTCGACAAGCTCAAGATCGACGATCCGGTCGGCGCCATTTCCGTCCACGGTGTAGTTGGTGCCTGGGGCCTTCTGGCCGTGCCGCTGACCAACGACGATGCGTCGATGGTCTGGCAGCTTATCGGTCTGGGCAGCATCTTTGCGTGGGTGTTTGTCACGAGCTTTGCCGTATGGTTTGTCGTTAAAGCAACCATGGGCATCCGCGTCTCGGACGAGGAAGAGTACGAAGGGCTCGACATCGGGGAATGTGGCCTCGAGGCCTACCCCGAGTTCGTCACCACGGACTCATAAGGACATCGCGGCTGTGGCAGCCCTTCACGGGGCTGTCACAGTTCGCGGCTACTCTAATGACGTGGTTGTCGCCAACCCCCCCCACCGGCGTCACCATAATGCGGTCTTGAGGTGACTCGGCCGCTTCGAAACGGGCCAGACGGCCCGTTTTTTTTGCCTCACCGCCGAGTGGACATAATCCGATGATTCCGGCGCGTTGCGTGACACGGCGCACGTCGCGTAGTGCGAGCCAGTTCACCGTATCCCCGGCCCCGCTCCGATAGGCTGCCCCTGTAACAGTCCGAGCGCTTGCCGCCGGGCGCATTTCCTTAGAGGATAGAGGCCATGACGCGCCGCACGACAATTCGCATCGCCACGCTCGCCGCGTCGGCTCTCGTGTTTGCGCAAGCGAGTGCCGAGAGCTA
>ERZ1740065.32-NODE-32-length-60802-cov-6.955751_pt1 | contig 60802 bp, 101 predicted proteins | sample MGYA00581738_ERZ1740065 | MGnify/ENA primary metagenome ERZ1740065 (study PRJEB43018, sample SAMN04849749) | marine metagenome | isolation source: floating plastic debris | place: Pacific Ocean | collected 2008-09-01 | study: EMG produced TPA metagenomics assembly...
GACGATCGAGAACTCAGGAGACTCAAAATCCCCGTCACATCTCCGGCAGCGCACCCGCCCGTAGGGTGTCTCATCCAGCGCTTCAACAAGCGTCACGATGGCTGCTTTTCGCTCCGCGAGGTACACGGGCAGTTTGTTCTTCAGGGGCGGCCATTCACCACAGCCCGCGAGCAGACCAAAAACCATCACAAGTACGCTGAACCGAAAGAACATCGTGCGACTCAAAAGCGCATCAAGACCGATTCGAGAAACGACACGGGCATCGGTCGCACGTTGGCATCTGGGTCCTCCCGCAAGATGCGCAGGCGTCGATTACACTCTCTCAGTGATCTGGTCAGGCTGATCGCCAACAGGATCGTCATCGCCAGAACTGAGAACCAGGCCAGCACGGGCAACGACAGCACAAGACCGTCCGCCATGGCTGAACGGATGAGCTCCAACGAGTAAAGCGCCGAGAACAAGGCGACCGCCAAAACGGCGATCACGAGCACCGCGTAGACGCCACGAGAACGCCGCAGCGACGTGTACAGCGATACCGATTCGGACAGTCTTCCCAGTCTGCGTCTTTGCATGGCTTGCCGCTGCTAGATCCGTTCCTTGATGGCCGCCGTCGTCGCGTCGCCCGTGTTGGGTGTCCCGGCCGGTTCGATGAGCAGCGCGTGAACTTCGCCCTTCGCAATGGGCCGATGCTCGACCCCTTTGGGTACCACGTAGAGATCACCAGGCCCGAGATGCACATCCCCCTCGCGCATCTCGATGACGAGCTCGCCCTCGAGCACCAGAAAGAAGTCATCGGTGTCGGGGTGCGAATGCCAGGTGAATTCGCCCTCCGCTTTCACCACCATGACATCGTGGCCGTTGAACATCGAGACAATTTTGGGCGTCCAGTGCTCGTCGAACGAGTCGAGCTTGGCCTTGAGGTTTACTGCTTGCATCCGTGTTCCGCTCCGGGGCGTTACAACGCCCGAAATCCCCCGTAAATCATGCGCCGCGCATCGAATCCCGAACCTGCACTTTCAATGAGCTCGGGCATGTTTGGGTCTGCCGCCACGCGCGCATTGGCGCGGTCTCGCGCCTCACGCGACGCGAAGCTGACCCAGCCGAAGACCACGACCTCGTCTTCAGTCGGTGCCACTGCCTCGTTAAAAGACCGCGTGCCCTCGAGCGTCGGATCGTCGAGTACGAACTCCCGATAGTCGAGTGCGCCCGCGGCCTTCCAGACCTCGGCCACAGCAGCCGAAAGCCGACGGTAACTGTCGAGCTGTTCACGCGCGATCGGCAGCGTGAAACCGTCGACGTATGCGATGTCCGCATTTGCTTGATTGGTCATGTCTGTCCCCCCGGCAGGTGCGACTACGGTGAGGCCGCGATGCCCGATGCACGCTCCAAAACAGCGATGTAATCGTAGGCCCTTACGGCCAAGTGATTGTCATCGAGCGGTACATAAGTGCGCCCGCTCTTGAACTTGAATGCGCCGTCCGCCGCAACGCTCATTTCAGACAGCGTCGACACGGTCTCGATGAACTCTCGTTGCGCGTGATTGAAGTCGACCTGAACGAGTCGTGTCTCGTTGCAGATCAAGTAGACCCCATCACCGCGCGCGGCCTGCACATAGTGGCCCGGACCGAAGTGCGCGTCCTCATCGAGGCGCCAGACACCCTTGAGGTACGCCTCCGCATCCTCGGGCGCCACGCGGTAGGTTTCGGCCTGCTTCATGAGCCCGATGAAGTAGTGGTGCGACTCCGTGTCGCTGATTGGCGGCTCCGCGAGTCCAGGCGCGCTCAGTGTTCCGATAGAAAGAACCAGCGCCAGTGCGGCGCGACGCAGAACAGTCGGCATGTTCATCTCCTGCTACTTCTTCTTGCGAGCCATCAGGAGCTGCTCGGCGAGATCCGTCACGACCCACTCCTCTGATATCCGACCGTTTTCGAACTGACTTGACACCATGTCACGCCAAACGACCTCGCGCTGGGATGCCGGGAAGCCCTTGAAGCTGCCCGTTTGATTGCCCGTCAGCGTGCGTTGCCAGCAAACGCGGTCCTCGCTTTCGAGGAACACCTCGACCTCGACATGAATACTCGAGAACGCACGGAACAGCGCGCCGAGCGTTTTTCGAACGACATCGTGACCCCCACGGATATCGCGCCCCGTGACGTGCGCGGTATAGCCGTCGGTGAAGTACTCGCCGACGGCTTCCAGATTCCGCTTGGCGACCAGCGTCGCATTCGCTGCCTCAATGGCGGACCCGAGCGAGCTCACAGCTGCCAGAAACCGTGATGCGTCTCGCCAAGGATGAAAATGGCGAAGGTCCCTTTGCCGGGAATCTCCAGCGGCGGGTGCGCCAGCTCGGCACCGGCCGCAACCGCCGCGGCCACGGCCGCCTCGATATCCGTGACAAGCGCATAGGGCCGAACTACTTGCTGCTCGGCCTCGTGCATGGGGGCGCGAATACCCACCAAACCGCCGCTGGCAAGACTGGCCGTGCGCGCATTGCCCAAGCCGGGGTCCGGTTCTCCAAACGTCACGCCATGGGCCGCCGCGTACACCGCGCAGGCGCCATCGACGTCCGGCGTCACAATTTCCAGGTAGTGAATCTGCATCGTCCCCGCACCTCCGTTATCCCGGACGGCAATGGTGGGCTGTGACACGTGATCAAGGCTTCAATCGTGGCCTCTTCGTCACATCGTCACTGAGCGCGGCCGCCCGACGCGCCCGATCCCATTCTCGCTGAATGCGCTGGGTCTGATCAACGCGCTACCTTAGGTTGGGTCCCCAATCAAAGTGTTTTCCGAGCCATGCAACACCGTGCGGGCTGAGTGCACCAATCGGCGGCAAGAAGAACACCAGCAAGAGTAGCCATGCGAAGTCGTGCAGATAAGCGAGGCTGGCGACGACCGCGAGGTCAACGAAGAAGCCAGCGCCGAGCAGGCTGCGGTCGGGTGCCGCTTCGCGTGTCTCACCTACTGTCCTCAGATGGCGCCGCGGCCCCACCCGCGCACCCAAATTGGGACCGGTGCTATTCCGTCGATTGGTGCTGGTAAATCTGGATCAGATTGCCACAGGTATCGGCGAAGACGGCAATGGAGACGGGCCCAGCTGCAGTCGGCTCGGTGGTAAACGCGACGCCGAGCGCTTTGAGCCGCTCGTACTCTGCATCGAGGTCATCGACTTCGAAGGCCGTGAAGGGAATTCCCTGTTCGAAGATCGCTTCCTGGAAGGTCTTACCGGCGGGGTTCACGTTAGGCTCCAGCGAGAGCTCCGTTTCCCCACCTTCGGGCGATACCACTGAGATCCAGCGAAACTCGCCGACCGGGAAATCCTGCTTCTTCACGAAGCCCAATATGTGGGTATAAAAGTCGAGGGCCTTTTGCTGGTCGTCGACCATGATGCTCGTCACACTGATTTTCATGCGTTCGCTCCCTTAAGTTCCAGACCATTTCATACCTCAGTCGGTATGTTCCTCGCTTCTCGAATTTTGCGCACCGGCCTCCCAGGCGGCGCGTAAAACAGATAGACAGTCGGGATACACCTGCTCGGGCACGTGCGAAAGCGCTTCCCGGAATTGGCTGGGGCTGCGGCCGAACCGGCTTGAAAACAACGTGCTGAAGCTGCCGAGACTTGAGAAGCCCACGGCCATGCAGATTTCGGTGATCGGCGCGTCCGAAAAGATCAAGTGGTGCCTTGCTTCGTCGAGGCGTGCTTTCGTTCGTAGCTGGACCGGCGTCTCGCCGAAGAGCGCCTTGAACTGCCGGACGAAATGGAACCGGGACATGGCGGCGGCTTGCGCGATCTCATCGATGGATAATGCCGCCTCACCTGTGACGCGCAGTGCATTGCGCGCATTGCAGAGTCGGATCAGACGGTCGTGTGTGAGCATTGACGCCTCAGCCTTAGAAGCTCTGTGGCCTCGTTGGCATCGCGAAGCCCAGTCGCTGCTCAAACGCCTCTCGGCGCTCGGGCGATAACTGATCTCGCGAGACGTAGATGGTGTACCCGCCGAACAGTTCGTCGTCGACGATCGCCATCCAGTCTGAGACCTCGTCTGCCGGCAATGTGTACTCCTGGCCGTAGTAAAGCTCCGACGACAGGGGCTCATTGGCAATGTTGCCCGAAAAGCTACCGTCCTCGTACACAACCGGATTTAGCCAGATGTGCTCAACATCACCCTCGGTCTCGATCGGCACCTTCACCGAGTAGTACGCGGTTGAGTTGGCCTCAAGCGCAGGCAGCTCTTTGATGAAACTCGCCACAGTGGCACGTGCATCGGCGATTGCCTTGGGCATGCTCTCGTCACCGGGCGGGTAGATCACAACCGTCGGCTCGCCATCGCGCTCCACAAGCTCGGGCTTGTCATCGGCGTTGCTCAACGGGCTGGTCATGGCCAGTGACAGTGCCAACAGGAGTATCAAGGTTACGCGCATCGTCTTACCTACCTGAAGAAGTCATGGAAATCGCGCTACTGCACACGAATGATTCGCCACACACTGCCGTCGCTGCCTGTCGCGGGGGCTGCCGCCGCCGGCAGGCTGCCCACGAGCGCCGCCACCTCGCCGACCGCCAGGTCCACGGATTGAAGATGGCGCTCAGCTTCAACCCAGTCCTGATAAGAAAAACCACGGAAGAAGGCGATCTCGGACGCCTTGGTGCCACCACCGCAGAACCCCGCCGCCCAACTGCGCCCGAAGGTCTGAACGCGCCCGCAGAACTGGTACTTCATCAGAAGATAGGACACATCACATTCTGGCGAAGCCACCACGCGTTGGACGTCTTCCTTGCGCGATGTACGTTGCCCGCCCAGGCGCGCATTCAAGTGCGACAGCGAGGTGGCCGCGTTAAACCCCTCGACGGTCCCCATGCCAATTCGCTCCGGGTGGCGAATTAACCTTCGATCGCTGTTTGCGAACAACGTGATCTGACTCGGGTTGGCGAAATACTTGAACTTGTCAGAGCTCGAGCGATTGCGCAGGTAGAGATACACGTGACTGGACGGCAACACCTGCGCCGACAGGAACGCATCACCGCGCACCGTGCCGCCATCGTGAGACCACGACTGGCTGATGCCAAAGGACAGTGGGCTTCTGAAGAAACCGTTCTCGAGTGATCTGAGATCCAGCTCCGCTGAGAGCTCTCGGTATCCGCGATTGTTGCTGGCCACGAAGCTGCAAATACCTGGCCTGCCCAGAGAGGTCCAGAGCGTTCCCTGTTTCGCCGCCGCCGCATTTTCCTTCTCGCGCCGTTTTTTGGCATTCTTAATCCGGCTCGGATCGAGGTAGTTCCAATAGTTTTCGCAAGCGGCTCGATCTGCGCCCTGAGAACGCGAGCAGGTCGTGCAATAGGTCGCGTACATCGGGCTCTTTCGTTTTAGCGCTGCGCATTCCGCGCCGTCGGGCACCGACTGTGCCCAGGTATTCGAGCCCACACCCAGCGTTAGCAGGGTGAGCATCACGACAGACGCAAAGACCAGCTTCTTCTCAACGCCGCATTCGTCACTTTGTCTCATGACGTATACCCCCCAGGGCGCTCGGAGCAATGGCTACCAGTTATGCACCGGACACGGCTTCACCGCAAGTTGCGCGCTAGCCGCCCTCCGCCAACGCGAGGATCTTTCGGCAGGAGCGGAGATTGCGCGAGGTCACTCCGACGCCCACCACCGTTTCAATGCGCGCCGCCAGTTTGGAGCGCCCGATCCCGTCCGGGGCCATCAAAAAAAACACGCGTCCGAGCAATGCAAACTGCTCCGTCTTAGTCGCCAACTCGATAGCTGCGTCGACGGCACCGTCGGTCGGGTCGCCGTCGAGAAACGTCAGGTGAATGAATTTGTCTTCCACCGGCCCCGACAAATACGGGCAGGCTGCGACAGCATCGGACAGCTCCGACGCCTCCAGGACCAACACCGCCGGCGCCAGATCAAACGCTCGGCCCATCGCGTCGCGCACCGTCGTTACGAGCGCTTTCTTGTCACTCGATCCGGACTCAAAGACCACATTGCCCGACTGGATGTAGGTCCTGACGTTCTCGAGTCCTGCATCAACAAGGCAGTTGCGAAGCGCCGCCATCGGTACGAGGTTCTTGCCGCCGACGTTGATGCCGCGAAGCAGCGCGACGTAGGTCACGGGCCTAGTCACTCGTTGAGCCCGACTCACTCAAGCCGATCCGATTACCCTCGGAATCCATGAACTCGGCCACGGCACCATACGCCCCGACGTGCGTCTTCGAATAGGCGACCTGCCCACCCGCAGCCTCGACGCGGTCGAGTACGTCTTCGATCGAGGCAACACCAAAGTACACGCGCACGCCCACATCACCTGGAATGTAACTGTCGCCCAATGCGAGCGAGCCCGTAATGCCACCCTCAGCGTCGGGAAAGTGCGCCATCTCGTTCCCGTCAACCAGTTCCCTGGACATCTCGATGTCCAGAACGTGGGAGTAGAACGTCACCGCGCGTTCGAGGTCGGCTACGGGGATTTCAAAGTAGGTGACCATGATGTGGTGCGCGCCGTAGCCTACGCGGCCCCGCCGCGTACACGCTCTCGTGCCTCCATCAATGCAAACCCCAGGAGATTCTTTCCCTGCCAATCCTTCGGGTGTGCATGCATGGCGGTCGCCTTGTCCATGCCAATGCCCCAGATGGTATCAACGGGACTTGCTTCGACAAGCACGCGCTCGCCCGTGCCCATCAGGTACTGCTGCAGGCCTGCATTCTGTGAGAACTTGGCGACATTCGCTTCGACGACGATGTCCCACCGAAACTCGAACCAGGTCTCTGTATCAAATCCACGCACCTGGCGCCCCAACGCCTTCGCCTCGCCGGGGCTTTTCGCGTCGAGCACCTTGGCTGCGATCTCGTGATCACCGAACACCTCGGCCTTGCGAAACATCATGTAGTGCTCGGCCGTCGCAAAGCTGCGAGACCCGAGCCGAAACGTAGCCGGAAACCACTGGCTAAGGCAGGTCTCATCGACGCGAGACCCACGCGATGTGTGACCCCAGAAGTACACGTACTTCACGGCATTGCCTTGGTCCAGGTGACAGATGAGCTCGTCGGTGTTTTTGGGCGGCATGACGGTGTTACTGGCCAGAGCTGCCAATAGGCTACAGGGAAGTCTAGATGGCGTCGCTCTTGGGCAGTTCGAAATACTCGACGGGAACTTCCGCCGTGAGCCAGACGCCGTTTCGAGACAGGTAGAACGCCATGCCATCGGCATGCATCTGGGCGCTCTGCACGATGAGCGTCACCGGATTGCCATGTCGTGCGCCGACTCGTTGGGCGAGCGCTGCAGACCCCGACAAATGCACATGCTGTCGTGATTGGCTTTGAATGCCGCTCTCGAGAATACTATCGAGGAATCGCGTTGCGGTGCCGTGGAAGAGCTGTGCTGGTGGCGCAACGGCAACCAGCTCAAGGTCGACATCGACAGAATGGCCCTGGTTCGCCCGGATTCGCCTGCCGTCATCACTGAATGCGAATCGCTGCTTGTCGTTCGTGTAGACCAACTCGTCAAGCCGCTCTCGCGAGATAGAGGTGCCGTGCGCCTCGGCTGCGGCAAGCAAGGTGTCAATGTCTATCCACCCATTCTTGTCCAATGACACCGCAATGGTCTCGGGCGCATGCCGCAGTACCAGGCTCAGGAACTTGCTGATTCGAATGTTTGGGTCTTTCATTCAGTTAGGTAAGCCGGACACCAAGTGACACTTCCAGCGCACGATGCTCCTCAGCGAGTGTTGTGGGCAGCAAGTCGTGCGCCCACGCCCTCGAAACCCGCCCGTCCCGAAAATTGAGGTCCTCCAAGTAGGACAGCGCAATGGCGTTACTGACTTTCCGGTCCCCGAAAATCAGGAATCGCGCGGCAAGATGGTAGCTACGAACCAGCTCCTTCTTGTTTTTCGTATCGATGAACGACTGCGTCAGCCTCCGGAACTCGCCGATCTCGAAATGGAGCAGGCCGTCGCATTGATTGACGGCCTCACGAAGCTCCGGAAACGCTGCTTTCAGTTCCTGGAGCATGACGCTGCGGTGGATGGGCTTGGCTCGACTAGGCATCGTTCAGTGCTTCCACGGTCGCTACCGACGCCCCTTCACGTACGACGCCGTCCGCTGTAGCAAGCAGGCCTTACCCTCAACATCAAAAAAGCTCCTCGGTCCCGACGATGTGCCCCAGACCCTAGTCAGACCGGCTCATGTCCGTGCCACTCCCCAACGGCTTCACCAGCGTGACCCCGCAATAGATACAGGTCCGGCGACCTTGCGCAACGCGTCGACCGCAGTTGTAGCAGTCGAGATCCGACTTCGTCATGCGGCCGTCAGCCGTGCCGTCACGGACATCGATCTCGTGCATCTTCCGTTCGAGGTCCTTGAGGAACAGGCCGTTCGCTTTGCCGAACAGCTCCCACATGGCCATGACAGCCAGATTGAGCGTATCGACTTCGGCTTCCAGCTCCTTGATGCGACGCTCGGCGGCCGAGCTTCTGACCGTCGCGTTATCTGCGGCCGCCTGCCCTTGATCGATACGTGCGTTCTGGAACAGCTCCCACAACAGTCTCATACGGACTCCTGAAATTACCCCTCAAACCCGCACTCACTCTCGAGCGCGATCATCGCCTCTGCGAAGGCGGTGCCCATGCGGACGTAGCCGTCCGAGTCGTAGTGCCAACCATCGTCGAGATAAGCCATGCCCTCAGTCACGGTCACGTAGGCCGCGCAGGTGTCACTCTCGACATAGTCGCGCTGCGCTGTCTGGACAATCTCGATGTAGTCCATCATGGAGCCATCGTCTGACATCCCCGAATCCGTAATCCGCCCGATCACGACAGGCAGGTCGTCGACGCGCATGGCTGCCCGCATCAGGTTCATCATCCTTTCAAGGTTGCCCCGGTATGCATCGGCGGACGCCTGGCTCTGGTACGCGTCGGCTTCGCCCTGCATCCAGACGATCCCGGCAGGCACCAAACGGTCTTCTTTGCCGTCACCGTCAATGTCGCGCTGCGCGAACGCGTTGCGGAGCGTCTTGAGCGCGTGGTCGTACTGGTTGATGCCCTCGCCGTCCGTGAAATCCGGGTACCAGTTTCCGTAGCCCACACCATCCGCAAGGCCGGAGCCACCCAGCGCGTATTTGATGATCGCGACACCTGTCTCTCCAGACGACGCTGTCATCGTTTGACCAAAGAGTAGCTCGGGGCCAAAGCGATCAGACAGCGTATTGGTCTCGCCATCTGACTGGAATCCAGTGCCAAACCCGGGCTGGAGCCGCTGCCAGACGCCGACACCGCCATGCATCTTGTTATCGAGGGCAACCTGGCCCGTGAAGATCATGGCACTTTGCTTCTTGGCGACGGAGCCCTTCGGCAGCTCGCTGTTGAAGCCGTAACCGTCCATGTTGGACTGGCCGCCCAGGTAGTAGACCTTGTAGATGGTACCGTCGAATTCCGACGGTGTGTGCGTGTCGCCCAAGGCGCAGACTGGCAGCGCCACCAATAGCGTGAACAGCAGATTCTGTGCTCGCATTTCTCAATCCCCTTTTCTTCTACTTGTCTCGATCGTATTCGTAGGGATAAATCTCTGTCCCCACGACTGCGTCGTAAGCCTTCAAGATCTTGTGTACCTGCTTGTCGACAGGATGTTCGTTGTCATGGCGGATGACCGTGGCGCGATAGCTGTCTCCAACGCGAACTTCGATCACATAGCCCAATCCGTCCGCGACTACAACATAAGGGTCGCGCTCGACCGAAGGCGGCAATTCAAGCAGATCCAACTTGACTAACCGATCCCAGAGCGCAGCCAGCTGCTCCTGGTTTTTCTCTCGCCCACTATAAGAGACCATCGCGCAGTCGAGTTGGTACTCGAGTGGATCACCGTTCATATCAAGCATCGTTTCCAAAATGCAACGCTTCGACATTTCGTTAAGGACGCAAGGTGGCAGCAAGTCCTCTTTTGCTGCGATCTCGTTCGTCGCCCCGACAAAAAAACTCTCGACATAGATGCTCGAGACCCCCCATGTTCCGTCTCGCCCGCTCAGGAAGTCGGCCACCGTGCCCGTCAAACCAATACCCGACCAGATTCGCAGTTCCATCTCGCCGTCGCCGAGAGTTGCATCTCGTAGACAGCCGATCTTCGACTTCTGGCTCCATTCCTGCACGACTTCATGAAGATAGTTGTCAGCGGGCTCGGAATACTCTTGTGCTGTGGCGACCGCCGGCGTCATCAAAGCCGAAACCAGGAAGCACACCAGGGTGCGGGCCCGAATAACAAACCTACTCACGCCGTTGTCACCCCGTCGGCGAGCTCGTCGCTCAATTGAAGATGCTGGAAAAGACGCTGCCAATCGCCTCGAATATGGCGCCGATGCCGTCCAGAAACGTCTCGATGAGTGCGCCGGAAAAGCCAAAAATGGAGGAGCCGGCGACAACCGTGGAAATGCCGATCGAGGTCAGCGACATGGCCGTAACAAGGATTGCAACCGCGTTGCTCCCCACGAAGACGAGGACACTGGCGGAGATCAGCAGCGCCAACGTGCTAACGCCGTTCAGAACACGGCGCGCCTTGGATTGTGGCGGATTTCCTGATTGCGGACTCTCATTCGCCATAGTGTCCTACTCCGGCAGCTCTAACCCAAGCCTCCTCAAGGCTAACGCCGACCCGACCGTAACAGCTCCGCGACATCAGCATTGCCATAGTCCACTGCAGTGTCGAGCGCCGTATCGCCGGAACGATCTTTAGCACGCTTGTCAGCGCCCCGCTCGAGCAGCACTTTCGTCGCCGCAACGCTGCCGTACTGTGCCGCGCAAATCAGCGGGGTATCCGAATAGTAACGCTTGTCGACGTCCGCGCCCTGATCAATAAGAAAGTTGAAGTCGGCTTCACCGCCCTTCAAAACGGCCTCCTGACAAAACGGATCTGTTGCCGCCAGATCAAAACCGTTGCCGACCATCACTTCGACCACGCCGCGGAGTTGCGCCGGGTCCACGGTGCGGAACACGCTGTTTGCGAAGAACACTCTGCCTTTGCCCGGACTGACCTCGAGCCCGTTCTCGAACAACAGACCGATGATTTCGGCACGTGGGTTTTCCGTAGCCACGCGTATCGCGGAAGTCGACAGTGCATCGCCGCCATCCCATTCGTAGTTCGGATCGACGCCGGCCTCCAGCAGCAAGCGCACCATGTCGGCATTCCCGTGCCCGATCGCGCTGTGCAGGCTGCGGCCGACATCGCCGTCGATTTCCGCACCGCGCTCCAATGCGGCCCGAACGATGGCTGCCTGGTTGAGCTCCGCGCCCAAGGTTACGGGCGTCCGACCAAGATGATCCCGGACGCTCGGGTCCGCGCCGCCGCCCAGCGCGGTGGCGAATTGCTCCAACTCACGGTCGAGAATGAACTGGATCAGCTCGGGTACAGGACCGATGTCGTCCCAGGCCGTGCGCATCTTCGTGACGATGGGATCATCGCCGGACGGCGAGAACTCCGGGACCACCGCGAGCTTCGTGGCGAACATCGGATGCGCCAAGCGTGGGGTCTCGGTGCCAAGAATACGATTCCGAAGCTCAACAAGCGCTAGAAACTCAAATGGGGTCAGCCGGAAGTACGGCAGGATGACGCCCGACATATCGAAAAAGTGATTCCCGGAGTCGTACAGGGCCACGGCGAATAACGCGTCGTCACGTCCGGCAGCAAGCATTTGACCGTAGGGGTGGCCGTCCAATGCGGCGTCTACTTCTGTCGGCCACGCGCCATCACGGATCATGTGCGCAATGGCGCGTACAAGCTCGGGGTATTGGTTCTCGTAGTAATAGAACTGGAGGTGGCCCTGGTTGTAGGGATGCAGATACGCGGCAGCGTAATACTCAGCCTTCTCGTCCTGGCCCGAAATGAGCGCCAACGACATCATCTTGCCGTAGACCTCGACGTCGCTGACCTTGTAAGGGCTCACCTGTGACGCCAGCCAATGCGCCTCGAGGGCGTCGAACATCCGCTGCCACGCAGCCTCATCGCCTTGCAGGATCGGGTAGGCGAATTGATCGCCGATCGAGCTCACGTAAAAGGCGGTGTAAAACAGCGCAGACCGGAAACTATCGGCGCGATTCACGGCGGTTGCCGTGGCCTCGATCTTCTCGGAAACGTCCTCTTCCAATCGGTCCGTACGACCACGTAAAGCCTCGGTATGGGTCGTGTAACGCTCCGCAAGCTCGGCAAGATGTGTCTCGATCGACGACTTTGACGTCGACACGCCCTTGCCTTGCGCGACCTTCAGCCAACGATTCAGCTCAGTTTCAGCAGGCGTCGGCGCGTTGTCGAAATGCCAATCCAGCAGCCACCGATTGACGGCAGCATCAAACACAATGTCGTAGTGCTGCTGCAGGTAAAGCAGCACCCGCGCCAACCGCCCCCGTTGCTCCGGTGGCGGCATGAAGACGCCGCGCGTCGTGTCGATGACGATGCCGCAGAAACCCTGATTGGTCTTGGCTGTCTGCCCCAACCGTAGATCGCCCAATGCCGCCGCAACATCCTGTCGCACGGGCGCCCAGAGCTGCAGGTCGCGCATCGCCAGCTCGAGCGCTTTGTCACAGTCGCCACCGGAACATTGCGCCAACTCGCCGAGCTGATGCCGGGTCAGCATTGGCGACCAATCCACCACACCTTCGGCCTCGCCTCGCAACTCGCCCTGGCAGCGACTCCTGCTGCTCATGGACCGCACGGCAAAGTCGCAGCCGCAATACAGGCTCTCTGTGGTATCGGCATTCAGGATCGTGAGCTGACGTGCCATCTCCGCATCAGCCTTCGCGGCGTCGCTGGCATTAACGCCCGTCGCCGACAAGGCCAACACCAGCACCACTGACGCAACAGAGAAGCGATCAATCATGGCCATAGATGTAGACCGCTTTCTTTTTCAGCGTAGCTTCTTTGAAGATGTCGCGAAGCTGCGCGAGCTCCTCGTGGTAGAGCGGCTCCCTGAACGACGGTTTCGTGTCGATGTACTCCGTCAACTGCCAGAACACTGTTTCGGATTCCTGGCGCGTGAACATGATGTAGGTCCGGCAGCTGCCGAAAATGAGGTCAAAGTCGGTCTTGCACGCCGGCATAGTGCCCGGCCTGACAAAGCGACGCCCCGTCGCAAGAAACCGGAGTGGCGTGTTGGGGTGCGCCTTCTCCATGCGCCGCACGATCGTCATCAGGGCGCTGTGCCACATGAGCTCCGTCTCAAACGTCTCCGGGTACTCGACGCTGTAGTTCTCGCCCTTCGCCTCGATGTACTCGAAAACGGCACCGTCCGTCGGACGCGATCGCCGAACGCGTGCGCCGTAGAGTTCCGCGTCATTGCGTGTCAGTTGTCGGTCCAGGGTGGTGTCGAAGCCCGACGCAAAGGCATCGTAGTCGAAAAGAATCGCGTACCAGCCGAAACCGGTGGCCTGCGACGGGCTGGAGGCAAGGCAACAAATGGCGACCGCGATCGCGCCTAACCATCGGGTCGAAGTCTTTTGCTTTCGCACCGTTTCGCTCAGTGGCACTGCATGAATGCGGTGTCCTGGAAGACGTAGAACGCGCCAGCATCACCAAAATTCATGTCGGCGAGGAACTCATTGAACTGAAGTATCACCGGCTTATCGTGTTCCTCGCCCTGGATCCAGAGCGGTCTTGCGCCGGCGATTCCGAACCGAAGCACCATACTTTCGAGCTTATCAACGAGATCCGTGTTGGACTCCCCAAAGAAGTCCCTCTCGAAGAGCCCCTTAGGGAGGTCGATGCGATGTGCGGTGAAAGTTGTCGCTTTTGTCGTCAACGGCGGGTCTTCCTCAACGGGCTCGGGCGTATCCAGATTTTCACCGGTGGCCAGGTCTTCGGCCGTCAGCTCAAGCACGGCCGCGTCCGGCGACAGTGGCTCATACGCCTCGTGGTACCAGAGGTCACTCAAAAACAGCGCGACCGCAACTGTTCCCGGCGACAGCACTTCGGCGACCTCAGGCATTTGCGACACATCGAGCGTGATAGCGTGCGCCATCTTCTTGCCGCCGACCCTGGGCCAGCGTGCGTCTGTGACACCGATGGGCGCGCTCGTAGTTCGATTGATGTCCTCAGCGGATGGCTCGCGGTCCGCAGTTGCGAGAAGGTAGCCCACGACAGTTTCACTGCTTACTTGCTCCGCGACCGTTCGTGCAAACGCGATCACTGCTTCGGGATCGGCGCTCGCTTCGTCCTGCTTATCACCATTCGCCCAGAGGACCAGCGCAATTGCGATCAGGACAACGGCGGCCAGTCCAATAAGGCCGAGAGTACTCATTTGCGCTCACCCCTCAGGCGCATCGACCTGTTCAACCCCGGCCTCCAGCTGCGAACGTCCACCACGCCCATGCGACAGCCGCCACCAGAACAAGATCACGGTTCGCGATGCTGAACTTCGAGTAACCGAGCTTACCTTTCTCCCGGCGGACCTCAAACGGCAAAGCGCTCATGGCTCAGATGTTATCGCATCGTGCCGCTCGCACACCGCGCCCCGAAAGTGCTACGTTACCGACCTTCCCCCTGCGAGACGGATCACCATGCAGTACGACGTCGTCCCGAGCACCTACGAGCAGTGGCGCCATTGCATCACTGTCGAATGCGGCATCCCGCTCACACCCGAGTACATCGCCCAGCGGCTCAGTATTTGGCAGGATGAAAAGACTCAAGAAACCACGCGCTTCCGTGGGCTCTACGGTGACGCGCACTGGCGGGCCGTGATCAGCTGGTTTGAGCGCGCCCAGAAAGAGGCCGCATAGCGAGCGCCTTCGGGAAGTCGCCGTTACGCACGCCCAACCCACGCGCGCCAGGTGAATGCCGAATAAAACAGCGTGACGTCCGAAAGCCCGGCGTCGCGCAATATCTGTGCGTCCGTCTCAGGATTCAGGACGGCGAGACTCTCGGAGATGTCCCTGCGACCTTGTTCCGCGAGCTCTGGGTCCACGCCCGAGGAGATCGTGAATTCGCGGTGTCGGGCCAACCAGAGTTCGCGCTGCGCCGAATCTTGCGGAAAGCTGCAGTGCGCCGTCACGAATGGTGCGCCGGGCTTCAGTCGTCGCACAATTTCCGCCACGGTCCGCAGACGCTCCCGCGCTTCAATGAAGTGGAGCGTCAGGAAACTCGTCGCCGCGTCGTAAGGTCCGGCAGGTGCGTCGTCGGCGTAGCCGTGGTGGAACTCGACGCGCTCGTTGAGCGCGCCCAGTCTCGCCGCTGCCGCCTCGAGCATCGCCTTTGCCGGGTCGACTCCCGTAAACGTCCACCCCGGGCTCTCCCGCGCGAACGCTTCGATCTCCAGCCCACCGCCTGCACCGTGAACAAGCACGTGCGCATCGGCCGGGGCAGACTCACGGAGAAGCACCCCGGCCATGCGGTGCACGGATTCAAACCCGGGCATGAACTTTGCCGGGCCTGCCGCGTACTGCGCGGCATGCTCCGGGTCCTTGAAGATCTCGACGAAGGGTTTTGAGTGGTCGGTCACGGGATTCCGTTAGTCGTCTTCGCTGCGATGTCCAGCGAGCCGACGCACGCCAGCAAACAACCGCCGCCAGAGGCCAGCTTCCCAGACGAGCAACTTCGCAACCCACGGCGGCATGTCTGCGGTATCGGCTGCACGCTTTGCGGTGGCTTCCGCGGTGTCGCCGGCGGACAGCATGCGAAAGATCATGCGGATCAGCGCCAGCTCAATCAGGACAAGCACGGCAAGCCCGACGTAGCGCAAGGGCGCCAGGTACACGAGCAAGACGCGATCGGCCTCCGGAACGAGCTTGGTCGCGATCCAGACACCCAGGCAAGCCAACCCAATGGCACGAACTGCAGCGCCTTGCCGACGCTTGCGGTAACACAGGAAGTAGAGCGCCGGCACGAGGAGCACCAGGTCGAACAACAATCCGGCCTCGACCAACCGGTCGATGGGGCCGCTGCGCACTACCAGCGCGTTGGAGAGCAGCACAATCGGGGCGAGAATGAGGAACCAGTGTTCCTTGATAAACGGTCGAATTGTCGGTCCAGACATAACTACCTCGTCGCTATCCATTGTCCAAAGCACAAGCCCGCGAACGCCCCCACAAACTCCGCCGCTATGGTGGGCCACAGCCCGCTCAGCATCGTCAGCAGCCTCAGAAACTCCTGCGTCGTTTCAGAGATGAACCAGGCGTAGCCCAGCGTCCCCAAAAACACGGCGGCAAACAAGCTCAGGCCAGCGGCAATCGCGCCCTTCTTCAGAACCCAGGCAGCGACCCCGAAACTCACGAAGTTCCTGAAGAAGCCGACAACCGCCGCCAGCACAAAAGCTCGCCGAAGTCTTGAGCCCGGGTCGGCCCCGGAATACACGAACACTTCGACGAGCCGGGGTCGCAGAACTTCGATCCCATACTGGACCGCGAATGCCACAACGATAAGTGCAATAAATGCGAGAAAATACCGTTTCATCGTTGTCCGTCGCGTCCTGCTACCTCAGACGTTCGTCTGCAGACCTATCTATTTATGACGATGTATCGTTGAACGATCTCGCCCGCATGTCCATACGGACCTTCCGATTGAAGCAACCCGCCGTTGGCCAGAATCATGCCCGCTGACGCGAGGTTGCCCTTGTTGCAATGGACGTGGACCTCGTCGATCCCGCGGCGCCGCGCTTGCCGGATGGTCAGCGCCAGCAAGCGTTTGCCGAGCCCGCGCCCCTGTGCGGCAGGCCGAACGCCCAAGCCGATATGGCCACCGTGCTCACGCAGTACGTCGTTGAGTTCATGCCGGAGGTTCGAAACACCCAGAAGTTCGCCGCCGTCGACCAACCAAAACGTCGAGCTCGCGACGAATCCATCCGGCAGCCCAACACCGTCGGCGCAGTCACGAAGCCGCCTCAACAACGCCGCAAAGTCGTCGTGCTCGAAGTCGAGCGGAAACGGGTAACGCTCATCGTCGCCGAGCTCCTCGATATACGCGCGATAGCTTTGTTCGTACTCGGCGCTTGGAAGTATTAGCGACGAGGACGTGTCAGCTTCCGGCACTCGCAGCCTCTCGTGTTCGCAGCAGCCACACCAGCCAGATCGTCGACAAGACACCGTCCCCGATCATGAGCGACACGACACCCGTCGAAATCTGATCCGTTGCGAATAGCGCAAGCACCATGACAAACGCGCCGCCCTTCCCGAACACGCCCAGCCATAGCAAGGGCCGCAAGAGTCGGGCTTGCGCCGCCATCCAGGCGTAGAGACCGGCGAAGACGGTCAGCATGAAACTGACCAGCGCGCGGTACAACACGGGGACGTCGGCCGGCAGATCGTACTGCTGCGCCAAACCCGAGTCGGGCGCCAGGAATATCCAAGACCCGAGTGCGGTCATCAGCGCCGCAATGATCAGAGTCAGTCTCAGGAATCGTGTCGTCATACTCTGTGCCAAGTCGTTTATTGCTACGTCCCACAAAACGTACGGCTTACGCGCTCACGCTCCAAAGGTGCTACCGCATAGTCCGCAAACTCAGGCTGCTCCGTGTAAGGCTGCGCGAGCACCGTATTCATGGCGTGGAAGACCGTGAGGTCGCCGTGGACCGCCTCGTCGATCGCTTGCTCGACGCGGTGGTTGCGGGGGATGAACAACGGATTCACGCTGTTCATAAGTTCGGCAACCTCCGCCGGCGTCTTTCCCTGGTTCGTCACACGCTCGCGCCACTTCGACTCGAAGGCGCCGAACTGCGCCTCGTCCACGGCATCGATACGTGAGGCAAGCCCCCGGAAGCTCAGCGTGAAATCGTGCGCCTTCTCATTGAGGTACTCGAGCCACTCGACGATGAGATCCGCGTCTGACGACTGCGGGTCGAACAGGCCGAGCTTAGGCGCCATCAGCGCGATGAAGTGCGCCTCATAGTGATCCGAAAACTCGGCGAGCACGGACTCGAGCGCGTCCTTGCTGGCGTCGAGCGACAGCAAGGTGTCAGCAAGTCGGGCGAGGTTCCACTGCGCAATGCTGGGCTGGTTGCCGTAGGCGTAGCGACCGTATTGGTCGATGGAGCTGAACACCTTGTCGAAACGGAATTCATCCATGTAGGCGGCCGGGCCATAGTCGATAGTCTCGCCAGAGATCGCCGTGTTGTCCGTGTTCATGACGCCGTGAATGAAACCGATCGACATCCAGTGCGCGACGAGCTTCGCCTGGCGTTCAATGACACCGCGGAAGAGACCGATGTACGGCTCGGGCTCGTCCCGCGCCTCCGGGTAGTGACGGTCGATCGCGTAATCGGCAAGTGTCTTCAGCGACGCCGTATCGCCCCGCGCCGCAAAATACTGAAACGTTCCGACACGCAGGTGGCTGGCCGCCACGCGCGTGAACACAGCGCCCGGCAAGACCGACTCCCGAACAACGGTTTCGCCTGTCGCCACAGCCGCGAGCGCGCGCGTGGTTGGGACGCCCAATCGATGCATCGCCTCGCTCAGGATGTACTCGCGAAGCACGGGGCCAAGCCATGACTTGCCGTCCCCGGCCCTCGAGAATGGGGTTCTGCCCGAGCCCTTGAGCTGGATGTCGTAGCGCTGCCCCGATGCGGTCACCACCTCGCCCAGCAATGCGGCGCGGCCATCACCAAGCCGCGGCACAAAATGCCCGAACTGATGACCCGCGTAGGCCATGGAGATCGGGTGGCTGCCGGCCAGCGCTTCGGACCCGCCGAATACGCGCGCGATCTTGGAGGTGTCACCCTCAAACGCATCAAGGCCGAGTTCGCGGGCCAGCGCTTCGTTCCAGGCCAACAATTCGGGCGCACGGACTTTTTCAGGGCTGACCGTCGCGTGAAAGGCTCCTGGCAACGCGGCGTAGCTGTTATCGAAGTTCATCATGCTAGGGGCCAGCCTCGTCCACGGGGATTTGGGTGCTGAATCGCTTTTCCCAGGGGACGATGATCTTAAACGCTTTTGGCTGCACCACGATCTCGGGCTTCTTCATTTCAATCTCTGCCTCCAGGTCCTGACCCAGTATCGGGGAAACCCGCACGCTCTCGATCCTCTCCCACGGGATGAGGATTGCTTTGCGGGGGCTTCGCACGAGCGTGAGCCCATTCGCGTCGACAAAGGACCGTACGGCGCTGGTCGCTCTGCCTTCTACCGCAAGCACGCCTTTATAGGACAGCAAGTCGCTCTGCGGCAGCTTGGGTTGATCGGGGAGCGCGTAGCAGTCCGCCAAGATATGCCAGTCCTCACTGCTGTCACGTATCAGTGACCAGATGCCAATCGATGCACTGGTACCCAATCCCAAATAAAGCGCCGGGTGGTCCTGAAGGTAACCAAGCAGATCGAAGCCCATCAGAAGCCCCACGCCGTGCGCAACAAACAACGCGAGGGCAACCAGGACCAGCGCACCGACAGCGATAAGCGGGCCAAATGACATCTACGCGCCCGCCTTGCGATTCAGAAATCGACAAATAATCATCGGCCTATTCGATGATCAAACAGACGGTGCGCACGCAGCGGGCCATTAGTTTAGTCACAAGCTATTGATTCCCTTCCCAGAACTCGCGTCCATCCCCGCGGATCGACTACTGATCCGCTGCGGCCTCTCAACGATTACAATATCAACCACGCACCACTGCAAACCTGAACGAGGATTTGCCATGAACAAAACTCGATGTGCCGCCGGACTTGTGGCCATGGCGATCATGTCGGCGTGCTCCGCCGGCGACCCGCCGCCGATCGAAAACCTGCAGCTTCCACCCGGCTTCTCCGTGAGCCTGTTCGCGCAGGTCGAAAACGCCCGGCAGATGGCGCTCGGCGACGACGGCGTTGTTTACGTCGGCAGCCGCAGAGCGGGCAAGGTCCATGCCGTGCTGGACACGGATAATGACTACCGCGCCGATCGCGTGGTGCTGATCGCAAAAGACCTTGAGTTGCCGTCGGGCATCGCTTATCACGATGGTGATCTCTTTGTGGGCGCCGTGTCGACCATCTATCGATTTCCGGCGATCGCCGAAACGCGGCGCAAGCGCCCAACGCCCGAGCTCGTAACAAGCAACCTGCCCACGGAACAACACCATGGCTGGAAGTACCTGAAGTTTGGTCCCGACGGACTGCTCTATGTTCCCGTTGGCGCGCCCTGCAATGTCTGCGAGAGCGACATGCCCTTCGCGACCATTCTTCGAATGGACGTTGACACGCCCGATCAGACAGAGATCGTTGCCTACGGTGTTCGCAACAGCGTTGGCTTTGACTGGGATCCGGCGACAGGCGACCTCTGGTTCACCGACAACGGCCGAGACATGCTGGGCGACGAGCTGCCGCCTTGCGAACTCAATCACGTGAGCGAGGTGGGACAGCACTTCGGCTATCCCTACTTTCACGGCAACGGCATCGCCGACCCGGACTTCGGCAGAAAAGGCGACCGCATCGGGAGCTACCGTGAACCCGCGTTAGCGCTGGGGCCGCACGTCGCGCCACTCGGTATGACCTTCTACGAGGGCGACGCATTCCCCGAGGCCTACCGCGGCAATATTGTTCTGGCCGAGCACGGGAGCTGGAATCGCACACCCGAAGCCGGCCCGATCGGTTACCGCCTGATCCACGCCCGACGCGATGAGCAGGGCCTCCACTACGATGTGTTCGTCGACGGCTGGCTCAATGAGGACGGTACGTCCTGGGGCCGACCTGCGGATGTGCTCGAGCTACCCGACGGGAGCCTTTTGGTGGCCGATGACAAGGCGGGTGCGATTTACCGCATCACCTACGGCGCTGGAGTCGCGCAGCGTTAGCGGCCCTTTGCGTTTCGGTACTGCTGCGCTGCCTGGAGTATTTGCTCGCAGTCCGATTCGTAGCCACGCAGGGGTAGTGCTTCGAACATTGGATCAATCTGTTCGCCCGACAACGAGGCCTCGCTAGCGAGCTCTGAGAATACCTGCGAGTAGCACAGGTTCAGATTGGCCGTCGTGTAGGCGCTCGTCAGGATGCAGGTGGCCACGCCTATAGCGATAGCACCGATAAGGATGGCTAGGGTCTTCTTCATGGTGTTTCAGGTCCGTTAACGTTCGCGCACCTTCTCCTCGAGAGGCGATCGCTGCTTCCTTCGCCGACTCACAGCCGCACTCCGAATACACGAATAGCCACCAGGCAGGCGAGCATCCAAAGCACTGTGTACGCGGCCCAGACCAGCAAGACGGTCCAAAGCTCGAAACTCTGCACCCAGCGCGAAAACCAGATCGCAAACATGGGGCCCGTCGCCGTGGCCGTCATCGCCATACGCTTCCGCGTTGCGCCGCCGCTGCCGCATGTCCTTGTAGGCGCGGAATGCGGCCCAGAGACCACCAAAGAACAGCACCGGGCCCACGACGAAGGCGTTCACGATTCCGTCCTCCCAACCAAAGTAGCCGTCGAGATATCGACCGACCACCAAAGCGCCGAAGACAATCACCGCAAGGATCACAAAGACTCTCATGTCGGGCACCCGTCTTGCACCGGGGTACCGTGAAAGACCAGGCCGCTGGCGCGAGACGCGAGCTTAATCGACAGCGGTGATATCGCGACAGATGTGAGCTTCCCGGTGACCGTCATTGATCGTCCAAAAGTAGTTCTCCGCGATCTCGACCCGTTGCTGCAAATCCACCAGCGAGATCTCACCGCGCTCATACTCCATCAAAAGCCAAAACCATCGCAACGCGAATAACCAAAACACCAGTGCCATGACGGCGACGCCATAGGCAAGGAAATCGCTGGCCGGGTCCTTCCTGGGCACGCGCAACGCGCGATGGACACCAAGCAGGGCGAGTATCAAAAGCGATAAGACGCACCCGAAAGTAATCCAAAAAGGCGAAAAGAACCCGGCACCGTCGGGCTGCCACAATGTGAACATGCAGGTGCCCGGGAATGTAACCACGGAGAAGATCAGCGTCAGCTGAAACAGCAGGAAGATGATCGGGGCAATTGCGGAAATCGCGACCGCGCTGTAGTCATCGCTAAGGCGGACGTGTCGCTTCGCGACCACCTAAGACCGCGTAGCATCCGGGATAGGCACCGCGGTCCCTCGAACCACGATCCCGCCACGCTCCGGAATCTCCACATCGAGCAAGCTCGGTTGCCCCATCGCTTCGCCCTGGCGAATCGAAATTGCTGCGGGCGGCTCAATGAGCGCCGCATCACGCAGGTAACCTCCAAGCGCCGCAGCAGCCGCGCCTGTCGCCGGGTCTTCCACAACACCGCCAACGGGAAACGGGTTCCTGGAATGGAACACCGCTACATCCTCACGCCACACGAGTTGCAGCGTGACGAGTCCCTCGCGCTCCATCGTCGCTTTCAAAGCATCGAAGTCATAGTCGAGTGACGCCAGGCGTTCGCGACTGTGCGCCGCGAGAACCAGATGCCAGGCGCCTGCGAACGCTTTTACCGCCGGAATAGCCGGGTCGAGCTCGTCAGAGTGCCAGCCCAACAGAGCAGTGACTTCCGTGACGAGCGCGTCGGGTGCGGCCTCGTGTTTCGGGTCCACTGAGACCAGAGACGCTTCGACGCGGCCCTCTTGCTCTCGGACCGTCACCGGTATCTCACCAGCAAGGGTATCCAGTGTGAACACGCCTTCACCGTCCGACGCAGCGAGCGCAACCCCCGTCGCGATGGTGGCGTGACCGCAGAATGGAACTTCCATCTCCGGGCTGAAGTATCGGACCGTACGCGCATGACCCGAGGCAGGCGCGACGAAGGCCGTCTCCGAGTACCCCACCTCGGCGGCGATGCGTTGCATCTCCTCTGGCGCGGGCAACTGATCGCCCACCCAAACGCCGGCGGGGTTGCCGCCCGCGGGGTCTGACGTGAAGGCGGCGTAGCGATGCAGGTCGCCGCTGGCGTCCATCACGTCATCCGATACCACGAGTGCTTTCGCATAGATGCTCTTGAGCAGGCGTCGCCCCCTGAGCTGACCGTACATACGCCACACAGCAAAATAGACGACACTCAGGAAACCAAAGACTTCCCAGTACACTTGGTCGGCAAGAATGCCGTAGACGAAGAACGCGGTGCCCGGAAGGATTTCGAGCGCCCAGGGGACAACACGCGAGCGTAGCGAGACAGGGCCGGCCGCGATTTGCTCCAGGTAGCGCTGTTCTTTTTCTGTCAGTGAGTCGTTCATATGACGCCTCGTCCCTCAACCGCTGCTCGCCAAGTATTTCGGCTCGCTTCTCGCCAGCCGGATTTCGGCAGTGCTTCTAAAAGGCCAAACGCCGAGCGGATAATCGCGTTCGAAGGCCCTGTCCAACACCCGGGCCCCAGCGCCCAGCGTCAGCAGCCGGATCAGCGGTCGGGCCAGCGTGTACCAACCGGGCACATCGGGCCACGCATATTCTCGATCAGTCTTCAGGAACAAGATGCTGCGCAAGACGACCTGGCGCGCCGCCGGCGTCACGCGCCACGCGCCACGATTTCGATGCTCGCGCAGGTCGTCATAGAGCATCCAGAGTTGGCCGCGGATGGCACTGATGGACGGATCTTCGGAGTCCATTGAGAAGATCGCCTCATCGAATTCGAAGTTGCTCAACCGGCCGGCCAGGTAGTGTCGGATTAACGCCGCCAAAGCATTCCTGGCGGCGCGATCAATCACGACGCCGCACCGCGACAGTCACTGCAACAGAATCCGGCGCGCTAGGTATCAATGAATGCATACAAAAGCTCACCGCCGCCCCGCTCTCTGTATGCGGACATCGAGAAAATCTCGTTCCCTCGAGTATAGACAAGCAATGAAACCTTGGCCCACTCCCGTCGGCCGTTGTCACGATTGGCCAGAATCGGGCCATGTTCAGGTCACATTCGCGGCGTCAAATCCGGGAAGACAAAGGGAGTGTGACGATGCAGACGATTCTTTCGAGACTGGGCCGTTCGGCCGCGATCAAAGGGCTCACCATTGCCGGCCTGATTCTCATGCTGTTGATTCCGTTGGGGATGATCAAGGGCACGATTGTCGACCGGAATCAAATCAACCAGTCCGCACAACAGGATATCCAGCGGACCTGGGGGCAGTCCCAGCTTGTCGCAGGTCCTGTTCTCGTCATCCCTTACGACACGGTGCGGGTCAATGGACGTGGGGAACAGTTCGTCGATCGAACCGAAATGTACGTGCTCCCCGCTGCACTGAATCTCGAAGCATCAGTGGCATCCGAGACTCGTTATCGGGGCATCCACAAGGTACCCGTCTACGCCGCCGACATCCGGCTGCACGGCCAGTTTGGCGAGCTCAATGCGGAGACACTGGGGATCGACGACGCAAGCGTCCGTTGGGATGAGGCGTCCCTGGTCGTCGGCATTAGCGACGGTCGAGCGATCTCGGAAACGCCTTCTGCGGTGCTGAACGGCGAAGCCATCAGGTTCGGTCCCGGCGGCGTGTTGGTCGAAGGGCTCCCGCCACAAATTCAAGCACCCTTGCCGGATTCCGGAAGCGTCGATCCGCGCGAGGCGCTTGCCTTCGATATCTCACTAAACGTCAAGGGAAGCGATTCGCTGTCCTTCTTACCGCTCGGTGATACGACGTGGGCGTCAATCGAGTCAGCATGGTCGTCGCCGAGTTTTGCCGGGAACTACCTGCCGATACACCGCGAGGTCTCTGATGAAGGCTTCAGTGCGCGCTGGCAGGTCTCAAGCATCGGCCGCGCCTTGCCGTCGCGCTGGGCGAAGGGATCGAACGCAGCGGCCTCAGCGCACGCGGCTGTTTTTGGTGTGGACCTGTACCTGCCCATCAGCATTTATCGCCTGACACTCCGGGCAGCGACCTACGGCGTGTTGTTCGTCGCGCTGACCTTTGTCAGCTACTTCCTGTTTGAGGTCATTGCGGGCCTGCGACTGCATCCACTGCAATACCTCATGGTCGGTCTCGCCAACCTGATCTTCTTCCTGCTGCTGACGTCCCTGGCCGAACACATCGGGTTCGGTTGGTCTTACATCGCCAGCGCCGGCGCATCCAGCGGACTCATCGTGGGCTACAGCGTCTCGATCCTCGGACAGCGGAGCCGTGCCGGAGTCGTCGCTGGTGTCCTGTTGGTCCTGTATTGCTTTCTCTACATGACCCTGAAGGCCGCGACCTACGCGTTGCTCGCAGGGTCGATCGGGCTCTGGGTTGCACTGGCCCTCGTGATGTACCTGACGCGGCGGATCGACTGGTACGAACTCTCTACTGAGACTGACCCGGAAGACAATGATCGCCAGGGCGACCTGCTTTTGGGCTAATCAGTGCAAACAACGCGGCCGTCGATCACTCAGTCGTCATTCTTGTCGTGAAGGCCCAGATGCCGAAGCTGGGTTCGGTAGACCTTCTGTCGCTCTTCCTCGGTGTACTTGGCAAGGTGCTTTTCGTAGAACTTCCGGTCCTCTCGCAGATTGATCCGCTCTCTGATCAGCATGTAAGCGACAAAAAAACCGGCCGGCATCAATGCGACGAAAGATGAGAATTTGACCCGCTCCCAATCTAACGGCGGGTAACCCGGGATGAGCAAATGCACGAGCAAAACTCCCATGCACCCGACAATAAAGACGATCACGAATATTCGCCAGGCGATAAGGAACAACACTTTGTAGAAGACCGCGTAGCTCACGTTTTCTCGTCGCACTTGGCAGCAAAGGTCGCTCGATAGTGCAGCCGTCGAAACCCGTCCCGGTATTCACTAAAGCAAATGACCGCTCCAACCTCCGGTAATCCGTACATCGAGTGCTTAATCGTCTCACCCGTCGCTAGCTGAACTTCAACGGGCCACAACGGATGCTGGGACGAGTAGCCATCCTCAGCACTTGAGGGCAACACCCGCATCAGTGTCCCGCTGACGTAGCGGACCAGCTCCTGTGTCTTGTACATCTTGCGCGCTGTGAGCGAGATACCGCCGAAGAGTCCCAGGACCAGCAGCACGATGATCGTCCAACCTATCGCGTCATCCGTGTGCAAGGCCAGCCAGTCAAAGAGTGACTTCATGTCTCGACTTCGATAAGCGCCAGGCAACTAAGCCACAGTCTCAAGCAGCACAAGCGGCGTCCACCGCGACAGTCGGCGTTCGATCCGTTCGTCCTCGGCTTCTCCATCGAGGCTGGCAAATGTCGCCTCCTCATCCTTGAGCTCCGGAATAGACACACCGACGACATTGAGCACGGCAACGGGCCCGCGCGGACTGTCCATCTGCGCGGCGACATAGGCGCCACACCGGGGGCATATCAAGAACTCGGCGGTCTTGTGCCCGAACCGGTACCGGGTGAGCGACAGAGTGGACTCAAGCGTCAGCCGGCCGTTCGGATCGCTGGCCGACTTGACGCCGCGAGCCGAGCAGAAGCCGCAGCCGTCTTGCCGAAGTACGACGGCGACATCGCTCTCGTAAGCGGCACGAACAGCACCGCAATGGCACGAACCACGGTAGATCATCGAAGCACCCGCAAGCAGTTACACGACCCGGTGGGTCAGACCCACAGGTCGCAAGTTCACGTCGGTCCTAGTGTGACACGAATATCTGCGCCGGGAGGGGCGAGCCAGCCGTGCCTCAGGTCACTCGGAAGGCGACCCTGTCTTCCCCATGCGCCAGGCCGCAAACTGGCCTAACCCGAGCCCCAACACAGCACCCGCCAGGCCAATCGTCCAGGACAGTATCCGCATGTCGAACCAGCCGGACACGGTCAAATCGTTATTGCTCTCGGCAAAGTACTGGAACGCAGAGACGCTCTCCCAGGCGATGAATCCCAAGAAGATGGTCAGGCCGGGTACCCAGACGCGACGCTCCAGGAGATACCCGCAGACAAGAAACCCGATGAGCCGCACAGAGAAGAACCTCGCGTTCTCGACACGTTCCGCGACAACCAACGCGCGCTCCACGTCCTGAGTGTAGTCCACATTGAACATGGCAAAATACGCCGCAAAGCCGAGCATCCTCTCAGCCAGGAGTGTCGCCACGATCATGCCCGCCGTGGCGATCAGCCATCGTTGCACGACACGGTTTCTAGTAGTCAACGGGCTGCCTCAACTCGTCGATTGCTTCTCCGATGCTGTCGAGTCGTTTCTCCAGCACCGCCTGCGCGTCAAGAAGGCCGCGGTTGTAGAAGTAGGCGCCAATCTCCTCGGTGAAGAACTGCAGCAAGAACTCGGCAGGGAACTGTTCGATCTCCTGGTCCAGCTCCTCCTGGAAGTAGCGCTGAATCTTTTTGACGAGCGCCTCCCGCTCCCCGGCTGTGAGTTTGATCTTGTTCACCGTGAGTTGCAGGCCTATTGACTGAGGTTCAACATGATTGCGTGTTCCGTTACTTCTCGACCAGATTTATGCGGTGCTGCACGTAGCCCAGGAGCACGAAAAGCAGAATGATGCCGAGCGCGGTTCCAACGACATAGCTGGTCGCGCAACCGGACTCGCGGATTTTGGGAAGCCACCAGAGCTGCCCAACAAACAGCACGACCAATGCCGGCGAATGATCGCGTCGAATGCCGAACCGTGGCCGACATCACACTCACTACTCAGGCCCCAGATACCGATAGTGCCCCGTAATCTCAAAGAGAAAGAGCATGTCGTCCTTCTTCGGGCCGAGACCGATGTTGTGAACAATAAGCGGGCGCTCGCCATCTGCTGACTTCTCGTTCGTTACAATCCCGATGTGCGGATTGTTGCCCGGCAACATCCAGCTCACAATATCGCCCGGCCGGTAGTCGGCGGGGTCATTGCTGACCTCAAGCGACTCACCGTGTCGCTCAAAAAAACGGCGCAGGTTTGGCACACGCCTGTGATCGATATTGGTGTCCGGGCGTGACAAGCCCCAGTTGCGTGGGTAGGCATCAAAGTCGGCGCTCATGTCTTCGTGAACCAGGCGCTGCAGATCAATACCAATCGCCCGGTAGCTTCGGACCAGCACGTCCGTGCAGACGCCTACGTTCTCCGGCACGTCTCCGCCCGGGTAGGGAATCGAGCGGTAGGACCCGTCATAGCGCACGACGTGCTTTGTGCGTTCCAGCGCCGCAACAACGAGATCGCGCTCCGAGGGCCCTGCTGCCGCCAGCGACGAGAGCCCAAGCAACACAAGCGAACGCGCCATGAGGCTGCCGCGGGACCGGCGGCCAATCACGACACCACCTTCAACTGCGCCGCATACGGCGGAGCGGGCTCGGGACCGTCGTCGCCTACTCTGTGCTCCGGCGGTTCCGTATCCCATCTCACGAATCGAGCGATCTCCAGCGGCGCTTTAATAAACTCCCGAAGCTCAGCGAGTGTCTCACCCACCGTTGCCGTCTCGTCCGTCACGAACGGTTGCTCCAGCAGTTCGCCGACGTCGGTTGGCGACCGCGACGCGATGTGCAGTCTGAGGTCCTCGACAAACTTCTGGACCTCCGGCATTTCAAAGATGATGAGAGATACGGCCTGAATCTCCACGAGCACACCAATCCTGCCCTGGTGAGTGTAGGACGCGATGAATCCGCAAAGCATGAACAGAGAGTCCCTTTAGCTTTCCTTCACCGCAACGCGCGGCTTCGCCCAAGTCAGCACCAGACAGAGCACTGCAAAAACGATCAACACAGGCCCGAACAGACTCATGTCGTTTCGGACGAACCAGCTCCCCGTCAGCATGCCATAGACGAAGATGGCGGACTCGTAGACTGCGTACACAAGCCAGGTGCCACCGAGGAAACCGACCAGCAGCCGCCTTCTGCGTGGCACGCGTCCGCGCATGAGCGGCCAGAGCAATCCGGCCGAAATCGCGAGCGGCACAAGTGGTACTGCCACGAACACGTCAGAGACTAGCCATACCCACTCGACCAGAACATCCACGTCGTCAGCACCAGCAGATCTGACCGACGCTGCTCACTCGTAAGACACCCAGAGCGTCACGAACAACACCTCTGGCTTCGTATCGAAATGCTTGTCGACAATCGGCTCGATGATCTGGGTCAGCTCGTAGACGGTGGCGCCGTCCACATCTCTCGCCGGAAGCGCGACAGTCATTTGGGTCAAGACGCCGTTCTGCCACTGCCAACCGATTTCCGACTCAACGCCAAGGGCGTTGTCGATGTCCTCGCTGACCGCCTTCTGCTGCTCCAGCATACGCTCCATCTTCTCGGCGGCACCGCAGCCAGCCAGGAGCAGCGCAACAATCAAGAGAGGTACTAATCGCATGTTCAGAGTCCCCACGCGTCGAGGTGTGTTCAGACCGAGTTCGAGTCCTCGCCGGCCCACTCGAGAACCAGGAAGACCGCCCCGCACAGGCCAGCGCCCACAATGAGCACCGACGACAGCATAGAGTCAAAGTGGTAGTGCGGATGATCGGAGAATAGCCAATGCAGCAGCGTGTGTGCGACAAGAAATGCCGACACGACAGTCCGCGAATTCCTTCGGCGCCGCATATTCAGACTGGCCACAAGACCAATGATGATGGCAAAGAGCGGCACGTGCGCGATCACGAAGACGAACTGGCCCACGGAGTCCTCAAGCAGACGAAGCAGTGGCAACACGCGCCACTCGTGGTTGGGCATGGCATCCAGTTCATGCGTGCAGAGCAGCGCCAGGCCGAGATAGAAAATGGCGTTCTTCATCAAAGCTACTGCCTTACCTGGTCCGCTACTTGAACGCCTGCGTCTTCACGAGCGCACCGTCCTCATCATAGGTTTTCCAGGTGCCCTTCTTTTTGCCGTGTTCGAAACGACCCTCGTCCCAAAGCTGGCCGTTGGGATGGTAGCGCTTCCATGAGCCATGCTTTTGTTCATCGTCGTCGAAGCCGCCGGTTCCACGCGGATCGCCGGTCTTGTAGAACCACTTCCACCGGCCAACGATCTTCCCGTCCTTGTAGCTGCCCGAGGACTGCATCTGCCCGTTGTTGAGAAAGTACTTCCACTTTCCCGATTTCTTGCCATTGGTGAACTCACCCTGGCAAGACACCAGACCGTTCTTGAAGTACAGCTTGAAGGGGCCGTTCTTGGGATTGCCATCTTCGTCGATTCCGGAGATGTCTTTCATTGGATTCCCGCCCCTCGTGCGATCCCGTCTCGCAGCGCTAGTCGTACCAGACGCCGATCGCCTCATATCCACTTGGTATTTCGACTTGCTCGACGTGATCAGGTGTCCCGATGAGCAGCTCATCGGCCTGGAAGCGATCCCCGAGCCACGCCTTCACATCGTCAGCTGATCCGGACGTCACGATCCAAACGGTGTCCGTCGAAGGCCAGCCGTCAGGATCTTCCTGATCCGAAACCTGGATCAGCACGGTCGCAACGTCGTCTCGATCCCTGATCTTTGCGAAGTACTGCCAGAACTCGCTTGGCGCAGGCTGATCCGGGTAGAAGTTGTAGCCTATCGAGCCGTAGTCATCGTTGCCCTCGAAAAACTCCTCAAGGGTGACGAGCGGTCTTGGCAACGAGAAGTCGTTGATGTTGCCGATTCGCTCGAGCAGGCGCTGGCGCGGGTCGGTCATTGAATCCGCACTCCGTGCTCAGCCGGTGCTGCGATGCCAGTCCGCCATGCGCCCCCAATCTTCTGAAACACGATCAACGCCCCCTCGATTTCGGTTTGCTCTGCCGAGTGCGCCGGTGTGCGCCTGACACCAAACCGTGGCATCGCTGTACGCGAATGAAGACTCTAGCGCTTCCGTGAGATTCCTGCACGAGCGCATTCCGAGAACGGACCTGAGCGCGTTAAACGTCTTCACCCCAAGCGTAACAACGAGCCGCGGAGAGACGATCTCGATCTGTGGCAGTGCAAACTCCTGCGCTGCGCGTCGAAGATCCTTCGCAGGAATATTGGCGCTCATTCCTGCTGGCTTCACGAAAGGGAACAGGTTCGTTGCGTACACTTGGTGCACATCCATTCCGAAGTGAACCTGAAGCAACGCCTCGAGATTCTTGTTGGTGGGCAGTGACGGCTCCCGCCCCAGCGTCTTGAGATTCTCGTTGTCACCTGTCGACAGAAAGTCCTCCGACACCCAATCCTGGAGCAGGACGAATACGGGAGCGTCTACGTTGCACGCCCCCTTTGTGTAGGGCGAGACGTGGACCGACTCGAAGGCCCCAGAGGCGAAGTCACCGATGTTCCGGTAGCCGAGCCAGTTCGCGTTGCGGCGGCGCTCACCCAATTGCGCGAGAGCCGCTCGCTTTGATGACCGGCTATTCGTCAAAGGTCCTCGTAGAACGTGAGGCCGTTCTTGTAAGGATCGTAGAAGGCAAACTCCCTCGTTCCCCACGGCGTCTCCCGAAGGGCTGTGCCCGCATGAAAGACACTCGCCCCACTGAATTCATCGAAAAGCTGCTCAGTCGACGAGACCAAGAGTCTCAGCATGGGTCGCTCTACGGCTGACCACTCATCGGGGTCGTGCCATTGAATGTGCAGCTCGACACTATCCCGAGCGACAACCGCATAGCGCGTGTCGGATTCTGAATCGCGACCGAGTAAGCGGAACCCGATGCGCTCAACATAGAAGTCGATCGAAACGGCGACGTTCTGGGAAGGCAGGACAGGATGTACGGCCGTTAGTGTCGCGGGCACGGCAGCGGTCCAGGAAAACACCAGCCCGCCGACCTGGATGCGGTCACGGTGTCGCTCGCAATAACCACAACATCGAAACGCGCCACGCCACTAGAGCTCGATGCCCTCTTCGCGCAAGCGCCGCTCGACGTTCCTGGCGATTCTGGGACCCATCATCGCGCCCCACTTCTGCCCGACAGTCATACCATCCATAGCCATCAGCGGCGCGGCTTCAGCAAACTTGCGCCCCTCTTTGGTGGAGTAAAATGCGATGGCCGCCCTCAGGTCGTTCTCGTTCAGGTACTTGGCGTAGATCGGGTACATCATCTCGTTGAAGCTGCCGGAGGCCATTTCCTGGTTTATCGTCGCCATGGCCTCCTCTCGCATGAACTGCAGCGCACGGTCTGGAATCTCGGTGCCACCCGCCTTCATAGCCATCGTCATCTGCTGGATGACCAAGTCTGCCATCTGCTCGCCGATTTTGAGTGCCCCGGTGACCTCCAGTATTTCATCAACAAGGGCTTTGTAAGTCTCCGAAGGCTCATCGGCAAAGCTGGTGACCGGGAATGCAAGCAGGCAAACGGCAGCAAGGGTTCTTAGTTTCATGTGACCATCCTTTGTTCAAAACTTGAGTGTGAATCACTTTGCATCAGGGCTGAAACCGCAGCTCAAACATCGGCAGAAAGCGCCCGGGGATACTCCCCGACTCTTTCTCACCAACCCGCGTACATCCGAACGCCGCGTAGAAATCCGCTGCATAAGGGTCACTCTGGATGAGCACCTTGGTCGCATCACGTGTCTTCGCCGCCGCAATCGCTTGCGCCATGAGTTTGCGGCCGTGCCCCTGCCCGATATGCGCCGGCTCGACAAACAACGCATCTACCTCCCAAGTGCTCCCATCGATTCGCGCGAGCGCGACATAGCCAACGACCGACGAATCGGCTTCACAGACCAGGTAGATCCTGTCCGGGTCGACGATCTCGGACGGCGATACCACCAACTCGTGCCGGCATGCCGCCATGAAGTCTGCCGAATACCCCCAATGGGCCTTCGAACGGATCGCGATGTCCGTCAGCGTTTCCGCTTCCCCCTGAACGGCGGGTCGGATGGGGGGCCGTTCTAAGGTTCGCGTGCCCACAGCCACGGTCTTGCACTCAATACGCTAATTCCAATCATCAGGAATCTCTCAGCACGTCTTGCATGTCACAAACCATCGCCGATCACACCAATAACGCAACGGGCCAAACAGCGAAAAACGCCAGGTATCCGATCAGAGTGACTCGATGCAGTCGCTTCCTCGTGCGGAGATCATGCACAACTAGAGAAAGAAACAGTGCGTTCCAGGTTATCGCAAAAAAGACGGTCCAATAGAAATCCACTTGTGCATCCGACAGCCCGGTCAAAAGAAACTCAATGGGATCAAACGACCTCGAGAGAATCGGCTCAAGCAGGTAGAGCGTACCGACAAGCAGCAGCCGCTTGTGCCAGCTGGACCGATGCCGATTCTGGTACGCCAAAATGGTCAGCAGTATGAATCCTGAAAACAGGATCCGATTGGCTTTCACGTAGTAAGGCATTGCCGCCCAACCCCGCCACACCGACCAAAATACGAAGAGCGTGGTCAGCACCACGCCGACAGCCACTAGAAACCCAACCACCCCAAGCTTGCGATGAACGTGCGGGTTGCCACTCCGGATCAAGTTTGCCTGAACGAAGAACAAGATCATCCAGGCAAGACAAAATACACCGTGAAGGATGAACTTGGGGTCTTTGTTGCTGGGCTGACCAATATTCCAAAACAAATTGTCGGAGAAGCCCCAAACAGATAGCCCAAGAATGACGCCACTGATAATCGAGAAGTATTGCCCGTCGGCGCCGGTCTGCTCGACTTGCGGCTTGGGCACTGTCGTCGTCATCGAAATCGCTCAACCAGGAAATCAACAGCCGCTTTGATCTTTGGAACGAGGTAGCGCTGCTTCTGATAAATGAGATGGATCGCCAGTTCGGGATTCTGGTTGACGCTCAACGTTGTATCGAAAGACAACTCCAGCAGCTCACCGCGATCAATGTATGCTGCCAGCGCCCAGCGTGGTGCCATCATGATGCCGCGGCCACGCACCGCTTGTTCGGCCAACCAGGCCCCGTTGTTCGAAATTGCCACCGCGGGCGCGGAGACATCGCGCCACTCGCCGTCGACCTGACAAAGCCACGGCGTCGGCCCTCTTGGCGTCCGGAAGTAGATCCCTTTGTGTTCCTGCAGCTCGAGGACACTTTGCGGCACTCCCATCTCGGCAAGGTAAGCCGGTGCCGCCACGGGAATGAACTCATTGCTCATCAAACGAATGGCCTGCACGCGTTCGTTGGGCGCATAGCCCCCGCGAATCGCGAGGTCCACATCGTCCCGCGAGAGCGACGTGAGTTCATCGCTCAGGCGGACGTCGAGAACAACATCCGGGTATTGGGCTTTGAAATCCTCAAGCGCCGGCAACAGCCGTTGCTCACCAAAACCGACAAGCGAGGTGATCCGCAACTGCCCCATGGGCTTGGCCTGGTAGCTGCGGACGGTCTCGTCGCTGTGTGCCAGCAGGCGCAGGACATCCTGGATCTGCTGGAAATAGATCTCGCCGATTTCGGTGACTTGCACGGAGCGCGTGCTGCGCTTGAGCAGGTCCGCACCCAGGTGTTTTTCCAGGTCAGCGACGCGCCGCGAGAGCGACGACGGCGGTACAGAGAATTCGGCGGCGGCCTGCGTGAAGCTGCCCAGCTGAACCACTTTGCTGAAGTACCGTAGCGCTCTAAGCTGGTCCATCGCGCGTGCCACCCTCTAGACATGGATCGATTATTGCCCGAACGACAATAATATTAATCCAATCGGCCTATTTATGCGCTCGTTTCAAGCAGTAATAATGCCACCCAGTTACCTACTCAAGCCCGGAACCAACTTATGAGCACCTACACCAGCATCAACCTCATCGCCCGCCCGAAGCCGGGCCCCATCACCTCAGAGCTGTTTGAAGTCGTCGAAAAAGAGATCCCGACGGCTGGCCCGGGCCAGATCCTGGTCAAGCAGACGCACATGTCTCTGGACCCGGCGATGATCGGCTGGATGAGCCCGGACCCCGAAAGCTACATCCCGCCCGTGGCTCTGGGCGAAGTGATGCGCGCCTCCGGTCTCGGCACCGTGGTCGAGAGCAACCACCCCGACTTCGCCGTGGGTGACATGGTTCGCGGCATGACGGGAATGACCGAGTACATCCTCACCGATGGCCAGGGCCTGAACACTGTGCCCGCGGGTCTGGACGCCGAAACCGTGCTGGCGGTCTTCGCACTGCCTGGGCTCACGGCCACGCAAGGTTTGTATGGCTTCGGCGATCCGAAAGCGGGCGAGACCCTCGTGGTGAGCGGCGCGGCAGGCTCCGTCGGCTCGATCGTCGGGCAGCTGGCCAAGGCCGACGGTCTCAACGTGATCGGTGTTGCTGGCGACGACGAGAAGTGCAACTGGATTGTTGACACGCTCGGATTCGACGGCGCGATTAACTACAAAACCGATGACATCCCGGCGAAGCTTGATGAATTGGCACCCAAAGGCGTCGACGTCTACTTCGAGAACACCGGCGGGCCGATTCAGAAGCACGTGTTCGACCGCATGAACGCCCATGGCCGCATCGTGGTCTGCGGCATGATCGCCGACTACACAAGCGCCGAGCCGTCACCGGGCCCCAACTGGATTCCGCTGATCAAGAAACGGATCACCGTTCGCGGCTTTGCCATGCCGGATCACTACGGCGACATCCCGGCGCTGCTCGAGAAGCTCACGCCTTACGTCATGGGCGGCAAGATCAAGTTCCGAACCCACGTCCTTGAGGGTCTGGAGTCGGCCATCGATGGCCTGAACTTATTCTTCACGGGCGGCAACCGCGGGAAGCTGATCGTTAAGCTGTAGTTGCGCGGCGGTTGCCGGATCCGCGTGGGTCCGGCAACTTACTCCGCGCCGGACTCTGACTCGGACGCCGAGACGGGTTCCGCCGGAAAGTAGTAGACGGCGGCGATCTTCGGCCCCGAGAACTCATAGACCGCCATCGCCTGTTGCGACCTGCGCCCACCATCGGATTCCCAGGTGGCAATCTCCACCACGCAAACCCGGTCGTGACTCGGCATCATCTGTGAGATGGTGGAGCGGCAAGAGGGGCACGAAGAGAAGTACGCCGACATGGCGGCGACCAAACTCGAGCGGCCCTCCACTTCGATCGATATCACTGGGCCCGCGACAGAGAGCCACTGGATGTCCTCAGTGACAAGGTCTCCCATCCGCTCCGCATCCTGAGCGTTGAAGGCAGCCAGGAATTCGTGGACGAGCTGCGCCTTCGGATCGTCTGCATGATGCTCGGCGAACGCTTGGGTTGGGATCAATGCCGAGACCACGAGCAACGCCCATTTCGCAACACTCATTTTCGGACTCCTGCTTCCATTCGCTCGATCGCGTTCAGGGAATTGGCTGCGCCACGCAATGGAGGGGAAGCTCGTACTGCCGATTCGCATCACAACCGAGCGGTGAGAAAGGAACCGATCACCACACCGAGAATGAGACCGATCGACGTCGCGAACAACAGCGATAGACCCATCTCGAACCAAAACATGCCCGCGAACAGACCGACGATCGATCCAATGACGAGGCCGCCCGCAATGAAGTTTGCGAGTCGCTTTGACTCTGGTGCTTCTTGGTGAATCTCAGCCATGCATGTTCCCCGGAGTTCGTGGCCTCACTTTCACGCTACTTGCTCTGGGTAACGCCCGTGACCGCCAGGAAGGTGCCGTCTTCGGAACGAACGACCTCATGCACTTCGAGAACCGTTGATGGAAGAATGCCGCCGAGAATGTGCGGGAAGAGCTCATCATCGGTGCCCTCAAAGTCCGGCGCCTTGTCCCCAACGGGGGCCGTGCCCTCGAAGACCACCTCAATACCGCCGGCCTTCAGGCTCTCCACAGTCATCTGCAAACAGAGCCACTCGCCAGGAACATCCGTGTAGAAGTGGTTGGCGACGTTGAGCAGCAAGTCGGGGTTGGCGGTCGCGTGTGTGAAGCCGTCTTGTTCATAAGTGGGCGGGAAGTACGTGGTATCGCCCTCGACGGCGGCCTTCCACAGGTCCGCCTGCACCAGGTGAAACAGGTAGGGATGTTCCATGTGCTTTTCCTCAGCGGGGGGCGAATCCGCAGGCGCGCAGCCCACCAAAGCCATGAACACGAAAGCGCAAAGAAACTGACCGTAACGCATACGAGCCTCTCTCGGAGTCACTAGATGGAAATAGGGCCGCAGAAGAACGTGTCACGGCGGCGCGGCGACACGTTAGTCAGCGGGCTGTCCAGCGCCTCGCTCGATCTCAACAAGATAATCAACGACATCAAAGATGTTGCCACGGTCAACACCCGCCTCCCGACTTGGCTTAACCACGTACTTGCCATTGACCATGACCGTCGGCGTTGCTGTGATCCCTGCGCGCCTCATGATGTCGGTGTCGACCTTGAGCTTCTCTTGCATCCACTCATCGCGGTCTTGGTTGAAGTCATGAACCCCCAACAGCGCAAAAAACTCGGACATCCACGCCTTGCTGACGCCCCTGGTATTCCGGTACTCCCTGGCAATCCTCATCAACTGCCAACCCTGATCTGACGCGCGGCAGACGCGGCGCTCCAGCCACGCGTCCATCTCAGCGTCTTTCCCAAAGTCCCGGGTCACGCGCTGACAGTAGGCAAAGTCCGACTGCATACGGTCCAGGTCAGAGAAATAATTGCCAAGCACCCGGTAACCCTGGACAAGACGTCTCGTTTTGCCGAAGCCCTCGGGCGCGGGAGGCAATGAGAACTGGTAGGCGATCAGTAAGCTGTTCAGCTCCGGCTCGATGTCGTTTTCGACCGCGACATAATAAGCCTCAGAAAAGACCTTCAGCATGTCGTTCCACGCGACGGGCAACCGGCGAACAACGACATCGCTCGGTTGCGCCTGCGTCCAGGCCTTCTCGGTCGGTGACAACGCCGCACAGTGAACGCACGTATAGGCAAAGAACACCGTGACCTCAATTTTAGACCGCGACGCCGTCTCTATCGGCTTGGCGAGAATCGTGTACTGCTTGCCGGCTTCGAACGACTGTGCCAACGCAGAAGGCTGCGTCAAAATCACAAAGAACACTGCGGCGACTATCTTTCGCATGAATCTCTTAGCCTCTATTGAGGACGGTGTAAAAGCTGCGTACCTGGCAGAGACCATACCACCTGCGACACGCAACACTGTGACAAACGCAAACAAGACAGCCGCTCTCAATGCAGCGACTTCCTCAGGAACCACCTGGCATGACCCTGAGGCACTTGGTCCGCGGTGTTGCTCAACTCGCCAAACACCTCATAGCCCAGGGACAGGTAGAAACGCATCGCTTCAGGATGGGACGTATCCAGCCATGCATTGTGGCAATCAGCGTCCCGCGCCCTTTGCTCCGCCGCTTCCATCAACTGCCGCCCGAAACCAAGCCCTCGGTACGCTTCCTCTACCCAAAGCACCTTAATGAGCAGCCACCCGTAGGACGTATTCGCGGTCAATCCGCCAACAATCGTACCCGCCGGATCCTTCAAGGAAAGAACGAAGCTGGTGTTTGTGGACTGTGGCAGCTCGCTTCTCAGCGACTCGAGCAGCGCCTTCTCAAGAAATTCATCGGCAGCGGCATCACCGGAGACGAGTCGCACAGTAGGCCGCATGTTCATGCTTGTGATGCCTCTGCGAGCGCCGCAGTGCCACCAAAAAACTCCGCAACGAAGCTCGAAAGGGCGTCAATGGCGGAACCGCTGATCTCCGTCCAAAAAATCTGGCCAGCGATCAGCCTGCGATTGAAGACGCGAATCCTCCTCGATTTCGTTGCCGGCCATGGTGGCTTCACCTTGATCGTCGACGTGTACCAGAAATTCGAAATACCAAAAATTCCCTCGCCGCCGTTAGACAGTGCTCCGCTTAACCCAATCAAGTCAGCCCTTTCCATCCAGACGGTATATGCGGCCCTTTCAGACCAATAGAATCTGTAAGGGTCACGCAAGTAGACTTGAAAGCGCCCATCGCGAGCCACCTTGATCAAGACCGTCTCGGAATCGTCTTCGCTGTCAAACCGAAACACCTCAGTCATCGCGACGCACAAGACCTCTCAATACAACATCGATTCCGCGATGAATGACGCAGCGACATACGCTGCCGTACACAACAGCAAGAAACCAACACACTTGAGCAAGCCAACCCAGGCCTCTTTCGCCGGGCGGCTACGAAACAGGTAAAGCGGAACGCCGAGGACGGCGATCGCCGCGACCAAGAGCGCCGAGCCGGTCGGCTCGACAATCTGGCGCGCGCGCACATCCTCCTTGCACCAGCCAAATCCCAGCATCGCGAGGAGGATGATGTGAATGATGGCCAGATCAGGGTCGACGGCGGTCTCCAGGAAACCGAAGACAGCGAATGAAATCGCGATCCAGATCAGATAGTACTTTATCTCCATCACGCTTAGGGTCTGCGCGCAGGTGCACGCTTGCTACCGCGCGGATGCCTGCAAAGGTCGTAGCGAATACCACCTACCTGCCAAAGCGGCGCGTCAATCAGCATCATCCTCCGACTCAAAATCCACCAAGGACTGCATTGCGTACTCAAGAACTTCCTCGAATGTCTTGCCATCAAGGCGTTCCCAGAGCGTCGATGCAGTAAACACCTTGAGCTCGGGGTCCGCGAAATCGTCCTTCACCGTTTCTGCGTCAGTGAGTTGAATGACAAGGAGGGCTTCTGCCAAGTCTCGCTGCTCCGACTCACTCAGTGTTTCCTTGATGACATTGAGACTTTGGAAGAAAGCCGCCTCCGATGACCCGTCCACCCGAGGCACATCGGTTGCGGCGCAACCGGCAAAAACAAGAACCGCCAGTGCCAGTGTTGCCCCTATGCCCCGGCGCGACCCTTTGGTACTGAAACCTGTTGCGCTGCCACGCGTCCGCTGCGCTGACGTCGTGTCTGTCATCACCACCGCCTGCGCGACAGATTCGCAAACTCAGGAACAAGGGCCTTCGAGCCATGCGTTTTGAGTAACACGCGGATCGTTCTCTCACCGCTGCCCCAGACATAACCGGCTTCGACGACACCTTTACCGAATACGGGTTGCTTTACCTTGTCGCCCGTCTTGAGCACACCGAGCCCATCGATCTCCATCTCCGATACTTCAGTTGCATCTCTCTTGCCTGGCATAGTCTAGGCTCCGTGACTCGTCGCAATTGTTGTGATCATGGCAGGTGCCCTACGTCGCCACATCATCATCCGATGATTCCTCCGTGGCGCCAACACCAAACACGTCGTTTACCGGAACATCCAGCATCAGCTTCGAGGCAGCCGCAAGGTGGTTTGGCACGTGGATTAGGAACGCCATCACCAGGTCTTCAATGGCTTCCGGAGTGAGCGAATCTGGCACGTCTGCGAACTCGCGAAACCCGATGAAGTCACTGGCCCAGTCCGTCATATGAAACGCGACGTCTTTGGCCACCCTTGCGTCGTAGCCCTGCGCCACCAACGCCGCCTCAATAGCTGATCTGACTGCTGCAGTGTCCATGGATTACGTTCTCGCACACACCCCGATCCCTGTCAGGATCATAGTTGATCGTCCGGGTTGCATTCGAGAATGAGGATCCAACACACAAGCCCTTTTTCAGCGGCTTGCTCAGCACTGCCGCTGATCAGATCGCCGGACGCTGAGAATCGCATCGTCACGGTGTTGTGGCCGACCGGGACCACCAGGGGAATGGGAACCACGACCCACAACGCGACGCCTCGCCAGGCGAGCCCGCCGCGGTAGGTCCACGCTTCCTCACCCTCCGCAGCCAACTGGGTCTTCACTAACGGATCCCCCCAATAGGCTATGGCGCTGTCCTTGTTCGTGACTAAACCGTCTCGTCCCGCCTGGTAATAGGCGAACTGCTGTGAACTGCTCTCAGTGCCCAGAAGACTGGAGAAACCAACGCACCCCGAGACACTGAAGCTCGACAGCACAACCAGCGCCATAGTGGCTGCGGCTGATCTGGCGGTTGCGAGGGCTCCGGCAGGAACCTCATTCGACCTAGGAGATTGATTAGGCATCCGGGTTCCGATCTGCGCGCGGAAAATAACACCACCTCAGTCCGCCCAACAGCCGCTTGTATGCCGCCTCGAGTTGCTGATCCTTGCTCCAGCCTTCCTCTGCTTTTGCGTAGTGACTCATCGTGTACATGAAGCGACCATCGGTGTACTGAACCTGACCTCTTACCGCGTTCTTGCTGGCCAGAAGCACGGCGGATTGATAGACGGGCAATCCCGCCAGGGAGCTCGGCTTTTCGAGAGTAAGAAAATTGGCTTCCAAAACTTTCGCATCGGGACTGACGCTTCGAATCAGCGGCAGGATATTCTGCTTGAGGTAACCCTCATAGAGTGCTGCTCTCGTCAACTCGAGAGCGGACCCCTCCAGGACGGGGTCGAACTCCTCGATATCAAACCGGATCTCTTTCCATCCATCCCTTATCCGGATCGTCCCACCGTGCGGGCCCAAGGCCTCTTCAACATCAGCGCCCTGCGGATACACGCGACACTCAAATGCACCCATAGATGACGTGTAAGTGCCGCCCTCCGGAATGGTCGGAGCGCTGGCGCAGCCTGCCAGGAGAAAAACTACGAGAGTTGCGAGTCTCATCGGATCTCCCTTTGTCTGGTGCCGGTGCTCAGAAGCGAGACGCTGCCGGCGCGGCTCTTGTTCGCGCAAAGAACATGGCGAATGCCCGATGCTTTCTGCAGCGACTGATTACGCCGCGTCATCACGACTCCACACGACAAACTCGGCGTTGCTCGTGCATCTGATAGCCGCCGCGAACGCGTCATCATCGAACCCTGGAAACGAACGGAGCTTATCCACTAGCGCTTCCTCGCCGGTTGCGCCTTGCGGGTACTCACAGACATCCCTGGTTCCGACGAGTACCCACCAGAAATCGGCGCCGTAAGGGCCCGAGTTATTCGTTTGGATCTCGATTCTCACGAGTTCAGACCAGGATAACGTCCGCGAAACTCCGTTTGGGTTCAAGGCCGATACGAAGTCGCCATGGTCCGTGACCTTGACCAAAGCCTCCGGCATTAATCGAACGGGCTGCTGTGACGGGTTACCCGGAGTATTCATACGCGCAGAGTCCGACTGACCCTCGCTTCCAGGAGCCGAACAAGCTCTGGCTGCATATAGTCATAGTCGTCCGGAATCCCGAGAACGACAAGGCGCTTGTTCTTCAGGAGCGGCCTGAACTTCTTCGAGATTTTGTTGCGGTGCATTTTCTCCATCACAACGACAACGTCCGCCCACTCGATCAGGTCGCCGCTTACGGTGGTTGGCGCGTCCCTGTCTGTGCCCGCCCCTATCGCCTCCACACCGTTCTTGCCATGGAAGCCGGTCTCAGCAGTTGCGCTGCGCAAACGGTTCGCGGTGCAAACAAACAGAATACGCACGGACGCGGCCGGCCCCGCCTAACGCCCGGGCTCGAACGCACGTTCGCGAAGAGCGTGGTTCTCGTCAGCGCGAGCGACGTGACAAACGCACGGCATTGTCGGCAGTGAGCGGTTAGGCAATTTGTCCTCGGATGGCATGGTATTCCTCTAACGCGTCCTCATCGATTGTGACGTCGACTTTTGCCTCGGAAGGATGGCGGTTGTCGCCTTTGGCCTTCACTCCAGACACCCAATACTCGCTTCCGGTTTCGACGTCGAAGTAATTGCCTCGGATGCCGCCTCCGGCAATCCGCTCCAGTCGCAGTCCCCGGTAATACACGCTTTTTCCGGACTTTGAGAATCGGACCCAGCCAATCCTCGCGCCTCCTAGCCCCGAGCCGTTGTCCCTGGGCTCGATGTACATGACGCGCCGATCATTGCCCTTGGTGAGCTGGTTCGTTTTCATGTAACAAGACGCTTCAGGCCAGCGGTCAGTACCGGAAATAGAATGGGAACACGACGACCCAGTGATTGCCTTCAAGGAACCGGGTAGAAAACTTTGACGTTCTCAATTGCTCAGGATTCTTCAGGGCGCTGCCGATCTTTAGTGCTTCGGAGATGCAGAGAATCCCGACCCAGACGAGCCCGACCGAGATAATGAGATTAACCCAGTCCAGGAAAAGACCTAGCGCTGTTGGAACGCTCCCGAAAAACTCGAGTGTTCGAAGAAACCTGATAACAAACATGGGGATTAGCACCGCCCCAAGCGACCAACCCATCTCACGCGCTCGTTGAAGGCGGATGAGGTGTTCTGCAGTTAGTGTCTCGCACTTCCTTCTGTTATTCCGCATGCGTAAACCCTCTCAAGACTTCCCCTCCTTTGGAGCTCCGGCCCTTCCTCGAACGACCCGGATCAGAACCAGCAAGCACGCTCTTCGGTCGGATCATAGTCCTGTACTTAGTGACCCTGGTTCACCACGACTTCCGCGATTCAGCACAGCAGGTACGATGACTGGAAGGGTAACCGACTGCAGGTCGCGTCGCGCGGCCTAACGCCGGGGCGCCGCTGCATTTTCGGGAATCAATGTCCAGGTCGCCATGACGAGGGATACGGCCATCCCGATATCAAGCGACCGTTGCAGCAATCCCCTCCAGGGCGAGAATTCGGGTTGAACCATCGCAAGGAAAACCACGGGAAACGCGAGACCTGTCAGCAACATAAAGCCGCGCCGATATTTGTACGAATAGAGCCCCGGCGCCAGCGACAGAAGGACCACACTGACACCCATGCCGAAGTAAGCCGGAATCGCGAGCGCATTGTGCAGCAGCTGGCTTGTCGAACCTTCGAGAGGACACCCGGCGTCGCAGGGCGCGACGGCTCCGATCAGGAAAGAGAATGGAAGCGACCAAAGCAGCCAAAAGCCCGCGCGACTCGTACCAGAGACCTGAATGACTGGTGCAGCCGCGATCAGAAATCCGGCCAGGAGCCCAGTTGTCGCGGCAAAGCCTGCGTAGGTGAGCGTCCCAGCCCAGGGTGTCCCCGTGGCGTTGTACTCGCTCACGAAGCTGGACAGCTGAGAATAAGCAGGCTTCACGGCGGCCCCAATGAAGTAGAAGCCAATCACATAAACGATACTCGCAGCCAATAACGCGCGAGTCAGCTGAGCTCTCTGCAAGGTTTGACAACTCCCAGTGTGGCCTGGCGCCAGGGCTCCGATGCATGTGTCAGTAAAGGCGCTCTCGCTCGTCATTCACGACAATCTCGTGCATCTCGCTTTCGGTCAGCTCGAGCTTGCCACCATCAACCATGGTCTGAGCAAGTCGAGGCAGTCCCTCCAGGTCAGGCCAGTGTTGTGATTGCCACAACTTCGATCGGATCATGCATTTGGAACAGTGAAAGAACGCTTCCTCTACGGTAACGACAATTACAAAGTCCGGGCTCTTACCCTTTACAGCCATCGACTCACGCAGAGCCTCATCGCGGACCACTTGCGCTTTGCCGCTGACGCGCAGTGTTTCCGTCTTGCCGGGAATCAGGAAGATCAAACCAACGTTGGGATTCTGAAGAACGTTCTCAATGGTGTCGGCTCTCTTGTTCCCCAGCCGATCTGGAATCGCGAGCGTCTTGTCGTCCAGAATTTTGACGAAGCCCAGAGGATCTCCTTTGGGCGACACATCAGTCTTGCCGTTGGCATCGGCGGACGCGATCAACATAAAGGGCGCCCTGCCAATGAACACGCCGCAGTGTTTGTCTAATGCGGAAAGGGACTTTCGAGTCACCAGGGCACTGGGTTCGCCCATGATGGAGCGGAACTGCTCTCTGGTCTCAATGACATCATTGAAGCGAGCCATAGCATTCTCCCGATTGGAATCAGGTCTTATTCTAACGGTTGCAGCAACGCAGCAGTGCGCAACGGCCGGTGTGAGCCAAGCGCGGATGTGCGCGGCATTGCCCAAGGGTGATACGTATCGCCGAGGTTGAGCTGCACTTAAGACGTTCCACGCAGAAGCCAGGTCGAATCAAGCGCCTCACTCGCCGCTTTCCGTAGATTATGGCAGAGTCGATGCTTCCTTCCGGATTCGCGAGGCAGCTGCGTGACAACAGGACCGCCTGCTCGCAGCCATAGCACAGCTGAGACCTATCAGATTGCCGAGTTCGAGCTCGACGTCCAACGCCTGGAACTGCGAAAGCACGGCCAGCCTGTGGGGATTCAACCGCTGGTTTTTGATGTTCTGAGATACCTCGTCGAACGACGGGACCGCGTCGTATTCAAAGATGAGCTGTTCGACAACATCTGGCCGCAGCGACTGGTTACCGAATCCACCCTTACGGCCGGAATCAAGAGGGCGCGCCAATTGCTGGGTGACGACGGACATGCCCAACAAATGATTCGAACCGTTCACGGCCGCGGGTACCAATTCGTCGGGCCGGTGAGGATCTTCGGGGTCGACAACAACAGACCTTCCGCGACGCCAACGGCCATCAGGTTTGTGCCGGTGCGGGGCGGTGTGAGGCTCGCTGTCGCGAAAACCGGGTCCGGACCACCACTCGTAAAGGTGGCGAACTGGCTGACACATGTCGAGAAGGACACCGACAGCCCGATCTGGGGCCACTGGGTGAGAGATCTGTCGCGCCGGCATACCCTTATTCGCTACGACAGCCGCGGTTGCGGGCTCTCCGAGCGGGACCTGAAGGGAATTGCGATCAACAATCTGGACCTGTGGATCGAGGACTTGCTTCGCGTCGTTGATTCACTTGGCATCGAGCGATTCTCGCTGCTCAGTCTTTCTCAGGGCGGTCCTGTCGCAGTCGGCTTCGCGGCGAGATACCCCGACCGGGTGGATAGATTGATTCTTCACGGTACGTACGCGCGCGGGATGAATCGGCGAGGCGATGCGACGCAAGTACGCCAAGCCAGTCTTCAGGTCAGCCTCGCCGAGGTGGGTTGGGCTGTGCCCCACAGCAGCTTCGTTGAGGTCTTCACAAAGCAGATGGTTCCCGATGCCGGCGAACAGGAAATTCGATGGTTCAATGAGCTTCAGCGATCTACCTGTGATGGGGAAACGGCCGGCATGCTCGAGGGTGCAATGCATGACGTCGACGTCTGCGACCTTGCGAGTTCGCTGCGGGCTCCTGCGCTCGTGACCCACGGCATTGACGAGGTTGCGGTGCCGTTTGATGAAGGGCGCCGACTGGCGAGTCTGATTCCGGACGCCACGCTCTTGTCGCTGGAAAGTAAGAACCACGTACTGCTCGCTTCGGAACCGGCCTGGCCGGAGTTCGTCGCAGCCGTCGAGCATTTTACCGGCGCGGCTGGTTCGACCTCGCCCGCTTGACCGGTTTAAAAGCGCGCGGCTGTTTGCGCCGCGTGGCTGGTACTAGTCTATCCGCTGCTCAATAAGCTCAATGGAGTGTTGCGTGGCCACCTCCAGCCTGTCGTAGTAGAGCACGATGTTCTCGTGAGTACTTTTTCCCATCGCGAGGTAGCCGAGGAACGCCTCTTGTTCCAATAGCGCGGAGTGATCTTCAGGTGATCGAACGGGATACCTGTACGGCGATGCCATCTCGCTGCGCCCGCCAGGTCGACCTGCACCTTCACCCGAATTGAAAACCTGTAGAAGCGAACCGTGCGTGTTGATGTAGATGACCACGTGCTCATCCGTAAACGCAGAGCTATTCTGCTCGTGCATCCTGGTGATCTCGTAAAGAGCGGGCAGAGATGAAAGGCTGCGCCGCAATTCGCTTTCGTCAATGGACGTCAAGATGCCGGTTTGCAGCGTGCTCAGCAGCGCACCGGTCGAAACATCGATGCGACCACCCCAGGTGACATCGCTCAGTAACCTGTCAAGCTCAATAGCGGGGATGGCGTCTTCACTCTGCGCCAGCTCGAAGAGCTGCCGGGTGGCATTAATGACGGCTTGCCTGAAGGTTCTCTCATGCCGAATTTCTTCAAGGTTACTCGTGAGCTCATCACGCAGGGCAGCCAGATTTTCCTCCACCAGCTGCACTTCCTGCCGGTCGGACCACCAGGCTTCGATTCCGAATGCCAGCAGAATACTGACGACAATAGCGACACCTTCCGCAGTAATCTTCGTCCAGGGGATGTCACGCCGGTTTTTTTTCGTCATGTATCGCTACCGAATCACGTCCAAGGGAATAGCCCCCGTCTTAAACGGCGTTAAAGGACAACACTGAGCATGTTCACCGCCATCATATGGCATCCCGTATCTCTGTTGAATCCATATAGGACAGAGCTCTTGATTGGACTTGCTTGGCCACACCGGAATTGCTGGAGCGAGAGAGTATCTCGATTAACTGGGTTACCTGCGAGACGTAGGATTCACGAGTCCACTCATCAAACTCTCGGTCGCCCGGCCCGACCCTCTTGGCTGCGTAGTTGAGATTCACACGATGTAGACGCTCAATTTTTTTGTATTGCTTTAGCGGATTGTCAATGTAGGAAGCGCAAAGGTCGTACTCACCCCGCTCTATGAGCAGCTCTTGCACGACTGTGTAACAGCGGCGCGCCAAGTCGGGGTAGTTTTCATGAAGAGACGCAAAAACGTCGTACGTCTCACTCTCGTTCTCGAGATAGTGATTAATAGCATAGACGTCGTGGAACTCATCGAAAGCACCATGTCCGTCGATTAGGGCGTGCTTGTTCCGGTCCTTCGTTTCAACAAGGGCGTCCATGGCGGGTTGATACAGCTGTGCAAGGGTCAGCCAGGAATCCAATGCGTACGAGAGCCTTACACCCCCCATCCCCGGTGTGGTCCTGGAGGCCTCGTAGAACCAAAGATGACGCTTTAGCGCTTCATCGAAAGCCCCGTCCTCGATGAGTGCATCGATCTGCTCAAGATCTTCGGGAACTACGTCGCGCTCTTCCATTCGCCCTTTGTCTTCTCCAGTTTTGGATAGCCCATCGCTCTGCTCTTTTCAGCGGCACTGGTGACCAGTCGCGACGCCTGGTCGATATCGACAATGCTCGTTCCGAGTTCATTACTTGGGCAGGAAGAGACGCAGCACTCCTCAGTGTCCGTCGTCTCGTCGGCTCGCCCAAAGACAAGAACAGAAACGGTGTCCTGGAAATAGTAGGTCGTCTCTTTCTCGTCGCCGAAGATGTTCTCTCCGATATAGACGATCGGCTCCAGACCCGGCATGGAGCACTTCGGATCCGCGTAGGTCACACGGTAATACGTTGCACCGTATTCAAGGTTCACGAGTATTCTCTTCGAGAAGCAAAACGCCAGCGTTCAGCTGCGGTGACTGACAAAACGGATGACCCTCAAGCGCCATCACCCTCCCGCCTTTGCCGCACCTCCAGGACCTTGAACACGCCGAACGCCACAATCACGACGAACAACCAACCTATGCCGTAGGTAGATAAGAAGCCCAGCGCATTTCCCACCGCCTCGGTGAGGCCACGAGCGTCTGCAAGAGTGTTCATCACGGAGACCAAGACCCCCGCAATCAACGAGAGCGCACTCGAAACCTCTAGAGGGACAGATGACACTGCGCCCCCAGCGATAACTAACGCAGTGACCATTGCCCCCAGGAGAATCTCATTAGACCTCATGGCTGATATCAACTCGGGGGTAACGCGGATATAGGGGGCTTCGGTCAGTCGCGCGAAAAGGAACTCACCGATCGCCGCGACCAAATAGCACGCAACCACAAGTATGAGGAGCGACTTTCCTAATGCGTTCGTTGATGTCATGCGTTGGATTATGGCCTTCGGGGGCGCCTCCGGGAAGACACAGCACCCGGCGTGTAACCAAATCAGATTTCCCGACCTATAAACGGGTGTTTCTCCGCTTCGTTCAGGTAAATGACAATGTCACGCTGGATCTGTCGATGCCTGGTTTTGGTCCTCGCCGTTGCCACCACTCATGCCGGCGCGCAGGATCAGGCCCCGTCTGCCGCCGCAACGCTCGAGGCCGTGGGGACCCGAGGCTGGTTTACCGTGCGCGGTCCGTTCGCCACCTTTGACCCGACGCATCCCAGTGTGGGCATCTGGGTACCACGCAAGACGGGCAAAGCGCCCGTGATCGTCTATGCACACGGCGGCGTGGTGCAATACGCCCTGCATGGCGAAACACGGAACAACCGCAACGTATTCTTCTATGGTGGGTCAAACGGCGGCCGAGTGATCCTCTACACCGGTTCAGCAATCCCGGACAAGCGAATCCGGGGCATCATCTCAGAAGCGCGCGCCGCCACAGGCTTGGAGCTCGGTGACTACGACATTTCGTCTGTCGTCTCCTTCGGAGGCCTTGATACGTGGGCCGGCAAATCACCCACGGACTTCGTCTGGACGCGGACCTGTCCCTCGTCGCCGGTCTCGATCAAAAACTGGGTTGATGAAAGGCAACAGGCTGGCCGCCCCGTAGAGTTCATTCTCTACGAGAACGCCGGTCACCTGCTCTTTGACGGACCACTGGAGGAAGTGACCGTCAAACGAGGCGACAAGATTGCGTTCACCGCCTTCAAAGGCGCTGCCGAAGGTGTGCTGGATTTGTACGAGCGTAATGTCCGCGAATTCGTTATGCGACACGTTGTGGCGTAGTCGCGGGTGTCGAGTGCCCAGCTTACATTAACGGGTTAGGTGGCATGGTCCTTGTGCCCAATCAGCGTGAGCATGAGATCCGGAATCTGAATCTGCGTCTCGCGGTTTGCCGCGAACTCGACTATGAGCTCTGGTGAATCACTTTGATGAAGCCCGAAAAACCCGGCAGCGACAGCCGCATTCAGAGTCGCCGAAACTGACTCAGGCTGACCCAATCCGACCGAAACACGTTGAATACGGCTTAGCCCCGCGGCGTGCTCGGTCGGCTCTTCGCCCGGTGACCAACGGTGCGGCCAGTCCAAAACAAAAATCTCCGGCTCTGAAAGCGAAAGACCGTCAGCAAAGAGAATCTGATGTCTCTCCGGCAAATAGTCTGGCTCATAGTTCCATGTCGCAAACGGCAACCGACCATTCACCCCAGCTGGGGAAGAAAGACATATACCGAACGGGTTAGCACCCTCGCCACGTCCGCTCCAGCGCTCCCACAACCTGGTCGGCGCAGCGAGTGGCGATCGTGACTCCGCCTCGTCACTGACCCACAGCAGTTCCAGATATCCGTTCTCGAAGAAGAAGCGTCTGTTGGCGGTCCCTTGGCCGGGATGCACATTCGGTGAGCCCTCGGTGATACCCGCGTCGAACAGCAACCTGGCTTCCGGGGCACCGGTGGTGGTGCAAATGAATAGGTGATCGACGTGGATGGCCACGCGTGCCGCCTAACGTCGGGGCTCAGGCGCACGGACGCAGCTGGCGCGACTCTGGCCCGAGCAAGAAATGTAAAAGGCGCCCGGTGTTGGCTGCGGCGGCTGGCAGGGCTGCAAGCTACTGCGCCTACTAGATGAGCTCATCATCTGAAGGGTTTGCCTTGTGAATCGTGTCTGCGTAGAACTTTCCCCGCTTGAGCGTATGGGCAATGGATGCCACCAGGAGTGCCGCTCCCACCGCCAGGACGGTCCACGCCGCACTTCGACCGCCAAGCAGGCTACGAAACAGTCCGTCTCGGGTCAGCGCCTCCAGACCAGTCACGAAAAAAGCAACACCTGGAATATGAAAGTAGAGACTTCGCCCAAACAGGTGCAAATCACGCGCCTCGGCTTCATCTTGCGACAGCGGCTTCTCGTACTTCAGGTCTTTCATAGCGCGTCTATTCAGCTTAACGCCGGGGCTCAAACGCATGGGCGCGACTGGCGCAGGCTTTGCGAATGCACGGGCTGTGACAGGCGCCCCGTGCCGGCTGTAGTGACTGGTTTTGCCGGACTTTGCTCATCCGTCTGACTCACGCCCCGTTTTTGTTGCTCGCGACCGGCGAATCCGCCGATATCGCCTCGTGCCAAGAATCTGATGAAACTACGGTTCAGGTTTTAGACTGCTCAGCACCCTATCGACGTCTTCCGCATTGGCGGCGTTCTTGAAATGCTGCCACAAGATCTCAGGATCTGAGGTATCGGGTAGTTCAGCCGATTCCGCGACAAGCACTTCCACCAAATCCATCGATTCAACGACTACGAGTTCTCCCCCAACTTTACGCCATGATAGTGCGACGAACGCACCCGAGTAGTTTACAAACCTGCCCACGCCCGCTTCGGGGTCAAACAGGGAAAAACTATGCTCACCCCAACGTGCCTTGAGGGCGCCGGCCAGGGATTGATGGGCTTCGCGCTCCGTTGTGATGCCCTCTGGCAAGGGCATTGATGACACATCCATGACCGCGACCGCGCCATCGAAGAACCAGTCATCCATGAATGAGGCACTGTACTGGTGGTTTGGAATTGCTGCGGCAAGTGCGGACGCTCCATCTCCAGAACGGACAAATGGAGTGTCTTCGCCGGACGCCTCATATCCATCCGGGACTACGATTGTGGATAAGTCCACCTCTGCAACGGACCCAGAAGACGCAAGCGTAAGCAAGAGTGCTGACAAGGCCAGGACTGACGCTCCAGACTTTGTCATCGCAGACACTCGCCAGGCGGAAGGTTGCTGGCAAAAGCGGTCCATGAACTGTCCTGAATATGCAAAATCTCGCAAACCTTGATCAAGCGTCGACTATTGCGCCTCTGTTTTCAGCTTTGATTCTTCGTAGCGGAGCCATCCCCAATACTGCTGACTGAGCGGTGTGGACGGATCCAACGCTTCAAGGATTCTTGGCATCACGCGCAAGGACGGGAGCTCTCGTGCGTTTAGCAACACGATGACGCCATCTCGTGTCTCGGTGTTGATCCCAAACGCGGTAAGCACCGAGTAATCGTGCCCGCCGTGCGCAATAAACTGGGTATCGCCATAATCAAGGACCTCCCAGCCCAGGCCATAGCCCTGCTCCAGAGGACAGTTGTCAACGCCCGGCTCATCGCAGTAGTACATGGGGCGATCCTTAACCGACTGGACCTTGTTGCGATCGGTGGCCATCGCGGCGTTATAGCCGTCGGCGTTGGCGACTGAGATCGCGAAGGCGGCCAGGCTTTCCACCGTCATCGTCATATTGCGTGACGTGCTGTAGGCGCCCTCTTCCAGGCACGAATTCGAGACGACCGAACAGTGATAACCCCAGTCGGTTCGGAACTCGCCCGTATCCTGGTCAACACTGAGAGCGACATTCTGAAAATTTGATTTCTTGTACGCGAAAGAGGCACCGATTATGCCAAGGGGCGTGAAGACCTCCGCTTCAACAAGCTCCGGAAACGGTGCGCCCAGTTTCGCTTCCACAAAACGCATCAGATACTCAAAGCCTTCGCCCGAATAACCAAACTCCGTTCCAGGATCGGCCAGGAACTGAAGCTTGCCGTTGTCGGTTTTGCTTCGCCGGCTGGGAAAGCCCGTTGTATGGTTTAGAACCATGCGGGGCGTCAACTGCAGTGCGCGCGGGTCGTCTTCAAGATCGGGATCGATCCAAAGCGCACCCATCGGTTCATCAAGCTCAAGCAGCCCATCACTGGAGAGTCGCAAGACGGTCTCGGTCGAGACCACCTTGGTGATCGAGCCGGTATCGAACTGGGTCGCCGCGGAGGTCGGCGTGCCCGGTGACTCCTCGCCGTAGTAGCCCGCCCAGATCAGCTCCCCATTCTCAATGAGACCTACTCCTGCTGTTTTGATGTCCTGGCCATCCAGAATTTCCTGGATCGCTGAATCCAGCATGGCCGCCCTTTCGGAGTCAGCTGGCGCGGTACCAACAGAGGCGGTGGCACTCGATCCTTGATCGCAAGCGGACAGCACGATGAGGTGCGTGAGCAGAATGAAGAGTTTCATAATTGGCATCTGCGGTGACCTCTTACACATCATCTAACAACGCCTGATACTTCCTGATGATTTCGAGTATCACCTTGTCGCTCTCGCCCGGCTCCTTGATGAAGCTGTAGATTGCCTCAGCCTTGTCACAGTGCATTTTCGCCGTGACAGGCTCGAAAGTCGGTGCATCAGGATTTCCCAGCGCATAACAGAGGTGATACTCGGACTCATCGTGTCCAAGAGAGACGGCGTCTCGCCAGTACGAAACCGCCAGCGCTTCATCGGCATCCACTCCAAAACCTGAGAAGTAGAGATAGCCGAGGTTGTTCAGCGCGCTGATGCGAAGCGAGAGATGCTCACTTTCAATCTCGGGCAGCTGGCGCAGCGTGTCCCAGGACATCGCAGCCATCTCGTAGCGCTCGTTACGGAAGTGCTGGGTCCCCGTGTAAAAAAGACAGACAGGGTGATTCGCCGACATTCCCTCGTCGACACTCTCGAGCTTGCAGGAGTCATCGGCGAGCACGGCAGAGGTCACTGCGAGTGCGATGAGGCCCGACAGAAATCGTAGCCAGCGGGTCATGTGTGAATGCTCATGACGCATATGTCGGCCTTGGTGACGGGCTAGCTTTCATTTGGCTGGGGCATATCCGGCGAATCGTCTAGAAGCGAGGGACTTGGGATCTCTGAAAACAGGGCCGGCGACGCGCCCGCGGCAGTCGCCTTCTCCGCCTCGAGCTCCCACTTCCAGTGCCACAGGTAGAGCTCGGCAGAAAACAGTTGTTCCAGGAGCAGAGAAAAGCTCCACGCGAATCCGCAATAGATAATCATAGACATCCAAACCCAGTCGGGAAAGTCCACCTCGAACTCGCCTGAAATCCAGAACACGATCAGCGCGGGAAAGAACGCCACAGTCGCCGCAAGCTCTGTGAGAACGAATCCGGCGGCGAACTCTGCCTTCCTGGCGACGGCGATGTCGATGCCCCGCTTTATCCCTCGTCGATCAGGCTCCCAGGCAATCGCCGGGTAGATCAGGAATGCAACCATCCGCACGCCTTTCCGAACTGCGCGGATGAAAGTCTCAGACAAACTGGTTCGCTCGTAGCCTGCGACCACTTCCGCCGCCCCCTTCATCGAAAACGGCTCTGGCTCGGCGTCGTTCTCCTCAGAGTCAGAGCCGCGAGACAACAAGCGCTCGAGCAGGAAGAGTACAAACCAGATGAGTGCCCAGATCGCGGTTACGTGGATCGCACGAAGTGTATTCGTCAGGGCCGACCACAGTGCTCCGGTCAGGCTCGGCTTTATTCCGCTCTCGATGCGCCGAATCTGCTCGAGCAGCATGAAGCAGGTGAAGGACATCAGGATCGAGAAGGCGAAGATGAGGCCGAAAACCACAGCCACCACTGCACCTCCGCTGAGTTCGAGCTTCGGGAAGTCGAAATACATGTATACGCTCACGGGCGCAAACACCGCCCAGACAACGAAAACGGGGACAAGCAGCGACGGATACCTCACCATCAGTCGGATCGAGGCCCCGATGATGCCGAACGAACTCTTTACGCTGGAGAACATGCAGCGCCCTTTGGATAACGGCTAACGCCGCAGGTCATGCGCACGGACAGAGTTGGCGAAGCTGTCACCCTAACGCCCGGGCACAACAGCAGTGACTGATCAAGCTGCGTCCAGCTCAAAGCCACACGCATCGACGTATTGCCCGGCGAGCTTCCCGGCCTCGAAGAAAACATTCGCATAGACGAACTCTCCACCCGAAACACGAACTGTGTAGTCACCGACGTCTTCGATGGTCGGCCCATAGTCTGCAGCGACACCAATCCACAGCTCGTCGAGACCGTCCCTTGGCGTCCCGCCAACTGTTGTCAGGCTATTCAGAAAGACCGCCGGAGCAGGCCAGCAATTCCTGGGAATCTCTACCGTATCTTCATTCACCTGAATATCAAACGAGGTGAGCATTCGGTCGGCATCGAGAGCGAGCGAGATGCGAAACTTTGTGCCGGAAGGGAACTTGCCAGCGACCTGAATCGAATCCCACGCCATGGGAGGCGGGTCCGAAATTTCGACGTCAGGTAGTTACTCCACATCATAGCTTGGGGGCGATGCCACAGCGGCCAAAGTAGCCGCGAGAACAATGGCTGCCGTGAGCACCCTCAAGACGCACCCTTGCGCCGCAGCGGATTGTCACCTGGGGCCGACAACGTCAAAGGGAAATCAAAGCTCTAACGCTGTGAAATTTCAAAGAACGCGCCGCCCGCACCATCTTCACTGAACGTCATAATGAACGAAGGGCCGTCGTCTTTGAGAATCCACATCTCCCGCCAAGCCAACCACCCGGTCGAGCCAGCGGGCTTCTGAATCACAAACATCAGGACATCACTTTCCGCCACAGGGCGAGAGAGCATGGCAGACAGTGTTGAGGTCGCTGCGCCGACAAAAAGGTAACCCACACGATGAGTAACTTGTGATCACGCAACGCCAGAGTCCCGTCTAACCCTGGGGCCTAGCAGCGCAGACGCAACCGGCGTGGCTATCGCGGACACAAGAGACTTGAGAGGTGCCCGGTGCCAGCTGCAATGACTGATTATGTGCCATCTGCTCCTACTCTAAACGCCAAGACCGTGTACTCGTAGTCCGATCGGGCGCTGCTGTCCTCGGCTAGCTCGAAGCTTTTCTGGTCAATTGCAGCATTGAGTCGAAAACTCCGAGGAAATCCAAGCGCTTCATCGAAACTCATTTTGATCGGTAATGGCCCCATCTCGATCGGCAGCACTCCCTCATTGAAAAGCACTAACTCCGCGAGTAGGTCCGAGAAACTTCGATCCACGATTCCGGAAATCGATCTCTGGCGATCCGCAGCGCATGGGTCGAAACTCAGGACCTTGGTCGCGTCTGCGACCCGTCCGTTCTCGACCGCGACCCGCGCTGTCGCAACTCGGCAGCCCTTCGCCTTGTACTCGATCACATAAGAGTATGTATCGAGGCTCGCTTTGGCCCAAGCATCGAGTGCTAGTTCTAGATCCGAGTGAACGGGCCGACCCGTTACTGCCGAGGATTGGCAGGCGACTAGTGCGAGGCTTGCGACGACAGCAAGTGCTCTCACGGCGCATATCGCCGGGGCTCAGACGCATGGACACAGCTGGCGCAGGCTTTCCTACTGAAAAGGCTGTAACAGACACCCCATGAAGGTTGCAGTGGCCGGCTAATCAGCACGCGCCATCGAGCTTCACCTGGCATGGAATCTCTCCAGCGATTCGACAGCGACGAGTAAGTCGGCGCTCGTCTTTGAAGGTTCTGTAGCAAACTGCACCAATTGCTCAAGGCTCGCCACGAGGATTCCAGCATCAGAATGAGCCGGTGGACTCTGGGTCCAACCAGACTCAAGTGCACGCCCGCGGCCAACAGCGGTAACAAAATATCCGGTACCGTCGGTACTCAATTCTAGCGAGCTCTGAGTCTGCTTCCGCGCCCTTTCAAGGGTGTCGAGCCAGGCAGTCCCGAAACGCTCGCATATCTCTCGCTCTACCGACCGTCGCGACACTTCTATCGGATACGCCTCAGCCTGGCGTACATATTCCAGCAGGGACACGTTTTGGCCCCCTACGCTCACCCCGTGTGTCTGCGCACGGTACAGGCTGGTCTTGCTCCTAAGGTATATCACTTCGCAATTGTCGTTTGAGATCTTCAAGCCAAGTGCATACTCGTTTTCGGATGATGGAAGCACGATGGCCTTTACGATCGTGTCTTCAAGCCCCGAGAAAACACGAGCAACACTCCAACGGTAGTCCGCGGAGAATGCGTCGGAGAGAATCGAGTGTTGTACTTCAAAGTGGGTGGGTTGGTTAACTCCCGACACTGCCTCAACATCAGCGGCCTGCGCATAGCCAACCGCAAGTGCCAGGACGCCGAACAGAAGTGCGTGCCTGTTCATCGTGGTCTAACGCCGGGGCTGCGCTTGACGCTGGCGCGACGTTGCGACAGCCGGGGTCGCGACAGGGTCAAGAGACTGCTGCGGCGAATTGTGGTCGGGCAGCGTGCGATAGTCCGGACCGGCTATCGATAGGCTCAATGGTGTTGGGCTCATGCGTTGCTTTCCCCGGAAGAGCGACGAAACATGAACCAACTTACGTAGAACATAACCAAGAACGCTGGCGCCATATAAAAAAACAAAATCGAGAAAGGGGCAACGGGCAGGAAGGGCTCGTTTCCAAGGCCAACCCAAAGGAGCGCTGACAAAACGCCGACGAGAAGCGAAACAGTTTGACTGGCCTTGGTCGCTCGATCGATAGCGCTATCGCCCTTCTTCCTACGAATCAGGATTAACGTGGCCACAAACAAGGCCAACCCGAGACCGATGGCCGTGAGCATCATTAGTGTCGAGAGGGATTCTTCGTCCAATCTGGCCGCCTGGCAGGTCTCAAAGCGCCCTATGACGCCGGGGCTCAGAGGCCCGGACGCGACTGACGCAGGCTTTGCGTATGTGCGCTACCAATACTTCGCCATAAGTCTTGGCAAGCGCTTCCTAATTTCGTCTTCATCTTCAAAATCCCATTCTTCGCCCATCGACGCTGCTGCTTCAGCAATATCGGTTTGAGGCATGGCATTACCGGTCAGGGTTTCATACGCTTCCCCGGCAACGTAACCATACGATTCATTTTCGATGCTCTCCGCATCAACATCCGCTAAGGCATCTGGATTGGATAATGCTCTTTCGAAAATATTCCTTCCCTTTGAAATCAGACCGTAACGAAAATCAATAAACCCATCGTCTGAACAGCCGCCCCCAATAATGTATGCGGCACCCCATAAGTCCCATCGATAAGCAGAATCGAACAACTCGTCGAAGTGCTTTTGAAATTCCTGCAGATCTTCTGCGCTTTTTCCTTTGAGTTCGGTTTCTAAAACAGTTTCAGGTTCGCCAGAACTGCAGCCAACTTCAACTATCTTCCAAAAATCGTCTCGATTCATTAATCACCTCAAGTTGAGGAAGCACATGACACCGGGGGCTCAGACGCATGGACGCAGCCGGCATGGCTCTTGCGCAGAAAAGAGAAATGACGGATACCCTGTGTCGGCTGCGCTGACTGTTTAGACTTCGTCTTGCGGCGATGTCTCCCGCCGATAGTGTTCGATGACATCTTGCAGCTCCATTGACTCCCATAGCGCCATCTCGCGCTGTGCTCTCGCGCCGGGGTTCTCAGAATCAGCGACCTTCTTGTAGCGGAACTGCTCGAGTATTCCTTTGTAGAGCTTGAGTCGTGCCTCACGGATTCGTGCTGCAGCTTTGAGGAGCTTCTCTTCTGAGAGGTCATTGCGAATAGCATGCCGCATTTCTCGCTCGCGCTTCTGCAAGATTTCTTGCTTACGGAAAGGCTGCGATCGTGGAGGATAAGACGGCATTGCTTTGCAGCCTAACGCCGGGGCTGACACGTAAGGACGCGGCCGGCCCCGCTCTTGCCCCAGCAAGAAACGTGAAAGATACCCCGTGTCGGCTGCAGTGACTGGAAGTGTTGTGACACAATTCTCAAGAGGAGTAACCCTCCATTCCGTCGACGTTCAACCAGAATGCCGGCGTTAGTGATGTCGAGCCAGCAAAACTGATCGACGACCCGCCCCTGAAACCTAAGTCCTTGGATTCCACCAACTCGACTACCGCCCGCAAGTGCATGGACGAGTCTTCCGCTTGTGGCACGTTATCGACGTCCCCGCATTCGGCAAACCAGCCCTCAAAAAAATCTGACGGTGGGCCACCCATTCCATAGCTGTTCGGCTGAGCGCAGGAAGGCACGTACTCCCACCAACTGACTGCATCGATGCTTACGCCAAGAGGAATGAGATCTTGAGCGAAGTCGCGGTAGCCGTTCCGCGGCACGATGATGTCGATGTATCCGCTCCCAACCGGCTGCGCCTTGTGGCGGCTGATGAGCCCATCCCACTGCGATCGCAGATCAGCGTTCACTTATGTGCCCGAAAGCGGTCGCCACCTAACGCCGGGGCTCAGCAGCGTTTGACGCTCGCGCGGACTTGGCGATAGCCAAGGTCGCGACAGGGTCAAGCGTCTGCTCCAGTGACTTGTTAGGTGTCATATGTGTCCTCGCTAAAGACCATTTACTTTCCGAGAAGATAGCTCCACATGCCGAGAACAGCGACAAAGTTAAGGGTGAACACAATACCGCGTAACCGAATATTCTCGGTGAGTATCTGAACCAGGCTGTGCGCAATACGGCCCGCCACGAACAACCAGGCGAGCATCAGAAACCCACGCTCGTCAGCGACGCCAATGAGCATTCCTAGAACGCAAGCAACATAAAAAAGAACAGGCCACTCGAATTGATTGGACAGATTGGCACTTATCCTCGGCTCGACGTTTCGGCACGGGTTTGTACCATCCTTGGCGAGGCCTAAGCCCCAAACGGAGGGCGCTCTAACGACGGTCAGCGCCGCGTAGAGAATCGCAGCCAAGCACACATGCGCAAGCATAGGAAGAAGAATCAGCGACGCATCAGTCTGGCCGGACATATACATGCCACCTAACGCCGGGGCTCAGACGCATGGACGGATCTGGCGCGGCTCTTTCCCAAGCAAAAAACGGGGCAGGTGCCCCGTATCGGTCGCAGTGACTGAGTAAGTGGCATCTCACTTGACCTCAATGCTTGCAAATGCAGCGATCACTCGCATGCCGGCGCGAACGTTCGTATCGCTAACGCGAATCACAATCGAATATGCGGGTCCGCGACGGAGGTAAAAGAAGGATGCTCCCGTCGAATCCTCAAATGAATAGAGCGAGTAGTCCGAGGTGTGGTCAATCTGGACGGCGTCCTTTGGAATCCTCACAACATCGCCCCACGTCGCGTATCCGATCAGATTGAATGGTTCGGTAGAGATATTCACTGAAAAGAGCAGCTCGCCCTTTTCGGGAGTTCCCTCACCCCCAAAGACCGTTATCGTCCAGCCAGGCGGCAGCTCACCCGAGAATACATCGTCAATGGTAGGCAGCGACTGAGCAAGACCCCTCGGGCAGACGAATGAGACCAGAAGCGCGATAAGCACAGGTAGTGCCCGCTTCATCGCCTTGTTAGGCGGTACTTCCATAGCTGATTCTGCTAGCGGCATTTCATTCCTCGGATTGATGGATGGTCCAAGTAGAGAGCAGATCCGGATCTACAATTTCCTCATTCGTCGAGTGAAGCCGATACACACCGGGTGTCGCGACCGTCACTGCGCTTTGATCGGGGGAGGGGTAGCGTCCACAGCCTGCCTTCGCCGTCTCCCTGGCGCTTCACTTTGATCCCGCCAACTTGCGACGCAGAAGTGACGATTCCGTGCAACTGCACGTGTCCAGTTTCTTCGCCGCTTTCATCCAGATAAGTAACTCCAATCAGGATGTACTGTCCGATATTTGAGTCACCAATGTCCGGATCCCAAATTGGTTTTTCTGTTGGATCCTCGCGGGAGCCGGCCATGGTGACGCATAACGCGGGGCTCAGACGCACCGACGCAGCTGGCGCGAGACATGCGCATGCATGTCTCGTGACAGATGCCCGGTGTCGGCTGCAGTGACTGGTTAGGCAGGAAGAGTTCTAGCCGAAACAACTGCAGCCCCACTTACCCGACTCGTATTCATATAGTTGCCATGTTGCATGCGGCCAATACAACCACAAACAGTACTCGGCAGCTTTGTTTACAGATGGATCAAACTGAAAAGCAGAGTAAGGCTCACCATCTTTCTTAATCACCACTGCGGTGGTTGTTTCTATATCCGGCACAACAAGCGTGTCACTTTCGCCTTTGGCAACAACAATTGTGTTGTCGTCGAAAGAAACGGAAAAAGTAGTTGAACTAGGCCAATTTCTACCGCCGGATGCGTCTCCAGTGGGGATATCTAGCGTACCAATGCAGATTCTCTGTTCCGCAGCACCCGCGACAGCGCAAAAAAGAAAAAGTAAGAATGTCGCTACGTGCCTCAATGCTCTTCTGCCTGACGCCGGGGCTCAGCAGCGATTGACGCTGGCGCGGGCTTGGCGGCAGCCAAGGTCGCGACAGGGTCAAGCGTCTGCTGCAGTGACTCGTTAGGTGTCATACGCATACCTCTCGGCTGCAGCCTGAAACCCTCCCCCTTCCTCGTCAATCGCGTTATAGAAGGCATCGTCCAACTCGAGAAATGGATCCCATTCGTCAGGGTTCTCCCCTTCATAATCGGCCAAGCGCTCCTGTCGATACTCTCGCGACCGAGGATACTCAGCCCCAAAGAACGCCATGCCGCGGGCTACGGCATTAGCGCAGTTCGGCATACCCAACGACCTGAAGCCCTGTTCCGCCTCCGGCGCTAATACTCCTGTCGAGTTTTCGAAAAACTGCTGCAGCCCTCCGTTTCGAATCTCGGACTGACACCAATGAGTCGAGAACAGAACTTGCTGTTTCTGTGATATGTCCGCGTACTCGCGAAGGAAACGCTCTGCGCCGTCGTAAATACTAACCGTGTCCCAAACGGGCTCAACCAAGTTCCAATACGTACGCGCTTCGCTCATGACACCTAACGCCGGGGCTCAGCAGCGATTGCCGCTGGCGCGGGCTTGGCGATAGCCAAGGTCGCGACAGGGTCAAGCGTCTGCTGC
>ERZ1740065.33-NODE-33-length-60538-cov-16.880247_pt1 | contig 60538 bp, 56 predicted proteins | sample MGYA00581738_ERZ1740065 | MGnify/ENA primary metagenome ERZ1740065 (study PRJEB43018, sample SAMN04849749) | marine metagenome | isolation source: floating plastic debris | place: Pacific Ocean | collected 2008-09-01 | study: EMG produced TPA metagenomics assembly...
ACTGTAGAAGACTGGATGTTACCGTTCTTCGGAAGAAATAAGTGAGCAGCGAGTAGGTGGGACGTCCCCGTTGACACTTTCAAAAGTCTCCGAATTGTCTATAGCAAAACATTTCAGTCCTGCACTGGAAAATACTCTATCTCTCCTTTAACCCAATCTAATTGCTCCTTTATCACATCATAGAGGAGCAGGTTAATCATATCGTGTGCGATCGCAGCCGCGTTCTCAACGATGGCACGTACACTGGCAAATACGATTCAGACCTTCTTGAGTATCATATTGAGCTTAAAGCTCATGCGCCTAAAATAGAACTATGTGATTCAGGTCCACACCATGACCCCACAGCAACTTCTAGATAACCAGCCTCTAGAAAACGAAGACATTGTCACCGAACTCGATATCAGTCATCTGGTGATCGAGGATGATACCCCAGTGGATAATTTTCAGTCTGAAGAGCAGCAGCGCTTGTTAGTAGAGCCACTCTACAGTGCTAAGGCATTAACATTTCCCTTTCTAGCAGCAGCTAATGTCGGTCTGTTCTACAAGCTAAAGGGCAGCCCTATCGTGCCGGACATGATACTGAGCTTGGGGGTACAAAGGGCTGCTGATTATGCCAATCGACGAGATCGCTCTTACTTCGTTTGGGAATTTGGCAAAGTACCCGAGGTCTGTATTGAAATAGTGTCCAATCAAGAAGGTGATGAGTTTACCCTCAGCCAAAAATCGCAGCAAAAGGGGAAAACCTCAAGCAAGCGAGACATCTACGCTCAGATTGGTGTGCCCTACTACGTCGTGTTTGACCCTCTACAGCAGATCCAGGATGAAGCCAATATGAATGGGGCACTTTTGCGCGTGTGGATGATTTCCCCTGTAGGCTATCAGGAACTCACAACGGCTGAAGGCATCGTCAATACGGACCAATCGGTCTGGCTAGAGGGTGCAGGTTTGGGACTAACACTGTGGGAAGGTCCGTTTGAAGAAGACGTATCTCGACTATGGCTGCGGTGGTGCGATCGCAATGGCCAAGTCATCCCCACTGGCGCAGAGGGCCAAGAAACTGAACGGCGCCGCGCAGACCGGCTAGCCGAACGCTTACGAGCAATGGGAGTCGATCCTAACGAAATCTGAATTCACGCACCCAAATAGTACAGAAATTAGTACGACACTTTTCGCCTGTAGTGAAATCCTTTCCAGGATATATATTTAGCTTTTGAGCATTTCTTTTGTAATCAGCCGGTCGTCCGTTCGAGTCGGATCACCAGCTTCTTCGAACGTCTAATGCATAAAATAGCCGCGAGAGTTTTTTAGAATTTCTCGCGGCTATTTTATGCATAACATTTAGCTAATAGTTGTTGTAGAAGATTCGAGTAAGTTTCCAAGAACGCAATAAGGTTACGGCGGATTTAAAGGAAAAGCTCCGCTAGCCATAATTACCAGACCTACGCTGAACACTGCAATAGCAGAGCTAGTTATTTCTTCTGAGGAAACTGGTTAATATGGGCAACGCCATAGAAGATGAGCTCTTTATTGCGCATCCGCACTTTATCAACACGCAGCTGAGTACCATCTAGTGCAAAAGAATCTAGATCCATCAGAGCATTAACATGCTCGACAATAGCTTTACCAAGGGCAATATCCTCATCAGTACCGTAGTAGTCGACATCGACAAAGGCAATTTTAGTGCGGTCATAAACCTCAACCTTAGCTGTCAGGTTTACCGACTGAGCCAGCGTCTCATCCCCTACGCAAACTTGGCTTTCAAGCGTCAGAGATTTATCGTCGTTTAAATTCATTTCAGTCGAGCCAAAATGGAGAGGCTTACCCTCAAACTCCATACGTTGGAGTTTATCAATCACGAATGGTGTATTAAACGAAGTAGTGAGGTCTTCCTCGGTAAGGACAACACGCATGGACGCCTGGGTAGGCTGCTTGAGCCGAATCTGGCCTTTGAAGATGGCACCAAAGTCAATGGATACGGCTTGTACAAACAGCTCTAGGGCTTTAATGCGCAGCCCGTTATACATCAGCATGCTGTGGCCGATAAAATCAAAGCCATCAACACTTCCCTGAAGCAGCTTAGCTACAGGCTCGGCCCGTACGGTAGCGTCTAGCTTACCAGTACGCTTAAACAAGGCAGCAATGGCAGTGCTAACTGCTTTGCTAACAACTTGGTCACCGCCCTGTCCTGGAAATGGTAAATTGCCTAGCACGAAGGATGTCATTCCTGTTCAGTGAGCGATTTCAATGGCTACGACAGCCGAAACCAAACTTATGGGGTCAGCCCTATTATGTACTTTTTTTAAGAAACGTAACCACTAGTAACGATACCTTTACCTTATAGATCAGATTGAAAGGCTAAAAGGATTGTAATGCAGGTTTCCTTCAATAACACCGGACAGACTAGATGAATCCATAATAGGCCCCATATGCCGGCTCTAAAATTACCATAAAAAAAGGTCAAAACGGCGACAGACAGGGTGCTTTCGGTTGGTGACCATGGCAACTATGGGATTTTTTTCGAATAGAGCGTTAGCCCGCGCAGATGTCTATGGTTTCAATTACTTTGGGTAAGTCTATGGCTCATTATCCGCGCGGTTGCACTTTTTCTGATGGAGATTGGGATGCGATCGCACCTTTCTGGTTTCCCGTCGCCTTTAGTCATGACGTCACCACCAGCCCCATCGCCGCCACCCTGCTCGATCAGCGGTTAGTCATCTGGCGGACCCGCCAAGGCGTATCGGTGGCCAACGACCTCTGTCTCCATCGCGGCGTACCCATGAGCATGGGCCATGTTGAAAACGACCAGCTAATTTGCAAGTATCACGGTTTTCACTACGATGCCAGCGGCGCCTGTACACTCATACCGGCCAATCCAGACGCCACCATTTCCCAACGTCTATGCCTAAAAACCTATCCAGTACGTGAAGCCTACGGCCTAGTATGGACGACCCTGACAGGGGACGGTAGCAACGCCAACCTGCCCCGGATCCCCGAATGGAACCAGTCTGACTATCAGCCAATTTTGCCCAACAGTATGGACATCAACGCCGCCATCGGTCGTCAGATGGAAGGTTTTCTCGATGTGGCCCACTTTGCCTGGGTACACCACAAAGCCTTTGCCAGCCGTGATAATCCTGTGGTCCCCCCCTACACAGTCACCCCAACTCCCTACGGTATGCGAGCAGACTATGTGAGCACCGTCAGCAACTTTCCCAAAGCGTTACAGCATCGTGCCCCAGACGATTTTCAGTGGCGGCGAGTCTTTGATGTGTTTTTACCCTTCGCCGCTATTTTGCGCATTCACTTTCCCGAAGAAGGTCGACTCTGCATTCTGAACGCACCATCACCCATTTCGGCACGTAAAACCCGGCTATTTTCTCCACTGTGTCGTAACTTTGACCAAGACCAACCCCTAGAACCAATCTACGAGTTTAATCGACAGATCTTCTCAGAAGACAAGGAAGTGGTAGAGGCCCAATATCCCGAGGACTTACCCCTAGACTTACGTGCCGAGTATCACATTCCAGCGGATAAGACCTCCATTGCCTATCGCAAAGGTTTGGCAAATCTGGGACTGAGCAAAGCCTATACATCCTAAAACCCTGGTATATAGAAACCATCGGTGTTTAGGAAGCGATCATAAGGAATACTATGCTTAGCGTATTGTTAGCAGTAAGTTTAGGCCTCCAGGAACAGACAGCCCTACCCAGAACAACACAGGTGAAAGAGGTAGTCAGTGCGGCACCCGCCCTGAGTGCAATCGAAATTCGTCTGCAGATGCAGCAGCTACCAGATTGGACAACAGATGGCAGCAGTTTGTACCAAACACGCACATTTGAAGGCTTTGTAGAAGCGGTAGCATTTGTTGATAGCTTAGTGGAACCTGCCGAACAGTTAGGTCACCATCCTGACATTACAATCAGCTACAACCAGGTCTCCCTACAATTAACCACCCACGATGCTGAAGGCCTAACCAACCTAGACTTTCAGCTAGCAAGAAAAATCTCTCAGCTTTAATCAGCGTTTTCTCGATAGTGCGCCAAAATCTAACGGCCAAAATCTAACGGCCAAAATCTAACGATTGTTATGGGTCGTGTTTTTGATACTGTTCTGTCACCGACTGTCGAACTTCTTGCTGTAACCGTTCAAGGGCAGTATCTGTTTTGGCATTGTCCACAATCGCCTGCATTAGGGTCTTAATGCCCTGGGGGCCCCAGGAACAACCCTGTTCCAAATATACGCGAGCCGCCTGGCCTACGGCATAGGTACCATAGCCAGCAGCAGCGGCTTGGGCACCCATGGCCCCTGCATAGGCCGTTAACCCAGACGTACCATCCACCAGACTCCACAGGGCTGCACCACTCTTGCCCAAGCCCAAGATTAGCCCACTGCCTAACTCACTCAGCAACAGCGTACCCGAGCTGCGAACAATCGCTTGCCAGAGCTTACTAGCTTCAAAGTTGGTCATGGGAAAGCCATAGAGCTTGGCCAAGTTGCGGATCATAACCAGATCAGAGGCCACCCCCCCCAACAGGTCTAATACGGCCACCGGATTTAAGGCAACGGCAGCGGACTTATATTTTGCAAATTGCAAAATGATATCGTCAGCGGCGGTCTGGTTTAGTACGGCTGTGGCGGCAGCCAGGTTAGTATCCACCTGATTAGCCTGGTGCAACGTGTTGAGCGCCACCAGGGTAGGCCCTTCTGTATGAAACAAATCAATGAGGGCCGTTTTGAGGGGGGCAATCTCAGGAGGGGGAGACTCCCATTCTTCAGTCACGCGTCCATCGGGCCATTCTATGCGCACCTGCAGCGGCGAGGGTTCCGCTGCCACCAAAATAACATCGTCCACAATCGGGACATCTGAGGTAGCTGTTTTCTCTGTTTCGGTCTCCTCACCGTCCTCACCCAGGGTCTGAGTAAGCTGTGTTTGGAGACGCTGTAAATTGTCATAAACAGCCTGGCAATCGGTCTCTGGATACAGATCCGTCTTATTAAAGACCAGCAGCAGGGGTTTACGGGTCCTGTGGAGCATTTGCAGGGCCGTATATTCAGTATTTGTGATGTCTCCCGCCACCACAAACAAAATTAAGTCAGCCTGCTGGGCGACGGCTTGGGCCACTTGCCCCCGCTCTGCCCCTTCAATTTCATCTAGACCAGGGGTATCAATCAGCTCAATTTTGAGGTCTGGCTTTCCTTCAACAACATCTGGCGTCCAATAAATAGAGCGGGGCCACTGGGTGACGCCATTTAGAGGACCGGTTTCAAGAATTTTTTCGCCCACAAGGGCATTGAGCACCGCAGACTTGCCTCGGCTGACCAAACCAAACACAGCCACCCGTAGCAGGGTGCTATCTAGTTTGTTTAGCAGGGTCGTCAGCTGGTCAATACCGGACTTAACCGCCGCTTGCCGTTTAAGCTCATCAGCATCTGAGCGGGTCAGCTCTAACTGAGGAATATAGCGATCAATGGTCTGCCGTAGACTATCGCGGGCTTGGTCTACCAGCGGATGGGCTGCCCTATCTGTAGCCTTTTTGTTCTCAGCAGTGGAATCGTCAATAGTGGCATCGGTAGAAGCAGTCCGAATCAACGCTGGGTCAGTCATGGTGAGGGGCGCTTAACTGGCAACAGGACCGGCCTTAGGCAAATGGGCGACGGCCTGGGTGACAAAATCCTTGAGGGCCAAGCCTTGACGAGCCTGCTGGAACAGGGATTGTAAACGCTCCCCCAGACCGTCAAAGTCGAGCTCAGCAGCATCTGATAGGCTTTGTTCTTCGAAGTAATCGATTAGGGTAAGACCTGCCAGACGAGTAAGGTAAGCGGCACTGATACCCTGTAATGCACCGCCAGCCAGATAGGTGGTGACGTGGCTTTTGAGAACAGTGCCCAGGGCCTGGGAAGCTAGCTCCACTAGCCCAAGTTTGACGGTAAGTTCGGCAATGGTTCCGGCAGCCGCTCTAGCCTGCTCCATAGAAAAACGTTGCCCGTAGATAGCCCCCAGATCTAGTACTAGCTGACCGCTAATGGCAGCCGTGGCCAGCAAATCGACAGTGGCCATAGGGTTAACCAATGCAGCACCCGCCGCAAGCCACTGCATTGGTTCAATCACGGCCATCGCTTTTTGGCGACGATACCCATTAAGCTCCTGAATAATTCGCTGTTGTAGAACCTTGGTCTGACGTAAGGTGGTGGCCATGACGAGGGGCGCTGGGTCACCGACAAACCTATCGAGCTGCTGGGTCAGGGCGGCTAGATCGGCAGCTGGTTGCTCAAAAGATTCAGTAATTTCTCCTAACTTGGAATGGCGACGGACTTTAATTGGGTTAGGGTTAGCTGCGATCGCAACTACCTCCACCCCACGCTCTGCCACCCGACCTTTGATACGGTCCAGCACAACGGCCTTGTCCATAGGGGTGTACTGGTCCTGTTTGTTAAGCACCACCAGCACCTGATGGCCAGCAGTTACCAGCGATTCCAGACGATTTAATTCCGAAGCCGTCATGTCACCTGCCACCAGCAGCAGCACCAGGTCAGCATCGCTGTCTAGCTGTTCAGTAAAGGTTAACGATGACGACTCAGACCCATGCAGGTAATCAAAGAGAGTTGTTTTACCTGTGGCCTTGTTACCCGCAATCGCAATCGTTAGCTGGGTTCGCTCCAGGCTATCCAGTAAAAGTTCACATTCAGTGCGATAGATTTCTGCCTGGGCAGCAGTCTGGCTACCTTCAACAAGCAGCAAGTCAATCAGCTTATCGGTGCGCTCCAGAACCTGGTCAATCGCATCGCGTTTAACTGTGATCTGTTGGGGTACAGTGGGGGCAGGCCGACCTTGCTGACGCCACCACCAAAGACCAGAACCAAGGGCCATCGCCCCTAACACAAGCGAACCATCCATGGGCATATGATGCACCACATCCAATAGCCACAGGCTGGCGCTTAACCCCAAACCACCAACCAGAATAGGACGCTTGACTGCGATATCCATAGTGCCTATACCCACAAGTTTCTGCCCCTACATTCTATAAAGTTAGTGACCAGATACTAGGGGGAAAACCCAACAGAACTTCACGATAACTGTCTTTTGGGGACAACATTACGCGGTTACACTGATTTCTGGCGGTTTTTCCAAAATCGTCAGATTTTGAATAGTATGATCTGCTTTGTACGGGTGTGTCTCAAAGCGAAAAAAATTATGTAACCAGATATGACGCTCAATTATCAGTTTAAAATTATATGTGGATTACATAGAAGCGGAACAACGTATACAGGCAATATCCTTTCTGAGCACAGTTCTTTTCAAGTGCTTCACGAGCCATGCAATCCCGAGTGGGGTATCAAAGGAGTCGAAGCAGCCTATCCTTACTTAACATCATCAACACCAGAAAACAACAAAACAGCACAGTTACTGAATGATATTTTAAATTTTCGCCGTCAATGGAACCATCAGCCACCCCGACAGCTCAAACCATTAACCCACCTGTTGTATAGGCTCTCAGGAGGACAGGCGGGGAGAACTTGGTCAACGCTGAGACTCAAAAATGCGCTGAACTCACTACCGCCAGTTATTTGCTGGAAGGACCCTTTCACCACATTCGCCTTAGAGCATCTGCTGTCCACCTACAAGGCCCAGGCTGTCTGCATGATAAGACATCCTGGTGCACTTTGGCACAGCAACCGCCAATTAAAGTGGCCCTTTGATATCAAAGTATTACTAGAGCAAAAGCAACTCATTGAACGCTATGGCACCGATATTCCCGATAGACATTGGCAACTAGCCACACCCGATTCCCCGGCCAGCATCGCTATTTTATGGAAGCTCATGGCCAGGCTGATCTCAGAACAGGAAAAGTCTCAGAAATTACTAATAACGGTTAGACATGAAGATCTCTGCGTACAGCCAACAGCTACAGCAGAAGATATCTGTCATCACTTTGGGATACATTTTCAAAACAAAATGCACACATATATAGCCAACACAAGTTCTGAAGATAAAAAAGAATTAGCTCAGCGAGAAGCTTTTTCATTTGAGCGAGATAGCAAACAGATTATTAACCTTTGGAGAGATCACGTAGATAAAACAGAAGAACACATGATTCAAGACATCATTGGAGACGATCTTGGCAGGTTCTATGAATGTTGGTAAAACAGGACATCTGTACACAACAAACACAGACCAATAAACCGTTGCTGATCATCCCGATGATCAGCAACGGCCACAAATATAGTCACTATCGTCTCCCTAAACTGTCTGCATATCATCTCCAGAATCTAGAATCCAGGACCTAGAAAAAAGTAGAGGGCCAAAGAACAAAGGACAGCAAGGGTGCTATAACTCAAATACAGACGTTTTTGAAGTGACTCCCATGGCTGACGAGTCTGTTTTAAGACGAGGAGCGCTGTTTGGTCGGTTAGTACTCGACTACAACACAACCAATGAGCTAGGACTGGTGGGCGATCTACTTGTAGATTTGGCCCAGGGGCGAGTGGTCGGGCTGTTGTGCCAAGGAGCGCTGTGGCAGCGACAACGACCGATTTACAGCTGGGAGCACGTTACTAACATTGGCAAGGATAGTGTTGTTATCCATGACCCAAGAGCTGAAATGCCCAATGCTGCAGCCCAACCCATGGTGGGGCTAGAAGTATGGACGGACGCCGGTAATTGTGTTGGCCAAATTGTAGATTATCGGTTTGAGCGCCAGGGTTTCGTAATTCAATATTTATTTGCCCAGTCCGACCAACCAGGGCTTTACGGCTTGGCCCCCGATGCCATTATTAGTGCCGGGCGAAAGCGAATTATGGTGTCAGCTCTATCCGTTGAGCAGGCGGAGTATTTCGCCGATGAGGCCATCCCCTTAGACCAGCAAGACTGGCAGACCACCGCCCAAACCACGGCCCAGTCCCTGGCAGATCAGGTACAGCAGCGTGCCCAGGGTCTATCAGACTATGCCCAGGAAAGATGGCTAACTGAGGATCTAAATCAGCAGCTGCAGTCTACAACTCAACAGCTACAGGATAGGACCCAGGGGTTACGATCTCAGCTCAACCAACAAGTTTCTAAAGCCAAAGAGCGTCTGAGTCCACTCAATAAAGCCTTAGAAAACACCTTAGAAAACACTTTTGACAAATTTAGCGACCAAACCGACCCTCCTGCCATCGACGTGGATTCATTTGAGGTGTGGGAGGACGACGATTAGACCGGTTCGTATTTTGTTTGATGCCCCCTTAGGCGGTTTGGTTAAGCTTCATCACTAGAACAATGTCACTTAAAGCCCCTGAACGATCGCCACGGTCAAATCGGATCAGACTACGATTAATGTAAGCATCTGGAAACTGGGGCTGTAGTTCAAGCGCCCGATTAACGTCGGCCAGTGCCCCCTCCACGTCCTTCAGACGGAACCGCAGGACGCTGCGTTCATTGAATGTTTGGGCTGCATCGGGCTGCAGAGATAGGGCTTGGTCAAAATCTGCCATCGCCGCCTGATACTGGTGTAAATCAACTTGAATCCGACCTCGTTGCGCATAGGCATTGGCTAAGGATGGGGTCAGCTCGATGGCCTGGTTAACATCTTGCAATGCACCGGCTAAATTCCCAAGATGGTGCCGAGCGCTGCTCCGATTACTAAATGCGTCTGCGCAGCACGGCTCTAGCCGGATAACTTCGCTAAAGTCAGCAGCAGCCATTTCATAGCGATGGCTATAGAGCTGCACCAACGCTCGGTTGTGGTAAACGTAAGCCTTTGGACTAATGCGTAGGGCCTCAGTATAGTCATCGAGGGCTCCTTCACTGTCCCCAAGGGCAGCTCGTGCGTTGCCTCGATTGTTTAGCAGGGCAAATTTACCTGGGGCAGGACAGTCCTGGAGCACATTTTGCAACTGAGGCAACGTGCGCGGATGGATTTCAGGCAACGCCGGATCCAGCCTCAGGGCTGTGCAGTAGTCCTTCATTGCCCCCGCATAGTCTCCTAATTCTGTCCGTGCTTTGGCCCGGTTACTATAGGCATCAACAAAGCCTTCATTAAGAGCGATGGCCTGATTAAAGTCGTCTAGGGAGCGCTTGTAGTCAACCTGATACAAGTAAGCCAGACCGCGATGATTAAAGGCATCAGCACAGTGAGGATTAAGGGCCAGGGCCCGGTTTAAATCGTTAATGGCAAATTGAGACTCACCGCATTGCAACCAGGCCACCCCCCGCCAAAGATAGGTGCGCGGAAAGTGGGGTTGCAACTTGAGGGCATAGTCAAAGTCCCGTACGGCGCCTGCATGGTCTCCCAGGTCTAACCGCAGCAGTCCTCGATTGCAATAGCCTCGCGTCGATAGCGGCGCTAGTTGAATTCCCCGCTCAAAATCTTCTAAAGCTGCATCCCAATGTCTTAGCTTACGTTGGGCATTTCCTCGATTTAGATAGGCCGACGCGTACTGGGGAAGGAGATGAATAGCCCAGCTAAAGTCTTCAATGGCTGTGCCATAGTTGTCCATGGCATAGTGGGCACAGCCTCGGTTGTAATAGGCTTTGGCATAGTTAGGCAGATATGCAATGACCGTATTGAAAATTGCGATCGCACCGGCACAGTCTCGCTTCCGTGCCAGATCAACCCCTCGATTCAATAAGTCCTTCGCAGTCATCTCACCCCACAGCCACCATAGGACGGAGTTTACGATGTAAACAACGCAAGCCCCGACTTAGAACTTATATTATCTTTGATACGAAACCAATAGATACTGTTCCAAGTTTATTAACGATTTATCGTTAACGCCGTCCTTAGCTACGCGTAAACCCTCTAACCCGATCACCCCTGAGCAGCAAAAATTCTTTCATCCAATGCGGAAAGGATCTCGGGGTCTTTCTCCACATCAAACTTTCGAGCGAAGAAAATATCGTCTCTAGCTAATTTGGGAAGATGTTCTGAAGAAACTATGCCAGGACGACCATCATTAGGCTTACTCCAGCTAATGTAATGAATATTCTGACCGTAGAACTTAAACGAGCCGTTATTGACTAGAACTGTCTGAAAAATTGACTCGTCTGGAATTAAAGTATCCTCATAAAAATCAATTAATCTTCTCCCCTGAGCAGACCTCAGAAAATGCAATAAGAACTTAACGCAGTCAGCTGAGAGCATATGAAAGTATGAACCTCCATAGCCAATAAACTTGCTATTAAAGGGTGTAGAAACATGACGCCCCAGAATAAGCTCATTATTAAACCAATGCAGCCGGATAAAGTTCTGAATACGATTCACCGCCGCTATTAACGGCTTAATGGCAGTTAACTGCCAGTGAGACAGATGCATCCCTGTCTTCCAATAATGATATAAATAACGATCTTTACACTGTTCTAGAGGCCACGGAGCTCCCCCCGAAAACAACTCAAAGTGCTCCATAAAACCATCATACTCAGTCTCATTAAGCAGATTTTCCAAGTTCTGTAACGGCTGAGTTGGATAACACTGCCCACTCAAGTTGACTAGCCAATCGAACTCTATATTCTGACTATAAATCCACTCTACAGCGTCCAAATAGGCATTCACCAGTGACATATCACATCGTCTGACTGATGCATACAGACACTGTATTGGATGGCCAGGTAAATCTGACAGTGGCGACAAATCTAGTGGAGCAGATTCAGCGGAATGACTGAGAACAATTATTGATGATGGATTTGCTTTTCGAATCGTCCTTACTAGGCGATAAATTTGATCGGGTTTTTGATGGGTCCGAATCAAATAGAGAATTTTCATGGCATAATCAAATAGACTTTGGAAGTGAAATAGACCAGGTTAGTCGGACATAAAAAGCTCAAAACTGAAAGTATCATTCGAGCTTTAGAAAGACAGAAAATTGTCAGAGTTCTTATAAGTTCCGAGAGGAATCAATACTAAACCGTATAGCCAAACACCTCCATATCCTTCCTATATTTTACTTCCAAAAAGTTAATATCGTCCAAGCTAAAATATTCTCTCCAGTCTTTATATTTCCGCTTAGACTTATTTGAATGGGGCAACGAAACTGAAATACCGATCTTTTGGCAAATGTTATCCCAATCAGCACTGATATTTTCTAATTGACCAACATAGTCAACAATGAGATTTTCACCCGTTTCATCGGCTAGTTGAGCAAACTGAGACATCGTTCCATAGGACTGCCAGCATCCATCCGCATGAATAAACTCAGATATTGTTCTACTATTCAAGCAAGCAACGATGCCAGGCCATCGAAAGGCATCATATAGCTTTGGCAGTTGAGTTAATGCTGTAGGTATTGAAGCAACCTGATCAACAGAATACATTAGTTTGATCGCAGCGCCTCGATATCCCCCCAGGTAGTACGTTTTCAGATACTCATAGAAGGAAACCATCCGATCCACAGGATGTCTAACAACTGTAAACGTAAAATAGTTATTCCACGCTTCATCCCCCATCATTGCCTTAATCTCAGCAGCTGATGAATGTTTATAGATACCAAATTTTTTCTGATATGACTTTTGTAGGCGTTCTCCATACTTAGTACTGCCCAACATAATGTCATTCCACTGCATCTCGTTGTCGAGTGCCCGTTCAATACTTGTACCACCACACTTGTGCAAATGGACAAAGACAAATTTCTGACTATTAGAGATAAATGTCATTTCTACAAATTAGAAAATAATAAAAATTACAATAGATAGATATTTATTTTAGACAGCGCCTAATAAATATCTAAAAGCACTGTAGCAACATCAAAAGCCCTTAGCAAAATTCATCGCAGCTTGCTCTATCTGAGTATAGAGTTTTGTTGGTGTCAAACACAGAAAATAGACAGCTCCCATAGTAACCAATGTTTTTCTAGGCTCTTCAAACAAAATTCTAATATCGCTAGCGATCGATTTATGCAGCATTTTAAGCGCCAATGATGCATCTCTCATGCTGACAGCACGACGAGCAATATATCTCTGGAAGTATGCCCTGGCCAGACTTACGGAATCACCCAGCACATCTGGATAAGCCTTGGAGTACTTATCAATAATTCTCTCAAGATATTCATATTGAGCTAAGGCATTAGCTGATAATCCACCAGAATTGATTCGATAAAGGGTAAGAAGCTCTGGAATACCCTCACAAGCCCAATCAGTCTCCACCGCAATTCTCAACCAACATTCGACATCTTCAGCTCTTTTAAAGCTTTCATCAAAATAGAAAGTCTCTTCCTTTCCATGCAGATTATCTGTGAACTCAATATCTTGAAATACCTTGCTTTTAAATACGGGTGATGACCCATTACCAATTGGATTACGGCGCAGAATATAATCAGGCGTAATATTTTTAACTTTTGTAGGTATTTGTTTTAGCCCTGTCGGGTTATCGTCTTCGTCGATCAGTCTAGAATAGCTAAAGCTAATACCTACATGGGGATTTGTTTCTAAATGACCAACATGCTTCTCAATCTTGTCTTCGGTCCACAAATCATCAGCATCAACTAAAGCAATATAATCCCCAGTTGCCTGCCTTATCCCGGTATTACGAGCACCTGCAAGCCCTCGGTTCGCCTGTTGGATAATCTTGATTCTAGGATCATCAAACTGACGGCAAATTTCAATGCTGCGATCGGGCGAACCATCATCAACAATAAGTACTTCAAGTTCGCTGTAGGTTTGAGCCAATACTGAAGAGATCGTTTTACCTACAAATTTCTCAGCATTGAAGACTGGAATAACAACTGACACTAGCTTTTTATTCATCGAAAAACCTCTAACTCTAAATAATAAATATCAGTTCGCATCAGTATGCACACTTATTGAAGTAGTTCGCATAAGTATTAGCGTTATCAAACTGAGGATTTCTTTAAATAAGCTATCCCATAGTCATCTAGATAGAAGCATACTAAATATATTTTCTTTTCGAGAAAGAGATATCTTAAATTAGCAAACATGATTTAGCTCCATATTCTTATACATAGCTCATACGACTAATTCAGGTAGGAATAATAGCTGACACATCGAATATTTGACTCTTATCCATCTTTAGATGCAATTAATAGAAGTCCAAAGAATTCATGACTAACATCAAACTTTAGAGAGACTTTTTGGTATCTCAGAGACTGAGTCATTCATCCTGTTAGAACTCTCTTCTGACCATGTAGAGATGATTTGAACAGACGATAACGATACCCAAACATACAGAATCCAAGCATCACCTACAAACAAATTACTCTCCGTTAGGTTACTAAGTGTTAGAAACACGAGCATAACCACAGGATATATTGCATAGGATTTTTTAGTCAGTCGAATTAACTGAATTGATTTAACAAATGTTATGAGAAAATTCGAGAAGAATAAGAGTCCTCCAATCCACCCCAGCGCTAGTAAAACCTCAATAAACCCATTGTGAGCATTGGGCACAGGCCACCCAGCTATTTGTCTAACAATATCAGCTGGAGCGCCATAGGGTCCCCAGAAACCTTTATAGCCATAACCTAAGAAAGGCTTTTGAGAAATCATATGAAATAGAGCAGGCCAAATATCATTACGACCTGATAAATCTGTCCCTTTACCAAATGCTCCAAGCAGCGTATCCGCGTTAGTTTGTATATAGGAAATTGCAATCCCTGCCGTTAGGGTGATTGAGCTAACGGCAACCACCATAGAGCGATAATTTAACTTCAAGGCATTGCAAACAAAAAATGTTAGCGTCATTGTTGCCGTTGCCAAGAGCCCCGTTGTTGATTGAGCAGCTACAACAAGGAAAGCTGATAGAACCATAGAGCCGGTGATGGCTAACTTGGCCTTGCCACGAAAAACATCTGTATACTGAGTAATCAGAAGAAATACTGTAGTTAGGGCCATTTGAGCGCCCAACTTATTCTTATGGGTATGCACGCCTCGCCAGGCTCCTGTATGTGGAGCAAGATGCATCACTCCATACTTCGGTATTAATACACCAAAGAGAAAGCAAACCAAGGTATTTATGCAGAGTGCAGTAACCAAAAGCCTGAGCTGTTGCTTAAAGCTAAAGCTCAAGGAAAAATACGCTGAAAATGCCGTAGCACCTATCAGAAGGATACCTCGTCGCGAGGAAACATTGGGAAAGACTGACCAATTGGATGAAAGTACAATCAGCAATAAAAATACAACCAACAGCAATGATTTAGGGCTCGACTTTAAACGAGTCAAAATCATTTTCCAACGCAATAGTATCCCCAAACAGGAAGCTGCATGAATTGCCGTACTGATTCCTGGGAGTAGAAAATTACTTTTGACAGTGGATAAATCAACTAACTGTCCACCACCACCACTGTCAATTAGGTTAATAGGATTGCCAAGAAAGAACCACAATCCAAAACAGACAAAAGCGTATTCTAAATACCTCGGAATTTTAAGCACGACATCATACTCGGTAATTAATTCTACGTTGTAGGCGTATTTTAGTTATTCAAGCCTATATTACAGCACCGCTTTCAATAAACCTTAGTCCGCCTTTAAATACTGAATTTAAATAGGTTAAACGTTATTAATTTAAAGTACAGAAGAAATGCTAGTAAAACTGATTTAGGGTTCTTACAGAAACTCCACCAGTTACTGATAAGTGCACGATTGATAAACGTAACACCCAGTAAGGCTGAAAGATTTAGCCGTAGCGTTTGGCGGGCTAAATACTGTAGCTGAGCCGTTTTAGCAGCACTGTAATGTTTTTCGACTAGTTCAGGCGCATTCTGACGGGCTTTTTGCATTAATTTTGCCCATCCATCTTCCATTTTTATCAGGGTTGAAGATAGTCCCGATGAGTGTAAACGATATTGCACTAAGACTTGGTCAATCCCATCTATTTGCCAATTTTCTTGAAATGAGAGTCTAAATAGCAGGTCTATATCTTCGTTATACTGCATCGATTCATCAAACCCGTTTAGTTCTTGAAAAACTGATTTTCGAATCACAAGATTAGAGGTTGTTACAGTGGGGTTACCGTAAAACAAATCTTGAGGTTGCAGTTTATCAACTATATTGTTGGTCGTTTTTCGAGTCGTTTTACCGTCTGACTCGATGAGTTCAACCCGTGAAAAACTAGCTCCAACATTAGGATGAGCTGCCATATATTCTACATGGAGCTTCAGTTTGTCTTTTAACCAAAGATCATCCGAGTCAAGGAATGCAATGAGTTCGCCTTTTGCTAGCTCAGCTCCCAAATTACGGGCAACCGATACGCCACCATTTTCTTTGGAAATCAGGTTTACTCTAGAATCTGATTGACAGAACTCATTGACCACCGCCTTGGTGTCATCTTTTGAGCCATCGTCAATAATCAGTAGCTCCCAGTTTGCATAGGATTGGTCTAAGACAGACTGAATCACCTGCGGTAAAAAATTAGCCGCATTGTACGCTGGAATAACAACGGAGATAATTGGTGTTGAAGTCATGGAAATATACTTGGGAGTATTTTAAAGGCTGTGGCCAGACAAAATAGAAACTAGGAAAGGGAAAGGGATTTTGTGCCAGAGAAAACAGATTTAGAGACAAAGAACGTAAAGAGCGGTAGGCAAATAAGATGGACGACTAAGACGACCACTGCCACTGCTGTAATGTTGAATTGAGCGGCGATAATGATGGAAATAGTTAGCAGCGTTGTGAAGAAAACATTCCATTTAAGTCCATCTAGACCTCGATCAACGGTTAATAATAGCTGCTCGGCCACTAGGGCAAATGGCCTGGGTAAACCTGAGATACAAACAATAATTAGAATAGGAATAGCTACGATCCATTTTTCACCAAAGACAATGGGTACATATATGGGCGCTAGGCTACTCTGAGTTATGACTAATGGAAATATAATCGCGGCACAAATGGTTAGACTGCGGATATAGCTCTTCTTCAATTGAGAAAGGTTCTCACGAGCTTCGCATAGATACGGGAAGACAGAGTTAGAAACCATGTTGATGGCTGTCAAACTCAGACCTAGTCCGGCATTGAAACTAAAGAAGTAGATTCCAAGTTGTTCAACACTGAAGAAACGGCCAATTAATATGTAATCCATGTTGGAACGGAGATAGTTGAGTAACTCTATTCCTAATGGAAATTTTGAGAAATCAAAAATCTGTTTGTATCCTTTGAGGGTAAATTTACCGCTAGGTCTCCAAGCATGATTCTTTCTGTAGATGATAAACCAGCAGCTTTGGGCAATAACGGCTGGAATAACAATACTCCAAATACCCAGGCCCATTAGGGCAAAAATGACTACTGAGCATTGGCCAATAAGTGCACTGACAGCTGTTGCGATCGCACCAATCTCTAACCTATTTTCACGCCGAATTAATGCATCTTGCACGGCATAAAACGGATTAACCAGGTATGGAGTCGCTGCAACTATAATGGGAAACGTTAGCTCTGGCTCTCCATAGAAGAGGGCAATGGGGAATGCCATGAGGCATTGAAGCGTAAAGATACCTAAGCAAAGAATCCAATTTGTCCAGTAGGCCGTATCTAGCAGACCGTCAAGTTCTTCCTTACTAGCTTGAATCAGTTTGGGGGCAATTCCACCCTTTTGGATAAATACATTTGCAAAATCAGTGATTGCAAAAATAATTGCAATCAGACCATATTCCTCGGTGCTTAGCGAACGGGATAATACTACAACTAGCGCTATACGTATAACTCGCCTAAAGATCTGACTGGCTGTGAGCCATCCGATATTCTTTACAAGCTTGTCCGAAAACAAGCGCTTAACTTTATTGAGCATGATGATTTAGGCGAACCTTAGAAAAAATAATCTGTTCATCTATAAATTAAATATCCATAGCCTTAATGCCTAATCCATAAGAAGATTAGGCCTTTTGCGATTTATCCCACCTTAGTGGCGGCGCTGGTCAGTTAATTGAATATCCTAAACAAGAAATTCAACGGGTTGACGATCCGGGCAGCAAAGTCAAGAACTGAGCCGGTTGATGTTTTAGGTACAACAACAACGTCACCATCTTGAATTTGGTAGGTGTCTACAAGGTTACGAAGATCTACGACTTCCTGAGTAACTTCACCCGTATCTTTATTCATCCGAACAAAGGCAACTTCCTTAAGCTTTGCATCATCTGTGGGACCACCTGCGATCGCAACGGCACTAGACAGAGAGCTATTTGGAGGAACAGCAACCTCTCCAGGTCGTGTTACTTCCCCAACAACCCGAACCCGAACTGTATCTGGAGCCAAGCTCGATGTGGCCAATAAGCGACTATCAACCAGCTCTTCTCCTTCAGCTAAACGAGGAACAAATACCAGGTCTCCATCCCTAAGCAACATTTCTTCAGGTACCGTGGCCGTCCAGAGCGCATCCCAAAGATTGACCTCTGTTCTGACCGTATCACCGTTGGGCAGCTCACGAATGACCACGACCTCACGCAGATCGGCTGTCCGTCTAATGCCGCCTGCCTGCACTAACGCCTCACTAACATATGGAGGGGAATAGGCAGATTCCTGGGTAATATCAGTTGTTTCCTGTAGCTGAATCGGTCCTGGTCGATACACCTCACCTGCAACATTAATCACAACAGGACGCAGCGCATTTAAGGTGACAGAAACAGCCGGATCAACAAGGATTGTGTTTAAGACCTGGGTCAGCTCTTGCGTTAGCTGATCGGTTGTTCTTCCAGCGGCCGAAACCTTACCCACAATCGGCAAGCTAATGGAGCCGTCGGGAAATACCGATAGGGGGCCCGTATACTCAGGGAATCCGTAGACACTCACTTCAATCCGATCGCCAGGTCCTAATAAATAAGATGACGATGCGTAGTCAATGGGCACCGTGTTGGCCCTAAGCGTCCGGTTGTCAACAGACGGCAGCGCTGGCTCCTCTGGCGGTAGTGCCGGTAAGGGTTGGGCAACGGCTGCTATGGGCATACAGCAAATGAGTCCCATGAGCAAAGGCGCAGCTGATCGTATCTGGTGACGGCTAAGTGGCAACATCTTTCGTTTAAAGGAATTCATAATAGTAAAATTTTCACCGTTGGGTCGAAGAGCTAAACACCATTACCAGGCAGCTCTAGAGGTGACTGTTGGCATTGACCTGACTGTTTACATCGTGACTATTGTTGGCCACAGATGTAAACCTTGCCGAATTCTTTTGGGGCGCGTAGTTCTGATTTTTAGTAAAGTAATGGTCCGGCGTTCCCTTAACATCGATACCATTGGCCACTAAGCCCAGAACCGGCTGCTGAGACTGGGACAACATATTTTTCGTGGCGCGAATACTATCGGCATCCGCCTGACCAGGACGCATAACGAGCAAGATACCATCCGTTGCCCGCCCTATCGTTAGGGTGTCCGCTAATCCTAAAATCGGTGGAGTATCGATAATAATGTAGTCGTAGGCCTTTTCACAGGCCTGTAAAAGCGGCGCAATATGCTGAGATTCTAGAATAGCCAGGGGATTGGAAGGAATAATACCCGCTGGTAAAACATGCAAGTTAGGTTCTTGAAGCACAATAGCGTCCTTGAGAGCTACTTCCCCTGCCGCAAAATTGCTCAAGCCCTTTAGATTAGGAATACCCCACACAGAATGCTGGGTAGGCTTACGCATATCTGCATCAACAACCAGTACTAAGTGCCCTAAATTAGCCAGCGTCAGTGCTAAATTGGCCGCAACCTCAGATTTCCCTTCACCTGCAACCGCACTGGTTACAGTCACGGTTTTGATCGGCTTATCCACACATGAGAACTTGAGGTTTGCCTGAAGAGCCTGGTAGGCCTGCAAAATTGAAGCAGGCTCAGTATCACCTCGAACTACAACGCTGGGAATAGCCCCATCTCTGGAGCTAAACCGTTTCCAAGCAGGAATGACGCCTAAAAGCGGATACTCATAGAGTTCCTGTCCTTCCCGTACTGTTTTCACAGAGTGGTCAGCCATGTCAGCTAAGAAGGCCGCAATCAGTCCTAGTAATAAGCCAGCCGCACTTCCGGCTACAAGGAACAGCTTTAGTGAAGTGCCAACGGTTTCCGACGGCACCAAGGCTGGCGAAACAATGCGGGCATTTCCAGAGTTTTGATTTTCAAGAACTTGAGCCTCTTGCAGGTTTTGCAGTAATGTCTCATAGGTAGTTTGGGCAACAGCAAGCTTTCGCTCTAGCTCTCGCTGCTGTTTTTCTAGGATAGGAATCTGCCTAGCTCTACCCTGCTGAGTTTCCTGCGCATTTACCAGCTGGTTAATTTGTTGTTCCAAACCTGACTGCTCACCCTCAAGCTGTAGATAGGCGGCAATCATGTCTTGTTCTAGTTGACCCGATTGCAAATCATCTAGGGGTAAATCTAACTGATTCGCCCCTAAGGTAATGTCAATTCGCTGCTGGAGAAGATCCTGAAGGGCGGCTTCTTGGTTGCGAATCGTCACAACTTCAGGATGCCCGTCTCGATAGCGTGTGCGTGCCAGTGCCAGATCTGACTGTACCGTTTGCAGCTGCAGCAGCACATCTTGAATACCAGGGGACTCACTAATAATCCCTACGGCATAGGCCTCTTGGGAACTGAGTTTCAAATTTTGCTGAATCTGAGAAGATTGGGCCAGACGGTCAGCCAACTGGGACTGGAGCTGTATCAGCGTACTGTCCAGGGTAAAGAGCGCGGTAACCAGATTGGTGGATTCCTCTTCAAGGTTAATGATTCTGTTGACTTCCTTGAAGCGTCGTAAACCTGATTCTGCTTCACTCACAGCAGCCTCAGACTCAGGTAGCTGTGCCGTAATAAATTCTTGAGCTGCAACCGCGGCCGCACGATTGGTCTGAATATCGTTTTGGATATAGATCTCTGTAATTGTATTGACAATATTCGCCACCAATTCCGGATCAGAAGACTTGTATGAAACACTCAGGACGTCTGTTCCAGGAACGCCCACGACAGTCAGTTCACGCAGAAAATCGATGGGGTCAAGGGGCTCGCCTTCGTCATCTTTCAGCTGAAGCGTTGATATCACCTGCTGGGCAATAGGAGTAGAGCGGAAAACTTCGATTTGAGTATCGAGGGGGTTATCCAAATTCGTTAGTGCTTTCAGCTCCCGATCTGAGCCCTGAAGCCCAACTAAAGAAGATGTTTGGTTGGATATTTCGAATAAAAGTTTTGATTCGGCTTCGTACTCAGGTTTTTGAGTAATTCCAACACCGACGGCAGCGGTCGCCGTTAGTCCGAAAACCGTCAGCGCAATTAGCCAGCGACGCTTGAGAACTAACCAATACTTATGTAAATCTATTTCAATCTCTGGAACAGAGCTAGCTTTAGATGCCATTGAGCCTCACTGGGAAAAGAAACGAATCACGACGGGGAGGATAATATTACGGGCCTAATATCGAAGGTTAAAACCTGAATATCAATCTATATAAAGTTTTCAGCAAGCAGCTTCATTGAATTATGAAGGAACACATTGGCTCTCAGTGAAACTATCGTTGCTAGTGAAAAAATGCATACAAGTGACACCAAAGCCCCTTAGAAAATATAGTTAACCCTGCAACAGAGTTATACCCATTCTTTCAAGCAAGGTAATTACTAACAGTGATAATTGAACGTGGGCATGAGAACTTCATGGCACGTATCAATTTTCTAAAAACCTGATAAAGGATAGGAACAAATCATAGTGAAATGAAGCTTGTGAATGTAGCTGGTCAATGCACCCAAACCCGAACCTAGTATTTCTATGTAGACCTTTAGGAATCAGAACGTTCTGGGGCTAATAAATTAGGTCAATCAGAAATCCGTTGGATTACCCAAATAGCGGATAAATAATACGTAGGTTAGTAATAATAAATACAGTATCTAGGTTGATAAACGTAAGTCCTTAATATTAAACATCCTGAATAATATTCGTAGCAAGGTTGAAGTTACCGTAAAGCCCATGGATGAGATGGACTGACTTTAAATTTATGATGTCTTATATTATGAACCCCAAAAAGCTATTGAAGTTCCTTAGTTAATTTTTCCCTTCTTTGACTGCTTTTGCTCTGGGTTATTGATTGCATCTGTCAGGTTTGTTAGGAGCAGCGGACATTCTTAAACGTCTCAAGTTACAACCGCTAACCTGACTCATATTCGACGAATCCATCGGTTGTCGAATATGAGTCAGTCGGCCGTCATAGGTCTTAATTTTTGTCATTCCTGCTTTAGAGGATAAACTGAGCGGTTAGATAGGCTAGAGGCCCCTATCTTTCAGATGAGATCATCCTAAGGAGCAGCAACACCTAACGTTTGATTCTCTCGAACTGGTTTTATTCACTTTGAGCTGGGTTGTCTGCATCCTGAGGCTCATCGGCAGTAGCGTCATCTGGCTCGGCAGCAGCATCTTCCTCAGCATCGGCGAGGAGCCATTCATCCTGTGGGCGTTCCAGACCACTTTCTAGCCTGCTAGGTATGAGGTAGATATCGACAGAATCGGCAGCGGCAACAGCTGGCTCCGTCATAACGTAGAGAGATGTCTCACTAAAATCTTCATCGCCTACGGTTAAGGTGTGGTTTTCTTCATTAACCATTAGATCAACGATGGCTGTAGGGTCATCTAAGCCATAGGTGTCTAACTGATTTGGGTTAACTGTGACGGTCTCTTTGACGGTGTCGCTGGTAATGATGTTAAGTAAAAAGGCGATGGCAGAGGGATCGGCTGGCGCTGATTCAGGCTCGGTCATCTGCCATGTATCGTCATCACTTTTGGCAAAGGCTAACCGGCTACCATCCAGATTGATGGCAAATGAGCTGACATCTGCTTCGGTAAAACCATATAGGGTTTTACTGTCGCTAGATTGGGTTCCTTTTCTGGTTTCAATGATTGTGACGGTGGCTGCTAGTGCGATCGCAACTCCCAGCAAAATCCCAGTACTGCGCTGTAGCTTCATCTTAATCTATGCTCCTTAGCGACGACGGAACCAGGTAATACCGGCCCCGACTAATCCCACCAGCGGGAATACAACCAGTGCTAGAACGATGACCATAATCTGTCGAGATACGGTCATGGTAATACGGCGATTGGTGATTTCCTTTGGGCGAATTGATAGCGTAGTATTCTCCAAATCACTCAGCCAGGTAACGCTGTTAAGAAACACATCGCCATTGAGTTGTTGGTCGAACAGTCCATCGGTGGCAAATGTGGCATTACCAATAACCACAAGACGGGCTTCTTTCTCTGATTCATCTTCTAGTTTGTCTTCTGGTTCGTCCAGGGGCAATGGCTCACCGGGCTCTGCTTCAGTTTGTTCTGCCGCTTCGACGTTATCAGCTGAGGGTGTGTCTACACCAGTCTCGTTGGCATCAGGTGTCTCTGAAACGTTGGCGTCAGCCTCGTCTACATCAGATATTTCTGTTTCAGCTGCGTTATCTTGGTCCTCTTCAGATGTCTCTTCTGATGCGGCATCCTCTGACAAATTTTCTGTTGCGTCGGGCGTAGTCTCTTCTGACGGGTCTTCTGTTATCTCTCTCGGCTGGGCTTGTTTGGTTAAAACAACACCAATATTAAAGGGACCCTCCGGCGCCTGCTGGGTATCAACATTGAGCTCCCCTGTTTCAGACAGCGGTTCAGCATAGCTTTGGGGATTACTCAAAAGTAAGGGTGTGGCGTCCACACCGTCTATGGGCGCTAACTGAATAGGCCGGGCCAGGGGGTAAAACGAACGGCCATTATCAAAGTCTGCGGTGATGGGGTGGGCACCATAGGCGGTTACCAGGGGAGCAGCAGGCCCTAAACCGACGATTTGGCCCGTATTCGAAGCATCCACAATCAGCCGTTCATCAAAGGTGACGCCCCAGCCGTCTAATAGAGCATCTAACTCAGGTTCGGCTTGCGGATCCACCATTAAGAGAACACTGCCACCGCCATTTAGGTAGGTTTTGAGCGCGTCCACCTCCGGTGGGAAAAATGCTTGTTTAGGCCCAGCGATCACAATTGCATCGGCATCGTCGGGTACGACAGCGGTCTGGGCCAGGTTGAGGGGTTCAATGGTAAAGCCATCTGATTCTAAAGCAGCGGCGGCTTGGGCATAGCCTGACGTACTGCCATCAATCACAAATTCTTCGTGGCCTTGGATAAAGTACACCACTGCGTTGCGATCGCGACCGATCTGAGCCAGCTTATTGGTTAGATCCTGCTCAGTTAACCCTTGCACCCCCAAGGTCTGAACAAATATCTTGTCATCCCCAACTGCCAGGTGCACCTCACGCCCCTCACCACTGACATTAAACTCACGGGCCGCCGCCGGATCTTGAAACGGATTGATGTGCTCGTAGGTGAGGTTGTCATTAAATTTTCGATAGCTATCCAATAGCTGCTCGTCGTTCGGGTTAAATGCGGAGTCAAAAACTACCACATTGACGGGCTGGTCTAAATTTGTCACCACTGACCTCGACTCAGGTGCCAGGGTAAACAGCCCGGCCTCGGTTAGGTCAATACGAGGGGCATATTGCACCGATAGAAAATTAATAATACCGAGAATAAGCAACATGGACAGGGTGGCCAACACCGCATTGGTTCCAGCCTGGGTGGAGCGATTTTGCCAGAAGCTGCGATAGCCAAACCCACCGAGCACCAAACTCACTAGGGTCAGCACCAGACCTGCCACCAGTAGACCAATGGGCAGGGTACTCCAAGTGTCAACAAAGCCGGCCACGAGACCCGCCGTAGTCAGAGCCAACCCAGGCCATAGCAGCCAGCGGAGATATTTACGAGAGGTAGATAGCGCTTTCATAGGGTGGGGACAAAAATGAAAGTAACAGAAATAGGTAAGGGATTTTAGAGCTTTAGGGATAGAGTTTTTTACAGGCTCTCAACAGTAACGCTGGAGAAACATTGCATGGAATATCTATCGGCCCAACAGCGCAGCCCAATTGTCGAATAAACGTCATCTTCCTAATTTCTCTGAAACCTGAATGCTTCGATAGATTGGGCCGTTAGAAAAATCCCTAAGACAGCATAGGAGAGAAACAGTATCAGGCCACTGATATCAAACACACCTTGGGTAAAGTCGTTGTAGTGCTTTAGCAAAGAAAGATGGCCGATGGCGTCACCAACGGGTCCGGGCAAGCCGCTAGCCACCCCTTCAACAACAAAAAGCACCAACACCAGCGCAAAGGTAAGAATAGCCGCCAAAACACTACTTTCGGTCAGCGATGAAATGAACATTCCCAGGGAGAGTACGCCTGCAGCCAGTAAGATCAGCCCAGCATGGCCCAAGAACAGTAGCCTCAGGTCAAACGGGGGGTCGGAAGCGCCCACAATAAAGGACTCGAGCACCAACAGCGGCAGTACCATGGTGATAAAGAACGTAACCACCCCCAGCAATTTGCCCAGGGCAACGGCCCAGTTGGTAATGGGTGAGGTGGCCAACAGCTCTAGGGTGCCTTGTTTGCGCTCGTCGGTATATAGCCCCATGGACAGCGCAGGCAATATAAACATAGACAGAGACCCCAACAGCCCCAGATAAAACTGGGTGAATTCATAGGGTAGGTCTAGCGGAGCGCTCTGAACTCCAGCCTGATCGGCAAAGGCCGACTGGGTTAATAACCCCTGGGGACCAAAGACTAAAATAACCAGTAGAAACCCGGCCAGGAGCCAAAAAATAGTGGCAATGCCATAGGCCATGGGGGAGGCAAAGTAGCTTTGCAGCTCTCGACGGTAGATGGCAATAATGTTGCTAATAACGGTAATGATGCTATTCATCGCTGTCCGCTGACGTGTCTGTGGGTGAGGTATCTGTGGGTGAAGTATCTGTGGGTGGGTGGGCAGTGGGCTGAGTATCTGGGGACTCTGCCTCAGGAGCCGATGCTTCGGTACTTGGGGCCTCGGTATCTTGAAGGTCGGTAGCGTGGGGGTCGGTGGGGACTACTGACGGTTCTTCCGTGGTCAGGTTTATAAACACATCTTCCAAGCTGACGCGGTTGCGGGAAAGCTCATAGAGGCCGAGGTCGGCTTTGATAATGGCATTTGCGATCGCACTGCCCGGATCGGTCTCGGTCGCCGCCATCACCTGAAACCGATGGTGATTGTCAGCTAAGCCTTCACTAGGCAAGTATTTGATCGAGTCCACCTGGCTGAGGGGATTGAGCACCGCTTGAATCCGGTCGAGGTCGCCAGCTACTTCAATGGCATAGCCCAACTGCCCTGCCAGCCGAGCCGTCAGATTTTCGGGGGTGTCAGTGGCAACGATGCGACCCTGGTTGATGATGGTGATGCGATCGCAGGTCATGCTCACCTCAGGCAAAATATGGGTCGAGAGAATGATGGTATGTTCGCCCGCCAAACTTTTGATCAGGTTGCGCACATCAATAATTTGCTTTGGATCCAGACCGACCGTCGGCTCATCCAAAATAATCACTGGCGGGTCGTGGACAATCGCCTGGGCAATGCCCACCCGCTGGCGAAATCCCTTTGAAAGCTTACGGATCAACACCCGCTTTTTTTCACTCAGGTTGCAGCGTTCCATCGCCGACGCCACCCGGGCCGCCCGATCGCCAATGGGGAGACCTTTAATCCGGGCCACAAAATAGAGAAATGCCTCCACCGTCATGTCTGGATACAGCGGGGGAGCTTCCGGCAAATAGCCAATGTTTTGACGTACCGCCATCGAATCGCTGTGGACCTCGTGGTCAGCAATGCGCGCCGTACCGCTGGTGGCGGGCAAATACCCAGCCAAAATCCGCATGGTCGTGGTTTTCCCAGCCCCGTTAGGCCCCAAAAACCCTAAAATTTCTCCGGGCTCTACCTTAAAAGACACATCGTCAATTGCAACGGTCGCCCCGTAAGCTTTGCTAAGCTGCTCTACCTCAATCATGGTTTAACCCAATAGATCTAATATCCAGTCCAAGCCAATAGATTAGAGACCGACTATCAAACAGCGACTCATGTCGCCTGACTATTCTGCCACTGATTTTCGTACTGGTTGCGATGAAATTGTGCAACCCTATACAGAGAGCATGCATCAGTCCAACCATGACCGCGAGTAACCCGGGCCCCGAGAATTCCCTTACATTTCTTTATTACTTTGGCACCAGCACATTAATCACCCTGGGACTTGCCAGTGTGGTCCTTAAGCTAAGTCCCATGAGCGCCATACCCAATCAGCTGGGATTGGCCATGGGATTAGTCGGTGGTTGTTTGGGGTTGTACTTTAATCGCTCCATCACCCTAAAGCAGCCCATTAAAGGCCATAAGGTTTTCCTGAATCAAATCAGCCAGCCCCTGGCCGAGCTGGGCTTCACCCAAGTCGATGATGATAGTTTGGCAGCCGATATTGTCATGTACTCCCGCAGCAAATTACGGGGACTGCTGTCTGGCAAAGTCTATATTCGCCTAGAGCCCAAAACAGCCTATATCACCAGCCGCGCTGTCCATATCCGTGGGCTAAAGCAAAAGCTTGAGTAGACACCCCAAGGTGCGTTAACACGTCAAAAGTCAAAAAACTGCCCCTCTTCTGACCATGGCCAAACCCAAAAAGCAACGATTTCCCCACTTGTTGGGGTCTAAATGGACCGCCCAGCAGCGCACCATGGGTTGGCGACATTTTCAAGTAACAAACCGCAAAAATGAAGGAAAGCTTGTCTTTGCCGAGCTGGTTGCCTCCTGCGATCCAACGGTCCGATTTTGGATCAATGCCAGTGGACTAAAGAACCGTCAGCTCTGGAAAGCTGGCTGGCAAACCCGAGATCAAATACCTAACGATCCCCATAAAATTGATGGCATATCTTAACCATTCCATTTAAGAAATAGCGTTAATATATTTATTGAGTAATAATCTTTACAGAAGGCTCACCAGGCCTGTTCGTTTTCTATAGATGCGCAGCCTGATTGGCATTACCTAAAGGTTCTGTCTAAGCTAGTAATAGTTTGTGTCTCCTTACGTTGCTTCACAAATTCCCCATAGTTATCTGGCTTAAGTACAATTGATGTACAGCTCCAATGCTCCCGAACCTGAATTAATGAAGGCGGTTTTACAGCCTTTACTTGACGATTTTAAGCACTGGTTTGGCCGTTCGATTAGTTTGCTGGAATCTGAGACGATTGATTTTCTAAGTGAGCACGAGCAGCAGGATTTACTCAACCGGGTGCGTCAGGCTCAACAGCTTGTCACTGCATCCCAGTCCTTATCTCAGGCTACTGGCAACCAAGCAGGCGTAGACATGTCTGTTGTGATGTCTTGGCATCAGTTGGTTCACGAATGTTGGAATGTGGGTATCCGCTTTCGACAGCAGCAAGCCCAAGCAGCCCAAGACAACTTAAACGAGGATAATTAGCGCCACCGCTTCTGCCCTATGCTGCATTTACTCTACATCTTCGCTTTCACCGTTTTGGCCGTATTGGCAATTGCCAATTTGGTTCGAAACCTTATTAGTTTGGGTATTGAGACCCGCCGAGGTCCCGGTAGTTCAATCTCATCTATTCCCAAGCAGCCCCGTCGAGTGTCCCATCCTGAACTTTTGGACAGCGATGGCAATGTCCTGGACGAGCCTTTGCTGGTCATGCGTTCTATTTCTATTAAGGACGCTCGTGAACAGCTCGACGCAATTTATGAATCTTCGGGTGGCGGTAGCGCCCTGGATGACAAGAAAGACGACTAGCCTCGGTATTGTTTCACAAGGCTTGTCTTGAAACTTTCTAAATAGGTGGTGCGGCATATGGGCTGCACCACCTATTTTTTATAGCTTGGTGCAGCCCATATGCCGAATATATGACTAATACGAAATCCTAACTGATAGCATCCAGTATCGAAGGGTATCCACAAGGAAGTGCCCCTACAAAATTGTCTAGTTTTAATCGGGTTTAATGAATTCGGATTTGGTCGAGCAGTGGCTATTTGAGTAAATCTTGAGTGGCCATTTCATTAAACAGTTGTGTGGCTTCTGTCTGAATGGCGTCATACTGCTCTAGCACCGGAGCAATTTCTGCCGTTTCGCGCTCTACGTAATCGTAAAACTGGACAAATATACGTTCTACTTCCTCGTATATCAGGCTTAGCTTCTGGTTCAGACGGTCGGTGACGTCATCCTTAAACCGATTCTTTTCACCATCCAGGGCACTTTCAAATTTGGTAATAATCCGTTTACGCTGCCAGGCAATGCCAATGGCGAGGACAATCACACCGATGCCGGCAAACGCGATACCAATGGCATTCATAATGGCCTCGGCAACAGCAAACTCAACGATATTCAAAATAGTGCCGGCTACGGCAACAAAGGCACCGCCCACAATTTCTGCCGCCATGCTTTCGGCTTCTGAGCCCAATGTGCGGGCCAGACCTTCATCGGTCAGTAGGCCATTGACTTTGGCTTTGACACTTTCGATCACCTCCTGGCGACGCTCCAAAATTTTGATAGAAATGGCACTGCTTTGGAGTTTGTAGGTCTGGATGGCGTTGAGGTCAACGGTCAGACCTTCTAATAGCTGCCGAATACCGTCGACAAAGTGCTGGGCACCTTCATTGGAGAGTTCTTCTAAGGAAGTTTTGAGTTCGTCTTGGCAGCGATCTTTGAATCCGTTAATCCAGGTTTGTAGAGACGCCTCTTTGTTAAAAATACCGACAAAGGAGCGACGCATCACGGTGACGACGGAGAGGCTATCGCGAAATTCTAGTTTGATGCGGCTGGCAATGGTGTCATAGCGATCCGAGAGGCGACTGACAAGGGTATTGATTTCGGCTTGCGATCGCACCCGCCCCGTCTCAATCTGCTGTTGAATCCGATCCGCCGTCGCCCGATCTGCCTGGAGCTGGGCCTTCAGGCTATGGATATCATCCGTTAGGGCTTCGATCAGTTTGTGGGTGGTGGTGCTCACCGAGCGCAGCTTAATTTTGTAGCTTTCCCCCGTCGAGACCATGTCGCGAATGTACTGCCGTACCGGAGCAAAGCCGCTGGTTTCATAATCTCCTTCCAATTCCAGCTCGGCTGAGGTGGCAAACACCATGGGTGCGGCAATTTTCTTTTGGATGGCGTAGTCTCGCACCTGCTGAACATTGGTCTCCAGATGCTCAGGGCGGAGTAAATCGGCCTGCTGCAAAATAAAAACGACTTTTTTACGCCAGTCAATGCTGACATAGTCTAAAAAGTCCCATGCACTTTTCTGGTAGGGGTTTTTAGCAAAGAGAACAAAAAATGTCAGGTCGCTATTGGGAATGTATCGTTCGGTAATCACCTGATGTCCGGTTACCAAAGAATTGGTTCCCGGCGTATCCACAATGGAAATCTCTCGCAAGATATCGATGGGGCGACCAATCTTACGCAAATGGGGCTCCATTTGCTGGGACGTTTCTACATCGGCATAGACAATTTGTTGAATCGAGTCGGTGCAGGGGGCAATGTCGGTGGCACACACCTCCGCCTCTAGGAGTGCATTGACAAAGCTGCTTTTACCCGCCTTAACCTCTCCGACCACCACAAACAAAAAGGGCTCATCAATGCTGCGACGGAGGCTGTCTGTGGTTTGCGCCAGGTCCGGGTTGTTGATGCTACTCGCCAATGTCTGCATCTGCTGGAGCAGCTGGGCTAGGGCAGAGCGATAGGTTTGCAGACGCGGATCGATAATGGCCGTCGTTGCTGATGTATCTGCTGCTTTGCCCATATTTCACTCCTGCGGGTCGCTACTTCAGTTTACAGATATGGGCTAGCGTTGGTTACATTGGCCTTGTGGAGCGGCAATAGTGCTCGCCAGTACGGAAATTGGGAGATTGTCTGAGAATGGGCTCAGCTAAATTTCAGTCAAACCCTATTTAATAAGGGCTGACATCGTCGCATGGCATCCCATGGATTTAGAAAATACAGTAGTCATCATCCCAGCCCTGAATGAATCGGCCTCGATTGGCACCGTCGTTAAAACATTACAAAACCAGGGGCTAACCCACATTCGCGTGGTGGATAACGGCAGCCAGGATAACACCGCTGAGATCGCGATGCAGGCAGGTGCTGAGGTGGTGTCAGAGCCGGTTAAGGGTTATGGGCAAGCCTGTTGGCGCGGGTTACAGGCGTTGCCTGATGGGGTTGAGTGGATTTTGTTCTGTGATGCCGATGGGAGCGATGATCTGGCTCAGCTGCCTGAGTTTTTTGCTCAGCGAGACAGATACGATCTGATTTTGGGCAATCGGCGGGGAACGGCCGCAGGGCGGCAGCAGCTGAGCCCGGTGCAACGGTTTGGTAACTGGCTGGCGGGAACGCTGATTGCTTGGGGCTGGGGTCACCGCTTTGAGGATCTCGGGCCGCTGAGGCTAATTCGGAAGACGGCGCTGGATGGCATTGGCATGTGCGATCGCAACTTTGGCTGGACTGTCGAAATGCAGGCTAGAGCTGTGGAATGCGATCTGCGTATCTGTGAGCTACCGGTCAACTATTTACCTCGCCAGGGGGGCCGGTCCAAAATTTCAGGCACCGTCACGGGGAGCTTTAAAGCCGGCACCATTATTCTGTCCACCCTGGCGCGTCTATATTGGCAGACACTATGGCGAGGGGCTGACCAGGAATGTGCACCCCAATCACAGAAAAAAATAACAAATAGATCCCAACAAATTCTGCTCTTTCTCAGTGCGGTGCTACTGGTGGCCGGCAGCGTCTATGTGCTGCCCTACGGAGACTTTCGCGCCACAACATCGGTCATCCACTTTTGGGTGGGCAGCGCCATCATGGGGGTGGGCTTTGTCCTGGCCTGGGCAGTGCAGCGTCTGCCAGGTATGTGGTTTTGGGCAGTGGCCATAGCCACGCGAGGGCTGCTACTGGCCATGTACCCAGGGGATGATATTTGGCGCTACCTGTGGGAAGGGTATATCCAACTACAGGGCTTTAGCCCCTATGATTTTGCACCGACGGCCGATATTCTTGAGCCCCTACGCACAGAATGGTGGGACCAAATCAACAATGCCTTTGCCTCGGCCATCTACCCCCCCTTAACCCAGATTGGCTTCCGCTCCTTGGCCAACATTGCCGTATCGGTGCCGCTATTTAAAGCAGCGTTTGCAGCAGCAGATTTGATGGTGTGCTGGTTACTGAGTCGGCGCTTTGGCTATCGAGCAACGCTGCTCTATGCCTGGAATCCGATGGTAATTTACAGTTTTGCCGGCGGCGGCCATTACGACAGCTGGTTTGTGCTACCGCTAGTCATGGCCTGGCTGTGGTTTGAGCGACCAGACACCCCGGCCAAACGGCCTCCGTTAACCTATCTGGGCAGTGCCCTATGGGTCGGCATTAGCATTGCCGTTAAATGGATATCCCTACCGGTCCTGGCGTTTCTGGTGTGGCATGGGTTCCGACGGGGGCGCATTGGCATCGCCCTCCTAAGCGGGATTACCGGTTTACTCCCTGTCGTGCTGACGGCAGTTCCTTTCTGTAGCCCCACCTCCTGCCCATTGGTGCGCTTTGGCTCCTCGTTTGTCAAAAATGGTCGTAGCGCGGAGCTAATTCCCCACCTGGTCGCGCAGCTATGGGAGCCTTCGCTCTCGGCTAACTGGCTCTATGCCTTTCCCCTGGCACTGGTGGTCCTATGGCTGCTGCTGCGGACCACCAGTTTTCACACATTTACCGAGTGGTATCTAATTGGACTGATGGTGATTTCGCCCATTGTCCATTTTTGGTACTTAAGCTGGCTAATGCCCTTTTTAGTGGTCAGTCGCAACCTGGGCAGTCGGCTGGTTAGCCTGTCGGCCTACGTGTACTTTATTTTGCAATATCAGCTATCCATCGGCGACTACAGCTGGTATTTGCCGGCCCCCCTACGCCACTGGCTATGGTGGCCGTTTGTGCTAGGGGTGCTCTGGAGCAGTGCCCAGGTGATGGGGTCAGGAACCTCAAAATTGAACAGAACTTAAGGCACTTCTCAGGCGGCATTCAGTTGGCAGTGAGAGATTGCAAGAGAGTCATTATTTCTACTACCCTTACTCCTCACCGCTGATTAATTATGAAACGTCAATATTTATCTGCCTTTTTTCTGGCTTGCTCCGTAGGGTTGGTCGGTTGTTCTACCGGGGCGACACCAGCTGACACCGCCTCTGGTGAAACCCAGATTATCGCCACCCAGGAGGGTGTGGATTATTCAGTTTATAACGATGTCTTGAGTACCTATGTTGATGACTCCGGCTGGGTTGACTATGCCGGTCTACAGGAGTCTCGGCAACCATTAGACAGCTTTAACAACGGGCTAGCCGTGGTGGATGATACCACCTACGACAGCTGGAGCGAGGAGGAGCAAATTGCCTATTGGGTCAATGCTTATAACTCTCTGACCTTAAAATCTATTATTAACCAGACGCCTCTCAAGGCCAGCATCAAAGACATTACTGGGGTATGGCGTCTGCAAAAGCACCCGATTAAAGGCAAGGAAAAGACCCTGAATAATATTGAGCATGATGTGCTTCGAGTTGACTTTGATGAGCCTCGAATTCATGCCGCCATTGTCTGTGCCGCCATTAGCTGCCCGCCGCTGCGCAACGAAGCATTTACCGGGGAAGCGCTCGATGCCCAGCTAGATGAGCAAGTGGAGCAGTGGCTGGCTAGACCTGACGGTCTGGCTATTGATCAGGAGGCCGGTGAAGTTCGAGTATCTAAAATTTTTAGCTGGTTTGGCGAAGACTGGATTCCTTCCTACGGTGTAGAAACCGGGTTTACCGGTAGCAAGGCAGAGCGAGCCGTGCTCAATTTCATCAGTAACTACGTCAGCGAGGAAGAGCGGGCCTATCTGGAAGCTGGCAACTACAGCCTTAGTTACTTTGACTACGACTGGTCGTTGAATGAACAGTCATAATCTAGAGCAAATATTAAAAAATAGAAAAGGGGAGAGATCGTGGATGCAAGGGCCTGTCTGATGTTGTTTACGCGGTACCCCGAAGCCGGAAATACTAAAACCCGCTTAATCCCTCGCTTGGGGGCGGTGCGTGCGGCGGAACTGCAGCGATGGATGACGGCATCGATGGCGCGGGAAATGGCGTCTCTGCATCCGGACATTGACCGACAGGTTCATTTCTCTGGCGGTGGACTGTCGCAGATGCAGACATGGTTAGGCCGGCAGTTTACCTATCTGCCTCAATTTGCAGGGGGGTTAGGAATCCGCTTACACCAAGCATTTATGGGGAATTTCAAGGCGGGGATGGAGGCTGTGGTGGCCATTGGGGCAGACTGCCCACAGCTGAGCACGCGCCATTTTGAGCAGGCGTTTCGACAGCTCAAAAGCCACGATGTGGTTTTGGGGCCAGCGGCCGATGGTGGCTATTATCTGATTGGGTTGAGCGGTCCCCAGGCCAGACTGTTTGAGGATATTCCCTGGGGAACTAGTGAGGTGTTTGAGCGGACGGTTGCGATCGCAACCAGCCTCAATCTTTCCATCGCCACCTTAGAAGAACTGCGGGATGTGGATCGCCCTGAGGATTTAGAACTGCTCAGTCAAATGCCAATCTGTATCTAATCTCTATTTGTTGAAACCTAAGTGTGGGGATGTTCCATGAAACATCCCCACACTTAGGTTTTTAAACCTGGCCCACCTGTTGAGGTACCGAATAGCGGGCCTTGCTAGGGACCATCTGGGCATAAAGATTTTCCAACTGGGTAATATTTTTACTCAATGTGTAACGCTCCAATACCCGCTGTCGCGCCTTACTGCTGAGGAGAGAAATCATCTCGGGATGGTTGCGTAGCAAGGGAAAAATCGTCTGTAGCTGTTGGGCCACCCGCTGGGTGTCAATAACAATCCCGGCTCCGTTTTCCAACACTTCTCCATCGGCCCCAGCGTCGGTAGCAATACAGGCTGCGCCACAGGCCATCGCCTCCAGCAACGACAAGGATAGCCCCTCAATCAAAGACGGTAAAATAAAGGCATCGGCCCCTCGCAAAATCTCAATACGGCGGCGCTCATCGGCAACAAACCCCAGCCATATCACCGAATCATCTTTGCCATAGGCGGTTTTTAGGGCCGTTTCTAAGGGACCACTGCCGACAATCAGCAGCTTATTTTCTGGGCCCATGTTGGCCAGTTTCCATCCCTTAAGCATCGACTCCACATTTTTCTCAATGGCCAGTCGCCCTTGATAGACATAGATTTGGTTAGCTCGAAACTCTTTCTTAATACGGGACGGACCTGGGGCATATCGATACACATCCACCCCGTTGGGAATGACCGCAACCCGCTCTGAGGGAACCCCCAGTTTGACCAGCAGCTCCTGCTGAATTCGAGAGAATACGATCACCCGGTCATAGTTAGCCAATCGTGGAGCATACAGCTGGTAGGTAAAGTGCTGAGTCCCCGAGGTGAGATTGCGACGCTTGCGATCAAAGGCCGGATGGAATGTGGCGACCAGGGGAATTCCCAGCTCGTGGCAAATTTCTGGCAGCTTAAAATCTAAAGGGGACAGGGATAAAGAAGCATGGACTAAATCTGGCTTGAGTTCGGCTAGCACCTCCGCCAAGCGTCTGGCTGAGCTAAAGCTAGGAATGATAAGAATTTGGGATTTGAAAATGAAGGGTAGGGAAACCTCTTCGTAGCCAACGTGATCGTCTGATGATTCTTCATCCGTCGCAAAGTGCAGAAATGTAACCCGGTAACCACGCTCTAGCAGAGCGTTTGTAATCTCTCGACCGTAGGTGACATTTCCACAAAACGGGGATTTTTTACCAATCCATGCAATGTGCATCTAAAGGGGTCTATAAATTCGGACGTTTATTAAAAGGGCGCTTTTATGACAATTGGTTGAATGCATATCTCCGAAGGAGAGGTTATGCCAACAGTCAATTGCATCGCACATAGCTGTTGCTATTTAGAACTTCTGGCGATCACTGGTGTTGTGACCTACGTGCACAAAGCTATAAAAGCAAACAGTCAAAGCAGACACGAACGGCTTTACGAGTTAAACCGTTTGGCAAGACGCCCGTTAGGAACCCTTGTTTGCTTAAGTAACCAGTCAAACAACCTAACTTAATGCCACTTAAGCAACCGTACGAATGCTTTATATGACTTTATCAGCATTTCACGAGTTACTCGGTATTGAGTCGCTAGCGGGGTAATTAGATTTATTGGGCAGAGGGCGTTTCAGCGGGCACCGTAAACACGGTTTGGGTGAGCAGACCGCCTAGGACGACGATACCAGCCAGACTCAGCAGCACGGGCCGCAATCCCACCAGGGACTCGGCAACGCCCGCCAGGGCTAAGGGCAAACTCAAGGCGATGTTAACCACATTGTTTTGCAGACCAAAGACTTTGCCTCGCATCTCTTCGGGGGTGTGCTCTTGCACCGTGGTTTGCATAGGAATCCCTACGGTGGCGGCAAACATCCCCAGAACGGCAATCAGGGCCAGGCTACCCCAGAGGCTATGGATGGTTAGGGAAAGCCCACCCAGGGCAGCCCCCATACCTAACAACCCCAACAGGCTCAGGTGTCGCTTAGCAACGCGATGCCCTAGCTGCCCGATCACGGCTGCGCCCAGGCCCATACCCACGCCACCCGAGGCGAGTAGTACACCAAATTGCGAAGGCTTTAGGGCCGGGATAACCTCCGCCAGACGCACGGCCAACACCGCCAGGGCGGCAAAGACCGAAAACAGCAGCACCAGCTGAATAATGGCATTACGAATGGGGGGCCGCTGCTGAATGTAGCGCAGACCGTCTTTGATGTCGGCCCACACGTGGCTATCTCGGGTGAGGGTTTTGGTAGATTCCCCCGTACGCATTGTGGTCAAGATCAGCCCGGCCAGGCCATAGCTCACCCCCACCAGGATGTCTTTACCAATGCCGGTACCGCCATCAAGGGGGGTAAGCAGGCTATCTGCGATCGCAAGTAGTGGCTCCCCCACCGCAAACCCAATAATCACCGACGCCATCATGGTGGTGGTGTAAAGGGAGTTGGCCGATAGCAAATGCCGGTCTTCCAAAATTAATGGAATCACAGACTGCTCTGCCGGGGCAAAAAACTGTGTCAGGGTGGATACCAGAAAGGTAATTAGCAACAGCAGACAGAAACTAATAGGAATGCCCGCCACTGCCCCCATGTCATGGGTGAGCCATAGCCCTAGGGGCAGCACTATCACCAAAGCGCCCCGCAGCAGATTGGTCAGCACCAGCACCGGCTGCTTTAGCCAGCGATCCACATATACCCCCGCCAAGGAACCAAATAAAACCGCCGGAATTGTAAACGCAATCATTACCGCTGAGACCCAGCCACTAATGGTTTGCCCCGGCGCGTCATATTGGCTGGCAATGATGGCAATCATCAATACTAGATAAACCTTATCGGCCAGCTGGGAAAACACCTGACCACCCCATAGGGTAAGAAAATTACGGTTTTGCAACACTGGCCAAAAACCAGTGACTGGCTCGGCAGGTTGCTCCGTCAAGTCAGCGCCGTTAGCCGTCTCCGACGACGGGCCAGTCATCCCAGGGTTATGGCCATTTGACTGAGGATCAGACCCTTCAGAAAATTTAGACTCACTCGAGTCAGACTCACGAAGCATAAGCAGATGAGGCAAAGCAGCTGTCGATCAGTGCAGCCGATCGAATGGGTCGATCAAAATGAAACTGGGCGTAGTTTCTCAACAGACGTTCAACACGACGCCACAGACTGTGGGGAGCTGCACCACCCCCTCCTATAGATGGTAAAGAACTAGCTTGCGTAAAAACAAGCTCTGCTTGACCTAATTGTTGTAATAAGGCTAATTCTGATGCGCCGATGGTCGTCGTCAGCGAGCCATAAATCCGTTTGCGACGACCGACCTCATAGTCGGCAGGGCCAGCGTTATTTTCTAGCTGCTCTAGCTGCTCTAGGGTAATGACCCCACCGGCTTGAATGCTAAACCCCACCTGCCAAGGATTATCGGCCCCTCCCCCCAGCTGAGGCTTAATCGGCGTGCGGCTAAGACAGCAGTAACGCAGCTCTGGGGCCACCCCCGCCAGGGCCAAAATATGAAACGTACCGTGGGCTAAGCAGGCCAGCACAGCACTAGACGAAGCATTTTCCAGGCGTTCTAAATGGGCCACCAGCAGTTCAAACAGCTCCGCCTGGGGTTGCTCACTGGCCTCGCACAGCACTAACTCCGCTAAATACTGCCCCGCCGTCAGCCGAGCTAAGTCTCGACTTAGCCCCGGAAATGACTGTTGCGTTTCAGCCTGGATCATTTTGTCGAGGGACTTGCCCTTGGACAGCATCAGCTCATTCACCACAAACAGCCCACTGCGCCCACCCAAGCGCGACTTATGCTTGCGGGCACCGGGAGCGATGGCCCGCAGGAGTCCATATTCTTTGGTAAGGATGGTCATCAACCGGTCGGTTTCACCCATGGGAGCGGCTTTTAAGTTGATGCCAGTGGCTTTATAGGTGCGGGACATTTAATCCTTTTCACTTTCGTTGTAGCTTACGTTAATTTGGCTTTTTCCTTCATAGAGCCAGTTCATTTTTTTAGGATCGAGCTTGGCGTGGTACATCAGCTTGAGCAGCTGATTGAGGGCAGCGTGCTTATAGATGCCCCGTTCTTTAAAGCGGCGAGCGGAGGTGACAATGGTGCCGGGAACCACATGGGGTGGCCCAAACTGACCCAGGGCACGGCTGAGGGCGGTGTCTTCAAAAATATCCATATTGGGCACCCCCCCAATGTGGAGCAGGGCCTCTCGGCGAGCAAAGATACAGTGATCTAAATAGAGAATGCGACTCAACTGCGGTCGCTGAGTGGTGGAGTACCAGGAGGTAAACCGCAGCAACCAATGGTCCATGTCAAAGCTGTGGCGAAACCCACCCCAGGTAATGGCATCATCGGCCATCACCTGCCGGACTTGGGCGAGGGCGTCCGTGGGTAACAGGGTGGCCGGATGGTGCAGCAACACCACATCTCCCTGACTCGCCTGGATACCAATGGTCAAGCGCTGGGCTCGGTTAGTGGCCTCGGTGTCAATGAGTTTGAAAGCAGCCGCAGCCGGGTGTTGGGTAATCACATCGTAGGTGCCGTCTGTGCTATGGCTCATGACGATGATTAGCTGTTTTTCCCCTGGCTGCAGGACCAAGTTATCTAAAATACGGGGCAGATAGCCGTGGCGAATTTCGTTTAGGCAAGGCAGAACAACTGAAATATTAAGTCCCATTCACGACCTACCCTTTACTCCAACTAGCTGGGGTGCTTATCCAACGTTAATCTCCCCAAGTTAATCACTGCTGAGTCGCTCAAAATAATACAAAGTCTATTAAGAGTAGCGAAGGGTATCCATAAGCTGCGCTAGCGTTCAGGTGGCACTCAACCTGGTTCATATCTGGGGCTGTGGTTTTATCACAGGGTCGAGATTGATCCGGGATGGGGTTAGACCACCCGTTCTCAGACTTTTTCAATATTTGGTGATTCTGATCTATGACTGTCGCCCCAAACTCTTCACAGAAAACGGCCCCTCAGGTCCATGTATTTGCTGATAAGGCTGCCCTTGTGGCCGCAGCGGCTGTCCAGGTGATTGAGCTGATCCGCGATGCGATCGCAACCCGCGAACGATGCACCCTTGCCCTGTCTGGTGGCAGTACACCCAAACCGCTTTACCAGGCCATTGCCCAAGCCGATCTGCCCTGGGACAAGATCTACGTCTACTGGGGAGATGAGCGCTATGTCCCCGCCACCCACGCTGACAGCAATGCCAAGATGGCCAGTGAAGCTTGGCTTAACCATGTCGACATCCCACCGGAAAACATTTTTGTCGTGCCCACCGACACCGACTCCCCCGAAACCACAGCCGAACGGTACCAGCAAAGCCTGGCCGATAGCTTTCAAGCCGCTTCAGAATCAGAAATTCCCCAATTTGACATCATTTTGCTGGGCATGGGCGATGACGGCCACACCGCATCCCTATTTCCCCATACCCTGGCACTCAATGAGTTTGATCGCTGGGTCACCGTTGGCAACAAAGATGGTCAGCCCAGGATCACCTTTACTAGCCCCCTCATCAACCAGGGTCGCTATGTCCTATTTCTAGTGGCCGGTGCTAACAAACAGACCGCCCTCTCCCAGGTGTTTGCCCCCGCTGCCGACAGTGCCACCTATCCGGCCAGGCTCATTGCCCCCGTGGGTAAATTAACGTGGTTAATGGATGCCGACGCCAGCCAAGGGTTACCCACTACCGTAGAACGAACAGTTCATTAACCCCTCGGATATCTCTCCCCTAGGGTTGAATAAACCATTAGGGGGGATGCCCCTCTGTCTCTTCAAACCCTCAGATACGCAAGGATACAGAACAAAGTCAAAGATTACTTATACTTCTACCAACGCATCGACAGAAAATCGCCGAAACCGTGTAGTTTATACATGGCTAGCGTAAATCAGACCGCTATGATTATTTGCCCAAACTGCAACCATCAAAATCCAGAAGCGGCTTCGCAATGTGAAGCCTGTTACACTCCCCTGCCAGCGCTTATCAAATGCTCCAACTGTGGTGCAGATGTGCAAGCAGACGCTAGTTTTTGTGGTCAGTGTGGACATAGCCTAGCTAGCCAAACCGCTCAGCCCACCGCGGCCAACACCAATCCGCCCGCTCCGCTGCCTAGTACCACGGTTGAACCCGTAGCCCCAGCCATGTCCGCCTCGCCGCTTTACGGTGAACCGTCAGAGCTGGTTGAGCCTGAGCCCCTGGTACCCCCAGAGCCACTCCCCACCGGACCACCACCACCGTTACCCGCAGATCCCGTACCGGCCAATATTCCAACAGCGGTTGATATCTACAGCGCACCGCCCATTACCCAGCCAGCGGCTGGTGATGTAAATAATGGTATGGGTACCGGTGAGATGGCCGTTGTCAGTGAGGCGGTCGTAGTTCCCCAAACCCAAATCCAGAGTTTTACAGCCAAGCTGCTCCATGTGCAGACTGACACCTCAATGGAGTTACCCATTGGGCTTAGTTTGTTACATATTGGTAAGCCCAACGATCGCATTCCACCCGATATAGACGTCTCTGGTTTTCCTGAATCAGAAATTGTGTCTCGCGTTCATGCAAATATCCGTATTGAGGGCGATGTCTACTATATTGAGGATGTCGGAAGTTCCAATGGTACGTACGTCAATAATTTGCCACTCGCTGCAGGAAACCGCCATCGCTTGCGACCCGGAGATCGCGTTGCCCTTGGAAAAGGTGATAAAGTGAGCTTTATTTTTCAACTTGCATAGGGGTCCATGGAGGTACCAATCGACCGTTTAATTGTCACTTCTGCGCTGCCATCCCTGTTAGATTGCCCTTCGATGTATTAACGTGATTACCCTATCGTTACTCCACCCGCAGAATAAAAACCCCATCCAGCACTGGACCTTTGAGGAACAAGACGTCATTCGGATTGGCCGCTCTACGGATAATGATGTAGTCCTTTATAGTGCCGTTGTTTCTCGACATCATCTGGAAATTCATAAAGGAGTAGCGGGTTGGGCCATTCAAAGTCTGGGCACCAACGGCACCTATTTAGATGGCAAACGGATACAAAATGTAACTGCCGAAAATGGGCTGGTAGTCCGGTTAGCGCGGTCTGGCCCTAACTTACAGATCACCATAGAGCAGCCAGAAAAGTCGTCGGCTGCCTCGATTAAAGAGTTATTGGCCCGTCGCAAGCAGCATCAGTTTGGCCAAACATCAGCCGCAGACCAGCCCGTAAGAACGGATTTGGATGTGATCAAAACCGATATTCGAGATACAACACCCCCTAAAACCAACCCCGACCCGCTGGATAACGGGCTTGCCTAGATGGCCAGAGGCGATCAGGTCTATGTGATGCGTGATGTCATGGGTATCCCCTACCAGCACCATGGGATTGACTGTGGTGATGGTAGCGTTATTCACTATCGCAAAGTAGGAACGGCAACGGTATCACGCACCAGCTTTGAGGCCTTTGCCCAAGGCAACCCGGTGTATACGTTGTCCCAGTCGGTGGCATTTATTCCCGATGTGGTGCTTAACCGAGCGGAAAGTCGGCTGGGGGAACAGTGCTACAACCTGTTTTTTAATAACTGCGAACATTTTGCCAACTGGTGCAAAATTGGCAAGACCATCAGCCCGCAGCTGGATAATTTTGGGCTGAGGTTAGAGCAGATCAAGCTACCCAGTGGGTTGACTCGACAGGCGGCACAGCAGGAAACACCCCAGGCAATTTTAGATTTATTTGCAAAGGCATTGAATAATATTGCGATCGCAACCAGCACCCTTCTCCCCGACTACAAACAAGCCCAGAGCGACAGCCATCAGTGGAAACACGTAGCCCACGCCGCCCTTAGCCGAGGCCGCGAAGATCTGGCCCGCGCCGCACTCTACAAACGCCGCAGCGCCCAGAAAAAAGCCGAGGCCATTGGGCAGCAGCTCCAGGAACTTTCCGACCTACAAATTTCCATCCAAACCGACCAAACCCTGGCGCTCAAACGTCTGAGCGAAGAAAGTCCCAACCTTCATTAGTTTTCTTCACAAAATAATAGTCAGATGCAGACATCAGGCGTTAGGGGTCAGAATAGAACAGACCTAACTCCCATGGATTCTATTGCATCGGTCAGGTTAGTCAGAACCATGGATATCCCTGCAGCCCCAAACCATAGCTGTGCGCATCGTTTAAGGCATACATAATCCTGAAAGCTTCAGATAAAAGCAGCTATGGACACAGCAAACCACTAACCTGACTCGCAATTGACATAGGCGTCGATTGCCATGGCTACCTTGTCGATCTCTTTTTTGCGAAGTACGATTGTAGCCTAAACATAATACAAAACCGTCGTCCAGCGGACGACATCAGGAGGCATCCCATGGACAAGCTACTCAAAATCCTTCAATATTATCGACAATATTGGCTGATAACAGCGTTTAATGCGGCTGCCATGGGTACGTTCGAAATCATTGATCTGTTTGTACCCTATGCCATTGGGCAGCTGCTCAACGTTCTCTCACAACAGCCCCTCGATCGGCCCCTCGAGAACTTGATTGCTGTTTTTGGTCGATTGCTACAACAACCCATCACTCCAACATTTTCACTGTTAGTTTTGTTAGGTTTAGTGGGGGTTATCTCCGTTGGACGTGCGCCAATCCAGCCCTGGATCGGTCCCTGGTTTAACTGGGATACGGCACTGCGGGCCCGACGAGATCAGGCCCGGCGTTCCCTAGAGAAAATCTTGACTCTACCGTTAGAATTTTACGATGAAAACAACCCGGGTCGAATTGCCGCCCGGGTCGCCAAAGGCTTAGCTAACTACACCTGGACCTATCCAGAAATTGTTGGACAATTTATCCCTAAAATTGTGCGGGTGTTTGGGGTGTTTGTTGTCATTGCCTTTTTAGACTGGCCCATTGCTCTGGTGGTACTCAGTTCGTTTTTGGTCATTGTTGGCTATAGTCTGTTGCGACTCAAACGACTGTCGGCGCAAGAAGAGAAACTGGACAAATACATGGAGAATACCGAGAGCCGTACCTCGGAGATTATCACCAACATCAAGACAGTCAAGGCATTTGCCACAGAAATGCGCGAGCTAAAGCGACAGCAACAGCGGCTAGATCGAGAATTTAAGGTGGTCGACTATCGGATCCATCTGGGCTATGTAAAGCTGGGCACCTGGCAACGCACCATCGTACAGAGTTGTACCTTTGGTGTGCTTGCCCTAACGCTGTGGGCCACGGTCCAGGGAAGTATCTCCCTAGGGCATTTCGTGACGATTCTCACCCTGTCTAGCATGGCCTATGCCGAGGTGGATCCAATCTGTAGTCTGGCGGAAATGTTTGTGCGTCGATATGGCGCCATGGCAAGGTTTCAGGAGTTTGTCGCTTTACCGGCGGGTACAGACGCAGGGCAGCTTACCGACGATGTGCCTGACTACCGATTTACCGGCAAGGTGCATTTTAACCAGCTCACCTTTGGCTATACCCCCGATAAACCCGTCCTCAAAGATATTGAGCTGTTGGTACAGCCTTGTCAGACGGTAGCCCTAGTGGGGCGTTCGGGATCCGGCAAGTCCACACTGGTTAAGCTATTATTCCGTTATTTTGAGCCCCAAAGCGGGGCCATTTTAATCGATGGTCAAGACCTGCGTCGTTTAGACATTACGGGCTATCGGCAACGGCTGGCGATTGTGCATCAAGAGGTGGATATTTTTAACGGCACGCTAATGGAAAACCTGCTCTATGGCTGTCCGAGAGCTACGGTGGAACAGGTGGAGGCCGCCTGCAAAATTGCCCAGGCCCATGAGTTTATCAAGCAGATGCCCCATGGCTATCTGACCACGGTGGGTGAGCGGGGTGTACGGTTATCGGGTGGCCAGCGTCAGCGCATTGGCATTGCGCGGGCCTTGGTGATGGAACCGGACGTGCTGGTGTTTGATGAGGCCACCTCCAGTCTGGACTATGAGTCAGAGCGGGCGATTCAGGTGGCGATGCGCTCCCTATTTGGAACCCGCACGCTGATCATCATTGCCCACCGTCTCAGCACCGTCCGAGAAGCAGACCAGATCGTGGTACTCGACCAAGGACGCATCAGCCAAATAGGTAGCCACGATGAGCTGTTAACCCAAGGGGGGCTTTACCAACGACTCCACCAGCTCCAGGAAACTGGGGAGCTATTAAATTAGGCGGCTAAATAGTTCTACAAACGCCTTGGTAACGACACCCAGGGGCCGATGATTGCTCAGCAGCTCAACAGCCAGAGCGGGCATCATCGGCTCAACCTGGCAATCAGTGCGCCACAGCCACGTTGAGCTGCCGAATATGCGTTTCATATTGCACGCTGCTACGGGCACTGCTTAAAGCAACAGCAGTTATTACATCACACAGTTATGTTATGAAACGTTTATCTTTAAATTTTGTACAAATATATGCAAAGTTACAGCAATTTTTAAAAAGGCTGGGCATCGTAGGGACAGTCAGTGACGCATCCATAGGATGCGACGACCTATGAAAAACTTGATTAATATTTCACCATCAAAAAACGGCGCTCAGTGCAGCCTCTGCGAAGACACGCTGCTGCGTCACATCAGCCAAAATAGAATGTTTTGGTATTGTCCCAGTTGCCGTCAAGAAATGGTCTGCGAAGGGAAAAAAGTATTAGCAGCAGCACATCCTACGTCAAGCGACAACAGCCAAGCAGTCCCACAGCGTCAGCTGCTTGAAGTTGCTAACCGGCGCAGGCGAGTGGGCGTTAGTTAAGCACTCTCCAAAATCCATTGAACCAATGTGCGTACACCATACCCTGTGGCACCAGGGTTGTTGTACGCATTGTCTTTTTCACTCCACACAGGTCCGGCAATGTCTAAGTGGGCCCAGGCCGTCTTTTTCACAAACTGCTTTAGGAACAGTGCCGCTGTGATGGACCCACCGGGACGAGGGCCTGTATTTTTCATATCCGCCACAATTGACTTCAGCCCATCAAAATACTTGTCTTCCATGGGCATCCGCCAGAGCTTCTCACCAGCGGCTTCTGCCGCTTGGGATAGATTTCCGGCTAACTCATCATCAGGGCTAAATAGACCAGCGAGATCATTGCCCAGGGCCACAATACAGGCTCCGGTGAGGGTGGCCAGATCCACCATGGCATCTACCCCTAGCTTATCGGCATAGACCAGGGCGTCGGCCAGGGTTAAACGACCTTCAGCATCAGTGTTATTAACCTCGATGGTTTTACCGTTGGATGCGGTCAAAATGTCTCCAGGATGCAGGGCATGGCCGCTAATCATATTTTCAGCGGCCGCACTAATGAAGTGAACTTCCACATCGGGTTTAATTTGGGCAATGGCCTTGGCAGCCCCCAGCACCGCAGCTGCGCCTCCCATATCCATTTTCATGAGTTCGATCATGCTGCCCGCCCCGGCCTTGATGTTAAGACCGCCGGAGTCAAAGGTAAGCCCTTTGCCAATTAACGCTAGCTTGCGTTTGGGCTCACCCTCAGGGGTGTAGGTAAGGTGGATAAATTTGGGGGGCATATCCGACGCCATGGAAACACCCAGATAGGCCCCCATACCCAGCGCTTCACAGTCGGCCTGCTCTAGTATTTTGAGGGTGAGGCCATGGTCATTGGCAATGGCTGTCGCCGTCTCGGCTAGAGCGGTGGGGGTAACCACATTAGGGGGAGCCGCCACCAGTTCCCGCGCTAGAATAACACCGTCACAAACGTGGGCTGCCGTATTTAATGCCGTGTCATAGCCGGGTAAATCGAGCAGTGCCACATCGGTGAGGGTCACTTTAGGAGACTCGGTGTCAGACTTAAATCGTTTGTCGTCATGTAGCGCCAAGGCGACACCTTCGGCAATGGTCTGGGTGGTTCGTTCCGGACTATTGTTCCAAATGGGGAAACTAATACCTAAGGATGCACATTTTTCACGCTTGGCCAGCTTGGCAGCGGCAGCAGCGGCACGGCGTAAGCCTTCTAACTTTAGGTCCTCAGCTGCTCCCAAACCAACGATGGCCACTTTACGGACCGAACCACCGACGCGGATCACAGCAGAGCTGCCGGCCTTTGCTTTAAAGTCTGTTTCGTCGATGAGTTCTTGAAGCAGCCCAGACACCTGCTCATTTAGGTCAGATAGCAGCCCGGTGAGGGGGAGCGATTCTTCAGATAAACCAACGACCAGGCAATCTCCTGACCACGTTAAACAAGACTTGTCTGATGCTACAAACTTCATTCCCATCTCTGTGCTAATTCCCGTCTTAGTATCTAATGATTTCGGCGTCTTTATTGACTGATTATCATATACGGCTCCCTATCATATTGATGTTTTGTTTGATAGAACAGAGCTAGCTTACAGATGTAGGCTTTGACAGCACCGTAGCGCATCATCGCATTGTGGACACGGTTTATATCGCTCCCTGTATTCCTGATTCAGCTGATCCACCATGGGCAAACGTCTTATCGACCGAGGTAAAGAGCAACTACCCCTACTGCTGCTGGGGGGCATTAGTCTGGCCAGCTTAGCCCTGATTGTATTTTTTGGGCAGGCGGCTAGGCGGGCGTTACCCAATGGGGAAACCAATCCGGCGGGCCAAGAACAAAAAGCAGTCGAATCATCCGAAGCGTTTCGGTTAGCGCTGCAGCCACCCGAAATACGTCAGGAACTGCTGCAACAGCTAATTGTGCCTGAGCAGAACACGGCAGACACTTACCTAGCGCGCTATCTGTTAGCGACGGATTTACTGGACCAGGGTCAGGCGGCTGAGGCCGTGAATACCCTGGGTGATCAGGGGAAAATTGAGAGTAACCCTGTGCTTGCCCCCTACGCGCTGCTAAAGCAGGGTCAGGCTCAGCTTTTAGCAGGGGAAGCGACCACCAGTTGGACTAAGCTGTTGGCCAGTTATGACACCCACGGTGCCACCGCCGAAGCTCGCTACGAGCTGGGTAAACGGGACCCGGCCCAGTGGGACGCACTGTTGGAAAAGCATCCTAGCCATCCTAAGGCAGTGGAGGTGGCTCTACAGAAACTGAAAACGGGCACCTCAAAGGACAAACTGCTACTGGTGGCGGCCCATGGCCTCTATCGCGAGGAATATGAGGCGAGCCTGGACCGACTAACAAAGGACTATGGCCAGGAACTGACGCCTGAACAGTGGGAAATCGTTGGCTTTGGGTATTGGGAAAATCTGCAGTACGGCAAAGCATCTGAGGCCTATGGCAAAGCCCCAACTTCACCGACTAATCTTTATAGAACGGCGCGGGGGGCCCAAATTGCAAATAAACGGGTGGTTGCGATCGCAAACTACCAAAAACTCGCCCAAACCTACCCCAACGCCCCCGAAACCGGTCTCGGACTGATCAAACTAGCCGATTCTTTACCGGACAAAGCCGCCCTTGCCCCCCTGGATCAGGCCATGAAGGCCTTCCCAGACCGGGCGGGCGAGGCCCTGCTCAAGAAAGCCAACATTCTAGAGCAGCTCCAGAGTCCCACATCGGCCAAAGACGCCCGCACCTCAGTCCTCAGCCAGCACACCAACTCAGAAGCCGCCGCCCAGCTACGCCTGAGCCGAGCCCACAAAGCCGCCAAGGCCAATGACTTCGCCACCGCCCGGCAGCTAGCAGAAGAGCTGGTAACGGCCACCCCCGACAGCGAACTGGCCGCCGAAGCCAGCTTTTGGTCAGGAAAATGGGCTGAGCAGCAGGGTCAGGACGCCCGTCAGGCCTATGAACGCACCCTGGCCCAATATCCCGAGTCCTACTTTGCCTGGCGCTCAGCCGTCATGCTGGGTTGGGATGTGGGGGATTTTGACAGCGTGCGTTACCTAGCCCCTGAGGTCAGACTGCCTCAACAAAGAGACCCCTTGCCCGCCGGCTCCGAAACGTTGCAGCTGCTTTATCGCTTGGGCCAAGATGCCGATGCCTGGAGCCTGTGGCAAACAGAATTTCAAAACGTTCAAGAGCCAACCGTGGCCGAACAATTTACCGATGGCGTATTGCGTGTGGGTGTGGGTGACAACCTCGACGGCATCTTTATGCTCACCAGCCTGGCCTGGCGAGATCAGGCCGCCGAACAGTCCGAATACCAGCGACTCAAAACCACCCCGGCTTACTGGCAAACGGTTTACCCTTTTCCCTTTAGTGATTTAATTCAAGCCTGGTCGCAGCAGCACCAGCTCAATCCGCTATTGGTCACGTCCCTCATGCGTCAAGAATCTCGATTTGAGCCCACAATTCGCTCTAGCGCCGGGGCCATTGGTCTGATGCAGGTAATCCCCAGCACCGCTGACTGGATTGTGGGACAACTTGGCGAAAGCAACAGCGACCTGGACACCAAGCTAGAAACCCCCAACGAAAATATCAAACTGGGCACCTGGTACCTGGACTACACCCATCGGGAATATAGCGATAACTCTATGTTTGCCGTCGCCAGCTACAACGCTGGCCCAGGGGCAGTCGCCGACTGGGTTGCGAGGGGCTACAGCGATCCAGATGTCTTTGTGGAGAATATTCCATTTAGTGAAACCAAGGGCTATGTGGAAGCCGTCTTTGGTGGCTATTGGAACTATTTAAGACTCTATAATCCCGCCATCAGTCGACAAATGGCCGAATTTTCGACGCCATTATAGATACCACCAGCACACACGGTTTCTAACAGCTAACAGATGGGGGCATCCCCTAAATCAGCAACAGTTAGATCCTCCATTGGCCCCCTATTCGTATTGACAGCCCTATGCGATTCGAACAGTTGACCATACAATTAATCAAATATAGTAATCTGCTAAATGCATTTAGCAGATTTTGCCGCACATAGCCGTTGTTGTATATGGCTTTCAGCGACCATCTAGGTTATGAGCTATGCGCGCCGGGCTATCAATACACCGGACATTTTTGAATCGCTCCTAGGCATCAGCCAACAATCCAAGTCAGGCTGCTTCGCCTAAGATTAGTCCAGTCCCTGTGAGACATGTCGGCTCTCACATCGTTCATTACCCCAGCAGAGTAACGTGACTAGCTATAGCACCGTTCAAAAGCAACAACTGAGCCAACTTGGCGCTTACCTGCAAGAAAAGCGCCAGGAGCAGGGAAAGTCTTTAGAAGATATCTCCCTACAAACCTACATTCGGGCTCAGTTGTTAAAGGCCGTGGAAACCGGTGATACCACTGACTTGCCCCAGCCTATCTTTGTTCAGGGGTTTATTCGTCGCTATGCCGATGCCCTGGGACTAGACGGCACTAATTTTTCCAAGCAGTTTCCGGTCCACTCCATCCCCGATACTCCCAGACCCGTACCCAGACCGGCAGCCCAGGTAGACATGTCCTACCAAAAGACTCCGCTCAAACCGGCAGTCCAAGCCAAATCCCAATCTAAGCCCAAGCCCAAGCCGCCGCTCAAACCAGCCATCGGTGCCATGCCCCTGGTTGGCGAACCTGTGCTGACGACTGGGGCAGACAGTGTTAGCTTGCCTAAGAAAACTGGCGCAGCAGCCACCCGGGACCTCACCCTAGACCCCCGCCCACTGCCCGACAGTGAGCTAACGAGCCTCGGTCTTAGCAACAACCTAAACGATGGTGCCACTAGCGCTGCTCCTGCTGCCTCCAGAGGTCAACTAGCCACAGAAGAATTACCGATTGAAACGCCATCCCCCGTTAAGCCATCCCCCATGGTTATGGATGATGAGCTAGCAAGCCCATCATCCGGCGTTAACTGGCTACCTTGGGGTATCGGCGCAGCAGCGATTGTGGGTGCGATCGCACTCCTAAGTCCCATTTTCTTTGGTGGTGGTTCTGGACAGCAGACAGCCGAGACCGAAGCACCACCACCAGCCGAGGTAGCTCCCATCCCCCAGGCTGAAGCCCCGGCCCCGGAGCCGGAACCTGAGCCCGACGTTCCCGTTAGCGATGCCCCCGTTAGCTTAAATGTGGAAATCACTGAAGCTGGCCCATCATGGATGAGCATTACCGTTGACGGTGCCGTTGTCTTCGAAGGTCTAATGGAACCGGGTACCGAGCAAAGTTGGGAAGGCCAGGAATCGATCACCATGAATGTTGGTAATGCGGGCGCGGCCCTGGTGTCGTCTAACGGTAGCGACCCAATACCAGCCGGAAACCCTGGTGGAGCCGAATTTTTAACCTTTGAAGCAGCAGAATAACCAGCCCGCACCCAGTCTCAGTAACGAAAGAAAAGGTTAAGGGGAAATGGGCCCACTCTTACTGCGTCCTTTCTCCTTGACCAATGAACGCCTGGCAAACAGCTCCATAGGATTTGGGCAGCCGTCGGACAGCCACAGCGATACAATAAAAAATATATATACATAAAATATCTAGCCAAACTATCTGGCACCGTAGCCCATGACGTCCAACGTAGAGACGGTAGAGTCTAATGAACAGCTTGACTACCTGAACGAGCTGCCCGATGAGTTAGAAATGTCCCTCTTCGATCACCTCGAAGAGCTGCGTCTGCGGATTTTCTACTCGTTGATTGGGGTGCTAATAGGCGTAATCGGCTGTTTTTGCGTCGTTAACCGCATTGTCTCAATTCTAGAGATTCCGGCCCAGGGAGCTAAGTTTCTACAGCTTTCCCCCGGTGAGTACTTTTTTGTCTCTATCAAGGTGGCAGGCTACAGCGGTATTTTGGTAGCCAGTCCCTTTATCCTTTACCAAATTGCCTTGTTTGTTCTGCCAGGTTTGACCCGGCGAGAACGGCGGTTAGTAGGCCCCATCGTTCTGGGCTCCAGCGTCCTGTTTGTCGTTGGCATATTTTTTGCCTACATTGCCCTGATTCCAGCCGCCTTAAACTTCTTTATTAACTATGGTGAGGGGGTTGTAGAGCAGCTGTGGTCCATTGACCGTTACTTTGAGTTTGTTCTACTGCTGCTGTTTAGCACCGGTCTAGCGTTTCAGATTCCAGTCATCCAATTTATGTTGGGGCTATTGGGAATTGTCAGCTCTGAAACCATGCTAAAAGGCTGGCGGTCCGTGCTTTTGGGGGCTGTGGTGCTCGGAGCTGTCCTCACTCCCTCGACCGACCCCATCACCCAAAGCCTGCTGGCGGGGGCCGTCCTGTTTTTATACTTTGGCGGCATCCTGGTGGTTAAAGGGATTGGCAAGTAGGCGTTAATTTTGGCTTAGCCAACTTAAAGCGGATATTTCGCAGGAACTCCAACCTGTCTAGGGAATTCTTTATCCGTCTTCTCGATTTTTTTGACATATAGACAGTGCCTGATGCCCTGGGTCAGGGGCGTTTCCCATGGGCAGATTGCAACCAGCTCACCGCCCAACGTATCTAGGGCTCCCATAAATAGGTCTTCTTCTTCATCGGTCCACTGCCCCCGAAAGAGAACGGCATAGCCACTTTTTTTAAGTAGGGGCAGTGCATACTCTGCACAGGTAGAGGCTGGACCAACCGCCCGCACCATGGCTAGATCGTACTGGGCACGGTGCATTGGTGCGCGGCCCGCTGTTTCTGCTCGTTCTGCGAGAAAGGCTGTATTGGTTAGCTCTAACTGACCACAGAGGGTTTCAAGGAACGCAATTTTTTTGCGGGTTGAGTCGAGTAGGGTAATGTGCCATTGGGGTTTTGCGATCGCAACCGGCAATCCAGGAAAGCCACCCCCCGTACCAATATCAATCACCGTCTTCACCGTCGGCAGCCACTCCGGCTTCTCCGGTTCATACCAGGGGGCCAAACCGCTCAACGAATCCCACAGATGCTTTTCCCAAAACCCGCTTGGCTCCGTAATGCGGGTCAAATTTGCCTGCCGGTTACCATCCAAAACCCCCTGATACAATCGCTGAAACAAGCCCTGCTGTGTCTCAGACGGTTGCCAATGCAGCGTCTTTTGCCACGTCTCGCTATTGAGCGGCAACTGTTGAGCTACGGTATCTGTCATCTGGCCCCCTGATGTTTGGCTGAGTCTGCTTCGTTGGGTGGCATCGGCTCACCTCAACCTAAGCCACTGGCACCATCTCCAATGGCTGGGACAGCAGCTCCCCATTCTGCAACGTCCAGCAGTAATCTGCCAAATGGGCCAAATCCCGCGCATCGTGGGACACCACTAGCAAACTCCAGTCTTTCTTAAGGTCTGCCAGCAACCCGATCAGCTGTTGTTTCATCGACCAGTCCAATCCGGCCGTGGGCTCATCCAGCAATAACAAATAGGGCTGACGAATCAGCTGCACCGCCAGCGCCAGTCGTCGCTGCTGACCACCGCTGAGGGCATGGGGGGCCGCCTGCAATGAAATCGCCCCTAGCCCAACCGACTCCAGGGTCTTCGTCACCTGCTCAGAGCCCAGCTCCGGATGACCAATGCGTAACTCTTCTAAAACCGTATGGCCACAAAAATGACGCTCTGGAAACTGAAATACCAACCCCGCCAGCTGTTGCAGCGTTTCTGGCTGTAGCTCCTGATCGCGCCAGTGCAGCGACCCCTTCGACGGAGACACCAGACCCGCCAAAATTTCCAACAGAGTGCTTTTCCCCGAGCCGCTGGGTCCCACGATTAGCCCCATTTTTTTAGGTTCTAGGGTAAACGATACTTGGCTAAGAATCGGCGTTGCACTAGCTGCTGGATGATAAGAAACTCGATCAAGAGTGAGCATTCGTCAAACAAAAGGGACCAGTCCACACTATAGCCAATGTTTTCATCCACCGATGTTCTCCCCTGAGGGCTCCATAGCCAACATCCTGATGCATTAAGACATTGGCGCGCCGGGTCAGCGGTTGCTGGTGGGAGCTTTCAAGGAGATGCCTTGTCTTAACTAACCTGACAGATGCCCTAGGTAACTTTCTTAGCGTAATCACAGAATTCGATACCAAAGGAGCTTGCTATGCTAGATAACCGAAACCATGCAACCTTTAACCTATGGAAATTCGCTTTCGCGAGTGCGACTTCTTTAACCTGTGGATTTGGTTAGAGCTAGAGAATGTGCCTTCCGCCATGGAACAGCAGTACATCGAAGAAATTTTTGACTCGTGGTTTTTCCTGGGCAAACTGGGTGGATTTAACGCCGAGAACCTACAGGTGCAAGACGGTGGTCACGAAATTAGCTACATGGACTACAACAACGACGTAGCCGAAGACAGCCTCATGGCAGTTATGCACAACATGTCTGAAGTGCAGTTCGAAGGCACCTGGGCCCGCTGTTGGTTTGACCTGGGCACCACCGACGCCATCGCCCTAGATGTACTAACCAATACCCTCAAACAGTTTAGTAAGGACTACACCATCATCAAACGGGTCTACATCGGTGGGGAAAATGAAGACTGGCCTATTCCCAGGGATCAACAGGCCGACTTCGTCAATGCCATGCATTAGTTTCCAGCATCCATCTCTCCAGCATCCATAGCAATCGGCTGTTGGTGTAGCCTCTCCTGCGGAGATCTGCATTTAGTCGATTGCGTCACCTATAGCTGTTGCTATCGATAGGGCCTAGCGCTCACTGATGTTGTGAACGATGGGCACAACGCCATCCATAGATTCCTCAGGTAGTTCAAACCTGTTTTTAAGCTCGAGTCAGAATTCAGGAGGCATAATAACAGTGCCCCCTCAGAACGAACGACATCTGCTATGGATTATGCAGCCCAGCGTCAGGCCAGCCTGGAGTCACCCACCTTTAGCCAATTAGACAGTTGGCTTGCCAAACGTATTCGCGAACTCAGTGTTGATGCCCTAGCCTCCAGTGCCTTCACCTGCACCGCCTGTGGTGAAGTTGCCGGCGAATACCTCGTGGACTACGAAGGCAAAACATTTCGCTTTGATACACCAACCACCTACGCCTTTTTAGAATTCATCCTGGCAAAACAGCCCACCGTTGTGGGTTAAGACCATATCCCCAGCGCTAAATCATCACTTCATCCTCAAATCGCTGCCGTTTCTCAAACTCAAACGGTCCAGCAATGGAGCCCCACAGTAGCTCATCGGTCTCCGGGTCGCGGCCTCGGTCGTAACTGATTAGCCGCTCGTTAGTAATCTCAAACTCATTATCCAGATAGCTGGTTTTGCCCTTGCGCACCACCATGCAATTTTTTCCTGGCACCACCTTACCGATAAAGCTATGACCGGTCCAGCGCACCGTCATATCACACCCCGGCATTTTCTCTAGCTGGTCTGCCGTCAGCGTTGTGAGTTTCTCAGGTTTACGGGCTGCACCGATCACAGTGTCTTGCTCTTTAAATGAGTAGTTTTCGAGCAAAATGTGGTCCGCCTGGGGCAAGAAATGCAGCACTCGCACGCGGTAGGGCTGTCCCAACATAAAATCGTAGGCCTGCTCCAGGTATAGACAGCTCCCCGATAAAAACCCCGACGGCAACGGGCGCATACACACCCGGATATGGGCAAAAAAGGGTGGATTTTCAATCGCCTGGGCCTGGTTGCTAAAGTCAGCAGCCATCCACTTAAGCAAGGTAGAAACGTCGGTTGCGTGGGACATATAAATAGGAACTAACAGTTGAATTGTCTACATTGAGAGAGTTACGCGGAGTTCAAAAGCAAATCTTACTGATATCAAGGCATTCTCTGGCCATAGGCAGCCCTTTGGCTCAATAAGAGCCTGGCAAAGGTCGATCAAACTCATCTGTCAAACTCGATAGAAGGTGTAACCTCGCCATTTATCATAAAAAGATAGATCCCCCCCGAGAGCAACCCATGGAGCTTCGCTCAGTTTTCAATACGTTTTTTGACCACTGTGTTGGTAGCTGGTCCACAGAGCGCACCTACCACTATCTCACCCAAAACGAAGTAGAGCGTTCCCACACCGACTTTCAGGTTTCACCCCTAACGCCAGATCTCAAAGCTAAAGTACTGACTGACAATGAGTATGATGCAGCCCAAGATTTATCGAAGATTCCAGGGTTTCATCTATCTTTCAACACCGTGTCAGAAAAGGGCGAAAAAGTTTCCCAGGCCTTAAATCTTACATTTGTTGTCCACAGTGAAACCAGCCACATTCTAGAAGGCGATTATCTGCGCGATCGCGCCTATGAAGAAGCTCGGCCTATCATCTCCCGCTTTCGCTTCGACGGACACACCAAAGAACTATTGATGACGACCAACTACACCCAGGTAGTCTCCATAGATTCCATCACCCTAATTAATCCAGACATCCGGATTCGCCGAATTCTCAACTATCTACGCCCCCCGGCAGGACAGCCCCTGGAAAAACTGGGTCTGGTGGGATTTGGGGTTGAACAAAAGGTCGCCCCGTAGGCAGAGACATTAGGCCATCAAAGACCAAACCCTGACCAGGCTTTTCTATTAAAGTCTGAATCATGGCGGCTGCATGCCTATCCCCCTGTTCCTTGCGGAATCGGAACAAATTAACCTGTATTGATTTCTATAAAGGTCATACACAAGATCCCCATTTATCGGGAAAGCTAGGGTAACTCTTAGAGCAGATACAACACCATCGCTACGGAGAGCGCAACAGTGGGCTTATTTGAGAAAGTTCGAGCCGAATTTATTGACATTATTGAATGGCTCGATCCGTCACAAGATACTATTGCCTATCGATTCGAGCGGTTTCAAAACGAAATTAAAATGGGGGCGCAGCTGACGGTACGCCCTGGTCAGGTGGCGATTCTAGTGGGCGAAGGCCGGGTGGCTGATGTATTTGAACCCGGTCGCTACCGCCTGGAAACTCAAAATATGCCGGTCCTGACCACCCTAATGGGATGGAAGTATGGCTTTAACTCTCCATTTAAAGCTGAGGTTTACTTTTTTAACACCAAGATTTTTACTAATCTCAAATGGGGCACCGCCAATCCCATCACCATTCGCGACCCCGAGTTAGGTCCAGTACGACTGCGTGCCTATGGCACTTACACCATGAGGGTTGCCGATGCCCGCACCCTGCTGGAGCAGCTGATCAGCACCGATGGCCTGTTCCAAACTGACGAGATTAGCGATCACCTACGCAACATGATCGTATCGGCCTTTGCCAGCTGGATCGGCCAAGACCAAACCCCCTTGTTTGACCTGGCCGCCAACTATCAGGCCATGGGTGAGCAGGTGCGCGATGCCATGCAACCCAACATGGGTCAGTTTGGCCTAGAGCTACGTCAGCTGCTGATCGAGAATATTTCACTGCCCCCCGAAGTTGAAGCAGCCCTGGATAAGCGAGCCTCCATCGGCATTCTGGGCAACATGCAGCAATACACCCAATACCAGGCGGCCAACGCCATCGAACAGTCGGCCCAAAACCCCAGCGGCGGTAGCCCTGGCCTCGACCTGGGGGTGGGCATTGCCATGGGTCAACAAATTGCCAACGCCATGGCCCCCCAGGCAGCCCCAACGGTCCCAGCGGCAGCACCCGCTGCACCACCGGCACCCGCTGCACCACCACCGCCCATGCCAGCTGCCACCTGGTACATCACCCGCGATGGCCAAAACTTTGGCCCCTATGCGGCCAACCAGCTGCTGGCCAATGGCTTAACGGCCCAGTCAAATGTTTGGAAACAGGGCATGGCCAGCTGGCAACCGGCGAATACAGTGCCTGAGCTGCAGTCACTGCTAAGCACCCTGCCACCGCCACCGCCACCGGCGGCTTAAGGCTCCCGTTGCGTCCCCATGCTGCCCATGCTCATCCCTTTCTGGCATGGGCATGGGCTCAAGAAACCGCTCAAATGTATTGTCCGATAACGGGCCTATAGAGAGTTTGCTCTTTACTTCTATCTGCAATGGAGCCCACAACCTCCGTTAACCAATACCAATGTTCTGGCTGTAAAGCCGACATGGCTTTTGACCCTGATCTGGGTCAGCTTAAGTGCCCCTACTGCGGTCATGCTGAGGCTATGCCAGAGGTGACTGCCACCAGGCTGAGGTCTACGCTGCAGGAGCACGATCTAGCGGCATTTATCAACACAAACCGGACACAGATTGCCCAGCTGGCTACTACAGCCCAGGAGGTTAGCTGTCCAGGCTGTAGGGCGACCATTAGCTTTGAGCCCCCGGATGTGGCAGGTAAATGTCCATTTTGTGCCACCAGCATTGTTACCCAAGAAAGCCATGCTTCTGACCCTACTCTGGCACCATCGGCCTTAGTACCTTTTACAGTGGGTCGTAAGGTTGCCTTAAAAAATTTACGGGACTGGCTCGCCTTTCGCTGGGATTGGAAAGACCTCAAGGCCATATTTTTGCCAGGGCAGCTTAAGCAGCTAGCTCAGAACAAAGCCCTCACCGGAGTTTATCTGCCGTTTTGGACCTACGATGCCCAGACGGCCAGTCGCTATCGGGGCGAACGGGGCGAGCACTACTATGAGACGGAAACCTATACGACCACTAACGCTGACGGCAAGCAGGAGAGGAAAACCCGCCAGGTACAGCGGACCCGTTGGTATTCGAAATCTGGCCAGGTATCTCGTTTTTTTGACGATGTGCTGGTTCCAGCGACCCGTGCCATTAGTGAGAAAAAATTAAAGCAGCTGTGGCCCAGACTGACCGTATCAAAGCTAAAGCCCTACAGCGCTGAATACCTGGCTGGATTTAAGGCCCAACGCTACGAAATACCGGTCAAGGAAGGGTTTGAGCGGGCAAAAGCAATTATGGCAGACGGCATCCGTAGCGATGTACGGTCCGACATTGGGGGGGATACGCAACGCATTCACTCAGTATCCACGGACTATAGCCAGGAAACGTTTAAGCACATTTTATTACCCGTGTGGATGGCCACCTATCGCTACGGCGGTAAAACCTATCAGGTGATGATCAATGCCCAGACAGGAACCGTGATGGGAGAGCGTCCGGTGGCAAAATGGAAGGTGGCATTGGCAGTTGCGATCGCAGCTATTATCGTCATCACCCTAATCGTAACCGCCACCGGATAACCGCCCAATGAGCACCCGACAGGCACCCAAAATGTTCCTGACAAACATCTCAAACCCTTTATCCAAGGCTTATTCAAGTTTTTAAAAACAATCGTTGCCGATTCAAAAAATAACCGTTAATATTTGATCACAAGGTGTTACACATCTTAACGTTTCGTCGAAAGGACCCACTGAATCATGGCAGAAGAAAGCACAAAGTTTGGTTTCACTGAAATCGCTGAAAACTGGAATGGTCGCTTGGCCATGCTAGGTTTCATCATCGGTCTAGCAACTGAGTTTATGACTGGCCAAGGCATCCTTTCCCAGCTGGGCTTGATGTAAGCCGGCCTGCTCAGGTCACTCAGACAGAAGAGATATCTCCAATTTTCCATTGAATTTTTACTTACAGTCAGAGAACAAGGGGGCAGGCTCAGGTCTGTCCTTTTTTATGTCTGCTCCTCTTCTGGCTCACTCCAGGTTGCCACTGTCTTTAGCTCTGGCGGAATTGTGTCCTCAGGGTGAAACTCTAATACGGTTTCCCGGTAGCCCAGGTAGCCTGACTCTGTGAATGACATCAGCATGCGGGCTAGGGCAATCCAAACCGTTTCGTCAAATTCCCAATCTTTATAGAACCCGGCTCGATCAGCAATGGACTTAAGCGCCCAAAAATAGCTATTACGCACCATGGCCCCCTGCTTTTTGTAAGGGGGCACGTCATCTTGGTGGATAAATAAAACTTGGTTGCTGATCTTTGCTCTCATGGACATCAATGCTTTACAACTATAGCTACACTCCAATTTTTTAAAGACATCCCATGGTGGCGGCTGTTTGCCTGCGTAACGTTCACAAAGTTTATAACAACACCTGTGTGGTTAACGATCTTTCGTTAACCATTCAACCAGGCGAAATCTTTGGTCTGCTTGGCCCCAATGGCGCAGGCAAGTCCACCACCATTCGGATGGTGACCACGCTGACTCGGGCCACCCAGGGGGACATCGTGGTCTCTGGCTATGATGTCTATCGACAAAAAGCGGAGGTGCGGCGTCAGATTGGGGTGGTGCTCCAGCAAACCAGCGTTGATGGCGATTTGTCGGTTTGGGAAAATATGGAATTCCATGGCAGAATGCACCATCTGCCTAATCCTCAACGCCAGCGTGACATCGACCAGTGGCTGGCCTATGTGGAACTGTCTGAGCGCCGTGATGATCCGGTTAAAACCTTATCCGGCGGCATGAAGCGCCGATTGCAGATTGCCCGTGCCCTGCTGCATCAGCCTAAAATTCTTTTTCTCGATGAACCGACCGTCGGGTTAGACCCACAAACCCGACGTCGGCTGTGGGAAATCATCCTGGATCTAAATAAGAAAAAGGGGATGACCATGCTGCTGACCACCCACTACATGGAAGAGGTGGAATATCTGTGCGATCGCATCGGCATTATGGACCAAGGGCGGCTAATTGAAATGGGGACCCTGGCAGAGTTGCGATCTCAACACGGCGAGGGCATCGTCATGAAACAAACCGGCGATCGCTGGAGCTATAACTTTTTTCCCACACTTCAAGATGCCAACCAATACCTCGATCAGCAACCCGATAAAACCGGCATGATGACCCGCCCCTCTAACCTAGAGGATATTTTCGTCGAATTGACCGGCCATAATTTGGACTAACCCAAAAACGTATGGGGGCGGTCCATGGACCGCCCCCATACGTTTACGTTTAGATTTTAGAGAGGCGCTAAACGTCTAATCTAAATAACCCATTAGAGCAACAGGGTCTTCGTCGATATCATTAGACGCAATCGGGCGATGACCAGGCAACGTATCCAAGTCAGAGACGACCAGCGTACTCACCGCTACGGGACGATGACCGGGCAAGTGGTCAGTACTTGCAATCTCAAAATTGTCAGACATAACTGGACGAACTCCAGCCGATGACAAATTGTGGACTACATCAACATCACTCACAGTGACGGGTCGGTTATTAGGCAACGTGTTGGTCTCAACAACACGACTATTATCTGCCAACACAATGATGTCAGGCTTCTGAGCTTTAACAATGCCGCCACTCTTACTAGCGGAAGACGTCGTAGTCTTTTTCTGAGTCCGGCCCGAAGAACTAGATGACTGAGTTGCTGTGTTAGTGGTTTCCGCTGCGTCGCTGCTCATTACCTTATAACCCCTACTACTAATTGAAGGAATACCTGTGATACTCGTCTTTGGCCCATGAACCAAACATTTCAAGACCCATCGCCCGAACCTGCAATCATTCACAAAAGCCCACAAATTATCGGGAACGAACCCACGAAATATCAAGGCAGCTTGAATGCTAGGCGATACATATATCTCAATCTCAATAATTAATTATAAGTTAAAAGACAACCGATTTAGTTTATTAAAGCTAATCAGTCACATAAACCATCCCCCCTTAACCAACAGCAAGATTCAAAATCGTTTAAGCA
>ERZ1740065.34-NODE-34-length-59327-cov-12.298134_pt1 | contig 59327 bp, 57 predicted proteins | sample MGYA00581738_ERZ1740065 | MGnify/ENA primary metagenome ERZ1740065 (study PRJEB43018, sample SAMN04849749) | marine metagenome | isolation source: floating plastic debris | place: Pacific Ocean | collected 2008-09-01 | study: EMG produced TPA metagenomics assembly...
TTATTATTATTGTTATTATTATTGTTATTATTATTGTTATTATTATTGTTATTATCATTGTTATTATTATTGTTATTATTATTGTTATTATTATTGTTATTATTATTGTTATTATTATTATTGTCTTGTGTTACCCCTCACCTGAGTTGAACCGGCAGCACTCTGCTGTCCAACCTTAGATGAGATGCTGGCAGTCTTCTCAGCTATCTGGTTCAGTCGGTCTTTCATTTTCTTCTGGAAGTCCTTCATACGACTCTGAAGGTCAGACATACGCTGCCTGACACTGTCAAGAGATGATCTTGATTCCAAACCTACACCATTCATCGACATATCCAGCAATACTTTACTAGGCAAGTAACACACCAGCTGGTGGAGCTAACCATAGCATGGGCGGAGCTAACCAGATAGCACGGGTAGAGCTAACCAGATAGTATGGGGGGAGCAATGAGCACTAGGCTAGCGAGCTTTCTGGTGTAAGGAAAGGAAACCTTTTGACTGCTATAGATGGCCGTTCAGTCATGATAGGTTACCTGCTCATCAGATTAATAATGCCAGTAAGCCATCTGAGAGGCCTGGACATCATGGCAGTATCCAGTTCCAACCATATCATTTACTACTGCCGTATTTTAAAATATCAGTCTTTCCATCACCTAATGCCTCTGTCCCTAATGTCCCTGACCTCCTCCTTTCTTCCTGTCCCATAAGGAACACTTCATTCAAGGGAGACAGTTGTTTGACCAGTGTGGAAAGCGCTAGAGCTAACTCCTGTCATGTGACAGTTTGTAAGTGACCCATGCTGAGACATCCTCTAAACAACGCCTCATTTACTGAAAGACTCCGGCATTATTCATGACAGCACGCAAGTGATCTGTGCTTTGGTTGAGTGCACAGACACGCATATAAAATAGTGTCTCATTTTTCTAGAACTTCAGCTCAGTGGAAATCCTGATTTGCATGAACAAATCCAGCTTCTAGTAATTACAGAGAGTCATATATTGGCACCTATATATCATCTATGCATCATATATGGACAGCTCACATCTGATATGAAGAGGTAACACAACCACCTCATCAACATGGCTCGTAAACTGAGTAAACGCAAACTTGAAGCTTCCACCTTAGATGAAATATTCCATAAATGCTTTAAGACCAAATACTCAAGAATTTTTTGCAACAAGCAAAGGCAGTGTCATCACTCTGGATCAACTAGCCTCCCGTAGATGCCAAACACCTGCTCACCGTGTCAACTGCCGACTATATTGTTTTAGATCATGTGTGAAGCTGCTTAATGAAATCATTTTATAATCTGGTCAATCCTTTTATTATACTTGTTTTTCCTTTCTCTTTCAAAACCATAGTTTTATCCACAGAGCACGAACGAAACATTAATTTTTATCATGAAATGTGATATAATGCATACCTACACACACATACATACATACGTACACACGTACCTAGATGTGAAGCCAGCTCATGCATGACTCTACACCACTACCTATAGAGTATCGAGATTGGGCTGTCTGGAAGGGAGGGAGCAGCTACTCAGTTTGCTCACTGCAGCGCAGCGGATTTGCCAGATTTCACATTTCAAGAAAGATTCTGAGATTCTACGAATCATATATATCATACATTTCTTACAAAAGAGCTTATATCATGTTGGAAGGCCGCTTACTAGAGGAGTTACCTTACCCTGTGTGTTTGGGAGCAACGTGCCAATTGCTACAACAAGCACTACAAGCAGCCAGCTCCTCATCTTGCTCTGTTGTAATATTGAAGAATTGAAATGAACAGCGCTATGGATGAATGCAGCCACCACTCTGCTTACCACAGCATAAGTATTAGTCAGATAGGCTGCCTTATCTTCCTCCCTCTCATACAACATCTGGCGACATTCCCAAGACCTTGACATATTTCACAGTGCTATCACGTTGCGTGCCTGCTAAATATAGTGTAGGGACCTTTGATCGCTCATAACGGTTGGCTAGCTGGCAAAAAAATGTTGAAGAGATAATTGATCAGGTTGAATGTTTCTATTCTAAGGTTGAAGGAATTAAAATTTGGAACAAAAGCCAAATTTATGAGTGTTTCTATAGACTCCGTGGTGCATGTGACACTTGCCACCTACCAGCTGTGACCAATAACAACACTTGAGATTGGAGTTGGCTAGAATCCTGTCATATCAGTACTGTGATAGGAACTATACATAAAATGACCCGAATCCCCTATGGTAGGGTAGACCAACGAGAAAGCTAATGCTTCCTGCAGTGAAACATACACAGCAATATGTAATATGATACTTACAAAGTCGGATGTCGAAGCAGTCCAGCTGTGTCTATCAATATCAACCCGGTCCGACAGTTGATCAGTTGGACGATCCATCACTGCGACCTTCTGTCCAAGGGTATACATCAACACACTCAGCTTCACATATAATATGCATGTGTACACTGTGTGTAGGCGGGGTTACGCAGTAGACCCTCTATCTGAAAAGTGTACACATTGGCTGAAGATATGGTATCTAATCAACTATATAGGAGCATCATGTTTTCTTTTATAGTGATATGATTTGTGGTGGTAGCAGCAGTGTAGTAGTTTCAACAGCTGTCATAGAGCAGAGGTATGATGAATTAAATATACATCTGCAATGATGATGCTCAATGCCAACGATATCTGTGATATAAAGGGCTTTGCTTGCTGAAGACTGGTTCAGCTTAGGTAAGAGTCTAGATAAGTCTTCACGCACATGTTAAGCTTCAGGAAACTCTCTCAAGTTCGTTTATAAGGGGCAAATGCAGTCATATAAAAGGATAAATCAACAAAGCTGTCTGCTAGACGTCTTAGGCTTTAATATGTACGTATGTATATATGTCATATACCAATGCAATGGATTTGGCTGGGTACCATTTCTGTCAACCTATCAGCCTGAGAATACTGGAGATTCAGTTTTTCTGAACTTCGAGAAGCCCTAGCTCAAAACCCTACACCATATAGCTACAATTCTGTCATTTGTGCTCAGCTTAGCAATCTCTAACTGGTGAGCCACAGGAGAAAATTGGAAAACCAATAATAGCCATTTTGACCCTAAATAATGGCATCTAAAATACGGGAGTCTCCCGGGAAATACGGGAGACTCCCGGGAAATACGGGAGACTCCCGGGAAATACGGGAGACTTGACAGGTATGATGGGTACATGGTTATTGGTTAGATCTAAAGCGAGTAGAATTCTACTCCACCACTTTAATCATGCAAGAGCGCAGAGGCAGCAGTATTTGGCAGAGAATGGTGGAGAACATACACCCACCATCATAAGAAACACTCTGATGCTCTGGCTCCAGCGATTTGTCTCAGTTATAACTTATAAGCCTACTAGCAGCCCATTAGGAAGGAATGAAAACCGAAGCAACAATCCCTCGACGCAAGCGAAACGAAAGCGAAACTACTCAGGTCATTTTTCATGTGCGTATAAAGTAATTCAGTAGATTGAAGCATAAATTTTGCGTCGCATCAATTCACTTTTCAATTTAAATTATGAGAAATAAAAAGGATTTCAATTTTAAAAATAGAGTATTGCAACTATTTGATGCATTAAAAAATATTTTTGGTGTGTCTACGTAGTGATACTACTACCATAGTGGGACCATTCTAAAAATATATCAACCAAATCGTCTCACGTCCTCCTCTCCAGGAAGGTATGTAAAAGTTGAAAGGATTTCTTCCCAATTCAATTTCCACTTTTAAAGAAGTGTTTAGCAATATACCATAAATGTACTGTTATCAATTTCTGGACACAGAGTTGTTGTGTGGTGTAGTCAGCCCTACTCATCTCCCATCATTTCTGGTTACACGCTTCAAGACATATTTTACCAGATGCCGTTCTATTACCGCTTTTGGAACCACGATTTTCTCTGGTGATTAAACATAACCGTGAACGCAATTTCATACCCTAATGAGTTTACTTTCTTATCAGCCATGGGCTGTAGCTGTCATTTTCCCATGCAATTACCCTCGTCAGGAGCTTCAGTAGGTTCAGCGAGATGCAAGTGCGAATGCGGACTCAACGATGAGATATCTGTATTTCCTAGCCGATCAGTATGGTAAAGCATAACATTAGGAACGAGACCTAAACGCTGCCCTGATTTGGTAACTAAAGCTTATATCAAGCTTGCTAGTTGTACGCGTTTAGATGAGGCTATGCTGATTGGCCAGTTGAGGAGAACACGGGATAAGTTTTAGCACTAGCTGACCTTCCAATGAAGAGGTTATGATTTAGTCACATGTGCAGAATACGGTACTAGTGCTTATGCGTAGGTACTTCACTCGGGTTTGCTCTGCTATCTCGTCATAGGTGTGTTGTAGCTTGCACGATGTAGGAACTGAAAGGAGCTGAGCAGGCCTGCAATATTTCTGCAAGCAGACCGATAAGGAGTCAGTTGCTTGTAGCTCTATCTGTGTAGTGCACGAATCTATGACTTATGAGATATACTAGTCAGTCGGGATAAAGACTGTTGCTAGCAGGATGTATAAGAATATTAAGGTGTTTCATCGGCAGGTCAGTATCCATCCATGGTACAATCTCTACTGAAATGAAACTAATGCTATCAGGCAGTTGATGGATTTCTCACATATTTGCTAGCTGCATCCTTCTCATATCTTCTTGTCATTATCTTGGGCAGTGTCGAGTTAAAGCATATACATGTACGCTCCCTCTAAACAAAGACATGCTCCATCATTTCTATGGCGTTACCTTGAAATGCCAAGCCTACACATTACGTGCTTGGAGCATCATACCAACGGCAGCCGTAACTTGATTGATAGTGCCGGTCAAGGGACAGAGTATGGGTGCTTTATAAATAAGATTGTCAACTGTATTGGTATGAGCTCTGATCAGCAATTACACTCTGCCTCACAGCGCTGCCTCTCTTGTCGTCCCTCATCCAAAAACTGGACATATGTACCTTGTTATACACAGACATCCATCCTGTTATTGTTCTCTCCCTCCCTCTGTCTATGTACTCTGCGCCTGCATTCATTTTACTCCTTTTTGCATCAATTGGTGGGAACTACACTGAACTACGATCTAAGATAAAGTTTTTACACATGTTCAATGCTCTGGTAGCTGGTATTGGATTTTTGGTCTTGCTCGCATTTGTTTATTTGGTTTTGTATCTTAGTTACAGGTGAGGATTACCTCTGGCCAGTAGTTAGTTTGTCATGTAGACAATTGTACTTGTAAGACTGTGATTATCTGACTTTGATTGACAGAAGCCGACATCGCCGGTCGTGATGGCTGCACTGGAGCCGTGTGACGGAGAGATCAGTGCCGACACGGCGGACAAGGTGGTCAAGGCTAAAGTGGCACTAGAGAACTTTTACAACAACTTACTAGCGCAGCACACGGATAGAAAGAACAGGTGGGCCAAGTATTTCGTTCATGCTGCGTCAGACTTACTCAGTCTCTCTCCAAACCCATTATTATGATGTAGATAACGTTTTTTTATCTCAAGTGAGAGGGGAGAGCTTTGCAAGCGAGTCTGTGTTTTGAGATTCCTGCCCCACCTTAAACTGTGTAGTGGGTAGATTGGCAGTGTGCTCCTGATAGCTGCTATTAGCTGTAAGTCGGACTGTTGGACGGCTGGCGAACGGCCTCACCAGTGAATGTTAGCTGCTCATTCATTTGCATCCGCCCTCCATGGCATTATTAGGCATCAGCTCGCGAGTGAAATCCCATTTCTGCTGCACCCCACTGGCCGTAGGGCAGGCTGGGCTGGCTGTGTCCTTGGGTATCTAGTGGTGCACCATCTCTGTCTCTCCTCACTCAAACTGAACAGGCTTCTGCCGTAGGAATACTGATGAGCTGTCAATCCGTTGTGGAATCAGCGGCCTTCCTGTGACTCGGTCTTAGTCACCGGAGAAAGGAGCCGGTGAATAAATATAGGGTTGACTGATTAGCTAGTTGATGAGGGCAGTGGCAGCGGGTGTGGGAGACAACGGTGGGGCGGAGCGGCAGTTGGATGAATGCTCGGCCTGTTCTAGTATCTGCGTCCATTAATCTCATCCTCTCACTTGTGAGTCACACTCGTTCCAGCAGCTGATCTGCAATGCACCTTCTCATGTTTTCAGATTCAGGATACTGGAACAGTCGATGGAGCATGAAGGCCTGTCTGAGGATCAGGTGAGCGCACACTCCGACAGAGACATTCCGTCTCTGGCACACGTACTTGACACGTACAATCACATACATATGATCACTTACATCACTGTCATCCAAATCATGGACACTCAAATCCGTAACAGCTGGTCACATCGCTGCAACAGCTGGTCACATCGCTGCGTCACGTCACACTTCATGTAATGCTCATGTACTCTCTCCCCTGTCCTGTCGGCCTGGGGGCTGCCGCCGCTGTGAAGGCAACTATATGGGGTGTCGCGATCTTCTGTCATGCCATTTTATTGACCTTCATTAGACCTTGATATCAGATTATGCACCTCGCGGCACACCCAGTCTCGTTCTCATGGAATCTACATGTCAGCCCGTCTCATAGAGCTCCACTTGTACACTGTTACTCACCTGCTTGCTCTTTTTGTTTGTCATTTAGAAAACCGAGAGGCGGCAGCAGCACGCTACCAAGGAGTCCGAGTTCTTGCGGTTGAAGAGGACGCGTCTAGGTGTCGACGATTTTGAGCCTCTCAAGGTCATCGGTCGCGGTGCGTTTGGTGAGGTAAGCATGTGTGGTCATCGTGTAGCTGGTCTTACTGCAACTGTACTTGGCATGAGGCTATTTATGTTTGCCGAAAACCTCGCTGGTATGCTGGTTTGCATTCTGACGGCGTTTCCTCTTTGGCTATTTATTATAGCAACAGCCATAGTATAGCAGCCGGCAGCGATTGGTATTGGTTCTTACGCAGATTTGAAACATTCGTAGGTGCGACTCGTACAGAAAAGGGACACGGGACACATATATGCGATGAAGATTCTACACAAGATGGACATGTTGGAGAAGGAACAGGTGAGGTCACTTAGCCTGCCAAGGGTGGAGCTGCCACTTCCTCGGTGGGAATATGAGAATATGGAATCAGCCGCCCAGTCAGAAAACAACAATGTTACAATTATTTACATAAGCTGTGTGACAATAACGCTGCCGCTGTCGCCATGGCGAGCAGGCAGCGCTCTCTCGCTGTGTGCCGTGGCATGTGTCTACTGCTATAACATAGTCAATAACAGCCGTAACGCAGACATACAGTCCATCGCCAAGTGTGCCCAACTAGCATCCCTTGTCAGCAGATGGTCTTTAACCGTCAGCTGCATACTTCTCCGGGCGGGTATCTGGTCCCCGATATGAGTGGCGCCGATGGAGTGTTGCTGATGCTTGTTCTGCCGCGTTTCAGGTGGCGCATGTGAGAGCCGAGCGTGATATCCTGGTGGAGGCGGACCACCAATGGGTGGTGAAGATGTACTATTCGTTTCAAGATGCGTCAAACCTTTATCTCATCATGGAGTACTTGTCTGGAGGTGAGATAACGCAACCATCCCTTGACCCACTTCCCACAGCCCACCCCTGCCACCCTCTCCCCCCTAGGACTGAGTATAGGCTACACCATGATAGCTGCTTGTCTGCGGCTGTAGTGTTAGCTAATCTCACTTCCAGGTTATTATATAATCGAATCAAATCTATTTTGCTGAGAGACTGCCCTTGCCTCGCTGCCGATTAGATAGCCCTATCTCTGCGTCTATCTCTGTGTCTGCTCGGTGCTGTAAATTCTTGTTTTACTGCTCACTCTGTTGCCACACAGAGTAATTCACTCCAAACATTGGCAGTGTCTGCTCGAGTTTGTTAGTGACTGTCCAGTCCTCGCCTTCGTGCTCTCCGGTGTAAGGATGAGCAGTATCGGCAGGCGTCTACAGCATAGGAACTATGGACTGAGAGGCAGCGAGGGCTGTATCTCCGCCATCCCCGTCTCGGTGTCGCAGTAGGTCATTCTATGTCGTATGTTGCAGGCGACATGATGACGCTGCTAATCAAGAAGGACACGCTGACGGAGGACGTTACGCAGTTCTACATAGCGGAGTCTGTATCCGCCATAGATTACATACACAGACTGGGCTTCATACACAGAGACATTAAACCAGACAATCTCCTCCTCGACTCAAGAGTAAGTATTCCCACTACACAACTACTACTCACTTACCGATGTACTCACTTACCTACGTATTCACTTGCTGATGTACTTACTTACGTACATACTCACTTACCTATGTACTCCCTTCCTGCATTGCAGGGTCACATAAAACTCTCAGACTTTGGTTTGTGCACTGGGTTGAAGAAATCGCACCGTACAGATTTCTACAAAGACTTGTCTCAAGCAAAACCCAGCGACTTCAGTGAGTTGAGAGCGTGTCTTTCTTCCTGTCTCATCTACAATCAGTTCTGCAAACCAGTCTGAACTATATTACCATAATTGCAATAATATGCTGCCGGTAGGCTACTATTAACGCTATCGATTTATCAGCTGCATATCATAAGAAACTCTCTGTCGTTCCTAAATCCAAATTCGATTCGCCAATTCCATCACTGCACTGACAGCATGGAGACTCGGTTCATATCAATGGAAAAAGTATGTTCTAGATGGTACCATAGACTGAATGGATGTATCGTTAGTCATATCATCATATACAGACATACATGTCCAGTGGCTGCCCCAATTCATGATTTCCCTCAAACCCAGAACAGTAAATTCATGTCATATCCTCATAAAAGGTTTGTGACATTTCATCCATGAAGTCAAAGGAAGTTGATAAGTTTGATTTCCTGATTACAGCCCATTCACCATATGACTCGAAAAGGAGGCTGGAGACATGGAAGAAAAATAGACGAGCTTTGGTGAGTTATGAGCCTTTCTATATAGGAAATTAGTGTCACATTGACATATGGCAGGTAATAAAATCCAACGGGATTCACTGCAATGATAGACAGTGACAGCTCTGTTAGTCAAGGTATCGCCGATCAAACATAGGCTACGGAGTCGCCTGTTTGCCCGACCCTTTGATTGAGCTGCTGAAGTAGTTGATAGGTCCTAGCTAGCTAATTTTATGATTTGATACGTTGGACACATGCCAAGTGGTAAGTGAGACCGCCATTCTCTGATCGCTGCCGCTGCCATACTATCTCATCTACTGATGGAATTTGTCGGTCATTTCCGCATCTGTTGCTTCATAACAACAAGTTCTGAAGCAATTACAGCATCCCTTTCTTGTTCTGATTAAATTTCAAATTTTTTATAACCGTTGTTGTACCAACTGTGGTGTCAGTTCATCTTCGCTGTTTTAAATAATACTCTCATCAGTATGTATATTTTATTTCTTATAGAAAATTTATATCTCTGTGGTCATATGCAGTAGGGATGGCTTTGAATGTGGAATGAGACATTTCCGGCTACGAGTGTCCCAGCTATGGCTGCAATAGTCCTGTATACAGAGTTGGTACAGTAGTACTACAACCGTTCGCCAATCATACGTAATTTTATGGAGCCAAAAATTCGATTTCCAAACTCGCAACCTCTTTAGTAATTCAATCTCCATGTGGCACTGCTCCACTTCCTGAACCCTGGCCTCTGCATCACATCAGCCTCCCTTTGAAAATGCTGGAAACGCTTCTGGCAAAGCATACAACATGTAAATTAGTTGGTTATGGCATATTTACCAATCAAATTTTACCATGTTAGATAGGTCATTGAGCATTTCTATCTACAATGAGCTGTTACTTGGGTCTATTTTAGGCATACTCAACAGTTGGTACCCCTGACTACATTGCTCCAGAAGTCTTCATGCAGACAGGTTATACACAGACATGTGATTGGTGGTCTCTTGGAGTTATCATGTTTGAAATGCTGATCGGTATGTATCTATGGTTTGCCTGTTTGTCGACAGCAGCATACATGTGATACCCTATTATTTTGTGTCATAGGTTATCCCCCATTCTGCTCAGAGAACCCTCAAGAGACATATAGAAAGATCATGAATTGGCGGGAGACCTTGGTTTTCCCTCCTGAGAATCCAATCTCTAATCACTCAAGAGATCTAATAGAACGGTAGGTATCCGGATTTTTTGCTGGTCAGTACCACCAGTTGCCAGTTCATCATTACACATGACTTTGAAGCAAAATGTTGTACCGTAGGTTCTGCTGTAATCCGGACAACAGAATTGGTGCTAATGGAGTTGATGAGATTAAATCCCATCCTTTCCTATACGGAGTAGACTGGGAACATGTGAGGTAAAGTCATTTGCTGTCATATCTACTCGAATGGAAGATATTTCCTTACACTACTTGCTCTGAACTTAAAACTCCTGAGAACTTATGGCTAAGTACCGGCAAATCAGCTTGAATTTAACTTTTTACTGGACAAATGTGTTTTGCAAGTATTTTATAGAAGCACTTCTGACGTGTCTAAGTCACGATTACCTTTGCTATTCTAGAGACCGTCCTGCCGCATATACGCCTGACGTTAAGAGCATTACAGACACTTCAAACTTTGATGAATTCCCAGATGTTGATTTAAAGATTGGTAAGTATTGCAGAGTGTTGCAATTATAAAAGCTGCTCACACTTAACACAAACCGTCACTTGTTCCTTTTTTTTCAGACCAAGGTAGTGAGGTGGAGCACAAAGACAAAGACTTAGTATTCATAAATTACACATTCAAGAGGTTTGAAGGCTTAACTCAGAGAGGAATGCCACGCATGACCAGCGCATTCTCATGATATGGTAGAATCCCATGCTATTTCTAATGGTACGAGTATTCTTCCGCGTACGTGAGGCGTCAAATTTGTGATATTGTGCAGTCTTTATTCGTTCCTGACATGACACGGTCGCTTCTCTATTAATTGTCATGCTGAACTCCGAATCTCTATTATTTTTCAAATGTTGGTCCAGCTTCAAATTAAATTATGGGAAAACTCCCAAATCTAAAATGGCATGTTCTAACTACCATGAGAAATCACATTATGCAAATTCTAAGTTTGAAGACATGCAATGTTTTTCCAAGTCATACCTCATATTTATAATAAGTCAAGATGTGAAATAAAGGTGCAACTTATAATTTTTCTCCCCCAAAACTAATGATACTATTGTACAAAATTATAATGAGACGTGTCAACTGCAGTAACAAAATAGCAGCAGCAGTAAGTAATGATTTGATAGCCTAAGTTCCTCATCGGATGAGGTTTATCCACATGTCGTCTACTCTTCAATAGCTGGTACACTGTTGTGTGCTGAAGGAGTGTTGACCTTCGAAACTTGCATATAGCTACTTTTCAGTACATCTTGCTCCTTAACAGAATTAAGTGCCAAGTTGAGTAGATCTTGAGTGAATTGGGTCATGGACTCTAAAACTGCATCCAGCTCTGTGATTGGTTCTCCACCTAATGTAAGACAACAGTACGGAAGTAAAATCAATGTTTCAGTGTATCATTTCATGTGCACAAAACTCCCAAGTCTCACCTGCATCTACGAAGTCATAAACAGCATCCTTGAAACTGTTGACCAGCTCATTGGCAATGTAAATCTTCTCCGTTGTCTTCAATTGCTCTAGAAACTTCCACAGGCTCTGAGAGGCCTTCTTTATTGAATTTGTAGACTTCACACATACCTATTGTACATGAAGCAATGTAATTACACATCTACGGAACACAAACTGCGTACTAAACAAGAACTCTGTGTTATCTCAGAATTGCGTTGATCACTTGATCTTCTCTGCAGCATTTCAAAAGTTCTGAGAAGCCTACATACTATACATACTCCATACTCACTAACAACATGTGTCTATGCTGAAATGGTAGTTCCTACTGCCTTGAGGCATGCCCGCTATCTCCCCCTCCATTATAGGAGATACATGATCCATCCTAACTTGACTATGAAAATACAAAATTACTGCGCTTATACCAATACAATCCTCCCGTATGCCACATCCTGAGCTGGAAAGTTTTAATATGCGGTATTGGCTAACCCTGAAATAATAACCACATAAAAACTAACACAACACACGCAGTACACTTACCACCATTAGATTGTGGTTGATTGAGACAATCTCTGTCAGTCGGTTGTTGATAGCCTTACTGATCAAAACCTTTACTGTGATATTGTCTCCGCATGCGAGAAGTAGAGCAGCAACATTCTGAGGATGCCATGGGCTTGGTGAGGCTACAATAGATTAAGATTTATTTCATATCCTTATGCTAAATTGGAAATGTAAACAAAATCAGCATTGATACGATAAAAGTCCATTTTCGTTCGATAGCTCAATATTTTATCCACTTTCTCATTCACTCAGTTTACCTTCAGTTCATATATTAGATAAAAAGCTATCGTGGTAGGCCTCACATGATCACAAAGGAATTATGGAAAGCTATCTATCATAGAGTAGGTATTTGTGTCAGTTGTTGTTCAGGTCCACTACCTACTGAATAATCAGTTCATGAGGTGGTTATCATATATTATCTATGGTGTCTTTACCAATGATTTCATCGATGACGCTAATGACGGAGTCGTCTGTCCATGCGACACAGTCTGAGAGGAGCTGCAAAGCATTGCCCAGGTCTGACATGGAGCTGGCATCCAATCGATCTCTCACGGGTCCCGTAAAGTTGATTCCCACTGAAATACACAGTAACTGATGTAAAATCGAGACCAGCCAACAACTTGGTTTATATAACCATTACTAACCAGCTGTTTTTGTGAGAAATAACATTTGAAGCAATCTTGCTTGATGAACCATTGGGTGAGGCTTCAAAATCTGATTCAACCAAAATGCTTTGTCCTCTTTCTTCCTGAGCACATCTATAAAGGCTCTCCTATAGAAGCACCTGACGTACACTTCTAGGTGAGGATAAACACCTGCAATGGCAAAATCCGTGGAGATGAAATGACTTACAAATCCATCACATAGCTCTATTTGTGAATCTTGTCAAAGATACACAGTAGATTATGATGCTACTATTAATGCTGCATTTTAATCGAGTTCCAAGACTAACTAAGATTAATTGATCAGAAGATTGATCAGAAGGGTAATATGCTAAAAAGATCCGTGAACAAGTATGATAGCATATTTATCTAAGCAAACTCAACACCAGTGCAGTTGGATACCACTAATAACCCGCCAAAGACATTACAGTGATGTCAACTGGTAGGTAGCAATGATACTGCCGTGAATTCTATAGCTCAGGAACTAGTTTGTAGCAGCAATATTAGAACAGGATTAATTCAAGATTAAAAATATTAATCGAAATTAATTATTTGGAAGAAATGCAGCACTAGGTATTATGATCCACATCAGTCAGCAGTAAATAAATCCCACCATATTTTGATAAGTTATTCGATACTGACTGATCGCTGTGTTATACTCCTAGAGCTGTGTGAAAAGTAAAACACTCACTATCATAGAATTTTGACAGCACCATAAATTATGTATCATAAATCATAACCGGATTAGAATATTTTTTATTGAAACTAAAATATGGTTTCATCATAAGCAAATAATTGAAAACCAGCAAAGAGCTATCATTGCATCATGAAAGGCTTGGAGTAACAATGATACACACACAAGCATGTACGTGTGTGTGTGTGTGTGTGTGTGTGTGTGTGTGTATTGAGACGGTGTACCTGGATTGCATGTGAATATTTTGGTGACATATTTCATCACCGATGTGTTCTGATGGGTAAAATCCAGCACTCGCAAGCACTCGGCATCGTCCCAGCCAGCAATGACAGTGTGCAGAAATGTTCCATAGCAATAGAAACTCACGCATTTCCGCCCATCACCACAGTAATTGCCACACATGAGCCTCTGAATAGCAGACAGAACATGGGCATATGAACATATCGTGGACTTGACACGTAATTGACATGTAGGACAAAGAAATATTGGAAATTCAGCCGTAGCTCAGAGCCCCTACCCACTGTAACTGAGATTGTGTCATCATTGAACTCAGCTCTGCAAGATCTAAGCAATAAGCCACAGGATAACATTAGGAAACCGATAATCACATTTTTGCCCCAAATATTGGTAGCAAAAATATTAAAGACTCCCAACAAATACAGGAGACTTGTCATCTATGACATGATGAGTCATAATTTACGTACCTCTATAAGATACTCTCGGATGTGATTCATCCGTCTAGAGGTGGACTTTAGGAATGATGAACGCTTCATATAAATGCCTAGAGAGTATAGGTAGTTAAATCACAGACTCAACGCAACATAATCATCATCAAAGGACTTAGTAAGCTACCTAGCCTGAAATAAGAATGAATGGCATCCGATGGCCAATTGCCAAAACGTTCGAGTGAGTGGACGTCAAAGTCCAGAAGAAACTTCCTTTGTCCATCTCTGGTTTCTTTCCTATACTGTTCGATGACTTGTAGGATTGTCTTTGATACTATTCCAAATTTGCTCAAGTCAATAACTGAAATGGAATTGACACATTTAAAACAGTGATGCATTGCATAACGTTCTGTCAGAAACCACAGAACAGCTGCATACCACTCAAATATGAAAACACTACATGTAGAATCTCCAAGGGAAGTCGCTCAAAGTAGCCTAACGGTGTCTGTTCTAAGCAGCCTCTTTTAGGCGAGTCAATGGTTTTAAGATGGATTCTTTGTGATCTTCTCTTTCTAATGTTGACTTGATATAGCAAATCCATGCTGCAGTGATATACAGCAAAGAGTGAAAGAAATACCCAGGGATAAACATATGAATGGAGAAGTCATACACAAGCTATAGCCCACCTCTTGAGACCCGATGATTCTCTCTAGATTTAATTATGCATAGTTTTCATAAACGAAATTTAAGAAAGATGTTCAACCTAGTTACACTCGATAAGGCGAACAATACGACGAGTATATCAAACAAGACTTCCAACAAAGTTGATGAGACGGCAAGGACACGATCCATGCAAACTATCGTCTGCGGAGTCGATCATGTGATGCGCAAGGGTTCGACATGCGCTAGTCGCCGAGCAGCGCTGAAAGAGTTTTCGGATACGCTACAGCTAACTTCTGTCGCCACGATTATTTTGTATCTATACGCTAAACGTAAATAGACTATTTATTCTCTTTTAATACAAAATATCCATGTCTAATATTTATGAATAACTTTAATAATAAAATTCATACTATGTCCACTCTCTAGTATTAGTTATTTAGTTCATCGAAATGGCATAGCGCATGAAGCTAAATAGCCTTATAACCGCCTTTCAGTTTTCAATCCATAAAAATCTCCTGGAGAGGCGAGGAGCTGTTCCACAGTGTCTTGCCTGCCAGATTATGCTTCTACTGCGTTATATCTGACACATAACGCTAGATACAGCTGCAATTCGTCAGTATACAAGTATTTCTTCGACAGTTCGCGCATATAATTTGACGATGTATTGGTAGAAACTTTTGGAGGAGACTAGAAGTTGCTCTGGATTTCAGAAGGTCAGCTGTTATTCTGCACTTTCTAGCAAACTTCATCGACTTGTTTCAAACACAGCATGGTAGAGTTAAAACTGTGCTAGTTAACTTATGTTACTTCATCTTTTACACTCTCTGTTTGGCTATTAGTTGATCTACAGTACTGAATGCATGCTTCACTCGATGTACGATTGTTTTCATCCGTGTTTTAGGTGTTGACAAGGCCCGTGATTTATCTGAAGGGATGCTACTGTGGCATTGTGTTTAGTGAACAGTTTTATTCCTGGAAGAAGACTGGTTTTTGCAACTTAAAGCATATGACAATCACCCTCAGTTACCATGTCTACTCTGTTGAATTTCCTGAAGAGTGTGGTCAGTGGGAACAAGCGTCGTTACAGAGAAGGAGAATACGACCTAGATCTGACCTGTATCCTTTGCCTGTTCTTTATATGTGGCTTGACTGAGTAATGATAGTGGCAGTTTTGAGGGACAAAGCCTGAATTAGGAAAACTGGAGATGTTGAATTACAGATCTTTCTATGCGTCTTCAGTGAAATAAGTATAACTATGTATAGAAGAATAGAGCTCGATTCAAAAAGTTGCCTAAATCGTGATGCTGTAAAGTCATCATAAGATCATACTGATCACCGTGTCAAATATGCATTTCCCTTGACCTGCAGCAGACATTCGGCCGAACTTGATTGCGATGGGGTTCCCGTCGGACAGGCTAGAGGGCGTTTATCGAAATCACATAGACCATGTAGTCAAGTAAGTTGTTTAACAGTCTAAAGCCTACTGGACTCCTGGTTACTGGTTCCTTTGGTGTGTAGGATGGAACCGTCTAGTCGGTATTGGCCGGTGCCAGAAGTATGTCGTATCTGATCCTTGCATCTTTGAGTTATCCAGTATTCATTTCTTTTAGACTTCTTGATGAGAAGCACAAAGACCACTACAAAGTGTATAATTTGTAAGTACCATTCTTCTATAATAGTAAATATTAGTAAGTTGTTTGTTTTTTTCACGTTTGTTTCCACATACAGACAGATATTGTTCTTACAGATTGATTTGCATCTGTCTGGACGCCAGGTTTTCATTGAACTGTTAACCAAAAATATAATTTATTTATCATTCTTTGGTTCATTTGTGCTGACACTGTGTTACCGTTGAAGGTGCTCAGAGCGTTCGTACGACGGCTCTCGGTTTCACAACCGTGTGGCTCACTACCCATTCGACGATCACAACCCTCCCAAGATCCGGCTGATCCAGCCGTTCTGTGAAGATGTTGACGCCTGGCTGGCTAAGGATAGGGAGAATGTCGCCGTAATTCATTGTAAAGCTGGAAAGGTTTGTATGCGACATGCCCGTCACGTCAGGTGCCTGCTGTCACACTGGCCTCTGCCGATTCACCCTCTGACACTGACAGCCATGCTGTTGTCGCTGCTTCTGGCTAAATCGCACTTCAACTTTGAGATGGCGTGGGAGTTAATGAGTAGCTGGAATAACGGTGCCAGCGCCTCGCTGCCAAGCGTGTTTTTAGACTGGCAGCGTTGTATGACGCTGTGACGCTGTCAGGCCTCATCTCCCCGTATCAATCCTAGATTGCCTGAATGTCCCTATTACCTCTAACTCTAGCCTCGTGCCTGCAAACAAGACACTCAGCGCTGCAGACAACTACGATTCTATGAGAGCGCAGAGTTTATCTCTCTTCCTGGTTGACGATTAATCATGGGATGTAGAGCCATTGTGTTTGTGCTCGTATGCTGCTGCACTGACAATGATGTGATTGTCTGACTGGTTTTTAAGGGCAGAACCGGTGTGATGATTTGTGCTTACTTACTGCACCGTGGCGAGAAGAAGAGCGCCAGGGACGCACTCGCCTACTACGATGAGAGTCGCACAAGAGATAAGAAGGTTAGCGTTAGTGGAAACTTCCTTGTTGTCTCTCGACTTGTATCTACAGCGTCTGAGAACCTGGGGCTGATGTACTGTTAGTGCTGTCTAAGTGCTGGAGTCCCATGTACTCTTATTATATATGGCAATCACTGTCCTATCTCACACTGCATGTAGTACTCTATGTTTGCCATTTGGCTCAAAGCCATAGGCAGGAATAAGCAGCCAGGCATGTTAACTAACCATGTTAACTAAAGGTGCAGTTGCCTCTACTTTAACGTAGATCTTGTGATCCTATGGTCTACCTCACTCACTCCAGTAGTATTCGTCTCCCCTGCAGTGCTGCGATTGAATTACAGGGTGTGACGATTCCGAGTCAGAAGCGTTACGTATGCTACTACGATCAGCTGATTAAAATGCGACCGATGGAATACAAGGAGACTCCAATGTTCCTCCAGGGCATCCGGCTACGCACTATTCCTGACTTTCCAAATCTCAGTGAGTGAAATTAATGTGATTGGTCAGGCAAGGAGACGGCAGGTCGTGATTGGTCGTCTGAATATGGGAATATTTGTGTCATTTCAGGTCCCCAAATCGTGATATGGCAGACCTCTTCTAAGAAATGCTCTATAACAAAGATTTTTGAGAGCGCTCCGTTGGAGAACGCGAGCCGTTTTGAGAAAGAGATATGCCTGGAGTTTGTAGAGAAAGTGCCTGTGTCTGGCGACACTCTGGTCGCCTTGTTCAACAACCCACGCATGCTCAGAAAGGTGAGGCTCACATTGCCTGGAGGATATGTTGATGTTGGGCTTCACGCATTCACTCATTGACTGCCGTGTCTCGTTCCAGGAGCGCATGTTCCAGTTTTGGTTTAACACGTACTTCGTGAACAAAGCTGCCTCTGGACTGAAGAATGGCTCGAGTGCCGGACCAGGAGACTCAAATCATACCAGAGCCGCTGCCGCCGCTACCCCTACCGCTGCCTCGCCAGAGGCATCCAAATTCAAGAGGTAAGCTCACACTTGCGCGTAGTCACATAGCAAGTGATTGTCTCTAGATATCAAACAGCTGTCCTTTTAATGAAGCCAGATTCTCCTTCATATTATAACCTAGCTTTGTTCTTTGTTGTGTAAAAGCTTCAAAATTTCAAATTTTCTCTCAAGCCAGATAGAATTGTTGTGAAAGATGATCTCAGATCGACTATGGGTATCGGTTAGTTTGGTTGAACTCTAGTCTCATGCGCGCCAAGCCAAAGCCTGGTTTCCTGTTAGCTGTGCATTGCGTAACTGCCCGACTCGCCGAGACCAGGCGCTGGAAAGGTGTCCAGCGACTAGACGCCATTCAGAATACAGTCAGCCATGGACTTCATTGGACCGTTCTGAGGAAATTATACTGCAATAGTTGGCCTCCATTTCCATTTGGAACAAGAAAATGTTGCTTTTTCGAACTCATTGATTTGAACTCGCAGAGAAACAAAACTAACTTGTTTTATGCGCTTTAATTTGTTTGCAAAGAAATTCGAGAAACATTTATGTCCTCTCCGCTACCAGATGTCAGTCTTCAACAAACATCTTCTGGCGCCGTATGAAAATGTCCCAAATAGAGCCAAGTCCCAAATCCATCTAATACCTTTGGGCGTTCCTGTCGATGAGCCTGTCTATGTAAGCTATTGAGATGGAGAATTTAGTTTTATTGAAAGGAAACTGGTTTGTGTCATTAGCTGCTGCCAGTTCTGTAATGGGCCTGATGTGTATGCAATTCACAGATGGCCATCACAGCCAGACTCCAAGTAAGTATGGCTCTACATGTATGACTGGCTGTAACCGCTCACAGTTCTGTTCTCATGTGTACGTACAGTGTACGTGCATAAAGTACATACGTACACAGCCGAGGGAGTTCGAAGCTCTGTCATGGTTTAGGTAGATTAATGCATGCGCAGGCCACTGCAGGTGGCATGCACTCTCCCTGCCTTTGCTTAACAGCTCTCCGTCCATACTACCAACCAACTATGATCTCATTTCCCATGTGGAGCTAAAAGAATTAATGCGCTGAACATTGACAGCTGAAGAAATAACGAAAGATGACCAGCATCTTACACTAGCTTCCATCGCCGCCTAGTCTGGCAGTAACAGCTGAGATGCGCCCCTCTCACCACACCACCACCCCTCCATTTCCTATTCTCTCTCTACCGCTACTAAGCTCTCTGCATTTGATCAACGCTTTACTCCGTTGTTTTTTAGTGATAAAAAGCTGAGAGCTGCGGAGACGTTCAGTTTTGACCAAACACAAAGCCTCATCCTACAACTTCCCAAGCTTGAGCTTGACAAAGCGAATAAAGATAAAAACCACAAGCTGTTTAGCGAACATTTTGAGGTACCAGCCAGGTTTGGCTCTCACTCCACCGGCGGACTCTGTCGATGCCGGCACTGATAGATTGTGTTTGTGCGCAGGTGATCTGTTACTTTGAGAGAGTGTCTACCGACGATGACAGCTTGGATTCCAGTCCGTCGGGCGTACCCGGATCTAAAACTACTCTTCACAGTACCAACTCGGTAGCAGGGGGAGAATCCGCTATCGGGTTAGATGAGAACCTCTCTGACTCTGACACTGACAATGAATGGTCAGACGACCGAACCGACTTCAGGCCATCAGATGTCTGACCAAAAAACGGTGGAGTTGTCTGCCCCTGCAGGTTAGACTAGCGGTAACTGGGTGCAGAGTCTGCAGAACAGATTTTTGTTATTCTGCAACTTTTTGGCAGGTTTCTTTAGAAACGTATTGCTGAATGTTTTAGGAAAATTGTATAATATTGTTGTGTATTGTAGTCTATCACCATTGCTTGTGTACATATTCATCGCCGGCTGCTGGCATCAACAACCACATTATTTTTGTATTGAAGCGCCTGTAACTGAGTTATGGAAATTTTCTACGTAAAAACATGCACGTGATCTTGATTGATTGGATTATATTAATTTTAATAACGACTAATATACTTTAAGTTCATAATTTAACTCACGATATCGATGCTTTATCAAGGATTTTTTTGTCTATTTTCTATGCTATGATGGTCGAGTTGCTGTCATTACAAATACCCCACAATTTCTGCACTCACACATTTTAACAGCAACTTAGAATAAAATTACATTCTTTTCATCTTGCTGTGCACTATGGTAATGGCAAGGAATAAATAATTTTTTGAAGCAAAACCTGTTTATTCACTTTATAAACATCTGGTGTATCTACAAAATACTTCCTAGCACCTATAGTAAATCGATTATAGTTGAGAAAGAGGTTACATGGCACATGATCAGCAGTTGAAGAGTTCAGAAATTCTGCTGCCTCCGCTTCTTTGCCTCTATAGCCTGTAAGATGGGAGCTCTCTTCGCTTCGTACCGTTTGTTCAGTTCTTCAATCTCTCTCTCCATCTCGGGATCTATCAGCTGCATCCTCTCCTGCAACTCCTCATATGTCAAACTGTTGAGCTGCAACGATAGCATGATTACTACAGTGCCACACGCATCTCCATGGCGACCAACAAACATCCTCAAAAGCAGTCAGCTTCACTCACAAAGTCAAAGTCGCCATCCACGAAGCTTTGAAATGTCCCTCCAGGAGGGTTCTTGGACCATTTAGAGTTGACTGTAGCCTCCTTGTCTTTCGACTGATTGTTGGCGCGATCAGCGGCGTCCTGCTTCTCAAAGTGATCCATGAACGCAGGCCTGTAGCTGTCCTGAACATTGGTACCGTGTGCTGAAACGAGGCAACCATTCCATTACAAGCCGGACTTGATACAGAGAATACTGCCATACAGAGAATATGGATAACATGGAGAGGGTTTAGATATTGATGCTACAGATCTAAACAGAGAAACTATCAGTACTATGAGGACTCCAGCAGTGTCACCAGCACCTCCTAGTAGATTTCTCAAGCCCACAGATGCTCCCGTCAAGTCAGAGTGGAGTCAGCAATTTAAGGTCAAGTCAGGGCGGAGTCAGCAATTTAAGGTCAAGTCAGGGCGGAGTCATGCTTAGCAAATCAGCCTCCAGAACTAGCCAATCTGGTGTAAGAGTTATAACTATATAGCAGCTCTATTGCTTCCTATGAAGAGTGACATTCCGCAAGTTACTTGAGTAGCGGAACCACCTGTGCATTGCAGTCACCTCCGGCGCTACATGTAGTGTGTTCAAATACATTTCTTAGCCTTAGTGGCTTTCATGTCTGGAGTGACTGGCTAGCCAGACTCCAATACCCGCAATGAAACACCAGTGGGGTCACCTGACCTATTCCACCTCCATCAATAATGTGTACCATTCAATGAGTTGTCATGCAAAGGTCGACTTTGACTGCGTATAGCATAAACCTAGTATTCAGACAATTATTCATGGTTTAGATCCGGCAGAATAAAGATCACTGTCAATAAAGATAACTAACTTTTCATAGTTCCATCTTCACCCTCGTCGTTGATGACCATTGTTCCCATTTCTGATGTCATAGTAGCCACGCCAGTGCTGTTCCTGATCATGGTGTTGTCCACAGTCGCGTTTCTCACCATAGTACCCGAGTCGTCAGTCTCATCCACTTCACCAGTACCCGCTCTCTCTGATCGTACCATCGTACCCTTCTCATCATCCTACATGGGCAGGAGGACAGCGTGACCTTGACATTGACAATAAAGCCATAATAAGTATGTCTCTTACCTCGTCGTCATCAGCCTCCTGTTCCTCTGCCTTCTGCGCCTCCTGGATCTCCTTGGCTTCTGTTATCATTTTTTGAAGGATGGAACACGGTTGAGCATTTTTAACAAAGTCGTGCTGCAAAAAGGAAAATACACACAGCTGAAACTCAGCATTCATAAGTTAACAGCCAAAACAGAAATAATGCTGCAATTTCTTACTATAGGATCAACATTTACCGCTCTAAAGCAGACATTACAAAAACTCTAAATAAGTAGATAAGAGTAAAAATCTAAACACTTTCCCAGTTATGAAAGCCGATACCAGACCTGTTATCAGGGTTTGTAGCTTACCATTATGCGTTTGTGGACATTTTTGTAGGTGATTTTTCCTTTAAACACATTAGCATGACATTGAAATTTTTAATAGCTCGTTTGCAGAATTAAATGGATGATATTCATATGGTGTAAAATACTTAGACCACATCTACATATCATCATTATTTTTATCATCGTAAATGTTATTAGTATTGTATTATTTTCACAATCCTAACATCTCTATTAGAATGCTGATCTCATATGCAGCCAAAGATAGCAATATATGACTGTATGCGTTCCTTATACAGAGTGTACTGTAAAACGGAATTATTTTGCAAATTGAGAATTTTTACAATTGAGTTCTCGATCGCTAATTCACAAATAATATCAAGTCACATTTATTTTTGATATCATTATATATAACTAAGGCTGAATCAGGAACGCAAAAACTGTAAGATCACAAATATTTACCCTATATGCTAAATCACAAATATTGTCTTCGCATAAAAATTCTGTTTTCCAGTACATAGCCCAAGAATGAGCACACGGGATATTTAGGCAGGTAAATATGAGATACTACATGTATGTCGGTGGACTAACTCCCACCTTGAGTAGTTCTGCAGCAGTCGCTCGTTCCTTGGGGTTCTTGACCAGACACTTGGAGACAAAATCGGTGAATTCAGGAGACCATTTATCTGGGTCGCGGAACGAAGGAGGTGGTTTGGTGGGGATCATAAATATTGCTCTCATTGGGTGGATGTCGCCATACGGTGGCTTACCCTCCGCCATCTCTAGAGCCGTAATACCTGAACGCACAACAGCATAGTCTCACAACAACTGGCCCAATGATCTCTCCGGAATTGTGGCAATACTGCTACCTACGTCATCAGTTCATTTACAAAATAGGTTAACAAGTTGTGTACGAAAGAAACAGGGGTGAGCGAGGAGGGTATATCATGGTCCAATTAATTTAGAAATAGTGTTTTACAAAAAGATGGACAGATTAGTAAATTTTGACCAATAATAGTTCTGATAAATTGTGCTTAGCCGAGCGCACAAATTCTATCTACAATAGATATGATTCAAATTTCATACCCGCTGCAGACGCAGAACTTGCATGTGACAAGACATATGATTTAGACAATGCTTGCTCCACAGTATTCAAAACTATCGCTATGGATTCCGCAGACACATGGACCACCACTGCAGTAAGACTACACTTTATCTCATCCAAACGCAAGCTTTCGACATCAACATTTTAACTGGAGTTGTCGCCTCCTGATTTACATAATGGGATATATATGATACTTGGTGACGCATTTGTATTGTCAGACGTACCAAGACTCCAGATGTCTGCGAGGCAGTCGTAGCCGATTTCCTGGATGACCTCAGGAGCCATCCAGTATGGCGTACCTATCACAGTGTTGCGCTTCGCCATCGTGTCCTTAAAAGGCAGAATAAGTACATGTACATTACAAACTAAGACGTGTCAATGATGGCCCTTACAGTTATAATTAAACCGTCTCGTGACTTCGTGTCTACGTCACATTGGCAATGTCTATCATACATACTTACGATTGTGAGAACCAGGTCGACTGCAGACATATGGAGTCAAATCCAAGCACTCGAGTCACTAATTACCCATAGAAGAGGGAGATAATTACAGAGCTCGAGGTGGTAGTGCAATACAATGACTGGATACAATGACTGGCTGACGGGAGAGCAGCTCAGCATGAGACCCACGGCTCATACTAGGTGTGGAGCGGGCACCTACTACTACTGATCCGCCACAGCAGTAACGGGTGGAAACTTGGGTACTAAACGCTGCGGATCGAAGGCTGCCTTTGACCCGTTTCAGTCAGATCCGCATACTTTATACTCTCACACTAGTTTCACAATTCAACTCGATGTGACAAAGATGATTTTAGCAGCTAATATGGGGAAGGCATTAGATGGAGGAAATGCGGGGATACGACAGTAATGAGAGACCTGAGCGTTGGGACAGACTGAATCCGTTACCGGCTATTTATCTATTTCTTGTTCAATTTTAAACACGAAGCCGGACCGATGCCGTCATTGTTTACTAGAAATGCAGCTGATAGATGTCAATGAGTGCACGCTAAGATCTGACAGCAGTAGCGGGTGGGGATGGGGGTGGTGTATCGATATTCATATGAGTCAGCCGAGTTCTCTTCTCATCCCCAAGGAATCGTGACTGGTATCGCGATAGAATAATATTCATTCATCTCTCTGTTCATTGAACGCGTTAATTGGTCCCTTCATAACATCCATTGTATTCGACTGAGATTTCACCGATTACTATGACATTGTCAGCGATGGAAACATCGTTCACTTTGTAAATAGCATCGTTCACTTTGTAAATAGCATCGGATGGGGCTGGTGGCCATTGACAAGTAAGGGCATTCAGCCCGCGTTCGATAACTGCACATAGATTTAGAGTAGTGACGGATAACTCAATTCTCACCGTCAGCTGTCCCGCGACACCAAAGTCGGCGAGCTTGGCGTGGCCCTCAGTGTTCAGCAGTATGTTACCAGCCTTGATGTCTCTGTGTATCTTACCGCGCTGGTGTAAGTACTCTAGACCTTTAAGTGCGTACGACAATATCGTTGCTATCTCATTTTCTGTCAACTGGTATCAGAGAAAAAATAAATGAGACAAAATTCAATGACAGAACTGAATAGTTGGTGAGGCTATGTGCGACTGACCACTTTACGTCGTAAGCGCATGATGTCCGACACTGAACCAGCTCCACAGTTCTCCATAACGATCTATAACAGGAAATGCAAGTCCATTGTCTGCAGGACAGGCTAGAGTAGAAGCAAAACTGGATGTGAAACTAAAGTGTGGAATAATTCGCCTGGGAGGAACTGAATCAATCTATACAGAGACCAAGAGAGAAATTCTAAGCATAGCTGACAACAGCAGAATCATATGTAAATTATACAGACAGGCTCTGAATAGAAGCACTGATGATGCGATTGATATGTATGACTCATACAAACTACTGAAGAAAGCACTAGGACTTGTGGAAACTAACGAGTACATTTCAAATCTTTGTAACAGAGTTTGACAGTTTATATGACAAGAATATAGCAGCGTTCTCACCCACAGGTCTGTGTTTTTGAAGTAGCTACCATAATATTTGACTATATACGGACTGTCACACTGCTGCATAATAGAAATCTCCTTAATGATCTCCTGTAAGTCAGAGTTCACTGGTACTTGTTTGATAGCCAGCATCTGTGCTGACTCCTTGTGAAGAGCTTTGTAGACACTGCCATAAGACCTAACAACACACAAAAATGATATATGTAAAAATATTTCATGTACAATAAGGCTTGCGTGGAATGATTTGTCTTACCCTCTGCCAATGAGCTGAATGATGTCAAACACCTCATCTGGGGGTCTTGCTAAATGGTCATCACTTAATTTTGTGAGCTCGCTGAAAATTTCAAAACTCAATCAAGATCAATTCCATGGGGAAGAAACATAATATAAACTCGCAAAAGCAAGCGTACATACCCCTTGCGAGACATCGTCGCACAAACAAGGAGCTGCTTGTGGTAATAAGAATATCCTCTTCTTCTACAGTTTGGACTAACTGATTCCGATGGTAATTCTTCGACCGTTTAGTGAAGGTTCTGAGAAAATGGTAGATTATGGTATGGTGAAGATATAGACGTTGTAGCAAAACATGTCTCCTATCCCTGATTACATAAGACATTAAAGACTCAAAAACTATTCCTTGTAGTAATAACGTAACTACTAACGGTCATATCGACACAGTTAGTAAGACTAAGACAAAGAAATAATACTGCTGGTATCTGAGATCAAGAATACAAATGAAGTAACAAAAGGCGATAGGCATAAAATTCACAGCTAAATGACATAATAATCGCTGTAACTATAGATTATGTAATCTTATCATATAACTTAATACCTTAGACAGTGATGTTTGTCGAAAACTAGGGGAGAAGCTTGGTAAAATGAGCTCCAGATATGTAGCAATTAGTACCACTGTGAGAAAGTTTCGATGTTTACAATTTCGACGACAAATGCTTTCTTTTGAGACTATCATCCTCGTATAAATGGTAGAAATAAGAACATCAGTTACTAGTAAATGAATTTAAAGTAATTATATACTTCTTAAGTTAAGTTCGAATTCTGAAAAACTTATTTACTGGTAATATTTTGTTGACGTTCAGTTTTGACCAATCAAATATCATCTCTGGGGTCAGAGGTCAATCATTTACGAGCAGTAGGAAAACTCCATCCACTCTACAGATTGGCAAGGTAACGTAACAGACTCTGTCGCATGAACGCAAGGACTGGCACTGGAGCTTAACTACCCCATTTCTGTTGGTCACTGATCGGAAATTAAAATACAATACGGACCAAACAAATCAGTGAATCGTCACATCACAACAGTTGGGACCTTATATCATACAACAGCAACAGGTAAGTCAGTATCCTGTTCTCTCACCCCTATATGTGTGAGTAAGATTTCAACCCAGTAGCTGATTCATAGGTCACAGTCGCAGTAGTAAATGCAATAACTACAAGATGTATTTAAACACCTATCCTTTTATGTGTGTGTCCATTTAACTCTCTATTCAATAGATGATGATTACTCAGAAGAATAAGTTTACAATCGATTTCGTGTTTGGTATTATGGCAGGAGCAATTGGATGTTCGAGTCCAGTAAAATCAAAAGTCGTGATTCATATGATTTCAGGACCGAGCCATGTGGCGGTGGGGATCCGTCGCTGCTCTGCTACTATGTGTGGGAATGTATAAATGTGATTTCACCGTTCTGCCGGAGGATACCATCTATCGTCATCAGGTTAACACCAAAGGATTAGTAAATTGTGAGGTGGAGCCGGACTCAGGGCATGTTCTGTGGCTGGTGAAGACGGAGACAATTGACAAGGTCATATACTCCAGTCCCACTCTGCTCGGCAACAGGGACAAGTACGATATCAACAGCAACGCAGCAGCAACTGGAAACTTCTCTCTCACCATCAACAGCCTGCAACGGTCTGACAGTGGTGTGTACAAGTGTCAGCTCGGCAGTGAGGTCAGGTCAGCCAAGGTCGTCATTGCTGGTAAGTTACAGCTAATTACTGGACATTGTACAACCTTGGCAGCATTAAGGGTTTGCCTTGTTTGTTGTAAGCTATACTATTTGAGCACGTATTTTAGGTTTTACAGTGGAGCTTTGTTACTTATTTGCTTTCATATATTTACTGTTTAGTGTTTAAAACTGATTGAGCCCGGTAATAACATAGCAAGTTACGCTATCAATTACACTCGCTCTGCCAGCAGAGTCAACTCTGCAGCGTTGGATGACAGCTCAATAGTTTACAGTCATTTGCTCAGGTTTCCTCAATGGCCCTCGACAACTCTTGCGCACAATCAAGTCTGTCAATGTAGCTGTATTTGTTTAGTTTGTTTTTCCTTCGAAGATTTTTCTTCAAACATCAATTTACTATATTTCACAATTTGCGAAAGTCAATATAAACTGAATACGGTCCTAATGGATGACACAAAGACGCAGACGAGTTCTAGTGGCTGCGCAGGTGATAGGGTCTAAGTGCCACGGTTAGTGCCGTTACGTTCGCATCATCAAGCGTAGAACAGACAGATTGAGGAAGAGAGAGAGAGAGGCACTCGAGGTTTTGACAGTCATCAATAGGTGCCACATCGTGTTGACCAATCATGCTAGCCTATCAAAGATCTCCGAATTACCAGTCACGGCCCCTTGCGCACTCAACGCATCGCTACTGCTACTGCTGCTGCTTGAACCATGCAGTCTTTGATACTAGTGTCTCTCGAGTCTTCTCTCTACGGCCCACTCCATATGGTCTGCTGCCACTGCCAGCGCCGCACTAGGCTAGGCTGTGTCCCCTGGCGCCGCCTGATTCTAATTATACTCCCTTCGTCTTACTACTGCTGCAGCTTGGGTAATGACCAATGATCATCTAATTGACAGGTTAATTAGACTTTAACTTGACTCAAAATTACCCTTTTTACGTACTTAAAGGAGACGCTATTGTTGGCACAAGACTTTTGAATTCTTGAGATCGGTCAGCTCTGCCTACATCAATCTTCCAAATCCGTCATCTATTTGTGAATAGCGATACATCATGTTTATTTCACACACTGGCGCTGTAGCATATGGAACCCTGTCAAAGTAAAGCTTGAAATAGGGAGGGGCAGGGCGAAATATCGACCACTGCTGATAGATGGGTGAGCCGTCAGCATCCTGTATCCTGTATATATCTGCTTCCAAAACAAAGCTGCCGCTGGCAATTTCACACATTATCAGAGATTCTGTCCAGAATCTCTGAAGTTAGTCTGTAGCCGCTGACTCGCTGCGTTTGACTAAACTGGCAAGCAGGCGGATTAAGAAGTTATAATCAGTATTATCGGTATTATTGCTTTGAAGTAAGCATGCGTATAACTTAGGGATTTGTATGTCACCGATCTCTCCCCGCGTCGACAGCACCTCTCTATAGCGGATGGTGCTATACTGTATGAAACAAATAAATTGTCATAATTGAACTGCATGAAGGAATTAGTCGGCAACAAAAGAAATGAATAGGCGAGGGAAACAAGCGTTTTAACTCCTTGTTTTACTTAATTAGAATGTAACAAAGATTGCTTGTTGAGACAGAGGTGAATACACTACGTGATGCGATATTGTTTTGCTAGTCTGTTGCCCCCATGACTGTAAAAACTGAGTGAATTAAATCTCAGCATGAGCGAGCCAGCGATCCGCCAGCGTAGTTCGGTATCACTGCAGATGTCGCCGGTGTGCGCCAGCAGGTGCGTTGTTGGTCGTTTGTTCAGCCTCGCTCGACTCAGCCAACCATGTCACTGTCAGGTACGGCAAACATGGCAACCGGTCACAATAAACAAGCCTATCAAAAATGAAGTCACGTCTGGCCAACAATTGGCCGTCTGCCTTTTGAAGTCGATGTCAAACCCAACCAGATTTCTACCCAGCTCAAAGTACATTTCAAAATCAAAAACTGCCTATTTTAAAGGCGAGCAAACACCTTTATCACAACACACAAGTTGACAAGACGTGCTCAGCGTCTATATAGTGGATATGCTATATCTCCTGTAGGCAAATACATCACGCGCGTTCATGATGTTCAGTGGTATCAGTGCTTATCCTTGTTTATTGCAGATCCGCCTGGAAAACCCGCTGTCACCAACGTCGGGGTGCTGAGGGAGAATGATTTCACCAACTTTACCTGCATCTCCTCTGGTGGTTTCCCTCCTCCAACCTTCATGTGGAAGAAGGGAGGCATGGAGCTGCCAGCATCGCTGTCTCAACCCATGACCTTGTCGGACGACCGGTACGGCAGCAAGCTCGAACTGAAGCTATCATTCAGTGACCACCGAACGGATATCATCTGCGAGGCGACCAACATCCTGGACTCGTCCAAAACAAGCATCAAATTAGATGTGCAGTGTAAGTACATCTGATTCCTCCCAGCAGAAGTCACTCCGCGCAGACGTCAGTCAGCGGAGTTACTGACACGCCAGGGTAGGACCGTCTGTCATGGATTATCCCGCAGCTGAACTCGAGTTTATGATCCACCCAAAGTCATCATCGCCGAACAATGGCTTATCTACGGAGACAGTTTAGGAAAAATGTGGAGACGGAGATGGGGAGATGTTGTTGCAGAGACGCCGTCAGCGTTGTGTTGATGGTTCTTATGGAGGGAGCTGCGTCTTTGAACTAGCTGCATTAAGCAGCAGACTGTACATTAAACTTGGCTTTCAAGTCACACATGAGGGATTTCAGCTGGCACTGCGGAGATGAATTACCATAGAAAATGGAGTAGCGCTGTCACATCACTCAGATACTTGATCCATTACTGACTTATTATCACTGCCTGACCTAGAGAACCATAGCCTCTGTGTACCGTAGCTAGTAAAGGTTCGTAACATTAGTCTATATATCTATGGGTGGATGGAATTGGCCTGGGTCAAAAATTATCATTGGCTCAGATTCATATACTGGCTGATTCGGACCTGGTTGGTTATAGCCTCTAACTCTAGTTAATCAGTTGATGAACTTAAGCTATTAAAAGTTTTCCAATCTATGCACATGCCGATTGGATGTCATGAACAGCACGCTTGTATCAGTATCAGACTTTAGCCTATAAATAACAAGCAGTGGAGTAATGTTTTACGACTGTAATACAGTTAGACAAGGTGTAGAGTTAATTATAACTCCACGTAATCGGCCACAATGACCTCTACGGAGATTTGTATCTAAATCACAGCGCCATTTGATCTCTACATATTGCTAACTGAAGTTCATATGGCGTCTTTGTCGTTTCGATCTGATAAGAGGCCATGTTATATTCTGATTTTATCGCATCCATAGTCATCATTCCAATTCTGTCGTCTTCGACTACAACAGCTCTGCTGATGTTATCTCGCCTCCTCCTTCTCTAGTTCTACCGCACTCAACTCACCCTCCTTTCCTCGCTCTGTCTTACGATTGTTGTTCTGTTCGTATAGATGCACCCCGCATACAGATAACTCCAAGTGACCAGGTGGTGCTGCGCAACACCCCATTTTCCTTGCGATGTAACGTCACCTCTAACCCAGTGTACACGGACGTATCATGGCTGCTCGGCGAGGAGCGGGTCTCGACCGACTCCCTCACCTACAGGGAGAAGGACGGAATCACTGACGACTCTGTATATAAATGCCGCGCCACGAATACTGTCGGTGATGCCGAGGCGAGCACGACAGTCACCGTGCAGTGTAAGTATGGTAGTAGCTGATTGGGTTGGCGACGCCATCACTGAATTAATAAAGGCTTGATGATATTAATATTATACGACGGGGCCTCCCACCCCTCCAGCCACCCCTCCAGCCACCCCTCTAGCCACCTCTTTAGCCATCACTCATCACCGATCTGTCCATCTAGTGTACCCGCCTTTGTTACCAATGACGCACTCTAAACCATATCACATCTCCTCACGTTGTCTTATGCAAATACAGAATTTCACTGTGATTTCATATGCGCCTTTATGATCGTAATAGGTTATTACTCGCAGGAAAGTTATGCTGATTGAAGCCTTGTGTTCAGCCCCACCGAATCTACCTGCAATTATTATCGTCACTCCATCATATTCCTGTCATAGATGCGCCGCAAGTTACCATAGAGCAGGGAGACAGCCACAGAGTGTTGGAGGGCGATGATCTCACGCTGGACTGCCTCGTCACGGCCAAACCCGCAGCCACCATCCAGTGGTACAGCAGCGGTACGTTGTACTCAATCAACCCCCATCTACTCCTGCGGTCTCTGGGGTTTCTCTAGTTGTGTATAGAAATGGAAATAAGTTATGGCTCATAGGCATAACTCACTATGTTTGTTTTCACCCGGTGGCCATCCAGGAATCACTGAAACAAGAATGAATAGTTAGCTCACCCCCAGTATCGTTCTGGTTGCGTTGCTCTCTGCCTGGCACTCTTCCCTCTCTCCCACTCCTGCTCTCCCCACCCTCATTCCAAAACACAACCCACCCACAACCAAACCACAAAAAAAACCCAAACAAACAAAAAACCAAAAAATAAAAAAAAAAAATAAAAAAAAAAATTCTGTCCCTCCCCCCCCCCCCCCACTCCCCTCCTCCCCCCCCCCCCTCCCCCCCCCTACCCCCCCTCTCTCTCTCTCTCTCTCTCTCCCGCCCTCTCTCTCTCTCTCTCTCTCTCTCTCACACACACACACACACTTCCTGTCCACGAGCAGCATTATTACTCACTTCACTACTGTTGCCATGTGTCTGCCTATAGCTGCGCTAATGTTACCCAACTGTCACCTCGGCCACACAGCTGCTCCATCTCCTGTCTCCCACTAATAATAATGAAGTAATTAAAATTTCAATAGGAATTAATTCATTGCCAAATCTGAAGATCGGTCCGCTCCTTTACTGTGCCGCACCCCAATTTCCTCTGTCGACATTCGAGGGCCGTTCCCTGCCCATCGAGTACCAGAGCACGTGGTGGCGCATTCTTGTGACAAGCAGCTGGAGCATGGATGACATTCTTAGCCTAACTAAGCCAGAAGGGCAAACGTCTCAAATCTGTTCTCCTCTTTTCATGTTTAATCGGCTATCAAATCCTCTATATCTGCAGATGTTCACAAATCGCCTGCGAGGATATGATCGTATCTCTTTACTAAGCCTTACCGATAGAGTCAGGTGAATGAGGATGCTCTTGTTTCTTGAAGGTGGTAAAGTCGTGGGATCGGAGCCACGCCTCACTATACCCACTGTGAACAGGACGAGCTCGGGAGCGTATCGCTGCAAGGCAACCAACAGTCCACAGCTGGGAGAGGAGTCAAACCCACTCAGCTCCGACTCCACAGTCAAGGTGGAGGTGCTCTGTAAGTTGGAGAGAATCTAGGAAATATCTGCCATTATCAAACTGTATCACTGCATTATAACGCATTAGGAAAGTTCTGTGCATGGCGCTATCTGGCATAAGCTTCCTTACCCATCACTCTCTCCGTTCTCTTGTTAATCTCTCCCTCAACCTCTCTTCCTTCCCTCTCCTCTCTTTACCTCTTCATCCTATCCCTATCTGACCTATTCCATATACACTGCTCTCCCTATATCTACAACCTAACTAACGTGTTGTTATTCATTTTGGCACCCGATACCGATTCTTCGACCCAATATGTCACAGTTCAGCAGTATCACTGGCTACACCTACTCCGCCGCCAGTTGCTATGTTGAAACACCAACCCCTCCATTAATGATTCCTCGTTTCCTCCATCTCCGCATGATCAACCTGACTAACGTACTGTACTACTCTTCTACCGGTAGATGCTCCCGGAAAACCTACAGCACAATCATCGCAGGATATGGAGACTGGTGAGCAGAGGGCAGGAAGCGAAGCCCAACTCTCCTGCGTTCTCCCTCAAGCAGGTAAAGAGTCACGAAGGCAGTGTAGTTGAGAATGAGTTTGAGGAGAGGCAATGCCGTGGAGGCAATCGAGAGTCATGCTCCCTCACTCATCTGTTTTTAGATGAGGGAAATCCTCCAGCTTCGTACCAGTGGTTCAAGAATGGCGAAGAGAACTCACTCTTTAACGGTCCCGTACTCAACATTGACAAGTCGAAGGTAGAGGACAGCGGCGAGTACTATTGCGAGGCGACAAATGAGGTGGCTACTCTCAGATCCGACACGCTCTCGCTAGACTTCATTGGTAAGTTGTATCATAACTCCCTTCTAGGACCATTCATCATGCTCGCTTTCTGCAATCCGCGAACTTGCAGGCACTTGATAGGCATGTCAGATCTGTCACCTAATGTAGTAGGTAATTGCTCGTGGCGCAGGATATACCTGTGCAGGTGTGTGCCTGCGGACTGGAAGTGAGTTGTGTGCGGTGTGCGAATGTTTGCTATTTATTACTGTTTATAGTTCATTACTGTTTACTCGGCTACATCGCTGTCACTTTTACGAGTTTTACTGCTGTTTGGTGGTTCATGTTCCCAATCAATCTCAGTCAGGCGAGTGCCGCTCCTGTTTACTACTCATGTACAGCATGGCTGACTGGCAATGACCTGTTGATGACTACAATTAATACAGGCACTGGCTCATCGCCTCCTCCTCCTCACTGAATTCTCATTTATGACCGACAGCACTGCTGTAATGTTGCGCGTTACGTTGTAGACGTACCGCTGCTGTGGAACGGAGACTCACCCAAAAACTTGACTCTGAGCGTCGGATCGACCGGGCAGTTGCAGTGCGTATATCGCGGACATCCCGCCCCTCAGATACACTGGTACAAAGACGGACAACCTGCTCCTCTCGGACTTTACACTGTCAATGAGGAGAGTCAGAGTGACGACAACTCCCCATATATCACAGTGACCAGCTCTCTGCAATTCACTGGTAAGGAGACTGCAGTAGCTGTGGCAGAGTGAGAGATGGTGTGGCCATTCTCGACTCCATCCTATCCATACATTGCTGAAACATTCCACCATCTAAGTTGTGATTTACTGCGTGACAAATGACTGTGTGACGAACGGCTGTGTGATGATGGGCTGTGTGATGGCACATTGTGTGACAGGCAGGCTGTGTGACAAGCGGGTTTTGTGATGGAGGGCTGTGTGACAGGCCAGATCTATTAAAACCGTCACTATTAAATTTACATCTGACTTCCGTAAGTCACTGGTTGGCCATTAAATAGTTCCCATTGCTGTACAATGCCGTACCATGACATCATTGTCTCTCTTCCTGGATTGTCTACTTCCGTTATTCCACAGATAGTATCGTTTACTTTCGTTATTCCACAGATAGTATTGTTTACTATCGTTATTCCACAGATTGTTTTTCCACTTTCAGGTGCATCGCGTGAGACTGTTCAGTCTTACGATTTTGGCAGCTATGAGTGTCGCGCTTTGAACACGGCTGGACCAAGCAAAGACAATTTCGTAATGCAGGTCAACGTTATATGTAAGTGTCATACCATACTACTCGATTCGTTCCGCGCGGCGTGCCAGTATACGATTCTATACAAACTTTCATTATGCAGTTGCACCAGAGCCTGCGGGATTCGGCAAGACGGCTGCAGACGTTGGTACTTCTGGTCGCGTAGTGTGCGAGGTGCTGAGCTTCCCTCCGGTCACCAAGGTCACTATATCTCGCAATAATAAGCTACTACCAGCCACGGAGCTGAGATACCGGGTGGGCGGAGTCGAGGCTCAGCAGTCTCTGTCACACGACATCGCATCCGTCAAAGATGGAGACTACGGCGACTATCTCTGCTCTGCTGAGAATGAGGAGGGAAAGTCTAACTGGACAGTTTCTCTTGTCAGAACTAGTAAGTAGTTGATGAAATGCCGGTATTAGTCATACTGTTGAAATGCAGAGTCAGATATTCTGGTTGGAGATGATGTCACATGATCGATTGCTAAACGGCGCTCACTGGTTTCATGCTTCCTGTTGTGCAGGTGTTCCAGATGCTCCTACAGGGCTCGCATACTCCGATACCACATGGCACTCTGCTGTGGTCTCCTGGAGCCCTGGATTCGACGGTGGTTACAACCAGACATTTGTAGTCGCATACTCGACTAAAGGCTATAGTGGCACAGCTGAGTCAGGCGTAGTGACTGGTGAGATATAGAGAATGACTCCAGTTACCGTTGATATCGCATAGAGAACACAATTCCAGTTACAGTTGTATTTGGTATAGAGAACACAACTCCAGTTGTATTTGATGTCTTGAGCACTCACAGATGTTCTTGTACCTCAGGTCTGAAGCCTGCTACCAATTATACTTTCCAAGTCTATGGCACAAACGAGCTGGGTCAGGGTCAAAGGTCACAGCCTGTCCATGTGCTGACTGACACCCTGGCTCTACCTACTGCTGGCGTCAGCTATGACTCTGACAATGGGGTCGTCAAGGTCGTCATCAACAATTCAAGTAGTGACAACTCTGAAAAATTCTGTATAGTACTGCAGGTAGGTAATCGCGATGTTGTTCGCGCTGCGGGTATAGGAGTGCTGGCGTCATCTGATCGGTTACGTCTGCTTACAGGGCAGTGATGACATGAAGGTTTACCATTCGCTGACAGAGTGTATGGCCGCCAAGCAATCTCTGTCTATGCAGGACAGCAGATACAGCTACTACAGAGCATTGACCTGTGTGTCTGGACGGACTGACGTCTGCAGCACCTCACCGAGTAAGTATATATAGAAAACTTCTACTTGTCAATAGTAAATAGTATTAACTTAGCATATTACTGAAGGGAATGAACTCTGAGAAAGTACAGAGTTTTCTAGATCATTTCTTTCAAGTGTAGTCTTGCCATGTTCCACTGCTCAATGGTAACAGACAGCAATGGCAATGAGTGAAGCAGTGACAGGAATGAATGGCCCTCATAAAGTGAAAGCTGAAAGTGATAGAAACTTCCTCCATAGTCTATAATCTACTGTAAACCCAAATATTATAGTGGAACAAATCAGCAGGATTTTTAACATCAGCGGTTAGAATTTTTAGTGATTTGATGTCGAGCTTATATATAACATGAAGAGCTATAAAAAGTATAGCGTTCAACTTTGATAGTGTTTTCTTTGATTTGCTATTATAGCTGCTATTGTGTCGCTTAAATGTTTACAGCATCTAAATCTAATAATCTATAAAATATTTACCTGTACATGTACCTGTACCGGTAACCGTACGTGTACCCATACATGTATCCGTACGTGTACCTGTACCCGTGCATGTACCCTGAGCTATTGAACCTCTGCAGTAATAGGTGATGCAGATCCACCCGTGAATTTCTATATTAGAAATGGGTTGAGGTATTGATGAAGTTTGCTCTGATGCAGGTGCTGTGAGGTCAGAGACACGGATGCCTACCAACGACACAAAGACTGTTGTCATCGCCGTTGTTATCGCTGCATTTCTCATCGTTCTTATTATCGTCATCGTGGTCATCTACTGTCTCATCAAGAAACGCAGAAAGTTCAAGAGTGAACAGAAGCTGTCCTCAAAGAAAGGAGGTCATATCAACCCAATAATGACACCGAGGTAACTAGCAGTTAGTCCTCTCTTGCCTTCGTCTGCTGCGAGGTGTCATCTTCACTGAAGTGTTCTTGTTTACAGCGGTGGCAGCCCGGGAGAAGAGCATTTTGCTAGAACCAATGGCTTCAACTTCAATAATGACATGGACAGCAATAGGGAACATCAGAACCCGACTCCTTCATTCCATGAGAATCAGAGTAAGATCTTCTCCAACTAATTTTCGAACCACTAGGACGCCAGGTTTGTTGAGTAAATTTCGCCTTTAACTTTTTAGTGGGAAGTCAACCAAACCAAAACTTAGAGTACATCTATGCATCAGTACAGAAGAAGTCAGCCGAGCAGAACAAACTCAGCATCGATCCCTATACAGACTCGTATGAGATGAGACACAACATGAACATACGAGACAGAGCGTCACTCAGTGACAACTCAGGTATGCGTCTCAGTCGAGTTGATCTGTTCGGAGTTGTCGGCTCTCGACAAGTATTATCTGCGTGTTTGGAGTTATCAGCTCTCAATGAGTCTGATCCGTGTGTTTCCAGGTGAGTTTGGTGAGGAACAGCCACCAAGCCCATACAGAGCAGCTGACTTGTCATTCCTCGGTGACGGAGCGCTGCCATACAACAGATTTCCAAGCGTCAGCGAGAGTGGCTATTCAACTCCTGACAGCAAACAGATAAAAAAGGTTGTCTACGAGGTGATAGTGTAGCGCTTGACAATCTCCAATGCCACGGGTAGTAAAATACCGCGTGGCCAACGTTCTTACGCCGAATGTAAATAAAATCACAGTAGCCATTATTTTATACCATTTTTATGATAAGCTTTTGATCTGCATGTGCTCGCGCCTCTGTGGTCTGAATTTCCACAGAGGTTTCTAACGTTGGTGCTATGCGAGTACACGCAACAACACAATAATGGCTTCACATTTTACCTTCAGTACGTAGAAAACCACATATATGCAGTAGTCATGGTTTCTCTGGTGCAATTTTAAACTAATGTTCCAGCATAATTCAACGTATGAGAAATAAACCGATATAATGACACGACTCTCTGTCAGACTTTTAGGCAGCACAGCAGTGCACTTGAGTAAAACTAATTGCCTTTACTGATTTTAATTAGTGGCCCCAGCGGTTTCACATCGCTGTGCCAGATTATTGCGTGGACAGCATCGCTGAGCTGTTGATAGCAGCGTGTCTGCTGACTTCAGATAATATCAGAGTGCGATGTGTTTATAGAAAATAGCATCTATTTCTCTCGAGTAGTCTAGTGAATTTGGTACACAGTCACTGGAAGTGAAAGACCTACGGAAGCGCCTCTATTGGCACCAGCAGGTGGCCATTTCTGACGGCAGATTGGGTTGTCCTCGCAGTTGTAGTTGTCGTTGTCGTCGGCATCGTCGTCTGTTTCTCTTGACACGTGCCGTAGAAATCCCAGGTGCTGTACATCGGGACTACGGGAGGCGCCCGCCTCACGCAAGATGCATTCGACACACACCTAAACAGGAACCAGAGAGAGAGAATGACTCACATACGCTCAGTTCCTCACGTTAATGTCATAGCGAGTGAGCCTTACGGGTCGTAGTAGGAGCAGCGCTGACCTATCTTGATACCGCACATGATGCAGCAGTTACACGAATCGAGCATTCGCTCGCAGTCACTGTCACGCGCCGTAGGCGCCGGCGGACAAGGATCTCCATACGACTACCAGAGACAGCGACGTCGAATCGCAAGAAAAACGAGGTTTGTATGAGTTAAAGAATCTGTTGCACTCACTCGTTGGTTGTTGACGCATCTTGGACATGCCCATAGGGCTGAGGAGACTGCAAGGAATGTGAGAAATATAGCCAGAGATCGTCTGTCCATCATGGTGTCATCTATATCCACGCTTGCACACTCGCTTCTCTATGGCTTGCCGCTCAAGTACGAATTGTCAGTGTGCGCAATGTTACATGCGTTATAAACTGGGAGGTCTACAGCATACACATGCTATCTTTCTAATCAGATTAAAACAGAATTGGCTACTGCACGAAATTATCGTAAGCCCAGGCTTATGAGAGCTATTCGGATACTTGAAAGGCTTATAGACAATACTCTGACAATTTAAGTTAAAAGTCTCCCAAGTCTCGAATAGGCTGTTGTTGAATTGTCAACTTTGACAGCGGGGATTATCAAAGTCCAACTAATTGCTGGAAATGTCATTGTAGAACTGGGTGGAGCTCCTATTCCTGGACATACTACTGCACTGAATTACAATGGATTACAATGGCTTGTATAATAATAGAGTTGTTTGGGTAGTTAGGCTCAGGCTATAATCAATAAGACTCAGCAGTCTCTGCCATCTGGAATGGGACATTGTTGAAGAGTCAACTTTGACAGAAACATGTTGTCGGAATCCAGCCAGCTTTGAAATCAACAGCTGCTGGACATTCCGTTGTAGAACTAGAGGTGACTTGTACTTACAGAGGGTACCATCACTATCATGCAATCGCAGTGATAGAATGAAATTGCATGAAGTAAGAATTGTCAGGACATTCCTCCACATAACACATGTCAACAACTCTTGATGGCTCATAGGGCTGGAACAGAGCGCATGGTTGCAGGTGTGTGTTCCCATGCTATCAGAAGTTGTGATAACATTTCTGAGTCAACCAGATATCAACTTTTCACAGCTGAAACTAGAATCTAACGATATTCCGCCATATGACGAGCGGTGAGGTAGTGAATAGTTGGAATCTTGACGCGCAAAAATCTCTGTGCTGTCGATATTGTATACCATCGGGATTTAGTAGCACTTGCTAGGACTTTGTGGCGGCAATGAGGGATAAAAAACTATGTTCTGTTGTGCTTCTAGCTGCTTTACTAGCAGGTATGGAATCGAATTCTATTTACTGTCATTGTTTCAGAAAATTTAACTAAATGCTTGATATGTTTCAGTAGTGTCTCAGTGTAACATAATAGCCGGTGACAATCCAGCTTCACAATATGACAATGGCGAAGATGGAGACAGCTTCCCAAATAACTCCACTGACAGAGAGGGTAGTGGAAAGGGTAGTGGCGAGGCCACAGTCACAAACATCGATGACACGGTCACAGATGGCAACACAGTCACAAACAGCAACACAGTCACATATACCATGAGTGGTGAGGGTGGTCATAGAGAGAGTAGTGGTGAAGTTACACACAGCAATGCAGTCACAAATGCCAGCAGTACAGTCACAAATGCCAGCAGTACAGTCACAGACAGCTACACATTGACAAACAGGGACACTGTCACAAATGGCGACACAGTCACAGATGGCGACACAGTCACAAACGGCGACACAGTCACAAATGGCGACACAGTCACAAATAGCGACACAGTCACAGGTGGCGACACAATCACAGGTGCTAGTGATGGGAATACCCATGGAGAGGATAATGGCAATGTTACAGACAAAAGTGCAGTAGGTACCCAAGACATGGATAAAAGTTGCACTAAGAACTCGAGCACTAAGCAGCAAACCAACGGGCCAACAAAGACGTCTCCAACCATCGCAGGTAAGCAAACACGACAATATCTATGTGATCTATGTGATCTATGTGATCTATGTGATATGGAACGCTTAGTATAGTATGATGGCACTGAATAAGAAACCGTACAAGCTATGAAAATTATTATTAATGTCATTGTATGATAACATTGTATGATAACATTAGCACTAGAGCGGGCTGTATTAGTCGACTTATTTATGACTGTTATGACTGCGATGGTGGTAATGACCGTTTTTTGCTTCATGCAGACACTGTTTTCGCTGGTTTACTTCAGATATAGACTTCTTTATGACTGTTGCAGCTGGGGCGTCTGCTGCAAAACAGGATGAAACAACCGAGCCTTCTTCTGCCACTAAGACCAGCCCCGAGCCCACACAACGTACCTCATCGGCTGACTCCCATTGGCCAATCGATGCTCTGTTGCTGCCCGCGATTATGTCTTGTTGGTTACTAACTACTATTGGATAAAAATGAAAATTTGAGCTTTTTCTATGCCGATATTCCGCCATTACTATCATGTGCTGAACCAATCAGACATGAGTTAGGTCTACATTAGTTTATCAACTGAATGTGTACGCCTGATACACTTAGTAAAAATATATATGATTGAATGATGAACAAGTAGATGCTGTTCTGATCGATTCCGTCTAAACAGGAAGAGATGAGAGATGAGAGATTAGTTTGAGGTGTTTATTTAGGACGTACTATCTGACTAACCGTGTACGTACCATACGTACTGTACATATGGATGAGAAAGTATCTAGTACTTTGGTAGACAGTGAGGTGGGCCAGCGATGCCTACGAGAGTAGATCTACTTCCTGGAGATTCTTCTGATGAGTAGATTGACCAATGCTAGCGCGGCCAGCCCGTTAACAAACAGCACGTGGTCCACACCGGATAGCAGCGACCGCAGGTACCTGAGTCCGCTGTCCAATCGGCTCACTGCGACGTTGCGTTTCAGGAACATCTAGAAGTGTACATGGAGCTACTTATTGCAAAAGAAAGAGCAGCGCTTAGAAGCAGCAAAGCTTAAGCAATGCAAAATTGAGAAATGGATGTGAGATAAGCAGTTGATGAATTCCACACCCACTTACTTTCATGTTGTTCTTTTTGAAATAGCCAATGAAGTCTTCCTTGGTGACGGGAGCCATGTACTGGAATGGTTTCTCGTCTCTCCTCCACCAATCTCTAACGGAACGGAGATATCGGTTAGCAGACACCGAGTAACGCCGGATAGCGCGATGAGGGCGGACACGCTGTACTTACTTCTCGGCGGTAGCAGGAGAGTAGTGGTACGTGTATCTCAGGGCCTTCATGTATTTGGGAGGAGAGTCTGGGAATGGATTATGGTGGAGGAGGTCGATGACTGTCGGCTCGTGACTGAGTAGCCGGTACGTCATGATGATAAACCAGTTATCGCTGCCATAAGAGCTGAGAGCGGCAAACCACATCTGCCAGTCGAGTCGCGGCTGATGAGGAGCTGCAAGAGATGCACTAGCGCTCAAACTACGTCGACTAAACAGCACCAACTAAACGGCACCGACTAAACCGTGTCTATCATAGTGAATGGTAAATGCCTTTATGGGTAATAAACTACGCACAAAATACTAGTGCGATGGATGGATAGAATGCTTGGGCTCTATTATAGAGGGACTAGAAGGAACAGGGAGGGTGGATGAGCTTACCGACAACTGGTGGTGCCGTGGTTACGTTCCCTGGCTTGTAAATGAACTCATACTCTCTCCAATTCTCCTTATCATTGCTGCCAAGTAGAACGATTTCCGGCCGCCCGCCAACACCCGTCATGCTGTGGTCGGGAGAGAGAGACAGAGCGATAAGAACGGAATACTGCACAGTAGTTAACAGGGGGAGGTAATTACCGTCTGAACAGGCCATAGGAGTGAGTGAGATGGAGTGGGGAGGCTTGTTGGTGCCAGCGGAAGATCGTGTACGGCAGTTCTGACTGCACACTTCTGTCTACGACGGTGTGTGGCACAAGGCTTATAGAGAATAGGAACACTGCGGCCAGACTCATGATGGCGGTGCTGATGACAGAGTACGCCTTTCCAGTTACTCCTTTCTGGACGAAGACAGATCTGTGAAGCAGAGATCGAGTGAATATAGAGTGAAACACAATCGCAACAATTGACAACCAGAGTATCACATTTTCCAGCCCAGGACACGTCATTGCCATATAAAATTCTTCCTTGACTCAATGATAACATGGACATAGTAATTACCTCATCAGGGCACCTGCGATTTCCCAGCCGAGAGATAAGATTCCGATCCAAATGCTTGTGCCGAGCGCGTAATACGTGAACGAGTCAAACTGCTGGCGGGTAAAGTCTGAAAGCGACACCGTTCCAGAGACAAATGACGAACAGTTTTTCAAGCTGGTAGAATGATGTGGCGACTCACTGATTCTGGAGTTGATTTTGAAGTCCGAGAATGTGAACGAGAAATATTTCAGACTGCAGACAGCGAGAATCACGTAGACCAGCAGCGACAGCAGGAGACTGATGAAGGATGATATTCTGCTCAGAATTCCGCCGCGTCTGGTAACTGCAATCGTACAAGGAACAATTAGACTGACAGAATTAGCTGCACCATGTGCTGATAATGTACGACTTACCTTCAACTGGTCTGGCTTTCTTAGTATCATCATCATCATCCAATAGGGAGAAGCACAGCACGATTGACAGCAGGTTAAAGAAATTATAATTGCCAGTCAGAAGTATGAGCACTTGCAGCAGTACCTGAAACAACAATGATATTTGGAGTTATGCTCTCACGGTTGATAGGGCTAAGCACCGCCTCTCTTGATCGGACTGTGAGTGGCTAGTAATGATTTATTATTAATAGTATTATGTGAGCCTATCGATTGATTATATTTGCTCTAAGGCAAGTTGCTATGGGACACTTTTCAAGCAGTTCACTGGCGAGATTAAATTCCCTATAATGATATGAATGCAGTACAAATAAACATGTCGATTGCTTTCGCCGATTGAATGCATTATGCTGTAACCTGTGCAAGCATGGGTTTAAGTGCTGTCCATAGACAAACTGCCCTGTTCAGACGTATGTAGGTATTGTGTCTGGTCGAGTGTACGATGTGTGAGCAGTGGTGCCTATAGTTATTGAACGTCAGGACATAGAGGGCAGCGGTTGTATGATAAGAATAGGCTCACACTGTCAGCTACTGGTGAGAGCAGTGCATCTGCTGCAGACTGTCATAGACTCAGGCAGATACTAGGAACTTGTGATTGGATGTAATGTCATCGGTAAAACATGGAGAGAAGGGCAAGAGATCGCCGAGCCACTCTCCATCGCGTCGCCTCAGCATCACAAACAAGAGCAACACTGGCTCGTAAGTAACTACCTCTCCCTCCCTCCCTCCCTCCCTCCCTCCCTCATCCCCAACCCCTCCCTCTCTTTCCCTCACCACTCTACCCCTCTATCTCTCTCTCACCACTCTACCCCTCTATCTCTCTCATCACCCTACCCCTCTCTCCACTCTTCCATCTACCCAGGATAGATTTTAATTCGTGGCACTTCTACCATTGCAGTAAATCAGGTAAAAGTCACAGTAAGAAGTCTGTGACGTCTGCCAAGTCAGCAGTCTCCATACAGTCAAGTCTGCTGTCAGCCAAGAAGAGCCCAGCCGACGACAACAAGCCAAAGAAAGTAGTCATCCGAGTGGCGGAACTTGAGGAGCTCAACTTGAGGACAGAAGACCTATCATTCACCGGTCTGACGCAGGTTCCTAATGATGTGTTCTCAGGTAAACTATCAGCGGGCCCAGAGCTCATAGCCGTATAAAAAACAGTATATAAAATTAGGCAACACCACAGAGAATTAAAAACAAGAGGTAGTGCATGAACAGGGAGAGAGAGAGAGAGAGACCTGCGTGTGCAACTTTCAGTTGTACATTCCGAGAGACTGCGCGTAGTGAGATTGGTCATACATGTAAAAAGTTTGTAAAGAGTAAAGAGCTTCGACAGGGTCAGTATGAAAGGTCAGCTGCCGCCGCTACGCTACAAGTACAAAAGAAGGTACAGAGTCAGCCGTCAGGCGCGCTGCTACGTCAGCATTCAGGAGATACTGGAGTCCAGCAGCAGCGGCAGCGACGATGATGACAAGCTAACCAGCCTCTCCTCAGAGCGGCTAACCAGTCACAAGTTATCTGACATACATGTATGTGGTGCTGACGACGACGAGAATACGTGGATGAGCCAGTACATGCTTTTCTGGTCACTTGTTGATGCGCAGGCAGATTTGAAATCATTTCCGTCAGCCTCCAATTGTGTGTTCTCAGCTCTGTTTGTTGACAAAACTGAATTTGTGATGGGCTATGAAGACACCCTTTTACACTTGCAGGTAAGGACATAGGTGAACTTGACATCTCCGGAAACAACCTGCGCTCAGTGCCCGGTGACATATGTAACCTGACGGAGTTGCGCGCCTTCAACATCAGCCAAAACAGCCTCAAGTGCACCAGTGCCAACGACTACTCAGGTCTTCCCAAAGAGTTAGCCCTACTCAAACATCTGCAGGTGAGTGATCCATGCCGGGTAGAGCATACGGTACAGGCTGCCACGCTGCTGTGACTAGCTAGCTACGAGCCAATTTGAACTTGTAGGTAGTAGCCATTTCTGAATGCAACCTGCGGTACGTGCCAGTGGTACTGTTCGAATGCCTGTCCATCAAGAGACTAAACATCAGCAGGAACAAGTTTCAGATGCTGCCACCTGATATCGGTAAGCATAGCTGACAATGTAGGGGACATTCACAAACAACTAAAGCTTAGCTCTTTCCTTTCACTGTTCTCTCACTCTACAAACGACAACACAGAGAGTTTGAATGAAACTATCCCTGAGGCAATACTACATTTCATCAACTTCATAGTCGCCGTCTGCTTTTGTTTTTCAGGTAACCTTGTTGACCTGGAGTACCTAAACGCGAGCGAGACAAGCGTCAAGTCTCTGCCCCCTGAAATAGCATTCTGTGAGCGACTGCAGGAAATCAATCTGTACGGCAATATCCTGGAGATGCTGCCAGAGACAATGAGAGAGCTCAACGAGCTCACAGAGCTCAAGATCAACGCTAGGAGCTTCCACAGTAACATCGATGAATACATGAACAAACTACTGCGGTATTACTTCACTATCACAAATAGTACAGAGACACTCTCGTGGCGACTTGTAGCAGTTGGCCGCTCTGATTTAGTAACGGACAGATCAAGTCTGAACACATCCCCAGCGTGCTGTTTGACATACCGGAGTTACGAACTCTTGATCTGGACGGCACAAGGATAAACAACCTGCCAGAAGAGAACAGCTGCAAACTCGAGGACCTGTACCTCAGCAACAACTACTTCGTCTCTGTACCAAAAGGTGAGAGCCGTTCGCTGGCAGGTAAGATGATATACCTCCAACTATAGAATACCTCGACTGATTGGTCATACTACCAGGGCTGAAGACTCTGCCGTATCTGGTGATGGTGGACCTGTCACACAACTTCATACCCAACATACCGGACAGCATAGTGGAGTACCTGCCCAGTATCAGGGTACTCAGGCTAAATTTTAACCTGCTGTCCTCGTTTGCCGCCGGCATCTGCAACCTGATCAGCCTGGAAGAGCTAGAAATGTGTAACAACAAGATCACGTAAGCAGCTCGGCCACCAATGCCTCTCTTTCCCTCTTCCCCTTGCTATCTTCCTTGTCTCACTCTCTCTCTCGTGGCCTCTCCCCTCTCTTTGCCCTCCCTCCCTCTCTCTACACGGTAACAACAGTAATTGCATTGGTAAAATAATGGAAACACTAGACCATCACAGTGTCATTATGCGGCAGCAGCAATGACTGATCAAAGAATTTTTAGAAGCAGAATGTATAAAACCCTATTCGCAATCAATGACAATAGTATCAATGGGAATAATGATACCGGCCTCTACTGATGCTGCCGTTGTATAAGTTGTCACCAAGTGGTTATAGAGAGACTAGTCTAGTAGAGCCTTATAATTTGAGTCTTATTGTGATGACATTGCAGGCAGGTGCCTGCAGGTATAGGGAATCTGACACAGCTGAGGATATTCCGTATAGCCAATAACCGCGTGTCATCGCTGCCCAACTCGCTGTGTGGTCTGACAGACCTGGAGACGCTGGAGCTCACTAACAACAGGATTGGTGAACTGCCGCTTGGTCTGTTCAAACTGGAGAAGCTGCTCACCATGCACACCTACTCGCACATGAAACCGGTCGGCCTATGGCTACACAAGAACCCGATCACAGAGCCACCAGAGGTACACATTGCTGCTGCTGCTGTATGGTTGTGACATGATATCGAGGAGCTATCTGACTTTACGACTGTTTTTAGGTGATATGGAAGGGCGTCGACATAGAACCACTCAATGTCTACCTCAAGAAACTACAGATTCGACGGACTGAGAACATGCAGCCACTGAAACTCATCTACCTGGGCCAGCAGGGCAGTGGGAAGACAACTCTTAACAGGACACTGGCCACGGGCAAGTGCCAGATGTCAGAATACGAGGAGGAGGTGAGCAGAGACTACCTGACGGCAGCGGAGAGGTCGGGTCTGATGAAAAGGCTGCCGAGAGACAACCTGATAGAAGACTTGGAGGAGCCGAATCGGTAATGACACAGATCTGAGTCGAGCGTTTGTAGCAATGCACCGCGTATAATTCTCTGCTTGATGGACTATTCTATTCAGTGTTTATATTCGTCTGCAGGAGAGGAAGTGGATCAATCAGGTGAATGAGGGTTGATATCCAGCGCTAACATACTAACATAGCATGCCTGGTCTATACCTGACCTATATAGTATGTACCTGACCTATATAGTATGTACCCGACCTATATAGTCTATACCTGACATACATAGTCTATACCTGACCTATATAGTATGTACCTGACCTATATAGTATGTACCCGACCTATATAGTATGCACCTGACCTGTATAGGAATTACCGTAGATATTGTGATGATCACATGGAAAAATTACTGTCACCAGTGGCAATTGATAACTAGAAATAGATGAATCACTAGTTTGGTAGCTCGTGATTGATTGATGTTGTGTGACCTCACGATAAGCTACCGCGTGATGATTTGAATGTCTCCCTAATGATGGCACCACACACACTCATTGAGATCCAGGCATTTACTATACCAGCTCTGTATGACAGTCGGCTGTGTAAATTACAGTACGTGTGTGGCGTCCATACAGCAGTGGCAGTCAGAGAACGCCATCAGAATATGCAGCTTCGATCTCGCCGGATCGGAAGTCTACAGAATTACCCATCAGTACTTCCTCGATAAGAACGCGCTTTACCTACTCATCTACAATCACTCGGTCTATGATGACAGTGTAAGTATGTGTACGTAGTGTAAGTACGCGTACTGCTTTCCTTGCCTCCAAGTAAGGAGATTATAACAACTATATAAAAGATTGTTTTTCCACACAGGACGACAGTTATTACAGACAAATTGGGTGCTGGCTGGATATGTTACAAGTACAGGTGCCAGGCGCTGTCGTAAAGCTCGTGGGCACTCATGCGGACCAGAGCCCTACTGGTGGCGATCAGACCAGGGCTAGGGTTCTAGAGAGAGTCCAGAAACAGCTAGAAGACCAAAAGGCAAATCTGGCGACAGAACTGATCAGGGTGAGCTCATGATTGACACTGTTCTCGATTAGCATGTGTATACATGTATACTATGTATATCATACAGTAGAGTGTACAGTATTTCATACTATGAAAGACGGATCGGATCGTATCTTATTTATGTGTAGATATACTGCTATCAACATTCCCATAATGCACTACTTGCTGGCTACACCCACAACCCAAATGTAGCTTGTCAAGGAAATTTTCATGCAAAAAATGGTAACAGGACGAACTTACAACAGCATTGATAAGTACATGCAACGGTGATGGGGAGGGAAGATAGGAACCATTTTATAAAATAATTAGTGCTGCATTTTAATCAACTAAGGTTAAGATTAGTCGCTCAAAAAATTAATTTTATGCCACAAGATTAATCATGTGGTTAGTTCGAGGGTAAATTTCACTGATAAACCAAGAATAATATGCTACAAAGATCTGTGAACACATATGATAGCATATCGATATAAGCAAACTCAACACCAGTGCAGTTGAATGCCACTAATGACCCACCAAAGACGTTACAGTGATGCCAACGCCAGCTGCTGCAGCTGGTAGCAATGATACTGTTACGAATTCTATAGCTCAAGAACTAGTCTTTGGTTGTAAGACTAAAATAAGGTTAATTCAAGATTAAAAATCAGAAGATTAATCGAGATTAACTATTTTGAAGAAATGCTGCACTAAAAATAATAAGGTGTACCGGGTGCTGTTTACATTTGATTGTGTACCATCGGCCTGAGTATAGTAATGAAAGATGGATAGCAGTGAATGAGGAGAGATGAAGCAGAAACCAGATGAGTGGAAGTAGATGCTTGATGGAGTAGTATGTGAAACAATGAGCTGACAACTCCGCTGACGGTGAACTGAACTATCCCACAGCTCAAACAGAAAGTCTCCGAAGCCAAAGGGTTGGTGGCGCGAGGGGAGACGACAGCGTCAACGAATATGGTGGAATTTGATCCAAACATGAATATGCTACAGATGGAGTACCAGATCCGACAGATTGAGAGTCTGCTGTCTATGCCTGTACATCTGCAGACCGACATATCGGTCGTGAGCTGCACGGCAGGCCTCACAGGTTCGTCTCACCAAACTCATAAGTTTCTCGCAGGTGTGTCGCCAGACATGATTGGTCCATATCCCACACGTCTGCAGGGATAGCGCGACTGATGTCAGACATAGAGCTGATTGCCATCAACAAAGACCTGCTGCCATTCTGTCAGCGTTACATTCCTGCCTCGTGGCACAAGTTTAAGATGGCGTTGAAGAAGAAGCCAGACTACCAGTTGTCATGGTTACAGGTGCGCTGCTATCGCGGGTCATACCACTCATACCATTATCAGCCACTGTTACTACTATATACTCCACCAAATATCCATCATGCATCACTCTGTACAAGAGAGAATAACTCCAACCTTGTACGAAATCTAACTGTCTGTAACAGGTGAGGAGCTTAGCGGACAAGTATAAACTCAACAAGGACGTGCTGGTTGACTGCCTCGAGTACATTCACAACTGTGGTGACATCATCTGGCTCAACTCTCATCCCAACCTCAAACAGACTGTCTTCCACAAACCGCTCAAACTGATTGAGGTGTTGAAGGGCGTCATACACCACGATATCGGCAGCATCCTTGACTTTGATAACAACAAATCCTTTTCTAGCGTAGGCAAACTGTCCAGGGTACGTCAAACGGTAGTGGGGCCTGTACTTACACAGTAAGCGGCACGTTACCTGTTACTGCTACTGTTACCTGTTACATACGTGTGTTACAGGAGCAGTTTGAAGACTGCAAGTACAGGTTCTTACAGTATGGTGAGTTCTCGCGCCAGCTCTTACTCAGCATGTGGTACTACGTGCCTGACAGCCGAGGTGAATTCGAGAAGAGCTACAAGCTGCTCAGTGACCTTGAACTGGCCTATCTGATACCGCAGTCAGACATTCCCACGTCTCAGACGTACAAAGAACCACTGCTAGTGAGGGCATTGACACCAGACGCGTGAAGAGAAGGGTCGAATGGATGAGATAATGCTATGGCGGCACTGTTTTACAGGTAATACCATGGTACGTACAGGCAGACTCTCACACGGAGGAGGTAGAGATGTATTGGAGCCAGGAGCTGGAGGCCGGTAAGAGGGAGATGGAGATAGTGTACAATTTCACGCAAGAGTTTCCGGAAGGTGTGTTCGAGAGGTTGAGCGCGCAGCTACAGGGACAGGCGGAGCTGAGGCTTGACTGGGCGGACACCATCTACATCGAGGTGTCCGACGCACAGATCCTTGCCAAACGCTACGTCAGCGCCACGACCAACAACATAGAGGTCAGCATTCAGGTGAGTGGCGTGGCAATAACGATCCTGTGCCTCTACATTACACACTGGCACTCATGGCTCCTGAATTACAAACGTATGTCATTTATCACATCAGGTGCGGAGCTCAGAGTTACGTTTAGCAATGAAGTACATGGCGAAGCTTCACCAGACGTGGATAGGAATCCTATCATCTATACCAGGTCTAGTATGGAACGTAGCTAACTACACGGCCCGTAAACACGCGCAACTGGACAAGAACAGCGTGCTAGCGTCTGTTAGCACTGACTCTCGGCCCATCAGTCAGACTTGAGGTTTCCACGTGTCTGATCTACACGTCTGCTCTGCCACTTCACAGTGATTGGGGACTAGGATAATAATATCGCACTAAGCATTTCTTCCACGTGGTCAATAGTTTGGGCAGTCACTTACACGCCTCCACAATAACGTCTAGTTTTGTAAATAAATTGCTGGTAAAGATACCATACTTACATGAGTATAGAAGGCGAACAGCCGGAGGTTCCTGATTGGTGAGAAGAAGAGGAATGAGACGGCAATCTGCTTGATGAAAACGACAGAGTTGGACATCATTCTGAACCACTGGGGCAGGTGGTGGAAGTACCATGCCAGAGGGGTGGGGATACACTGAAATGAAGGAAAATGTTACCACAAATTCAAGGAAAGGGGCAAAAAATTTTAGTACGATATCCATTACACTGGTGGAATATAAGCTTCCATAAGTCCAGTTGGTGTGAGGCCAACATGCCAGCAGTACCTGAGACTCGAAATGCCAGTCGAGGGCAGTCAGGCCCCACCAGGTCTCACAGCCACTCTTCAGCTTCACAGTTCCTGAGGCAAACATGAGCCGAAACAGCAGCCATTTCACAAGCCACATGGTGACCTTGTCGTGGTAATGACTCTTGGGCATCCTGAATAGACCTAGCGGTGCTACCACGACGGCAAGGAAACCTGTCTCCAACAGTAGTATATCCCTGAAATTGGATACAGTAGTGTGATACATGCATGCATGAATATTTCTACCAAACACAACCAACTTAGTCATTTCAGTCAGCGCCATCACTAGGAAGTCAATAGGTCACTGACCATTGGAAGCCGAGAAACGTCTGGCCTACTGAGTAGAGTGACAGGTACAGGAGCCAGAGGAGAGAGAAGACAAGTGACGTTCTCATCTCAGCTGATACAGTGGCAGTGAATGACAGCAGGATGCCGAGGAGGCAGAGAAAGTCCATGGCAGACTCCGTGTCCAGGCCATACCGGTCTTTGAAATTAAGTAAAGTGGGCTGCTGAGCAAAGTCTTTGTAGCCTTGTGGAGCTGCAAAACATGAGCTGAATAGAACCAAATACAACATGAAATATCAGATGTGATAATGATAATAATGAATAAGTATAATTGGGCATCAACAGGCACGACTAATTCACATTTTCCTCAAAAACCATGCATCACTCAACACATAATCAATGGACTTACTTGAATGACGAAGGACATTTCTGACAGGCAGCACGCCACTATCTCCATACAGTCCTAAAATAAGGAGTGTCATATACTTCCTCCTTCCCAGGTATCGGGCGCCGTACAACATTGTCAAATTAGTCTATAGACTTACCTGGAATTTGAACGTAGAGTGATGCAAAAGCTATCATATACACCAGTGCAACACCATAAAGAAATGCTTCACGCGAGAATCCCATCCTCTGATGCCTTCAATCTATATGCGAGAGAGTACAGCCAGAGACCTGGTACAGCTACGATACGTTACTGCCGCCTGCACACGCACCCAAAGAAGACAAACGTACCGCACGCCTCTCTATCAATTTGGACGTGGACAATAAGAACGCACTCATTTGGCAGCTTTGAAGACATGATTTTGAATTAAAAAAACTTACCTGCATCGATATGAGTTTACGCACGCCCTTGACATAGAAGTAGCCCGTGCGCTAGACATTGGTAAGATGATTTGCTTATATATAATTCCTTTTACCTATATCTTTGTTCAAGCAAAAAAGCGCGCCATCTGTATCATGGATGGAGTACCTGGAAACAGCACAGGAGCTTAGCACAAGCGCACACAAAGCCAGTAATACCACTATATAAGTGACTCGTGTCGTACAAATATAAATACATGTACCTACAAATTACATGAATCACCTTGATGTATTATCCACCGGAGAAGTCGATTCGTTGCATACTGTTTGCCATCATCTAACAGGACGCATCACTCCTCGAAATGCTTTCACTATCACTATTACCACATACTGTACTACCTACGCCCGGAGGTATATCCGGATTATTGTCGGTCCCTGTATAGAATTGATCTGGATGAAAATACGGCTAGTGTGGCCCAGCCTCTACACGCACTCGGATTTCGAGGTCGACAGAATAATTTCTCGTCGAAAACCTCAATAAAAACTATAAACAACAGCACTCGAATGCACAAGGTATTCAGCAGGCTCTACCTGTCCACAGCAGTCCGACTACCAGGATATCATTGTTGATTTTAGTCCCCAACTTGTGAATCTCCGTATACAGCTCACATGATTCCTACTGACACCTCCTAGATCACAATTATAGCTGGGGCTCTCATTGTATAGGAAAACGACACTGGTTAGGCAGCAGAACTCAACTAAATCCGAGCATCATTTCACATTTTATGTAAAAAACACTTAGCTAATAATGGCTCAGCAGAATACACATAATACAGAGATGTTCTTCATTTTTGAAGGACAAGCATGAGAACTGTAGTACTAGAAACGGTGATCCTTGCATTTTCTTACAAAGCAAACACATTTAACCTTCATGCTGCTGCACTGATTGTTCATGACAGTGAGACTTAGGATCTTCCAATCATTTGGAGATCATCATCGACTTCCTAATGAGGGGAAGTCAGATTCGTTATCCACTTGTGGGACATAGTTGCCCCTGCCTCCATCACGGCGTTTGTCAAAGCCGCCACGCTTGTCGAAACCACCACGGCTCCCCCTGCCTCGACCTCTGAATGCGCCAGGTCCTCCACGTCCTCCTCGTCCACCACGCCTGGGAGCTGAGCGACTGTCGTCAGAGAATGTGATTTGAATATTCAACTTTTCCAGGTTAGCTTTGGTTGAGTCCACTTCCTACAAATAATAGACAACCATGTATAAAGATTTAATGGTGTACAATTGCCCAAAGATTAAGGCAGATGACATACAGGTTCCTCGTAAATGTATTCATCTTCATCATCATCCTCCTCATCACTGAGAGTATCGCCTTTCTTTTTCTTCTGCAAGGCAACAGTACCTTTCCATTGCTTGGTATCAACTCCTTCATTGGGTTTCCTAACTTTGAACTCTGGGGCAGTCTTGGTCTGTGAGGCCTTCCATTCATCGAGCGTCATTACTGGGGGTTCCTGTGGCTCAGTTGTTTCTGGCTCTCTGGAGATCAAACGACAAAGAAATAGAATCCAACTGGCCTGAATTGAAGTACCCATGATTCTTCATCCTTACTCATAGACCTATTAACCTTGATGCGTTTTGTGCTGAGGCAATTAGTGCTTTACATACTGGCACGAATATAGCAAGCCTAATTATCTCCATGAGACATAGTCCATCTAATTATCACACCTAGAGCAGATAGATGAAATATTGTAATCTCTTGTACATACTTGTTTTCTGTGTTTTCCATAGTTTCAGTATTTTCGGGATCGGTGGTCGTCTCAGCTGGAGTTTCTGGCTGCTGAAGTTGAGCCTCAATCTCGTCGCCCCAGTTGTGAGGACCGCTACCACCTCTTTTCTCCACGGCTTTAACACCAGTCTTATCACTTCCACTATGCCTTTCAAACTCACGTTCTGCGGGTCGTCCACCGAAGCCTCTCCCTCTGCCTCTAGAGAAGCCTCCTCCACGCCTTCCTCGACCTCCAAACCTTAAAACGAATTCGAATTACAGTCGTATTTTGGTCGCAAAAAATCTAGCTACATTTATAGCGGAATGTAATCGAGTACGCTACCCTTCAGACTGAGGTGGCCTCTCGAAATTTGAGTTGTCACCACCTTCTCTTGGCTGTCTGTTGAAACGTGGGGGTCGGTTTTCTACAAAGCAAACAACAAATAATTACGGTACATGTCGGACAAACATTTCTGGGTGCGTGCAGACACGTGAATCATCGATCGTTCACACCTTCGTTCCTCGAAAATGGTCTGCTTGTTTGAGAGGGCTGGGATGACTTGTCATCAGAAGTTTTGTTGACAACACGCTTGGATGTTTTAGCAGAGCCACGCTTGTCTGATTTCCCCTTGCTCGCAGCAGCCTTGGCAGCTTTTGCAGCTTCGGCAGCCTGCTCCTCCTTCTGTTTCTTTTCTTGCTGCTTCTTTTCAATCACCTCAAACGGATCTTCATCATCACTAATGCTTAAGGCAAACCTGTTTGTAGTTGCAACGCTATATTCACTCATCCTGCACCACAGAGAGATCTGATGCCTACAGATTTAAATTAGTCAGCTTTCGATCTCACACCTTTCAACAAGACGCAGTTATTGCTAGCTTCTCGCGTGCTCAGGCTGACGTGATCGAACACCGATTTTTGTTCCTTTAAAACGTTATAATGAAAATTACCTGTAATAGTTTTGTAGCTGTTACTGGTCTATATAGCAAGGTTCCCTTATAGTTCGCGAGGAGAACGATGATACCTGCTACCCGCCCCGATCACCTACCGAGAAACTCTGTTGCAATTTAGCGCTTAGCCCAAGGCCTCTTCAATAATAATTTTCCGTTGACGATTTTATCTCGGATTTCATGGCTGCCAGTGCTGGCGACACAATTGGTTAATTCGTGGAATGATTTTTTAAACCAGCTAGATAAAACTTATCCTAAAATTCTCAGATAAGAGAGTTAAGTAGGAAACTAGAAGAATAAGCCTTTTAATTGAATTTGTTTGGTAGTTGCACTTGAAGTTAATAATAACTTCATCCCAATGAGCAGCAACCAATCATAATACACAAATTAGTTTATCATATATGGTTTGCTATATACGTTTACACCACACAAGCTCCGTGTGCAGCTGTCGCCGGTGAGTTGGTAAGGAAATTCCAGTTCAACATTCCATAAAATGTATGCTTTGGCACTTATAATTAGTAAATATACCAATCAGAGAATCGCTCAAAAAATTAGCATTGGAATGTTGTTATCGAAAGTCCTGTTTTGATCGATCTACAATCTAAAGTACTTCTATTTTTGGATTACTCACTGGTACTTGAGACGAATGGTTACTGTAGTACGATGTAGAGGTCTCACACTCGTCTCTTTGCAACCCATAGCCATAGCGGGTTTACCGTTTTTGTCAGGATACCTCTGATTGATGCTTTGAGCTTTGATAAGTATTTTTTCTCAGAGGCTCTGGAAACCAAAAGGAGGTAAGAGGACCGAAGCTAATTTTATGTTTACAAGTTCTCAATCTGTACCCCCATGGATAGCTGAACCGCACTGGTGTTTACGAGCTACCTTTCTCTGTCATTCTAGCTAGGGACCGTGACAATACATACAGCTCTTGCAATTACAGGCTCACCTTTTCCACTTGTTGTTATGTCATCTCTCAACCGATGCTTGTACCACTATGTCAAGACATGTCCACGACTATGGTCAGGCGCAATGGCACCTAGGACTGTGCATTCTTTACCATGTTCATATCGCACCCAGGTTCGTATACTGCTACTTTGGTTCCTTGGATGTGCAAGTAAATGAGAGAGGTGTTATGCGAACACCTGGAGAATGATGCGTGATGGGATGTTGTTATCTTGAATTCATTGTTTAATTTTGATTATGATAATCTATATTTCCTGTCTTACTCTTCTAGAGCCACAACCTGCCACAATCAGATAAACATTATCATCCAGTAAACGCCATCTCTGCCAGACACTTCCGAACAAGCTACAGTAAGTTCATTCCTTGTTTCTATACTACAGTAAGTTCATTTCTTGTTTCTATGCTTTTGCCATATTCCCTCAGACCTCAGAAACGCGGTTGAGAAAACCTGTACTTGTTTATTTTATGTAAGGCGTAGGCACAGTGTCAATCATACATACCATCCTAATAACAGGCATCCATGCTTGACGAGGATTTTTTCATTTTGGAGTTGTGTTGCCTCGCCTACTTAAATGCCCATGTTGATTCTGAGAGAATATTACACAACAATCAAATCAGATAGTCATTGTGCAATCATTCGTTGATTTTTACAGTCCGCTGCGGGAAAGTTGTACCTTTCAACCTTTCCGATATCGGCGAAGGCATCCGAGAAGTTGTTGTGAAGGAATGGTGAGTTAAACTGAATCGTATCAAATGAACGATAAGCGCCATCATGATGGCTGATGGTACAGGGTCAACATCTGGCACCGCAACTCCATTACTGCAACATCAAGGCACACTACTACTACTACTACTACTACTACTGCTGCTACTGCTGCTGCTGCTACTGCTGCTGCTGCTACTGCTGCTACTGCTGCTACTGCTGCTACTGCTGCTGTATTGCTGATAGGTTTGTGGCAGAAGGAGATCACGTGAATCAGTTTGATCAGATATGTGAGGTGCAGAGTGACAAGGCGTCCGTCACCATCACGAGCCGATACGACGGCACTGTCAAGAAACTGCACTGCGAGATTGAGGAGACTGCCTACGTTGGCTCTCCCCTTGTCGATATCGAACTGAGCGAAGGCGCGCACGGTTAGTTCTGACACTGCATTGCTCTCTCCTGGTCTAATATGACCAGAGCTTTCTCTAAATCCTCACAGTATGCCTGTGTGTGGTAGATGTGTAGATGGTTTCACTAGTGACTCTAGACGGTGCGTTGTTATCGTACAAAATTGTCAAGATCCCAATGCTCAAAGTTTGGGTGTCAGAATGTCGAATGAGCTGTGGACTACGATCATTTGAATCTGTCGAGTATTGAGAGCTGATTACGAAGTGCACCAACCTAGGAGTTTTCCTCTCTCATCTATCCTCTCATAGTGGAGGACGCGTTGTCATTTTACATTTGAGTCATTCAACCAGTTTCTCTGCTTGAGATTTTGAACATTACTGCGGGTCGGCTGTACCCCACCCTTACCCACTAAATATCGCCGTAGATTCAGTTGCTGCGGACCAAGTAGATGATATTGCTGGATCTAACCTGACCTCCCAGCTGGAGTCCGAGCTTGCTGCTAGTGACATCACTGAAGTGCTGCCAGCCTCATCGGCGACCATATCATCAAAAGTGCTGGCGACCCCCGCAGTGCGACGCATCGCTGCTGAGAATAGGGTGAGGTAGCCTTCCTCACTTCAGTACCCGGCAGCGTGTGCTGCAGCCGAATGTTATATAGCTACAAGGCATTGATTGGAGAGTGATAGTCCAGCTGTGCCGATATTGATATGGTAATATTGGCTGTGATTAGTTTAGGAGTTGTCATCTCCATACATGAGAATGCGGATATGCTCAGCAATGCCCATGCTGTGACAGATTGTCCCTGAGATACCAGAAGACATATTTTGAGAGATGAAAATGCTGTAGCATTGATTTCACACGGCTCTCCTACCCTACAATCTTTCTCAGTCCTCATGCTGTCACAGTTCGACAGATTCATTCGCTGATTGCAGTCAGACATCATTGATTGGAGACATCATTGACATTCTGTGATTTGTTTCAGATCAACCTCAGTGAGGTGATAGGCACAGGCAAAGATGGCCGTGTCTTGAAAGAAGATGTACTCGCGTACTTGAATAAGTATCAATGTAAGCTGATATACTCATTAATTAAAGTATGTGTGACAATATGTGTGACAGTTAGAATGTGTTTGGCAGCGAGCTGGAAACAACCGTCAGCGTCATCCCCTCCAGTAAGCAAAGACACAGCTCCTTCCCGTGATGCTCCTATCAAAGAGACAGCGGTTCCTACTGGAGTGGATACAGTTGTGCAGCTGAAGGGTATGCATCAGACTATATTGTCTCATTAACACGTCCTTAGTCTAGCAGGTTCTTATTTACTTGTGCGCAATGAGCTGATAGACTGGCATGCTGTTCAGGCATCCGTAAGGCTATGGCGCAGTCCATGACTGAGGCACTGAAGATACCCCATTTTGGTTACTGTGACGAAGTGGACATGAGCGCACTCGTGGAGCTAAGGTCTCAGCTTAAAGACTCACCGCTGCTCGGCAACATCAAGTTCTCCTACATGCCTGTTATACTCAAAGTAAGCGTGACTATCGCCTACCCCTCACTCACACAGCTCTCGGGCTACCTTGTATAGACTCCCATATTTTTAGGCTTGCTCGCTGGCGTTGGCTGAGTTCCCGATATTGAACTCGTCTCTGCTGCCATCAGGCGATCAGATTGTGTTGAAGGTCGGTGCCACTCCGTCTCTCTCTCCCATGTTCTGGATGCAGTCATCCAGTCGACGCAGTTCATATCTCTTGTAGGCCGCTCACAATATAGGATTCGCTATGGACAGTCCGGAGGGCCTGCTCGTGCCGAATATAAAGAACGTCCAGAATATGACTGTCTTAGAGATAGCAACGGAACTACAACGCCTCATATCGCTGGGCGAAGCAGGAAGACTCGGAATAGACGACATCTCTGGTGGCACCTTCTCCATATCCAACATTGGCTCTGTGAGTCAATGGAAGTCTGGTCTATTGCCTGACAGATATAATAGAGTGACAACTAAGATTGGTGGTTATTGTTTGATTGTAGATCGGAGGTACTTATGCCAAACCAGTCATCATGCCTCCTCAAGTAGCGATCGGAGCACTGGGAAAAATACAGGTACCCTCCCTCTCCTTCCTCACCAAACTTCAGCAACATCCGACGCGAACAACAAAAAACAAGAAAGAGGACAACTCGGCAAAAAAGAAAAGGACGGCGAGAAAAAA